>Ga0153915_10000773_pt1 | contig 29519 bp, 33 predicted proteins | sample Opewatmetagenome_2_FD_107003 | JGI IMG/M metagenome (GOLD analysis project Ga0153915, IMG submission 107003) | Freshwater wetland microbial communities from Ohio, USA - Open water 3 Core 3 Depth 3 metaG | ecosystem: Environmental > Aquatic > Freshwater > Wetlands | place: USA: Ohio, Lake Erie...
AGAACTGATCGCACACCTTGAATCCCTGCAGTACACCACTGTCTACACAGCAGGAACAATTGAGTTTGGCCCTGATACTGTCACAGGGTTGTTCGTGGCTGGCTTGGAAGGACTGACAATGATCAGCTTCATCATGTGTGCCGCAATGGGTATCTCATCAATAGCACTATTCTTGGGTTCTGCTGTGCTGGAACGCGAACCCGAGTATGCGCTCTTTCGTGCGATCGGTGGTACGAAACGACAAATCATCAGTCTTGTGTTCGGCGAGTTCGCAGGGAGCGTTCTTGCGGCAGTTCTGATTAGTCTTGGCCTGGGTGTCCTATTCGGCTACACACAGACACTACTCACCTTTGGGATATCTTCAGTCTGGCCTATTCTGCCAAAGGCGTTGACGTATCCACTTCTTGTTATGCTATTCACAATCCTATTGGAGTGTACAGTGATGATAGCGGCGTGCTATTATCCAGCTCGTAGAGCAGCGAACACAAATCCTGCCGAAGTATTGAGAAACATGTGAGGGAGAAAGAATGAATATAACCGAAACGGAGGAAGAACTGGACCTCTACAGTGACTTGCCTGACGACGTTGTAGTCAGTGTGAACGAGTGCTACAAGATCTATAAGGCTGAGGAGTTAGAGGTCGTCGCCCTCAGTGGTGTATCGTTGCAGATTCTAGAGGGCAAGATCATGGCAGTAGTCGGTCCCTCCGGATCAGGTAAGACAACCCTCATCAACGTCATTGGGGGAATCACAAAGGCGACTGTTGGTCGCGTCTACTGGGCCAATCTGAGGACTGACATCACCAAGCTCAGCGAAAGGGTCTTGACAGAGGCTCGACGCAACTTCATCGGATTCCATTTTCAGCTGAACAATCTCCTGCCTCATCTCAACGCATGGCAAAATGTGGAGCTCGCTGCAAGGATTGCTGGAGTACCTCGTGCTATCCGAAAGGAGCGTGTGGATAGACTCATCAAGATGGTGGGACTCGAGGAGAGAAAGCGCAACAAGGCAACAACTCTGAGCGGCGGTGAGAAGTCGCGTGTGGCCATTGCAAGTGCGCTCGTCAATCTGCTTGATACCGAAGGGAAAGGACTTGTCCTCTGTGATGAACCGACGGGCGATCTGGACCCGGAAACCGGTGAGAGGATTCTGGATCTGTTCCAAGAGCTGAACGAAACCATTGGTACATCCTTCTTTATTGTGACTCACAGTCAGCAGGTTGCATCGAAAGCTGATATGACGGTCGAGCTCCGCGATGGTGTCATCTCTGGTTTCCATCAGACTGGCATTGACCTTGACATGCTTGACACAACGAGAATTGTACGCCTGGATGACAAGTGCCGATTGCCCATGCCCACTGATCTCTTGAACCTTGCTGGGAGTCCGCGGGAGTTTCGGCTCTCGTACGTTGACAACAAGTTCGTGCTTGTGCCACAGTCTACTGAGGTAGTTGACACGATGCGGGCAAAGAGGGCTAGGATCTGCAGGGTATGCGGAGCCGAGATTCCAGGTGGCAAGTTCATCTGCCCGAATTGTGGAAGTCAGGTCACTGTGTAGGACCCTGCCTACACTGACACGTTCTCTGGCGAGTCCCTTCTCTTGAACAGAGCGACCAATTCTTCTATGAATCTCCAGTTGCCCATCAGTTTTCGGATCTTGATTCTGACACCCTTCAGGGTCCTGACGCCCGTTGTTTCAAGTGCTTTCTCAATGTAGCTACAGATATCCTCCCCCGCTTGGTCGTAGTCAGTCAGGATAAGCACCTGCCCCTTCGCTCCTGCTCTTGCAACAATCTGCTCAATCAACTGGTACCTTAGCAGTTTCGACTGTGTTCTCACTATTGGCGCCTTCAGACCTAGGTTCTGCAGGACTGCGGCATCCCGTTTTCCCTCCACAATGACAACCAGTCCCTTATGCTTGGTGTCAAGATTTCGGATTACCTCAATGAGCACTCGTTCGTTGTCCCGCAGCTTCATGGAGCGTCTTCTCTCTATTGCTATGGTCCTATAGATGTCAGCCTTTCCTCGCAGTGAGCCGTCATCATTATCTCTCGTCATAGACTCACCATACTCTGACTACGGCGTAATCTCGACCTTCATGGACTTGCCCTCGCCCATCATCTGTAATGCTTCACTTGTCCTCTCTAGAGGCATCTTGTGCGAAATGAGCAGATCTGACTTGATGTCGCCCGCGATGATGATTTGCAGTGCCTGCTCCACGTGTCGTGGCTTGAGGTGGAATATACCTTTCAATGTGAGTTCTCCATAGTGAAACCTCGCAGTGTCAACCTCGAACTTCGTACCTGATGCTGCTCCGCCGAAGAGCACAGTGGTGCCGGCATCACGGGTCATGCTCACTGCCTGTTCCCATAGTTTGGGAATTCCCACAGCCTCAATGACGACATCTGCCCCCCTCCCTGAGGTCTCCTGCTTCACCCGTTCCACAGGGTCTTCCTTGGAGGGATCTATAACAACATCTGCTCCTGCCTTTCTCGCTATCTCTCGCCTGAGGTCCACTAGGTCTGAAACAATGACCGTGGACGCACCCCTCTTCTTGGCCTGCATGGCCATCATCTGACCTATCGGTCCTGCTCCGATGACGACTGCAGTGTCGCCCGGTCTGATGTTCGATTCTTCGATACCATGGACCACGCATGCCAATGGTTCAGTGAGAGCAGCATCTCTGAAAGAGAGCGAGTCCGGTATCGGATGGGTGTTCCACCTGACGACTGCTTCAGGAACTCGGATATACTCAGCAAAGGCTCCATTGACAAGACTATCCTTGAGTTTGGCACACAGATTGGGCGCGTCCCTCTTGCAGAAGAAGCACTCACCACACGGGGCGGAGTTCGTGGCTACAACACGCATTCCCTCCTTGAACTTCTGCACACCCTTTCCCACTTCCTCTACGGTCCCCGCGTACTCATGTCCAAAGAGTGAAGGAATGTGCTTTAGCAGGATCGGATGCCCTCTCTTGTATGTCTTGACATCGGTGCCACAGGTAAGGGCAGTTCCAATCTTGATTAAGAGCTCTCCTGGTCCTATCTTCGGAATATCTGTTTCCTCGTACCGCACATCGCCTATGCCATAGTACATGGCTGCTTTCATCCTTCGAGGCATGAATAATCCCGATGCTAGGTCACAATCCCCGTTTAAATGAATTACTGACTAGACCTACCGGAACGCTTAATCCTAGCTTCCTTGGCAGTAGGCAAGGGGCTCCAATATGCGACTGAAGTCAAAATACCCCAAGAAGATAGTGTATCACTCCACCTCAGAGTGGGACGGTCAGACTGGCGGTACTGCAACAGTGAGTGCCGGGCGCAAGATTATCTACGACACCCCGGAGGCATATGGTGGAAAAGGCACTGGCATCTGTCCAGATGAGTTATTCGTGTCCACGATTCTTGGATGCTTGAACAATACATTTCTTGACTTCCAGCGCCGCTTTGAGATGGAACTCAAGTCACTTGTGCTTCGAGGCACTGCCACGTCGGCCTTCGATGGTACTGGCTATCGCATTACCGGTGTCGCTATCTCAGGCGAGGTCGTTGTTGGGGAGGATGAGCTTGAGACTGGGGAGCGGTGTATCTCTCTCATGAAGGAGTATTGCCATCTCACTAGGTCTATCAAGGATTGTATACCGTTCCAGTATGACATCTCGATTCGAGAGGGTTAGTCTAGCTCTCAAGATCTCGCATGAGCTCTGATATCCTCTCCATGTATGCATCGATGTTGATCCACTGTCCACCTCGAAAGAAGACACTCTTGCAGTATCTGCAGTACCAGAACTCATCATAGTAGTTGTAGGTCTTCTCATGGACGAGGTCCTTAATCTGCACTTTTTCATCCCCCATGATGTGAACAAGGTCACCATTGCATTTTGTGCATCTTGATGTAGCAGGATCCGCCGCGGCATTGATTCCGTATTTTGAGAAGACGCTAGCAACGCCCTCATCCACAGACCCTCTCACAAGCATCGCTTCAACCCCTGCCTCCTGTGCCTGGCCGAAGAGAGTGGCGTCCGAAGTGAGCAAGACCCTATTCTGCTCGTGTGCTATGCGCACAATCTCTTCATCAGGCATCACCGTGGAATAGAATGTATCATGACCTGTGAGACGGAGCCATGTTGCGAGCTTTCCAAGCATGGCATCTACGATGAATGTCGTCAATGTCTATCACCAAAGAACAAGCGTTCAGCGTTTTTCCACATCACCGTTTCAATCTCATCCTCACTTATCTGTGCATATCCTTGGTCCACCATGTCATTCGGCAGCTGGAGTTTCGCGAAGAATCGAACCCATTTTTCAAGAGGCAAGGCATATTCAAAGAGCGGAAAGTCACTTCCGAATAACATCCTATTAGGGAACACACGATTCAGTTTGGCCTCTGCAATCATCTGGCAGACTCTGATTGGCACTTTCGAGGCGAAGATTTGCCACCCAGAAACATCGACTGACACATTTGGATTCTTGGATGCAACCATTAGTGCCTCATTTACCCACGGGGCTCCGACATGTGCTAGGACAATCTTCAGCGTAGGGAAGTCAGTGGCTATCTTATCGACATAGACTGGCTGTCCATACTTCACGTGTTTGAATCTCGAAGTGAACCCTGTATGAATCACGATTGGAATGTCTAGGTCCACGCATTTCTCGTAGTATGGGTAGAACGAGTCATCATCAGGGTAGAAACCATTCGGTGGGTACATCTTCCAACCGCGGCATCCCTTCTCTGTGATAGCACGTTCAAGCTCTCGAAGACCCTCTTCTCCTCTTCTCGGATCAACCCCAACAAATGTGATGATGTCAGGGAAGTCGGCCACCTCATCAGCGTGCCAGTCTGTCTTCTCCTGGAGGCTCAGCGGCATGGTCTGCGTGAAGCCGCTGTCTATTGGCAGGACAACCGCTCGCTCAACGCCGCTCTTATTCATCGCAGCCTTGAGTTTCTGAACAGGAGAATCAAGTTGGGGTTCTACGCCTGCTCGTTCTGCTGCAATCTTCCTTGCCTGCCGGTCCTGCTCGCTGATGATGTCCCTTGTCCACGTGTGAGCATGTGCATCGATAACTCTCAATGGTATCCCAACAGTGTACAACTCGCAGAACCGATTAAGGTTTCTGCGCTCTCTGTTCGATCATGCAGTCCTGATTTCCTCTGCAGCCTTCCTGAGCTGATCGATGACATCGACTGAGACCGTCATACTGCCGAGGTCGTTGTGTGTGCTGTCCCCGTGGAAATCAGTGCCGCCTGTTTCAATGAGTCCAAGTCCGTGGGCAGCAGTCTGAACCTGTCTTGTATCCTCTGCCGGGTCTGTACCTCTCTCGTAGTCATAGACGATCTCCACTCCAGCTAGACCAGCCTTCTTGAGGCTCCTCAAGAGACTCCTGAGATCGTTTGCATGGTAGTAGAGGGGGTGCGCCAAAACAGGGACTGCTTCGACATCTCTTAGTTTCCTTATGCCCTTGATTATGTCCGGTCTCTCTCGTCCTACGTAGGCGGGCTTACCCTCTGCCAAGTACTTGGCAAAGGCCTCATCAATGTCTGTGACAGCGCCCATCTCAACGAGTATCCGTGCTAGATGCGGTCTTCCAGGAGATGCCACAGTCCGCAAGACTCTCTGAACGTCTGACTCAGGTATATCAAATCCAAGGTTTCTGAGTTTCTGCACCATCTTTGGAAACCTTGTATGTCTCTCATCTCTGAAGGCAGCCAGTTCCTCTTCGAGTTCAGGATTGTCCATTGGAACGAAATAGCCTAGGAGGTGCAGCTCATAGCCATGATATTCTGTGCTGATCTCGACGCCAGGAACACAGACAATGTCCTTTCCTTTGCCCGCAGAAATGAACTCCCTGTTTCCTCCAATGGTATCATGGTCTGTTAGTGCAATGCCACCGAGCCCCGTCTTCAGAGCCATCTCGACCAGCTGCATTGGAGAGAAGATACCGTCAGAGTGGTTCGAGTGTACATGCAGGTCAGCAAGGGCTCTCACCGTGCGCTGCCTCCTGTTGAAGGGTCTCTACCAGTTGCCTCACTCTATGGCAGACCTTCTTAATCTCTTCTCGAGTGACAGTCACCGAAGAGGGGCAGTCCGTATCAAGAATGCATTTCCTCTTTCTTGCATCGTAGATAATCGGGTAGTACTTACAGCCCTCCGGCCTGTTCTCATATATGCGGCACACCTTTGTATCTGGGTCGTAGAAATAACAATGTCCATCAACATTCTTGAGTTCGCAATACCCCGCCATCACTCTGACGAGGAAGTCCTCTTTTCTGTAACCTAACGTTTCGATTCTCTTGGCATCTTCGCGAGTCAGGGTCATCTCTGTTTCGGTGCAGCAGAGCCGAACCTCTTCGCATGAACCATCATGGTTGCAGACAAATGGTGACACAGTCTCTTGGCACTCCTCTATCGATATGTGTGTATCTTTTGTATCAGATGTTCTGCGGTCTGCAGGATTCCTTCGGTGATATGTTGGCTTGCCTTCCCCGTAATGGGTCTTAAATACGGAATCGAGTCCCATGTGTCCCCAAAGGCTCGATAGTTCTAGAGCCCTCTTCTGGCAAGTCTGCGAGAGGGTGACAAGTCACGAGTCATGTCCTCCACGCCATTCTCCGCAGGCAGGCTTTGGTTGGGCAGAGTCTTGCCAGTAATCTTGAAGTAGGTTGCAGCACGTACTCTGTACAGGTATGCAACGAGGTCAGTAGGTGGTGATACTGCTCCCATCCTCAGTGCGCGTCTTCTCCCAAACATGTCGAACAATCGGTCCAGTATGGTCATCTTACTCTATCCCGCGGCAATGACAACGGGACTGCACAAAAGGCTTTCCAAGGCGACACATCATGTGTCGATCTTGGTTTGGAGAACATAAGGCTGGTTTCTTCACTAAGCCAAAGCGCTAAATAGTGACCGGAGCCAATCTCGGACAGCTCTTCAGCGAGTGTGACAGAATAGATGCGTATCGCCATTGTAGACAGACAGAGGTGCAGGCCCAAGGACTGTACTCATGAGTGCCGGAGGTTCTGCCCCCGTGTTCGTATAGGAGACGAGACGGTGGTGTTTCCTGATGGACAGGACAAGCCTCCAGTCATAGTTGAATCGCTCTGTTCTGGAGAAGCAATCTGTGTGAAGAAATGCCCGTATCATGTCATCAGTATAGTCAATCTTCCTGAAGAGCTTGAATCTGATACCAGTCATAGGTACAGTATCAATGGATTCAAGTTGTTTCGACTTCCCATACCAAAGCAAGGACAGGTACTCGGTCTGATCGGACCAAATGGGGTTGGAAAGACCACTGCAGTGAGGATACTTGCTGGCGAGTTGCAGCCAAACCTTGGTCGCGTCGAAAACCCTCCTGACTGGGAGGAGATCATCAGGGCATATCGTGGGTCCGAGCTTCAGCCCTTCTTTGAGAGAGTCATGGCTGGCACGGTAGTTCCAATTCTTAAGCCACAGAACATCACCGATCTTCCAAAAGTCAAGAACATAGCAGACCGTCCGATCAGCGAGCTCCTAGAGTCATCAGACTCTTCGGGTCGTCTGAAGGACCTGAAGGCGGACATGAGCCTCAATGATATTTGGGACCGTCCAGTCAAGATTCTCAGTGGAGGGGAACTTCAACGTGTCGCAGTCACTGCCGCCATTGTCCGTGAGGGCGATATATACTTCTTCGACGAACCAACCGCATATCTCGACGTTCGAGAGCGACTTCGGATCGGACGGGCAATTCGGCATCTGGCTGAACTTGGAAAGACAGTGGTCGTAGTGGAACACGACCTCTCAATCCTGGACTATGTATCAGACAATGTGTGCATGTTCTATGGTGAGCCGGGGGTCTATGGTATTATCTCCCATCCACATGGGACTCGCGTTGGAGTGAATCAGTTCTTGGATGGCTTCATTCCTGATGAGAACATGCGATTCAGGGACACATCTATCTCCTTCAAAGGCATGTCCACAGAAGACTTGGAATTCACATTCTCCGAGACCTTGATAGAGTATGGGGATATGCATAAGGAGTTTGAGAACTTCACTCTCGATGTCAAGGGCGGCCGTGTGTCAAAAGGCCAGGTCATTGGCATTCTAGGACCTAACGGAATTGGAAAGACGACTTTTGTGCGTATGCTCGCCAGAGAAATCGAGCCCGAACAGGGAGAGGCACCGAAGAAGACTGTCACAGGACTTGACCTCAAAATCAGCTATAAACCGCAGTACATTCCCAACGACTTTGAGGGTAACTTGCGACTGTACCTGCGCGAAGCAGGTGGGCACAATATCGATTCCGCTGACTTTCAAACGGGGGTCATCAAGAAGCTCCAACTTGAACATCTAATGGACCATAACTTTCAGGAGCTGAGCGGTGGAGAGCTGCAGAGAGCAGCTATCGCGGCATGCCTTGCGCGGGATGCTGACATCTATCTACTGGATGAGCCATCGGCATTCCTTGACATTGAACAACGGCTCGCAAGTTCTCGTGCGATAAGAAGACATGTTCGGAACAATATGAAGACGGCTTTTGTTGTTGAACACTCCATCCTCATGGCTGACTATCTAAGTGACAGCCTCGTTATCTTCAGCGGCATTCCTGGGAAGTCAGGTATGGCGTCACCAGTCACTACTCTGCGTATTGGAATGAATAGCTTCTTGAAGCAGATGGGTGTGACCTTCCGGCGAGACCCCCAGACTGGACGTCCACGTGTCAACAAAGACGGATCCCAGCTTGACTCACAACAGAAGGCATCCGGCGACTATTACTACGTAGGAAAGGGAAGATAGGAGTACCTAGCCACGGGTAACGCTTAGAATGCGACTGACGAGACCCTATGACAAGACTCTACGGCTCCAGTGGTCTCTGCCTGCTGCGCTCTTTTCATCATCAATCTCTCCGAGGACTTTCACGGCCTCGTTCCCACACCTGATGACATCCATCTCTCCCTTGACCGCGAACTCATCAAGCACTCTGTTGGCATAGACCGCACACACTGCACCTGTTCTAAAGCCATAGATATTCCCAAGAGTGAAGAGGGTCGCTGCTTCCATCTCGATGTTGGCAACGTTTGCTCTCTGGAGGTCATCAATGAGAGTGGCACTGAAGCTCTGGAAGTATCCCCTATATCCCGGACGTGACTGACCCGGGTAGAATGAATCAGTTGATGCTGATATTCCTAGGTGATACGTGAGCCCAAGGTTCTCAGCTGCTTCAATGAGAGCAAGAACTACCTCGTGAGATGCTGATGCAGGATATTCCGGTCGCACGTATTGCTGACTTGTCCCATCAAGACGGACGGCTGCAGTTGAGATGATGAGGTCTCCAATCCTGATGTCCTTCTTCAGGGTAGCACACGATCCTACACGAATGAATGATTCCACATTGACATTTGCAAGTTCCTCTACCACAATTGCCATGCCTGGACCCCCTATTCCTGTGGAGCATGCAGAGATGTCTGCTCCCTTGTACTTACCTGTGTGAGTCACGAACTGGCGATGTGATGCGACCTCTCTGAAGGAGTCCCAGAGAGAACTTATGCGTTCGACCCGTTGCGGGTCTCCTGGGAGAAGGACAGTCTTTGCGACATCGCCCTCCTTGACCTCAAGATGATACTGCCTTCTGTCTTCAGTCACCGGTTTTCTCGCTGAAACCTTCTTGTCTGTCATCTGTTCATCTCTCGCTGTGCTGCGACTGAGTCCGAACTCCCTTTTGTATCCAGCGAATGGCACTCTCGCTAAGCATATAGGAAGAAGGTAGTATCTAGAAGTCTGTAACTCCGAGGCAAGACATCATGACAACAATCGATGAACTCGACCACCTAAGTCTGGGAAAACGAATCAGACTTCACCACATGTTATACGAGCACGGACCTGGGAACGGTCGGCTTATGATTCTTCCAATTGATCAGGGTCTGGAACATGGTCCTGTTGACTTCTTCCCCAATCCGCCATCTGCAGACCCTGAGTTTCAGTTCAAACTGGCAGTGAAGGGTGGATATTCCGGTATCGCTCTGCATCTTGGTCTAGCCGAGAAGTATGCACCAAAACACGCTGGGAAGATACCCATTGTATTGAAGATTAATGGTAAGACACGCATCCCCGCAGCAGACGACCCGATCTCCGCAATGACTGGCTCTGTTGAAGATGCAGTCCGGATTGGAGCTGACGCAATCGGATACACGTTGTATGTTGGAAGTCCGAACCAAGTTGCAGACTTGAACCAGTTCAGACACGTGAAGGCAGATGCCGAGCGTTATGGTATGCCTATCATCATCTGGGCATATCCTCGGGGAAAAGCAGTTGACAGCAAAGGTGGAAAGGACTCTCTCTATGCTATTGACTATGCAGCAAGGGTTGCCAATGAGGTAGGTGCAGATATTGTCAAGCTGAATGTTCCTGTGGATGATGCCAAGACCAGGTCTCAGCAGCCTAGTCCCTATGACAAACTCGAGTTGAGCTATGAGGAGATGGTGCACAAGGTCGTGATGTCGGCGGGAAAGACCTTGGTGTTGTTCTCTGGCGGCGGAAAGATGAATGATGATGAAGTGGTTCGCAGAGCAAAGGTGTGCCTTGAGCAAGGCGCAACGGGCATCATATTTGGTCGGAATCTCTGGCAGAGAGAGTGGACTGATGCTTTGACAATGACAAAGAGACTCAAAGACATGATTAAGAGCCTCCAAAGTGGCTAATACACCACTTTCTGACCATACTCTGGAATGAGAACTATTATATGCTCAGAGAATAGTCAGAGTTCCGTAGGAACCGCATCTTTTTTCTTGGTTCCCACACAAGAGAATCGTAGTCGGGTAAAGAAGGAGAAGAATGCAAATGGTTGAGACCACCATTAGCGTGATCAAAGCAGATATCGGGTCATTAGCCGGTCATGTTATTGTTCCTGACTTCCTGCTCGAGCTGGCAAGGAAGTCATTGAAGGAAGGCGTTGAGAAGAAGATCATCAACGACTTTCATGTTTCCCATGCAGGCGATGATCTCGAGCTGATTATGACTCACAATAAGGGAGAGGGTAATCCGGAAGTCCACAGACTTGCCTGGGATACTTTCATCAAGGGTACAGAGCTTGCGCGAAAGAACAAGATCTATGCAGCAGGTCAGGACATGCTTGCTGACACCTTCAGCGGGAATGTGAAGGGTATGGGTCCGGGTTCTGCGGAGATGACATTCGAAGAACGTCCGTCAGAGCCAGTTGTCGTCTTCATGGCCGATAAGACCGAACCTGGTGCCTATAATCTGCCTCTCTACAAGATCTATGCTGATCCATTCAACACTGCGGGGCTTGTCATCGATCCAAACCTGCATGATGGATTCATATTCGTCATCCAGGACGTCATAAAACAAGTGCCCTGTTTCATCTCGATGAAGACGCCAGAGGAATCGTACGATCTTCTCGCACTTCTGGGAAGCACAGGAAGATACACTATCAAGAAGGTCTATCGTAGAGATGGAATGGTGACAGCATCAGTAAGCACCGACAAGCTACATGCTATTGCAGGTAAGTATGTTGGGAAAGATGATCCTGTTGCCATTGTGCGAGCACACTCTGGCCTACCTGCAATGGGCGAGGTTCTAGAGGCTTTCACTCTCCCACACCTGGTTGCTGGTTGGATGAGGGGTTCTCACACTGGTCCGCTATTGCCTGTTGGATTGAAGGACTCTCGATGTACGCGATTTGATGGGCCACCACGGGTTGTCGCACTCGGTTTCCAAGTATCAAATGGAATGCTTGTCGGGCCTGTAGACCTCTTTGATGATGTTGCATTTGACATCAGCCGCCAACGCGGTATGAAGGTAGCTGACTATCTGCGCAGACAGGGACCATTCCAGCCTCACAGGCTCAGCGAAGAAGAAATGGAGTACACGACACTTCCAAAGGTTATGGCTCGCTGTGAGAACAGGTTCGTGAATGAAGAGATAGTGCCAAAGGGCAAAGAGACGGAGAAGAAGAAGAAATCAAGCTCGGTAGAGTAGACATATGTGCGGGGCCGGTCAACCCCGCTATTTGCCATGCTATACCAGTCAGATATCCTCAGGCTACCCCATCCGCTTGATAATATGGTAGCCGAATTTTGTCTTCACTGGCTCTACGGTCATTGCCCCGACATTGAGACCGAATGCCGCCTTCTCGAACTCGGGTACCATCTGGCCCTTGGTGAACCAACCCAGGTCACCGCCTTTCTTCTTTGAGGGGCATGTGCTGTACTCTCTTGCGATCTTTGCGAAGTCCTCCCCCGATGATATTCTACCAATGAGAGCTAGGGCCTGGCTATGCTTTTCAACCAGAATATGACTTGCTCGGACTTTTCCGGCTTTTGCTTTTGACATTGAATCACCTGTTTCAGAAAACCTGACGGGGAGCCCAGAGTTCAGACCGTCTTAAACTTGTCCACCCAGATGCAGTGCGCCCCTGAAAGGAGAGTCTTTATGTCTACGTTTGCAGTCAGTTCCCCTCTAAAGAGTGGTCGATATGAAGGCTACCGTATTTCACAAACATGGTTCTCCTGAAGTTCTCTCTTACGAGGATTTCAAGGATCCCAAGATTCGTACGAGTCAAGTACTGATTAGAGTCAAGGCTGCTGCATTGAACCATCTGGATCTATTCGTTCGGAGCGGCATTCCTGGCCTGAAGTTGGAAATGCCCCATATCCTTGGAAGTGACATCAGTGGCGAGATCGTAGAACTGGGTAGCAAAGTGGGGACTACGCTCGAAGTCGGTCAGCACGTCATTATAGACCCGGGCATCTCATGCGGAACTTGCGAGTTCTGTATGCGTGGTCAAGAATCTCTCTGTCCATCCTATGGAATCATAGGTGAGCACTATCGAGGCGGTTATGCACAGTATATTGCACTAGAACCGCAAAATGTGGTGCCAATCCCAAAGGATGCGGGACTTGACCTTGCTGAGGCTGCTGCGCTTCCCCTTACGTTGATGACTGCTTGGAGGATGCTCATTACTAAGGCTCAGTTAAGGCCAGGAGATGATCTCCTGATTATTGGAATTGGAGGCGGAGTCGCAGTTGCAGCTCTTCAGATTGCCAAGGCCGCAGGAGCAAGAGTCATAGTCACAAGTTCTTCGGATGCAAAGCTGGAGAAGGCAAGTGCGCTGGGTGCAGATGTTGGAATCAATCACAATACGACTCCTGATTATCATAAGGAGATCTATCGTGTGACAAAAAATCGTGGTGTTGATGTGGTACTTGACTCAGTGGGACAGGCTACATGGGCCAAAAGCCTGAAGAGTCTGAGAAAGGGCGGAAAACTAGTCACATGTGGAGCCACCTCTGGTCCTAATGCTGAAACAAATGTCAGCCTTCTATTCTGGAAGCAACTTGAGATACTAGGCTCCACTATGGGCAGCAGGGATGAGTTACGTACTGCTCTGAAGCTTGCATGGACAGGAAAAGTCCGACCTGTCGTCGACCGTGTCTATCCGCTCTCAAAGGCGAGAGAGGCCCATGAGCTCTTGGAACGAGGAGAGCAGTTCGGGAAGATCCTTCTCCTGCCATAATGGTGAGTAATACCCTGATACGCACTACAGTCAGACACCGGTTCATTACAGACTATGTTGTGATTGACACTGATTATAATGCGAGTCGTCACTATCTGTTTACCTGAGTCTTATGTTGATGGCGTGGACAAACTCATCGGCCAGAACAAATACCCGAATCGCTCAGAGGTCATTAGGATAGCTATCAGAGACCTTCTTGTTGATGAACTCTGGGGAGAACGAAAGGTGTCTGGCGGTGTTCCTTTAGTGACCCAACTCGAGAAACTGGCGCTTATTCCGGAGATACAGAAGCCACGCCCTCCCGCGTGATGGATACAACTGAGCTATCTTTTTCTGTGACTGAGTAGATTTTCTGCCTAGGCATTAGAGTCAGAAGAGCAGTTCATCTCTTACCCGATGCTGAGCATATTGCTCACCCTGCAATTAGGAGCAATTCTGAATATGTCACGATTCTTTAGACGCAAGAAGTCAGTTAAAGAAGAAGCTAAGACTGCTGAGGAAGAACCAGTAGAGGAAGTCCAAGTCGAAGTTCCAGAGTCCAGTGTAAAAGAAACAGTTGAGGCTCCAGAGCCCAGTGCGGAAGAAACCACTGAAGCTCCGGAAGTCACTGTCACAGAAAAAGCGCCAGTAAGTCGACAGCCAACAATTCCGTACCATGCATCAATTCAGGATCGCTTAATGTACATGTTCAATGATTCAACCATTGGTTCTGGGATTGAGGGGACAGATGAGTTCTATATCGAGTTCATGGCAATGGGAGAGCGATTCTGGATTGGCAAGGCTCCTCTTGGAAAGGTGTCAATCAAAGTTGGCGCGATGACTGATCAGGACGCCCATGTGCGTATTTCCAATGATGTTGCGGCAATCCTTCTCTCTGCGGCGAATTTCTCTGAGTTCTCAAAGGTCTTCATGCACTACTACAAGACTCCTGAACCTGGCAAGTTCATCAAGATTGAGGTCCGCAAGCCAATAACAGACCTGAATCGACGAGGTTACGCCCGTGTGCCAATCATGAAACTACTCATTGGCTCAGCAAGGTAGTTCGCGTACAACCCTCTCCTCCCGAAGTGTCTGGCAAAGTATTAATCAGGCACTAGATTGCTGAAGGCATCCAGGTGGGATATGATTGAATAAGATTGAAACTCCCGTGGTCATCATCAATTTCAAGACATATACTAAAGCTACAGGCGAGAAGGCTGTGCTATTAGCTCGTACCTGCGAAAGGGTCTCAAACAAATACGATGTTCCAATACTCGTGGCACCTCAAATACCGGACCTGTATCGTGTAGCAAAGGCTGTGAAGATTCCCGTCTTCTCACAGCATATGGATCCCGGTGAACCCGGTCGATTCACTGGTCATATCTTGGCTGATGCCTTGGTCGAATCAGGATGCGCTGGCACGCTTCTCAACCACTCTGAGAAGAGGATGCAACTGGCGGATATTGAAGAGTCCATCTCGAAATCACACAAGACTGACCTCCTTACAGTGGTCTGTACGAACAACATACAGGTGAGCGTCGCTGCGGCATGCCTGAATCCATGGTCAGTGGCAGTTGAGCCCCCGGAACTGATCGGGTCGGGTATATCGGTCTCTCAGGCACAGCCCGAAATAATCAAGGGTACTGTGGAGAAGATACGGAAAGTGAACAAGACCGTTGTGATTCTGTGCGGAGCAGGAATTGGCACTGGCGATGATGTGGCATCAGCCATCAGACTTGGTGCTCAGGGTGTGCTTTTGGCGTCTGCTGTTGCCAATTCTGACAAGCCAGAGGAAGTTCTCTCAGATCTTGTTTCGCCGCTGAAGAAATAGCACAATCCGGTTCGTTTTTCACCGATTGGGCAGGACTGTCAGTAGGCGATTCATGTGAAAGTTTCCCTTGAGTGTGCACACTGTCTTCTAGAGCGAGCAGGCAATCAGGTAAAACTAGCAACTGATGACCCAGAGCTCCAGATGAAGATCATCGAGGCGATGACGAGGTTCCTTGGAGAGAACTTCAATAGTGATGCTGTGCCAAGTCACATAGGCACTGAACGGGACCTGCTTGTCCAACGTATGACCGGGTGTGATCCCTACGAAGGCCTCAAGCATCAGTCAAATGCGATGGCTCTCAGGATTCTTCCAGAGTTGCTGCAGCTTGTCGATGGAAAGTCGAATGCAAAAGCTAGGTTCAGGACCTCTGTTCTCATTGCTGCTGCTGCTAATTCCATTGAATTCGATGTTTCCGGACGTGATTTCTCTCTCAATGAACTCAAAACCACAATAGACCATGTGGAGGACGACCTAGCAATTGACCAGATTGAGGAATTCAGACGATTATGTCAGAGTGCAAAGACTGTTCTCTACATCATGGACAATGCCGGCGAACTTGTTCTTGATGTGATTCTGATTAGGGAGATGAAACGCCTTGGAGCCGAGGTCACTGCCGTGGTGAAAGGAGGACCGGTCCTAAACGATGCAACCATGATTGATGCTGATGAAGTGCATCTGAACGACTATGCGGACCGGGTTGTGGATACGGGAACTCCCGCCATAGGTGTCAATATTGAACGTAGCTCGGATGAGTTCAGAAACCTCTTCACGTCCTCAGAACTCATCGTCGCCAAAGGTATGGGCAACTTTGAGTCGATGACTGAGTTTGATCCGCACTGTCCAACCGTGCATATCATGAGAACAAAGTGCAATCCTGTGGCTCGGCAAGTCGGAGTTCCAAGGAATAAGAATGTAATAATGATTCGAAGACCCGCTGCTGACTAGGGCTTGAGTTCCATCATGCCATGTCCTCTTTGTACGGCCTAAGTGCCTGCGCAACAGGAGTTGAGGCCATGAAATCTATCTTGAGGTCAGGATACTCGATGCTGATGCTGTCTCTGAGCCTCTTCATTCCAAGATCTTCAGTCACAAAGGCTCCCAGTTCAAGAGTGTTCATTCCCTCTTCGTGTGCAAGGAGTCTAATCTCTGGATTCAGCTCTCCAGTGACCAAGGTTTCAATGTCCTGTTTCTTTGCATTGATGACGTGTGGCATATCAACATGACTTCCAGCGACCAGCAGGCACTCTCCAACCTCGTCATCCAGGTCCCCTGAGAACAAGACCGTGTTGAGATTCATTCTAGATGCAACATAGTTGACGAAACCGGAATGGTTCTTGACGTCTTCTAGTCTGCAGATTCTGCCAAATGGCACAAACTGGCCATAATCGCTCTCCGAAAGGAAATCGCCGACCTTCTTCAAGCCAAGTGCCTCTGAGAGAGCATCATTCAAGCCGTCCCTAGCACAGAGCCAGCCGCTTCCAATGACGTACGATGATATGTAATTCTTGGTGAGAAGACGTACTCTTACAAGATCGAGGCCGGTAAGTCTGTCAATCGCAAACGGAAACAATGGTCTGTAAGTAATGAGAAGGTTCGACTTGTCCTGCGACGCTTTCGTGATGACCCTTGCAGAGGGATAAGTGGCAATCAAGGCTCTGTTTATGGTAGTGTTGGCCTGTTCGGAGGGGCTCTGGGGACCTATCTCAACCCTATCCTCTAGACCCTGAATTGTCATCTCCCTAGGGGAGAGCTCTTGTAGACGTTTGACAATCTGGAGAAGACTGGTCATGCCTTCTTTTCTCCTGGAAGGGTTTCAGAGTGTCCAGTGATTGCTGTCCGTCTTATGCTTTTGGATAAGCAGCAAGACAGAGTGCATTGAGCCTAGTCGAGATCTTCGGCGTCATCCTCGTCGCCGAGCTCATCATCCAGGTCTTCATCGAGGGTGAATAAGTCTTCGGCTTCTTCATCGATCTCTTCGATCTCAGGTTCTTCTTCAATGACCTCTAGTTCTGGCTCTCTCTCAGGTTTCTTTTCCTTCTCAGGCTTCTTCTTTCCCTTCTCAGGTTTAGGTTTCTTTTCGGGCTTCTCTGAGGGCACTTTTGCAGCTGGAGCCTTGGCGGCTCGCTTTTTCTCCTTCCAGTACTCAGTCTTCACGGTTCTCTTCTTGTCCATTTTTCTGAAATCCACCTGCTTAGGATTTTGATCCTTTCTAATCTTTACACGTTCACGCTCGAGCTTCTTCCTGTCCACCATTGACAGTCACCATCGCGTTTTAGCGGGTTATATGATTTGTTTTATAACTGTGTCGAAAGAGAGCGAAGGCAACGCTTTTGTTCTTGGTATGTTGAACTACGATTGGCTCATGACGCCGGATGCAATAGGAGTAGACGAAGTGAGAAAGAAAAAAGCGAACGAATCAGTAAGCATTCGTGTGCGTCTTGAGAGGTCGCTATTGGACAGGATAGATGCTGTGGCGGGCACAGGAAATCGTCAGAGGTACATTCAGGAATCTATCGAGTGGCGACTTGATCAGGAGCTACCTCCCATGGTCCTTGAGCTCTCTGAAGAGCTAACTCAGCTCAAGAGCCGCGTGGAGCATCTAGAACGTTCACAGACAACGAGTGTCTTTCTGAGCGAGCTCAACACCGCGGCAAAGGAAAAGATATGCACCGATGATTTTGATAGAAAACTGCTGGCGTTCTTTGTCAGAAATGAGGGAGGAACGACTCCAGAGCTGGCAGAACATCTGCTTGGTGACACTCATAAGCGACGCACGATCTTGGACAGGATTGACAGGCTCAACAATCGAGCAACTGCAATAGTCGGTTCGCCAGTTCTGGAGTACAGGAAAGGGTATGTCAAGAACAAGCGGGGAGCTTGGTGGCTCGTGGACTCAGATCTGATTCTCGCGTGATTGGAGCGAATTCTTTAAGAAACCCCACATCCTAACCCTTCTGGGGCCGTAGTCTAGCCTGGATAAGGCGCCAGCCTCCGGAGTTGGTAGTCCCCGGTTCAAATCCGGGCGGTCCCGCCACTTCATTCTTCGCACAAGAAAATCGGACTTTATATGCGTCTTTCTGGCACTGGATTACGAATTGAGGTTCGAATCATGACCACAGTCGGAAACCAAGTCACAGACGAAGAGAAAGTAGTGACTCGTTTCACAAAATACCTGAACGGCCCTTTGGGGAAAAGTGTTCTCCAAAACTTGGATGAAGGAGAGAATTTTGTGCTCCAGACCGCTGAGCACACTCTTAGGGTAACAAAGCGAAGAGGACATGCCATTGTTACGGTGATGAAGTTACCCCTCGTTTGAGTTCTCTCCAGCTGCAGGATACTCTGTAGCCCCGGCGCTCGATTTTGCAGCGAAGACTTTATGAGTCGACTTCTGCCTCCCCTAAGATGGGGCCGTAGTCTAGCCTGGATAAGGCGCCAGCCTGCGGAGTTGGTAGTCCCCGGTTCGAATCCGGGCGGTCCCGCCACTGCTTTTCCTCGGTCAGTCCTTCTGTAATCCTCGACACGAAGCTTAAATGCTGTAACAAGACCGGCAGAGGGCAAGCAGAACAGCTCACCTGGCTCTGTAACCTGCTAAGAGTGATGCAGACTAGATGCAGCATACACCACAGCGATTGGACCGAGTGTATCGAGCCATGCGACGTGATGAGATTGATGCCTTGGTAGTCACTAGAAGGCAAGACGTGCAGTACTTGACTGGCTTTCAAAGCAGAGGCCAAAACTTGCCCATTGGCTGCGTAATCGCTGAAGGCAGTCAGCCACACCTCATTCTCTCAGACACTCTTCAGGCCGCTGCAGTTGGCGAGCCTATTATAGGCACATTTCATTCTTTCAACACAGATGCCTCTGAAGACTGGTTTCGAGCCCATGGCAACGCCTTCTGGGATGAAGCACTGCATGTCCTGAATGAAATAGGTCGGGCAAAAGGAATGATAGGCCTTCAACACGAATGGCTGTCTGTAAGAGAGTTTGAGAAGATCAAGACCAGTCTTCCTGAGGCTGGATTTCGGGATTTCTCTCAGTCCCTGTGGAAGTTGCGACACATAAAGGATCCCGCTGAAATCGATGCGATTCGCCAGGCCGTGAATGTGGCTGAGATAGGCGTTCGCACCGCTTTGGAGATTGTAGCCCCAGGTAAGTCTGAAGATGAAGCCTCCCTAGAAATAGAAGCGGCAATAAGAGGAGCAGGAGGTCAGCAGCGGGGAATACAAGCTGCTGTTCTTTCAGGAACCCATGCCCGTTTTCCACTATCGCAGCCTGGTCCGGATCGTATCAGGAAAGAGGACTTCGTGGTCTTGGATATCACTGTGAGTCACTCAGGATACTTCGCAGAGGTCGCACGAACAATCCATCTGGGGACTCCAAGCAGCAGACAGAGGGCACTCTATGAGTCCGTTCTGAACGCCATCAAGACGGCAGAGAAAGTGATGAAGCCAGAGGTGAGTCTTGAAGATGTTGCTGCCCAGGTACTGAAGAAATCAGGGAGAGGCATCCCTCATGGTACCTTTGTGCAACCACTTGGAAGCTCCATTGGGCTAGACCTTCATGAGCCACCCTATATCTCCCCAGAGAGCCAGTACTCCCTGAGAGAGGGTATGACCTTCACACTTCATCCCACGGGTTATCTACCTGAAGCGGGTTCTGCCAAGGTGGCAGATGTTGTCCTCGTGACTCATGACGGCGTAGAGGACTTGGGGACCTTGGCTAGGGAAACCATGTGATCATGCACTCTGCTGCCAGTGCTTCAGTTTCTGGAAGACTTGGGCCATTGCCTCTGCCCTCGTCACGTGCTTATCCACTTCTTCTCTTGAGATCTCGCGAATCTGAGCTGCTGGAACTCCTGAGTTGAGAGTACGCGGCGCAATCACAACATTGGCAGGAATAATGCTTCCCGGTGTCAGCACTACTCCTTCTCCTAGTGTGGCGCCGTCGAAGATAACGCACCCCTCTCCGATATAGACGCTATCACCAATATATACGCCATGAAGTACTGCGGCCGTGCTAACAATCACGTTGTTGCCGATCATTGCAGGATTATGTTCACTGTGCGCATGAATCACGGCACTGTCCTGAATGCATGTGTTCTCGCCGATTTTCACTGAAGCAAGGTCTCCGCGAACTACTGCGCCTGGCCACACGCTTGCTCTAGGTCCTACTTCAACATCGCCAACGATTGTTGCCTGGACACTCACGTATGCCTTCGAATCTATTCTTGGATTGTTCTTTCCAAAGGGTAGTACTGGCACTTCTGACACCTCTTCACTTGAACTGACGCATACAGGTTTTGATATCTAATAAAACATCATATGCTCAATGGAACGGTCACTTTCCCTTGAGCAGGGACTCGATAGCAGACTCAAAGTGCTCTGCAGGTCTCAATCCAATCAACCTATCAACAACGGTTGTGACTCCCGTATCTTTGTTCCTTATCTTGAGTCTTGCTGGCTCTCCATTGAAAAAGATGAGCACACATGGGATTCCCCTGATTTTGTTCCTGATAGCAAATGCTTGGTGCTCGTCTGTGTTCAACTTCAGGAATCGAATATCCTGATTGTTTCTGTACTTTTCTTCTAGCTCATCCAGTATTGGACTGAGTGCTTTGCATGGTCCGCACCATTCTGCCCAACAATCAACAAAGAGAAGCTTGGTCTTCTTCTTCTCAGCGTCCACTTCTTCGGAGGTCACATCTCTCACCAAACGCTGCCTACACCTATAGTGACTCCCGCTCACGAGGTATTGAACGTTGTCATTGTGTGAATCAAAGAAGAGTGAGGAGGTCTCACGGGGAAGACTAATCCTTCCCCGTAGTACCGTTCATTGTTTGTTGGACAAACTTGGACACCGAAGTGTTGTCCGCCCAGAGAACGGCACTGGGCCGGACTCCGTGAGGACAGAGTTCGTGACAGATTATCCTCACAGGAGTTTTTCAGACTGGACTATATAAGCACCTGTCCGACTTTGTCCAAGTTTCCTGCAACTGTTGTCAACCCACAGAAATTCGCCTATGTTGCTTCCTCAGCGAGGAGGTCGTCTGCTATCTGTGCATATACTTCAGGTGGCATGACGCCAACGAGCTTGTCGGTCTTTCTGCCAGCGCCATCGTCGAAGACTACCCTCTTGCCATCGGCATAGATCAAAACACTCGGAACTCCGGTTATCTGGTTCTTCATACTGAATTCTCGATTATGGTCAACGTCTATCTTGACGACCTTGAGTCCTCTGCCCTGATACTTTTCATGGACCTCTTCGAGGATTGGGCCGAGCGTCCTGCAAGGCCCGCACCAGACAGCATGACAGTCCACGAAAACCACTCTATTACTTGCGATTACTTGATCTAGCTCCGATGAGCTGATGTCTTCTACCATTATATTCAAACTCCATCGCTGGTGCGAATCGGTTGTGCGTTCTCCTTACACAACCGTTAAAAGGATTGCGCTATAGCCAATCAGATTCTGAACGACCTTCCACAGTTCTGGCAGACGACGTCTCCATTCACAATGGTGTCGAGGTTGTATGCATAGGTTGCTCCACAGTGGAAACATTTGATTCTAGATGCAGTCGCGGCTTTCTGACCCCCTTCCTTCACCGCAGTGGTCATATACATTCTTGGCCAAGCCAGAACAATTAGCTGAATAAAAAACAGAAGAGCCAGCCCAATTTCCATCCCAATATGGAGTAGGACTGCAAACAATAGAATTGCCCATGCAATACCAATAAGTCGTACTGCAAGTTCCAGGTTCGGTTTCAAGAACCAGAACAATAAGAAGGGAATCACATCGATAAGAAAGAATGTGAAATACAACGCCGTAACGGGCCATCCATAGTATACAACTGGTGCCATAGAGGTGCTGCTTCCATTCAAAAGAAGAGTCAATCTGGCAAGATGAGTTGCTCTAGCAGCTGTGAGTAAGTTTGCCTTGTATGCACTGGACATTAAAGTACTCCTCTCTCACGTGTGTCGTGCATTATGAATTCATAAACTTGTGGAGAGATTCTTAGTCAAGGCTATTACAGCTATGCTAAAGTTTGATAAGCCATAGGCACCCCTCCTCATAGAATCTGGTGAGTACTGTGCCGGTCCTTCACTGCTCTAAGTGTGGTTCGCGTCTTGACTTCACGAAAGAGGCAGGGGGCTGGTATGTACGGTGTTCCTCTTGTGCCGTCGAAGTCATGGTAGACGGAAGCAGGAAAGACCTCTTTGATGCCTATGAGGCATATACCGAGGTCATCAAGCGAGAAGGACTCTCTGATGACACTGCAAAATCTGACCTGCAGAGGAGAGAGTATCTGGGCAGCGGAGCCGATACTCCCAAGACGAAACGCCGCAAGAAAGGCGTTTCTACGAGAGTCCAGTCTGAAGTGGCGGTGAGGAGAATCGTAGAACAAGGTGGTGGCACCCTGGATGCCCTTCCTGAGGCACTACGCTCACTTGTGCTGTCCGGTCGCGATTATCTTGTCAAGTACAAATACATGCCCTCAACAGATGCCGAATATGGCATCAAGACGGATGATCTTAGTGTACCCACACGACTCAAGGAGCTTCTGCACTCCAGAGGGATTGCCACTCTCTACAAGTTCCAAGAGGAGTCCTACAATGCCATCAACAATGGTGAGGATGTTGTCATCGTCGCGCCCACGGCACAGGGGAAGACTGAAGGATTCATCTTACCCATCATCAGGCAGATTCTCATCTCGGTTCAGGAGTCATTCAAGAATCCTGGAGTGAGAGCACTTCTCATCTATCCAACAAAAGCTCTGGCGAGGGACCAGTTTGACAAGATCAAGGAACTTGGTAAGGCATCTGGTCTTACAGTGTCCCTCTTTGATGGTGACATCTCTGAAGATGCCAGAACCAAGATCTATGCCAGCCCTCCTGATATCCTGCTGACCAACCCCGATGTCCTGCACTATCACCTTGGGTGGTCTCAGTCGCGCCTGACGCCTCTTCTTCGAACCGTGAAGTTTGTCGTTCTCGATGAGATTCATCTGTATACCGGATCGATGGGAGCAAATGTGTATTTCATCATGAAGCGGCTCGAAATGGAATCTGGGAAGTTCCAGAAGATTGGAGCCTCAGCTACAGTAGCCAATCCGAAGGAGTTTGCTGAAGTTCTCTTTGACTCAGAGGTCAGGCTCATAGAGTCAAAGAACGCCAAGAGAGGTCCTGTACACTTTCTCATCTACTATCCTGAGACGAGAAGCAAGTACGGCATGATTGTTGACATTGTCTCCTCGCTACAGTCTGGCCAGTTCAAGACACTCGTGTTCGGAAATACGCATTCTGAGGCTGAGGTCTTGAACATGCTCCTAGGCGAGAGTGGCGTGAAATCAATGGTTCATAGAGCCGGCCTCTCAAAGAAACACAGAAGCAACGTTGAGGACAGCTTCCGTTCCGGGCAGCTACCAGTCATTGTTTCAACACCTACCCTTGAACTGGGGATAGACATTGGCGACCTGAACAGCGTCGTGAGCATGATTGTCTCAATAACGCGACTGACACAACGAATCGGGCGGGCGGGTAGAAAAGGACAGGAGAGTGTGGCTGTCCTTGCACTCCGTGAAAATGATCCCATCTCCTCCTTCTACAGGCATGAACCTGACAAATACTTCACGGATATCGATGCTGCATACACAGAACCCGAGAATGAAGTGGTCGGCTACTATCAATTGATTGCAGCGGCCATGAGTGGTAGGCTCAATGCAGCTCAGTTCTCAAGACATCATCGGGTTCTTCAAAAGCTGTCAGACGACGGTCTCGTCAGGCAACTTGGGGACGGAACAATCCGTATTGCTGATGATGAGAGGGCAAGAAAGGCATGGCGTAGCTACAATATAAGAGGGATTGGCGACACCGTTCAGATACGTCTTGATAAGAGAGGACTGGGTGAGCGTTCGATGCCTATGGCCGCTCAAGAGTTGCACCCAGGAGCAATCTACCTTCACGGCGGCAAGAACTACCTGTCTGTCGACTTCAAATACACGACTGGGTTGGGAAGGGCTACAGTGGTGTTGCATGGGGACCGGAGCACCCACACAAAACCGCTATACTATACCATGCCCAAGATACTAGACATAGTCGAGAGGACCAAGATTCTCGGCCTCGATGCTGTCTACTGCAATCTTGAGATGACTCAGACCGTGTTTGGCTATGTGACAAAGGAGACTAGGAGTGGGCATATAATTGGCAAGCAGAATCTGCTGACCCCCCTATTGTATACATATCAGACACGTGGATTCGCGTTTACTGCACCTGAGCCCAGCAAATCAGTGAATGACTACATCGCAGGAAAGTATGCGTCCATTGAAAGAGCCGTGATGGGACCTGCTGAACTCTATGGGGGCACCTACCACGCTGTCGAACACGTTCTCATCGAATCTAGTAACATGTTTACAGGAGGTGGCACACGGGAAATCGGTGGTGTTTCAATGGGCGATTCAGGAATCATCTTTGTCTACGATGGAAGCCCAGGAGGAAATGGCGCATCAAAACTCCTCTTTGGAAAACTAGATGAGGCATTCAGAAGGGCAAAGAGGATACTAGAGAGCTGCGATTGCAACACCCTCGATGGATGTCCTCTGTGCACATACTCATACAATTGCGGTAACAATAACAGTCCGCTGTTCAAGATAGGAGCTCTTGAGAGCGTTGAGAAGATACTGTCAAGGGCAGAGACCAAGGTAGACACTGAGGGTTACGTGGGATACCAGCCCCTAGTATAGCAGGAGATGAATGAAGTTGACCGAGTTCAGAATTGGTCGCGGACACGATGGTCCAGCTAGAATTGGAGAATACATCATGGGAACTCAAGTCTACGAAACCCCTGCCCTCACCAGTGCATGCCTGTCGGATGACCGCTTTCTACCGTACAAGACGATTGGAAGAGCCATGTCGCACTCTTCAGAGCCTCACCTACTAGCACTGCCATTTGAAACATCCCTAGATGCCCTCAAGGGAGAAGTAGGGGACTCAGACTCACTACTTCTTCCTTCACTGCCCGCGTTCTCTGCTCTCGGAGATGATGCTGGAGTTCTCATGCTGAAACATCAGTTGAGCGTAATTGATGAGATTCGTTCTCATATCGCTCCTTCACGTGTCATTCTACGTGTCCCTGAGGAAATCGGGCCAGAAGCGCTTGCCTCTTACCTGAAGGACTCTCACTCGCGAGGCGTTCGAGCAGGTGCCTTTACCTTTGATGGAATGCTAGGAAACTCGGACCTCAATGCTCTGCTCTCACGTAGCCATCTGCCCTTATCTTGGCTGGCTGTTGCGCTCGGCAGGATAGCGCCCGGCACGATACCACTTCTCTACTACATGGGCTTTGATCTGATTGACATAGGCCACGCTCAAGAGGCTGCAGCAAAACACCAGCGTCTCTGGCACAATGGAGCTGAAACAATTCGTGCTGACGAGCATCATAGGTATTGCGCCTGCACAAGCTGTCAGCATCTTGAGGACATCGGTCCCTCTGAGGTGACGGATGTCCTTCTGCAGCATAATGTGAACGTGTATGTCTCCGTGCTCTCTGAGGCTATTGATGCCATGAATTCGGGGCGTCTTCGCTGGCTCGTCGAATCCACTACTCACTATAGTCCAGCTCACGCATCGATTCTTCGCAGAGTTGACAGGCAGGCCTACTCGTTCGTGGAGGAATTCACCCCTTCAAGCGGAGCCCCAGTTGTTCCTCTTATTGGCCCTGAGTCCTATAATGCTCCTGCAGTCAGGAGATTCAGGGAGTACATAGCCAATCGATATCGTCCGCCTAGTGGCAAGAAGGTAGCTCTGCTACTGCCTTGTTCTGCTCGAAAACCATACTCTGACTCAAAGTCTCATAAGCGCTTCCTGGAAACCATAGAAGCGTCGTTGAGTGGCGCAACGTCCCAGATTGCACAGATAATCCTGACATCACCGCTTGGACTAGTACCCCGTGAACTGGAGCGCATATACCCTGCCGCAAACTATGATATTCCTGTCACTGGTGAATGGGATACAGAGGAAACGAACCTAGCAGCCGAAGCCCTTGCTACGCATCTTGAGAAGTTCGATTCGGACGTTGTTGTGGTTGCTCATGTTTCAGGCGGCTATCTTGGTATTGTGAAGACTGCAGAGCACAGAATAGCTCAGAGCATAATCTATACTAGTCCGGAAGCCTCACCTACAAGCTGGGAGTCTCGGGAGTCTCTGCAAGAGACCTTGGTTGATCTGAAGAGCATCTTGCCCATCAGGAGCTCACGCCCGCAGGAGCTGGAGGAGATTGTGCGGGCGACTGCTGACTTTCAGTTTGGCCCAGGAGCTGGTGATGCCTTGGTCCCTGAAGGCGCCAAGCTCATGGGAAAGCCCTACAGGCAAATACTGTGTCAAGTCCAGAAGGAGCAGGTCTGTTCTTACGTGGCTGATACGGGTCTGTTATCATTGACACTTGGTGGCGCAAGACGCCTAGCACCACTGAATCGCTACTGGGTTCACCTGGACGCTCCATCTGTCAAGGGCGGATCCATCTTTGCCGTCGGTGTTAGAGACGCAGACCAATCTATTCGACCGGGAGACGAGGTCATTGTGATCAACAGTCATGATGAGGTGACCGCTGTTGGTCGGAGTGAGATGTCCGGTAGAGAGATGTCTGAACTGGAGCGTGGTCGCGCCGTGAGTGTACGACACAAAGAGGAGGGCGGCTAATGGACACTCTATCTGAGCAGATTCGGAATGCTGTGAAGCAGGCGTCGATTCGAGCGCGCGGTGAGTCTATTGTTGAGAGGCCGTCGAAGAGCCTCACTAGGCCCTCTGCTGCATGGACTTCACCTAGTCGGATAGGTTCAATCCAAGGGACTGCTCTCTCGATTGTGCTTTCCTCCATTGGATGTGCCCATGCACGAAGCAGCGAGGGTGGGTGCACCATGTGCAGCTACCTCTTGGATGGCACAGACAAGAATCCGACAGAGGAAGAGTTTCTCCTTCAGTTTCAATCAGCAATGAGTAAGCTCGATAAACATACTGCGCCACTCTCTGTGAAGATATACACGAGTGGCAGTTTCTTGGACTCAGATGAGATACCCGCTTCTACACGAAATCAGATGCTAGAGTCTATCTCGAATGATGATCGAATCAAGGAGGTAGTCTTGGAGTCAAGACCGGAGTATGTGACAGATTCGGTTCTTACTGAGGTTCGAAGAATCCTTGGAGACCGTCGGGTAGAGCTTGGTATAGGCCTGGAGAGCAGTAGCGATATTGTGAGGTCTGTCTGTATCAACAAGAACTTCAACTTCCGCTCATTCGCTGATTCTGTAAACACCGCCAAGCGATACAGCATCGGAACGCGCGCATATGTTCTGTTGAAACCTCCATTCCTGACTGAGAGGTCAGCCCTTCTTGATGCTCAGAAGACGGTAACCGATGCCTTGGCTCTCGGAGTGTCAACAATCTCCCTGAATCCTGTGAATGTGCAGCGGAACACCCTTGTTGAAGACCTATGGGAAAAGGGGAAGTTCAGACCACCATGGTTGTGGAGTGTGGTCGAGGTCTTGCGTCATGCACATAGGATTGCAGAGGGAACAATCAATATTGTCTGTGACCCAGTAGCTGCAGGAAAAAGCAGAGGCGCGCACAACTGTGGGAAGTGTGACGCGCCAATTCTGGATGCAATTCGTAGATTCTCTCTAGACCAAGATGTAAGGTCACTCGAGAGTCTTGCCTGTGACTGCAGATTGCTATGGCTCCATGTACTTGAACATGAGGATATCTCCCTGCAGACTCATACCTGAGTCGAAAGACTAATAGCAGAAGTCATATGTCAGGTGCAGAGCGAGGCCTGTATCCGGCCAAGATGAGGTTGTCAATCATGTCTAGGTATGTTACACATGTCCAAGTCTGGTTCTATAGTGAAGGTGCATCACCATCAAGAGTAGTGCATAAACTGCTCCAATTGGGTTTCAAACCGGTCAAGGGAGCATATGATTTTGTATACGAACATACCGATGAAGAACTCAAGGAGTCAAAACTTGGGACTGTAATCGTGGAGATTGCAGATGCAATCCATAAGACACTGAACGGTTTCAAGGTACTGTACAGGTTAGACACTCACAAGCCTGAGGAAGAAGAGGACTACATACCACTAGAGGATATTGATGCTGCGCTTGCAGAAACAAGAAAAGAGCTCGAAGAAATAGAGCGAGAGTAAGAGGAGTAGACTCTGAATAGACACCGGGCTGAAACCCAGTGCCTACTCATCATAGCGAAGAAACTAGATTGAAGTCACTTCAGGCTCACGGCGCTCATACTCGCCCTCACCCTGCACAGAGACCTTGATTTTCTTTTGGTCGCCAGGATTCATGCGTGCCCAGTTCCAGACCATGTTGGTCCCATCAGACACCTTTGCCAGAACGGGCTGATCATCCTCAGGTTCAGTAGAAACATACTCGAATGCGGCAGGTATCCAATCAGTCATCTGGATATTCTCTGCTGTCACTTCTCCATTGTTTGACACAACGAGGACAACGACATATTGCCCTGCGCTCGAACCCTTGTTGATAGCCTTCTTCGTCGAGATTGCACGTTTCTTGTAGATGACACCAAGCTTGTAGCCATCCTTGGGACTGCTGATTTCGGTCTGAATTCCAGCAGGGTATGTGTTTGCGCCACAGGTAATCGGTGAGGGATATTCCTTCTCAGGTCTGTTTCTCCATGCCATCACTGCATAGTTGATCTTGACACTCTCACCAGGCTCCAGTTCACCTACGGAGTCCTTGAGACCTTCGACCTTGAATGTGATCTTGTGTTGCTTTTCGGGGTCTTGGTCCTTGGGATCAATGATGAATTCATATGGCCCGGTGTACTCCTTCCCCTTTATCCAAACCGTAACATGCTCACTCGTAGGAGGCATGATATCGTCTGGGAGGTTATCCGTGACGACAATCTCATTGAATCGAGCTGTTCCAGTATTGGTCATCTCGATAGTGACTTCAACAGGGGTCTTGTCGAAGCTGCTCACAGATGGCGGGTCGAATGTCTTTGTGCAATCAATCTTACACACCGACACCATCTGAGGCGACTTCTCAATTGTGCCAAGCACTCTCTTAGTAACAACACTGACAGGCGTGTAGAGGAGGTCCTGTTTGCATTTTGGAGTATTCTGGCTCGCCACCTTGAAGGAGGCTTTCCATTGTTGATTTGGTGCCATCTCTACGGAGGGTGATG
>Ga0153915_10000774_pt1 | contig 29511 bp, 23 predicted proteins | sample Opewatmetagenome_2_FD_107003 | JGI IMG/M metagenome (GOLD analysis project Ga0153915, IMG submission 107003) | Freshwater wetland microbial communities from Ohio, USA - Open water 3 Core 3 Depth 3 metaG | ecosystem: Environmental > Aquatic > Freshwater > Wetlands | place: USA: Ohio, Lake Erie...
CATTTGAAATGTTGGCTACAAGAAATAATTCGGCAAATACGAAATCGAAAACATATTGAACGTGCATCATTATCGGAGAGTGTTTTAACATGATAATCAAGTCGTATATAGGTCATCGCTTAAGAGAGTCGGTTATCCATATGAAACGTTTGTACAGCAGTCGCAAGTTGCCTTCGGTGATGATTCTATCCAGCATGCATGGTTCCGGCCTTTCCGGTGACTTGCGTGGAAGCGCTTTAGCAAAAGAATTGCAACGGCTTGGCTGGAGGACTATTTTTGTCCCGTCTCAACTGGAATTGCACCAGAGGCAAAGGTTGCTTCGGCTGGAAAGACCGGATGTTATTATGATGCAGCAGTCCCGGCATCCATATAATCATCCAAAATATTATCCGGGTTCCCCGGTAGTTTTTGATGTCGATGACGCAGACATATACGACCCAAGATGCACAAATAAAGTAATAGAATGTTGTCATGGCAGTGTTGCTGTTACGGTTGGGAACAGATTTCTGAATGAATTGCTGAGGGAACATAATCCCAATGTGCATGTTATTTGGACAGGTTCATACCTTCCGGTCAATTGGACCAAGAAGTGGCCAAAAGTCGGCGGACGAGTAGTATCCTGGGCAAACAGCGGCGCTTCTGTAAAAAGTGCTGAGTCTGAATTACTCCAGGAAGTCTTGTGCATACTTGCAAAAACAACTGATTTTGAGTTCAGAATTTATGGAGTAGAAAATCAGAAAACGGCCGAAACCAACTTCTCCAGCTTGAAGAAGATGAAGATCAAAATCCGATCATACAGATTAATGTCATACAAAAAACTTGCCCGGCATTTGCGCTCGTCCGATGTAGGACTGGCCCCTATTTGTGAAGAAGTGCCGTTTAGCAGAGGTAAGTCATTCGGCAAGGTTTTAACCTACTTGGCGGCGCAGGTGCCGGTCGTTGCTTCGCATGCGGTAGATTATCCGTTGTTTTTCAGTAATGGCGAAAACGGCATGATTATTCGAAATAATGATATCAACAAGTGGGCAGATTCAATTCGTAAATTGCTGGAAGAGCCGCTCTATAGTCAATTTTTAGTGGAGAATGCGACAAGAGATTTTCGACAGCGCTTAACAATAAAAAAATCGGCAGAGCTATTTGATATAGTATTGAAGGAAGCAATTAACCGAGCATAAGAATCACTATTTCTGGCAATTCGTATATTTATCAAACAACCTGAACATTGCCTCACCAAGATGAGTTATGGAAAATTCCTCAACCACTTTTTTCCTGCCCTGAATTCCCATTTTGACCGTCAACTCATGATCATCGGCAAGTCTTTTAAGGGCATCGTAAAGGTGGTCAACCGATCCTGCGGGTACAACAAATCCGTTTGAGCCGTCTTCAACCAGCTCTGTAATGCCTCCGACATTAGTGGCTACGACTGCCAATCCTTTTGCCATGGCCTCCATAAGCACTACAGGGATGCCTTCCATAAAGCTGCTGATTACAAGGGCGTGGGCCCTGTCATAATGATCCATTATCTCGTCCTGACCAACTGGGCCATTGAATGCCACTCGTTCGAGAAGTCCTATTTGCATTGCCTTTTTTAACAAAACATCGTTCAATGGGCCATCTCCAACTATATCAAGCCGGCAATCGATGCCTGCATTAGTCAGGCGTTTAACAGCTTCAAAAAGCACTATCAAACCTTTGATGGGTTCCAGACGTCCTACAAACAAAATCGTGAATTTTTTATCACTCTGATCTTGTTTCATGCTAAATCGTCCTGCGTCAACTCCGCAATGGACAATATGATAATCGGCCCATTTGTCAGGGTTGCTCCATATCATAATCTGGGCCTTGCAAAAATGCGATATGCAACGGACGAAGCGCGCTCTTTCTGTCTTTATCTTCAGATAGAACCGGTCCACGTGAAAAAATTCATCTGAACCGTGGATAGTCATGCTGTATTCCAGTCCCTTGTCATATATGCAGGCCAGCAAGGCCACTGTCGCTCCATTGTTTGCCATATGCACATGTATGTGCCGCAAATTACGCCTGCTCATCTCCAGTGCCAGCCTGATGGATTCCATTGCATAGATCAAATGAAGCGATCTCATCTCTAAACCCGGAGGGGAAATTTTCTGCGAGAAGATGAGGCAAGACATAAACCGTAAGGGTTTTAGCAGACCATGAAAGATTGATTTGATAAACGAGAAAATCCCGTCCAATATATAAAATGTTTCCCTTTCGGCATCCCTGTGATGACGGCTCAACAGATCTCCCGGCGCCGGCCGTCTGATAGAAAATGTATGGACTTCAACGCCTTCGTCTCGCACCGCCCGAATTTCATTTTCTATAAAGGTATGCGACAGGGCGGGATACCGCGTATTAAGGTATGCGATATGTATCCTTGAAGGTTCGCATTGTTCCTTTATGTTCATGTCTGAGGTTTCCGTCGGGCGTTGGCCGCTTTTTGATATGCGCTCTTTCATATAGGCTTATCCTCTTTCAAGGATCTGAACAACCAGATTAAACCGCCTAAGGCTAAAGGCAGTTTTGAAAAATAGATGTGGAAGGCATAAACCATAGATACGCAAAGGTCATGGCCTCGTTGAAACATCTGAATGCTCTTGCGTGCCAAGACCAGAGCGGCGCCGATGACTATCAGGAACCGCAACCAGTGTGGCCCGATAAAAAACAAGGTCAAACAGATTAACGCAAGGGCGCCCCATGAAAAGTTGGAAATCGTTTCTTTAAGATACAGCCTGTCAGGGGAATTAAAACAGAGAGACGCAATCTCCGAGTATGTTTCTCCGCACCGGATATTTCGACGCCAGTAATCGCGAACGCCCGAAAAGCCAAGGTCATGGGTGACCATCTGCTGATTCAGGAAAAAGATCTTCATCCCCAATTCATTGCGAATCCTCCAGCAAAGATATGGCTCCTCACCGTAGGAGACGTCTTCAGGGAACCCACCCATTTTTAATAGAATTTCTCTTCGCCATAGGGCGGCGCCGCCGCAGTGCTTGACCTCGCCTGCATTATGAAACCAATCTATCTCCAATACACGTTTGAAAAAGCCGTTTCCTGATTCATTAATATAGCCGCATACAGAAGCTACGATCGGATTTTTATTTATGAAGGCGTAGGCATTAGCAGTCCATTCCCGGTTTATTTTCATATCTCCATCAAGAAATTGGATAAATTTTCCTGTTGCATGCCTGGCCCCTAGATTTCGGTTTTCCGCCGCCTTTCTACGACGATCCCCTCCGAGCAGCAGATCCACGAAGGATTCTTCGGCAACGTTGATGCTTTCGTCCGAAGAACCGCCGTCGACATAAATAACCTCATAGGCAAGCTCATTCAGGTCTGCGTCACGGATGGATTCCAGACATCCGCGTAAAGTCTTTCTTTCATTGTAACCTATAACTACAAATGAAATTTCAATTGAATCTTTCAAAACATCCTCATTCTAAAGAATCCATCAAAAAAATTATCTCCAAAGCCGAATGAATAAGTTCTTATTTATTGTTCCGTATCTCTCTTCGGCAGTCGAGAGCAAATATAGCCGAATGTATCCCTGAGACCCTCTTTTAGTAAAAGCTTTTGCCTGTCCTTGATAAAGGCATGTTCAAAATCCACGGCTTCGAAAAAGGGCAGGCTTTTCCCCAGTTGTTTGTGTTTTTGTATGAACTCGTCAACAGTACATATAAACGTGGCCGGGTTCCCCGCATAAACACTGTTTGGAGGCACATCTCCTGATATCACTGATCCTGCCCCTACAATTGAATCAGGGCCGATCCTGACATTGCAGAGAATAGTGCTGTTGGCCCCGATGAAACAATGATCATAGATAATGACTTTGCCCACTTTCACCATGTCACCCGCAAAGGCCGTGGCGGCATCATGGGTCAATATCGTTGCATTGATACTGATAACGACATTTTTGCCTATCTCAAGCAAATAGGGCCAACGTCCATCAACGTATGAAGGATATAGCACGGTAGAGTTATCCCCGATTTTTACGCCGAGTTTCTTCAGGTATTCAGTGTAATAAGCATTGTTCAGTTTAAGGCGAGCACGATTCCAATAATATTTTAGCCTGTTAAGCGTACCTATCTTCGTCACTCTAGATCTTCCCCCAGTTATCGTTTGTGAGCGTGGCAACAATCGTCTGCATTGTATCAATCGCTTCGCGTCTTTTAATTCGGGCCCTTGCTGATCTTTTGCAAAGATTTCTGGTTATGATGCATGCGCACCAAAGATATTCTATTGAGGCTGAAAGCAAGACGTAGAACCATCCGTATAATTTCCTGTAATATCTGAATTCACTGGCAATGCGAACAGCCTTTATTTGTTTTCCATGTTCTGTTATGTCTTGACCGGACTTGGCAGCGCTCTGCCCGGCGAGATGAACAACGTGAGCGTGAGGATAGAATACCACTTCCCACCCGGCGCGCTTTGCGGTCAAGCAATAATCAACCTCTTCGAAATAAAGAAAATACCTGTCATCAAGGAATCCCAGCTCTTCCATTGTCTTCCGACGGATCAAAAAGAAGGCCCCTACAACCCACCCGACACTGCGCGGGACGGAATGGTCCCACCATGTAAGGTCGGCTCGCCCTAAGAATCTGGATTTTGGAAAATGGGCTGCCAGACCCGTAATCTGCAATATCTTATTCAAGGGGCTTGGGAGCATTCGCGCCGAAGGCTGAAAGGTCCCGTCGCTATTAATAAGCCTGCAACCGAGTATGCCTATCTTGTGATGCCGGTCCATAAACGAGATGGTCTTATGCAAAATCCCCTCACTTAAAAAGGCATCAGAGTTTAGGAGAAGGATATACTTGCCTGAAGCATTTTTCATACCAGGAATATTTCCTCCTGCGAATCCTCTGTTTGCAGACAACCGGATCAACGTGACCCAAGAAAATTCTTCTGCCACCATGTCGGCAGATCCGTCAATTGATGCGTTATCAATCACAAGAACTTCATAGCTAATGTCTTCCGCGAATTTTTTTACACATTCAAGACAATGGCGAGTCAATTCTTTAGTATTATAAGAGACGATCACAATAGACAGATCGACTGATTTATCGTTCGCAAGAGACAAGCGGATTCTCCATCTTTTGTTTATCATAGACCTACTTATCTTGAACCACATTAATCGTTAATATTCGGAATAATCTCAAGCCGATGTCCCAACCGAAGGCGTTCGAATTGCCATGCTCGAAGCGACACACGGAATCCCGGATATTCATATCTTTTTGAATTCTTAATCCATCCTTTCAGATATCCAAGCATGATGAGGCTTCCGCCTATAAAAAATGGTCTTTCAAGCATACGATAAACTCCAATGGCAAGGAGATACAAGGGATGTGTGCCCATAAAATATTGCCCCCATCCCCATCTTAATCGTCCATGATATATGCTTTTATATGACGACCCCATCAGTCTGTGATGATGGATCATTAATTCCGGATCGTGAAAACTGCACGTGCGCCAGCCCTCCATGCGGGCCCTGTGAAAAGCGATGCCGTCCCACATCACCTCCTTGACAAAGCCATCTATGTCTTCAAAACATTTTCGTCTGAGACAAAGCATGCCTCCCAACACGCTCTCGTCTGAGATGCGTTCTTCATCAAGGCGCCCGTTTCCCGTATCCAGAAAGAGTTTCCCGCTCGCTGATCCGAGATAAGGGTCGTTATCAAATTTTTGAAATAAGACCTCAAAATATCTCGGATCTATGGTAAGGTCACCGTCCATCTTGCAGATAAAATCATATTCATCCGATGAGACAGCGCTATACCCAGAGTAAAATGCCTCAACTACGCCCGGGCCAACTTGTCTCTCGCCGCGATCCCTACAGCACACATAATGGATCCACGGATAATCCCGTGCAGCATTTTTAATGATCTCTGCAGTACCATCTGTCGACCCGTCATCTACCAAGAAATATTTTTTCGGGCGCACTGTCTGATTGATTATGCACTGAATATTTTTTGCAAGATATCGATCTTCATTTCGCACCGGGGATATGACGATATATTTTGGGTCTTTAATATTTATGCACACAAATGCTACACTCCCATAAAGTCTGCTATACGAAGTTTTTTTCTCTCTAAGATCGCGTATATCCCTATCGAGATTGCTCCACTTGCTGCTATTATCGTTACGATAGACGGAAGATTATAGAGCTGCCCGTTAAAAAAATGCCTTTTAATAAACATGGAGAATGCGATAATGCACAGACTGCCGACTGTCGCATGCATCCATGGCTTGACTATCAGCGAAAATGGGAACTTGATTATCTTAACCAGAAAGATGCTTTCAATAACAGGCGTGATGGATAAAGAGATGGACATTCCAATCGCAGCGCCGGTTAAATTGCCGAGTTTGATGCCGATGGTTATTAATGCAATTGTTATCAAAAGGCCTATTAGATTGGAGAGAGTCTCATAAAAAGGCTTGCCAAGGGCAATAAAAGTTGTTCCATTTATACTGCCGATAATTCTGAATATATTGCATAAGCTTAACCAGCACAGGGATATGTATGCTGTTTCGTATCTGGGATCATAAAAAAGTTTGATGATGTCTGAAGAAAATACCGACAGGCACATGCCGAGCGGGACCCCTGCCAATAAGAAAAAAGCAACAGTCCTTCTGTATATTTTTTTAACGCGAGCAAGGTCATCGGAAATACTGCTTACCGCAGGCAGGTAGGTTTGCGCAACGATCTGGATAAAAAAAGCAATAACTAAATACGCAAAGTTTTTTCCGATGTTATAAAAAGCCAGTGTGTCCATCCCCAAAAACTTACCGATGATAATGATATCGACATTCATGGCCGCCCACGTGATCATCGTGTTAAGGAAGATGAATTTTCCGAAATGAAAAATATTCGTTCCTGCTTCACTATTCCAGGAAAATTTCGGAAAGGGTTTAGCAATTAGAAAGGATCCTGCCGTTCTATATAAGGAAGCAAGGACTGATCCTATAACTAACGCCTCGACAGTCCGCAGGATGTATACAAGAACTGCAAGAGTTATGAAGCTTATAACCTGAATTATTGTCTCAAAGACAGCCACTCTATCAACTCTGAATTTTCTGACGAGCAGGGTTAATGAAGGGTTTTCAAAGCCCGATATAATTGGGATAAGAGACATGATAAGTAAAATTTCTTTCAAGCCTGGTTCATTATAAAATCTGGAAAGCGGCCATGAAAGAATTATCATCACAAGACATAAGAGGAAACCTCTGCATATGGAGATAATCCATGCGGTATTAAGAAATTCCGGATTATCGCCTTTTGGGTTTTGGATAATCGCGGTTTTTACGCCTGTATCGGAAAAAAGGTTTACCATCATCAACGCGGTATTGGCTATTGCCATCAGCCCAAATGCTTCAGGAAATAGGAGTCGCGTCAGTATCAGGTTGCAAATGAAACGAAGAATCTGATCGCTTCCTTTGCCCAGGAACCCCCAAAGCCCAGCCCTTATACTCTGGAGTCTTAACGAATGCTCTTGAGGTTTCTTTAATATTTGTAATAATCCGTTAATTTTCATTGGATACTTTCTTCTTGCTGGATTGATATAATTTGCTAAAGCAAGTCTGCTGCTAAGAAATTTGTTGTGTGTAAGAGCAATATTATGTACTTTCCAATTAAATATACCTGATGGCAGAGGTCACTTTATGACGCCCTCTATTCTTTGCAAGATGAAGCGAGCTGACCAATAAAATTACTCCAATAAAACTAATGCATCCTGATTCAAAGATTGAGCCTATTCGATATCTCCCTATTTGCCAATTAAGGATCTGATCGACCGGGTGGTATGATATAGCTCTAATAAAAATGAATGCTGCCAGGAATACAACACTGTTAAGTATAAGCCTATAGTGTGATATTCCATTGGTTATCTTAGATTCTATTAAAATGAAAAATGATAATCCTGCGACAGCGATAACAGCTACAGAAAATATTTGAAAGGTGTAACGTTGATCATACCAGCCGTGGGTTTTTGCAATCTCCCTGGAAGTCTCAGCAAACGTTATATCAAGATCGAATATCCTATTAATGGCCATTAGGATTAAAATAATTGCGATACTCAGCCAAAGTATGCGGGATATAATCTGATCATCGGGAACCACTTTGTTAAATCGATTTACAAATAAACACCATATGGTAGCGTTGAATAAATATCCCGAACAGATTACCGATCTTGTTAATGTTATATTGCTAAATATATAATGTAAGTGAAAATCAAACATCTTATTCAATATATCCATTCAAAATATGTTTAGAAATTTATAAAAATCTTGGCTGAAAATTTAGACTTTCCCAAGCCTCATCTATAGGTTCAATAGAATATTTTCCTGCACTCAAAGGTTCTTTCACAAGTGAGATTATACCGCCGGCCGTTACCATAAAGATCGGATTAGTCATAGCATTGACAAGATTGTCTATCATGTATATGCCAAGCAGGATTGCAAGAGACGAGGCTGCCGCGATCTTAGTGCCAAACCAATCCTTGATGTTATAAGAACGCAAAAGAATAATGATAGGCAGAAGAAGCGTTAAGGTCAGAGAGATCAACCCAGTCAACCCGTTTTCCCCAAGCGTGATAACCCAGCGGCTATCGGTTATGGAAGCATCACTTCCGTTTTCATCATATATCCTTGATCGACCCCATCGGCCCCAACCAAATAACGGCTTTTCAAGCGCCTTGCTGCTGAGGGCATTTTCATTATAGAATCGCGTATAAAGAGATAACGCCCTTTCCTTGCTGAAGTTGTTGTAAATAAAATCCGTGAGACCATATCCATTCCATGTGCCGGAAGCCCTTAACGGCAAATAAACAGCAGGGATTAAAATCAGGATTAGTATCAGTATTTTTGTATTCAATTTCCTGGTTGCGTAAAAGATGCATATCCCCACGATAAATAATATTGTAGCGCCGGTTGATTTGCACAATATTGAAGTAAAAATCAGAGTACTTGCTAACCAGACCATAGGGATATTCCATAATTTTTTCAAAACGCCGGAAACCCAGAGGCATACCCCAATAAAAGATGCACTAATCATCCAGATGCCGACCATCAATCCGTGTTCCATAAATACCATGGGTCGATATCCGCCGGACCGAATGGTTTGAGCAAACGAATGTTGTGTAAAGCCATAGAACATAGAATGCAGTTGAGGGCTCATGCGGATTTCATACAAACACAGGGGTATGTAGATTAGACCGCCTATCAAAATTCCAACGGCAAATTCCTGAAGACTTTCAAGATCGTTAAAATAAAGCCTGCCGATGATATAGGGAAACCCCCAGGTTACTGTTTGGTCCAACACTGCGGAGAAACCATCATAAATCCCCAGATTATTGGCCAGGGACGAAGCCAATGGACAGAGACACCAGATAATCATGGGTATATCGATTAGCTTAGGCCTGAATGAAAGAATACGTTTGTTGTCAAATATTGCGGCTCCTATAAAAACACCCCAACAGGTCGCTGACATTTTTGTGTAATCAGGAAGACCCGGCAAGGGATATGCTGCCATCGGCAGAAAAAGCCAGGCAACTAGAAATGATGATATTACCGCTCGCCTTGGCGGTAATTTGGAAAATAGACCTAATACTACCGGTATCCATCCGAACATCACTATGGGGACAAGGAGACTCATTATGCACTAAACTCCGCTTTGCATATGACTTCTTTATATATATCAACAATTTTTTGAGCTTTTATTTCCCATCGGAAATCTTTTGCTCTACTTATCGCATTTTTCGACATCTCATTTAGGAGACCCTGATTCTCAAATAAGGCTGCAATCTTTTTTGAGAGTTCGAGCGTAATCTGTTCTACTGACAAAGGCTCAATCTTGAATCCTGTTTTATCAGTCACGTACTCACCAATACCGCCATTATTGACAACGATACAGGGCAGCCCTGATGCCATGGCCTCCAGCACCACTGCCCCGCCGAATTCTCTGATCGAGGGGAAGCAGAAGATATCCGAGTTTTGGTAATACTCAACAGTCGATTCATTATCAATCCAACCTGTGAAATTAACAATGTGCGATATTCCCAGTTTTTCTGTAAGACCCTTGAGGTTCTTCGCCTCCTGTCCATCCCCTACAATCGTCAGTGATATTTTGTCCTTGATAGAGGCATCCAGCATGTTGACAGCATTGATAAGCATATCGGCCCCTTTATATGGGGTCAGCCTCCCTACAAAAAGCAGCCGGATCGGGAATCCTTTATTGCTTTTAATTGCAGGGGCAAATTTACCGTTGATGCCGTTCTCATAAAACAGGGAAATCCTGTCTTCATCCAAAGAGAACATCTTTTTTAACATGTTGAGCGTATATGTTGAACCTGCCAGGATCTTGTGTGCCTTTTTATAAGTATTTGAATAGTTGGGGATGATTCTTGAAAAAACCCTTAAGAAATTAAAATGAGCAAACTCCTTTCTGGCTGTCTCCTTGAAACCTTCAGGAAAGGGTATGCCGCCATTTACAGGTCCTATTATAAAGGGAGTATCTTTGCAGGCATTAACTATCTTAACAGGGTAGCGTGGAATCATTGGCGTTATTGCATGCACAATATCATAATGACCTTTTAAAATATCTTTTCGATAAAGGGCATCAACTTTATGATTGAACTCCGCATAAACAGGATAAGAAAGAAGATGTCGCAGGGGCCAATTTGCGGGGTTTCTTAAAAGGAATTTATGAGATATTAAATAATATTTACTGATCCATGGATTTTCGTTTATGTATTCAATATTGCGTTTGTCTCTAACATCTTCAAGCGCCTTCTTATTTCTTTCATGGGTCACAAGGGTCACGTCAGCCAATCTGCTTATTCCATTGAACAGATTATATCCGACTAACGGAACCGAACTCCATTCCGGATTGCACTCATTAATAATCAATAAGACTTTCATTATGCTCCCAAGTGATACATATACGCCAATCATATATCCTTACACGATTTGTCAGCAACCTTAGTTGCAGGGTAAGGCTGAATTGGAATGGGGTTTATACAACGTGATACTATATGCTTGATACGTTTCTGAACAGGCCATATTAAATTAAACACAATTTCCTGAACCCGGGTCCTATATCTTGGCGCACCCCAATTAAGAACAGTAGCGATGGCCGGCGCCTCTAATTTAATTAGCGCCTGGTTAGCCAGATGCAGGTGTTTATAATTGGTCCTATCACCCTGAATCACTAAGGGGACCACATCTGCCTGCAGCAATAAAAATTCTGTCAGATCGCTAACCAATACGGGGATTGTGTCGATTAAAATGAATTCATATTTCTTTTTAAGGCTTTTTATTATCGCCGGTATTTTTGATCTATCAAGCTTGACCAGCTCATCATTATTAGGAAGACGCCCGGCAAACAATATATCGATGCCTCTTTCCTTATCATGGATAATACAATCTGAGGGATCTGTTTGGTTTAACAGGATCTCTACCAATCCCTTTTGATTGTCATTTTCTTTATTCATTGATGTCAAGGTTGGATTGGCAAAGTTGGCCTCGATAATAAGAACCGGTGAACAAAGTTTTGATATGGCATGAGCGGTATTGATCAAGATTTCAGTAACTCCACTTTTTGAATCGACTCCTGTAAATACCGCGACCTTTGCATCATGTTCTTTTCGTTCCTTATCGAGTCTGATAGCGAGGCTATTAATGGATTGTGATACTTCACTAGATGGATCGTCCAATGTTACCCGTGAAAAGGAGACGTTTATTGAACCGACAAGGAGGTAATCAGGTATAGGCCGATAAGGGGCTGCACCAAGTACATTAACAATATCGTTAACGTTTCTTATCCTGTCATCCAGGAGGTCAAAAAGGATACATACACAAGCCACGCATCCAAAGGAAAAAACAAAAATCAAAATAATAAATTTTTTAAAATTGTTTCCAGAGGGCGCCAACGGCATTATCGGTCTGGTTTCAATAAAAAATCTTCCGGGTGACTTTGACTCAAGCTGTAATTCCTGAATCCGATCGTCTATTTTGTTCAGAAAAGTCCGCGTTTGTGTGAGACTGTCCTCGATTTGTTTTTTTGCAATTATTTTTGGGGTTATCCTGGCTATATCAGCCAGCAGACGATTCCGTTCATTTAATATGCCCTCCTCAGTCATCTTTGCTGCTTCAAATTCCGATTCTGCTTGAATAATTTTTTTCTGCAGATCAGTTTCGCGTTTTTTATAGAGCAGATTTTTTGCCTTATCAGTTATGATTTCTCTCTTCTCTTCAGAATAATTTTCAATATCATTTATTTTTCTATTAATCTGTTTCCGTTCAGGATTGTCTTCTGACATTCCAACCATTGTGTCTCTGAGTTCATGGATTGATTCCTGAGCGAGTATATCTGTTTTGGAAAGCAAGGAGTTATTTTCAACAATCTCATTTACATCAGCCTCAATGGGAACCCCCTTTAATGCCTCGGCTTCTTTAATTACTGCCTTCAGTATGCTTTCTTTTTCCACCCTTTCTTTATATGCGGTTTCATACACTGATTGAAATTGGGCGGTCATATCGTCATTTACTATTATATCGCTTGATGTAATCTCATTTGAAATTTTTTGTAATTGCTCTGCCTGTTTTCCTATCTCTGATTCCAGCCGTTCCTTTTCTTTTGAAAGATATAAGAGTCGCCTGGAATCTTTTCCTTCCTCTTCATTTTGATATTCTTCAATGAACACATCCATGATATTATTTATGATATCCGTAATGCCTTTTGGATTGTCTTTAGATATTTGTATCGACAGCAGATAGGTCCCCGGCAGCTCGTTAACTTCCAACTCTTTCTGAACAATATTTACTGCCAAATCAACAGAGACATTATCCGGTATGAAAATTTTTTTTAATTCCGGTGAAAGCCTGTCTATAGCTTTTTCAATAATCTTGGGTCCCTTGACTCTATCAACTTGAGTCTTTACGTATTGTGTGTAGTTGCCGGAAATGGAAGTCTCTTCAGTTTGTGCAATAAATGAAGGGATTATAGGTGACACTCTAAGCTTCCCTTCTGCTTTATAATAGGGTTTGCTTAGAAAGATGGCGGCGGGGGAGAGAAGTAAAAATATGGCCATTCCAAATAAGACGATTTTTAACCAGTGTCGCGTCAGTGTCTCGACAAGGTCAAATGGTTTGGATTTTGATAGGGTATTTTGATTTATCTCATTAGCCATTTATAAGATCTTATTTCAAAATAATTGTCCTTAGATAGTAAATCCTTAAACGGTATTTTTCGGATGAACGCTTGATTATGCTAGTTAGTTAACCCATTCTGAATCAATTTCCCGGTTAAAAATGTGCTTATGAACGGATTAATTTGCCTCAGGTAATAATTGAATTTCGCAATACCTTTTCTAGGTATATAAATTATGTCATTGTCTTTTAGGGGTAAGTTTTGTGAAAGGTCCCCTTGTGTGATCATCTTGTTAAGATCAATCAGTATTACCCCTTTCTGTTCCTTCATATCTCTGACCAGTTGAATGTTCCTATTGTTTGCGTCTTCTGTAGTTCCACCGGCGAGGTTAATGGCGTCAAGAATGGTAAGTCCTGATTTCTGAATAGGATAGGAACCTGGATTTTTTGCTTCACCCATAACAAATACCGAGGCATCCATTGAATCCGGGATATAGATAATGTCATTATTTGCCAGGCCAATATTCAACCTTATGTTGGCCTTTTCCAGGAGTTGATTCAGGTCGATCCATATGATCTGGTCTTTTCCTCTGATTATGTAACATTTCGACAAAAGTACGGTTTTATCCTGAGAAGGAATTCCTCCTGCAATAGAGATGGCTTCCAGGAGTGTTGCATTACTGTCGAGATGTATCACGCCAGGGCGGCTGACTCTGCCTAAGACATAGACCTTGTTGTTAACGTATTCCAGTATCTTGACTGTAACAACAGGGTCATCATAATAGCTCCCATAGAGGCTTTTTATTGAATCCACAGCCTCTGTTAAGGTCTTTCCACCAATCTTGAATTCTCCGAGCAGGTTGAGGGTAATATCCCCGTAAGGACCGACAACGTGCTCGCCGGTAAGTTCAGGTCTTCTCCAGACGTCTACTTTAATTCGGTCGCCAGGACCGATGTGATATTCCTTTGCAAGATTGGCTTCATAGAGGTCAATCACATCCTGGGTAGCAAACTGCATATCAGATGACGGATCATTATCGAAGGATTCGTTGTCCTGTTTCATCTCTGCATTTCGGGAGGCGCAACCGGTAAAATACAAGATGATCAATATAGCCATAAAGGATATTTTTCGGATTTTTTTAAATAAAACCGATATCATTATAAATGACCTAACTAAAAACTATTAAAAGTTGTCAACTCCTGACCTGATAAGACTGTCTTTTTGCTTTCTGCAAAATATGTACCATTCTGATTAAATTATATCGGCTAGGCATGAAGTGATAAATAATACGGCATAACTCTATGTTTTTTATATTGATATGTGTTTTAATTTGATAGGCAGATTGTCAGGAAAAAGGATGATATATGGCGGTATTTTGACGTCAGAAAGTTATTTAACTGTCACTGACAATGATCTACAGAAAAAAAGATCTTTAAGACATGGCATTAAAAAACAGATTTCCAATATGGATATATTTGTGCGTTAAAATTGCCGTCGACATCGGTCTATAGACTTTTTACGGCTGTTTCTGCATCATCGAAGATTTGGAAAATACGATAAAGACGTGTTAATTCAAATAGCGCTCTTATTTGAGCCTGCAGGGAGGCTATTTTTATATCCCCTCCTGATTGTTTCACGAAACGAAGACAATAGACCAGACTGCCCAAGCCTAGACTGTCAATGAAATAAATATGTTCCATGTCCAGGACAATATTGACAAGCCTCTGTTTGGCAAGAAGTTTAATATGTCCTTTGATTTTTTTTATCGATTTGACATCCAGCCTGCCTTTTAGTTTTAACAGACAGATTTCATTTTTTTTTATTTCCTCAAATATCTCCATTGCCGGCGCCTCTCTGTTATCTTTCTTTTGTATAATCCATCCATGGCAGAAATAGGTTTCATAATAGTCAATTATTCCACTATAGAGGGATTTAAAAGTTTTATCGGCAAGAAAAGGGCTGAGCATTAATAAATTCGGCTCTTTCCCGATTAATTGGGAAAAGAGCCGAATATATTAAGTAAAATTTTTTCAAGAATTGTTTCGTTACATATGATTTGAGGCAGCGATGTCCGGTTAGGATCTTGCGTAGATGAATCCTCAAGGCATGGGAGGCCCTTTTTTTAAAGATGAAATGGCTTAAATGCAATATTCAGGCATAAGACGCCATAAAGCGGGCGGAGAGGAACCGTCTGGTCTTGCCGGACCTTAATCCCTGACAGGCGCCTGAGACGCTCCGCCGCCCGCGGTTACATTTAAAATGTCAGGCCCTCAGCAGGCCGCCCATTTCATTCTTAAAAAAAGGACCTCCCATGCCGTCAAGCAGGCTTTTTTTATATGCAAGATCCTAACCGGACATTTCTGGATTTGAGGATGTTATTCCTTGAAGATAGCGCCGGTATTTGCAGAGGTTACCTGTTTGGCGTAACGGTACAGATAACCCTTTTTTACCTTGTAATCAGGTTGTTTCCATTCTTTAATTCTATTATTGATCTCTTCTTCGCTAAGTCTCACATTGAGGGAACGCCCGGGGATGTCAATGTCTATTATTTCGCCCTCTTTGATTATTCCTATAACGCCGCCTTCCTGTGCCTCAGGAGAGACATGTCCTATTGCCGCACCGCGCGTTCCGCCTGAGAATCTTCCGTCAGTGATAAGCGCTACATATTTATCAAGACCGGCGCCCGCAAGGGCCGATGTAGGCGACAGCATCTCCCTCATGCCGGGACCACCCTTTGGCCCTTCATAGCGGACAACTACAACATCGCCTTTTACTATCATGCCGTTCATAATAGCCGCCATGGCATCCTCTTCGCTGTCGAATATCCTGGCAGGACCTGAGTGTTTCAGCATGGATGGATCAACCGCAGATTTCTTGACCACTGCGCCGTCCGGGGCAAGGTTGCCGAAGAGGATTGCCAGACCGCCGTCAGAGGAATAGGGTGATTCAATGGGACGTATTACGTTTTCGTCAAGGGAATGGGCCTTGCCGATAATTTCCTTCAGGGTTTTCCCGGATACCGTTATCTGTGTAAGGTCAAGGAGGCCCTTTTTATTCAATTCTCCCATCACGGCAGTAATGCCCCCGGCCCTGTAGAGGTCTTCCATATGGGCGGGACCGGCTGGGGATATCTTGCACAGGTTAGGCGTCTCAGCGCTGATGGTGTTAAACAACTTCAGATCAAGGCTGATGCCTGCTTCATGGGCAATGGCTGGGAGATGAAGAACAGTGTTAGTTGAACTTCCGAGGGCCATCTCCATATGCATCGCGTTTTCAAATGCCTTTATGGTTGCTATATCCTTTGGCCTGATATCGTTCTTTACCATGTCCATGATTTTTTTCCCGGCATCCTTTGCTAATCTTATCCTCTCGGCATAGACCGCCGGTATGGTGCCGTTTCCAGGCAGTGCGAGTCCCAGGGCCTCACATAGGCAATTCATGGAATTCGCCGTGTACATCCCTGAACAGGAACCTACCCCCGGGCATGCCTGGTCTTCCATTTCTCTTAATTCATCCTCTGTGATTTTATCTGTCCTGCGCGCACCTACACCTTCAAAGACGCTGATCAAGTCTATGGACTTCTCTCCCATCTTTCCTGCAAGCATAGGGCCGCCGCTCAATATAAGTGCGGGAATATTAAGACGAAGCATGGCCATCAACATGCCCGGAATAATCTTGTCGCAATTGCCGATCATAACCAGTCCGTCAAAGGGAGTGGCCGTTGCCATGATTTCCACTGAATCCGCAATGAGTTCCCTGGAGATCAGGGAATACTTCATGCCCTGGTGTCCCATGGCAATGCCGTCGCACACACCTATGGTTGAAAATTCCATGGGGGTGCCGCCGGCCATTATTATACCCGTTTTTACAGCCGCGGCCACTTCCTGAAGGTGCTTATGCCCCGGTATTACCTCATTGGCGGAGTTTGCTATGCCTATTATCGGTCTCGCAAGCTCTTCATCCGTATAACCCATTGCCTTGCAAAGGGACCTGTGAGGCGCCCTTTCCAGACCTTTCTTCATTAGATCAGATCTCATTATCTTAATTCCTCCTTTTGAGTATGTAAGCAATCATAATTCAGATGTCTTTGTTTTGTCCCATATAACATCCGTTATATCCTGACTAAGCATTGACTCGCGTTTATTATTTTTTAAAAGCCTTAACCCTTACACCGTATACCTTAAACCTTATACCTTGCGCCTTTTTTTAATAAATCTCTCTTCCCCTGGCTATCGGGTATCTTCGTCCGTAGCCGAATGCCTTTGATGTAATCTTAAGACCCGGCGCGGCCTGTCTCCGCTTGTGTTCATTGAACACGATTCGCCTTAAAACATCCTTCACAACATCAGAATCATATCCCATGGCAACAATATCATCCAGAGAAAGATTTTTTTCAACAACAGCCTCAACAATGCTGTCAAGGATATCGTATGGCGGCAAAATGTCCTGATCTGTCTGATTAAGCCTGAGTTCCGCTGAAGGAGGTCTTGTAATAATATCCTCAGGTATGATTTCACCTTCACGGTTGATATAACGGGCAAGGCGATAGCAAAGTGTTTTAGGGACGTCGGATATCACAGCCAGACCTCCGCTCATATCTCCATAAAGGGTGCAATATCCTGTAGCGGTCTCTGATTTATTCCCTGTTGTTAAGAGAAGGGCGTTAAATTTATTTGAAAGGGCCATAAGAATATTTCCACGTATCCTGGCCTGGATATTTTCTTCCGTAATATCCTCGCTCATTCCTTTGAAACTTGAAGAAAGTGAAGTCTTATAGCTTTCAAATATGTCACTTATGGGTATCTCTTTGAAATCAATCTTAAGATTTTCGGAAAGGGTCCTTGCGCATTCCCTGCTCATCACTGAAGTGAAAGGGGATGGCATGCTTACTCCCAGGACATTTGCAGAGCCCATGGCACGCTGAGCGATTACTGCCACAAGGGCGGAATCGATCCCTCCGCTTAAACCGAGAAGCACTTTTTTAAATCCGCATTTTGTAGCGTAATCCCTTGCGCCCATTACAAGGCCGTTTAAAAGCGATTCCTCTTCAGAGGGGCTGTAATCCTTTATCTCCTCATAATCTTTATCACTGTCCCAGACGATCCTGTCCTCTTCAAATTCTTTGGCCTTGAGGATCAACCTTCCCGATTTATCCACTACCATGCTTGAGCCGTCAAAGAGCAGATCGTCGTTTCCACCCACCTGATTGCAGTAAAGGACAGGTATTTTATATCTGCCTGAAATGGTCTTTAACACGGTCATTCGCAGCTTTGATTTGTCTAATGTGAAGGGGGATGCAGACATATTTACAAGTATGTCAATTCCCTTTGCATTTAATCTGTTTACAGGATCTTTTCGGTACCTTGGGGCTTCTTCGATGTCATCAACATTCCAGATGTCTTCACAGATTGTAACTCCTATCCTCTTTCCGTCTATTTCGAACAGGAGGCTTTCTTTAGCCGGCTCAAAATATCGGGTTTCATCGAAGACATCGTAAGTGGGCAATAATATTTTACCGCCCTTATTGAGGATCTGCCCATCCTTTAATAGCGCCACGCTGTTAATAAGTGGCTTGCCGATATTTTCCGGATTTCTGTCAACATACCCGCAAAGGATGTATATGCCTTCCATGGATGAAGAAAGGTCTTTAAGATATTTTAGATTAGCGGAAACGAATGCCGGTTTTTCCAGGAGATCCCTTGGGGGATAACCCATAAGGGCAAGCTCAGGAAAAACCGCCAGGTTACAGCCTGATTGTTTTGCTTTTTCAGAGGCATCTTTGATCAGGGATGAATTATACCTGAAATCGCCGATGACAGGATTTATCTGACAGATGGAGATCTTCATTTCAAGCGCCTGATAGAATAACTTATCTCAGCTTATTGCCTTTCCGGCTATTTCAATAGCCCTTATGATCTTGGGTATCTGCTCATCCATATTGATGTTGATCCCGATGGACAGACACCGTGACAAGAGATCCGCTGTCTTAGGCAAGGATGATTTGTCGTAGGCGCATCTTGTCTCTCCTGACTCTGTTTTAAAGGGATAAGCTGAACGTACCGCGCTCTTCCCCTCAAGGAGATGCTCCCACCTCTCGAAATAATGCCAGTCATTTTTATACCAGTAAACTGTCCCGGCGCCTTCCTGGGCCATTACGGCGTTGAATTTTTCAGCCTTTTCAGCAGTGGGAAGAAGGAACATAATAAATGTGGCGGTATCTCCATATGGGTCGGGGATATTCCTGAATGTTATCCGGTCAATCATGGAAAGGGCATCTTTGATCCGCGTCTTGTTTTCCCTTTGTTTTTTTAAGATAACGCTGTCCAGCTTTCTCAGTTGGGCCAGTCCCATTGCGCCCTGAAGTTCCATCATCCTGTAATTGAAACCTATGAAGTTACGTTTTTCAAGACCCCTGGAAACAGCAGGGTTATGGTCATGACCGTGATCGTGGTATTCGGAGGCGCGGATATAGAGGTCTCTGTCGTTTGTGATGACCATGCCGCCTTCACCCGTTGTCATGGTCTTGACCGAATCAAAGGAGAAAGTCCCCATCTTGCCGAATGAGCCTAGGGCCTTGCCGTGAAGCCTTCCTCCACAGGACTGGGCAGTGTCTTCTATGACGGAGAGTCCGTGTTTATCCGCTATAGCCGTTATATCTGTTATCCTGGCCTGTGCCCCGCACATATGGACAGGGATGATCGCCTTTGTCCTTGGGGTGATTTTGGAGACGATATCCTTAGGGTCAAGACAAAGGGTGTCGTCAATCTCGGCAAATACGGGAACAGCCCCTGTCTCAAGGATCGACTCCCATGTGGCGACAAAGGTGAACCCTTGTGTAATGACTTCGTCGCCAGGTCCTATGCCCAGCGCCAAAAGGGCCACCTTAAGTGCCGCTGTCCCTGATGATACGGCCAACGCATGTTTTACTCCGCAATAGTCAGCGAATTCCTTTTCGAACTGTTGAACCTTGTATATGCCTTTTCTCTCGGCATCGAATCCATAACGGAAAAGCATGTTCCTCGAAAGGACATCAATCAATTCCTCTTTTTCTTCCTGACCTATAACTTCATATCCTGGCATTATATTCTCCTTATGATTAACACTTATCCAAAAAAGAACATTTTTGGATAAGATTTTTTTACGACTGACTTCGTCCTGTTGTTGAAAAAATATAAAAAATTTTCTGACGGCTGATTGGTGACAGCTTAAATTACCCCTCGAATGCCTGTCTATATATATCTTCGGCTATCTCAGATGTTATCGGCCTCGGGTTGTTCATAATCGGAACCGCAATCTTCATTGCTCCTTTAACCAATTCAGGAATTGCATCTTCAGGTATGTTAAGCTCCTTTAATGTAAGAGGCGTTCCGACATCTTCGGCAAGGTCATAGGCCGCTTCAGCGGCCAGGGAGGCCAGCTCCCTTGATGATAACCCGTCTGCATCCTGGCCCATTGCCAGGGATACCTGACAGAATTTATCAATATTGCCCGGGTAATTGTATTCAAGGACATAGGGCAACAGACAGGCATTGGCAACACCGTGAGGGATGCCGAATAATGAACCCATAGGATAAGACAATGCATGAACTGCCCCGACCCCTGCCATGGCAAGTCCCAAGCCTGCCATATAACTGCCCATCATCATATGCTCACGATAATCAATGTCATTGCCGTTGAAAACAGCTCCTCTGAGATTATCTGATATGAGTTCTATAGCCTTTAATGAAATGGTTTCACTCATTGAATGTGCCTTGAGAGAAGTAAAGGACTCTATTGCATGGATCAAGGCATCCATACCTGTATAGGCTGTCGGATAAGCAGGAAGACCGAGTGTAAGTTCAGGATCAAGGACGGCAGTATGAGGATATAGAAAAGGACTGTTAATTCCACCTTTGGTCTTTGTATCTCTCATGGTAAAGACGGCTGTAAATGTGGTCTCACTGCCTGTGCCTGAGGTGGTCGGAACCATGATCGTCGGAAGCCCGGCCTTTTTTACCTTGTTAAGACCGATATAATCAACAGCCCTTCCATCATTTTTTGACAGGACTGCTATAGCCTTGGCAACGTCCATGGTGCTGCCTCCGCCGATTCCCAGGACGCATCCGATCTTTTCTTTTTTGGCGAAGTCAGCGCCCTTATCCGCTAAGGAAGGATCAGGCTCAGGAGTTACGTCACCATATAAAAAGACCTTGATCCTGTTTTTTTTGAGTATATCCTGCGCCCTTAGGCAGATATCGGTTTTTGCCAGAGAATTATCCACGACAAGCAATACCTTGGAAGCACCGAGGTCATTGCATTCCTTGCCGATCTCATTAAAAGATCCTCTTCCGAAAATAGTTTTTTTTACTCCTTCTATTGTTATCAGCCTGTTCATAGTAAGACTCCTTTTTATGTTCAATGGTTCATATTGCATATGAACCTGATAAATTATTCGTAGATACTTAAACCGTTAAATATCGGGTCATCATAAAAAGGCTTACATCAATATAGAAAATATTTCAAGCTATTAAAAATGTCAAAAAAACGACGTGTTCTGTCAAATGGATGACTAGGATGTCTTTTCTTCCTCAAACTAACACAATGTATTTATTATAATAATTAAAATATTGACAAAAAAAATATTGGCACGGATATCGCATAAGATTTTATGTGCAGTATTTTTAAAGCTGGAAAATCATAGTCATCTCTTTTCAAATACGTTACGCCGATTCCCAGTTTCCTGGGGGTAGCCAGGATAAAAACAGATATAATACGATTGTCTTTTATATAATGGAGGACTGTATGCCTAAAGAAAACAGGAATGTGACAAAGAAGATAATTAAACCCGGTAAAAAAATCGTAGCTTCCGTTGTCCAAGGTCATAAAGAACAGATGCTGTCATCAATGAATCAGGGTGCAAAAGAAATTACCATGGATTTTAGCGGAATTGAAACTATCGATTCAGCGGGATTGGGCCTCCTTATTGCTGCGCACAATTCACTAAAAAGCGTTGGAGGCAGTCTAAAGATTAAAAATGCGTCTGAAAAGATCTATAAATTTATGCAAACGATGCATCTGGATAAACATTTTGAAGTAGCTTCGCCGGGATAGTAAATAATTTGTTTGTATTAATGGCAATCTTGATTAATGGCCAGGATGTATTCAGCCCGGACTTTTGCCGGGCTGATTTAAAAAATAATTCAATGCAGAATATTATATGGAATGGATCTTATTGGGTCTTCATTAGTCGTAAGCAAGATTCATAAAAATATCAGACAGATCTGATATCAGATAACAGTGTTTAATAAGAGAGATAAGTACCTTTTGAAGGTATCCATTTAGAAGATGTTATACAAAAAAAGCTATGGAGGAAATCATGAGCTTTCAAGAAGATGAAACTTTGAGACTGTATGTTGAAGAGTCTTTGGAGCATTTATCGAATATTGAAAATGACCTTTTGGCCATTGAAAACGCCGGCGCAGATATTGACGAAGAACTTGTAAATAAAGTTTTCAGGGCGGCTCATTCAATCAAGGGCGGCGCAGGGTTCATGGGACTGGATCATATCAAGGAACTTTCCCATAAAATGGAAAATGTCCTTGGTATGATCAGGGAAAGAGAGATGATCCCGAACCCTGAGATTGTCAATATCCTGCTTTTAGCTTCAGACGCGCTTCGCAATCTTCTGAAAAATGTGGAGGAAAGCAATAGCATGGACATAACGGAACATGTTGAAGCCCTTGTCGGACTTACCTCAAATTTATTGCCGAAACAGGAAAAGAAAAAGGCATCTGATTTTGTCGATATTATCCTGGAAGAAAAAACAATATTTACTATATCGAAAAAAGATATCTTGAATGCAAGAAATAAAGGTTGTTTTATCTATCTTGTTGAACTTGACCTGATTCGTGATACGCATGAGGAAGGCATTACGCCAATGGATTTTATAAATAAGATTCAGGAAAGCGGAAATCTATTCAATTGCAAGGTAGATATCGAGGCAGTCGGAACCCTTGATAGCGATAACATGTCTGAGCGGATACCTTTTGCCATCCTTTTCGGGACCATACTGGAACCATCCATGGTTAATGCCTTATTCGATATTGAAGAAAAATATATTTTTGAGGTCAAAGAAGATTTTACGCTAACGCCTGTCGGACAGCCTACATCAGGAGATATCAATATCGCCGGAGGCATGGATGAGTCATTTGCCGGCAAGGGGTTTTCTGAGGAGACGCCTGAAAACAAAAATCAGGGATCCAATGTGAATATTATGCAAGATTATGCAACCGAGCAGCAGTCAAATGAAGTAAAGAAGTCGGATGGCCAGACCGGCGCTGTCAGCGGTGAAACGAGTCTAAGGGTCCATGTCAAACTTCTGGATTCCCTTATGAACCTGGCGGGAGAGCTTGTCCTTGGCAGGAACCAACTCCTCCAGGCTATAGCTTTAAAGGATATACACTCGGTAGATGCTTCCGGCCAGCGCTTAGATCTTATTACTTCCGAATTGCAGGAAGCGATTATGATGACAAGGATGCAGCCGATAGGAAATGTATTCAACAAATTTCCCCGTGTTGTAAGGGATCTCGCAAGGTCTTTGGGAAAGGAAATCACTCTGACAATAGAAGGGGAGAGCGTCGAACTCGATAAGACTATCATTGAGGCTATAAGTGATCCTCTTACACATTTGGTAAGAAATGCGGTAGATCATGGTATTGAATCGCCTGGAAACAGGAATAAAGCCGGTAAAAACACGACGGGTCATGTAATGTTGAAGGCGTATCATGAGGCAGGACAGGTAAATGTGGAGATTAAGGATGATGGAAGGGGCATCGATCCGAAAAAGTTGATTGCATCAGCCATGGCCAAGAACCTGATTACTGAAAAACAGGCATTGACCATGTCGGAAAAGGAAAAAATCAATCTTGTATTCCTGCCCGGCCTATCCACTGCAGAAAAGGTAAGCGATGTGTCGGGGAGAGGAGTCGGGATGGATGTAGTAAAGACCAACCTCGATAAGTTGGGCGGGATCGTCGACATCGATTCCAGAATCGGAGAAGGTACAATAGTCAAGATTAAGCTGCCGCTTACCCTTGCCATTATACCAAGCCAGCTTATAAAGGTCCAGGGAGAGAGATATGCCATTCCCCAGGTCAACCTCGAAGAGCTGTTCAGGATACCTGCCGGTCAAGTAAAGGAAAGGATAGAAAAGGTTGGCGATGCTGAAGTGGTAAGACTGCGCGGCAACTTACTCCCCTTGATAAGGTTGGCTGATGTAATCGGCATAGAGCGCACTTATACTGACTTTAATAATGATGAAATACAAAAAGACAGAAGGATGAATATTGCCGACAGGAGATCCAGAAAGAGTCCTTTATTCAGGGATGATTCATCAAGAAACGCGGAAAGTCATGCAATTGAAGAGAACATAAACCAACAAGAATTCAAGGATGAACCAGGAGAAAGGAAACACCGCAAGGGTTTTGACAGACGATATCATGCGACCAGCGCTGTAAATATTGTTGTGGTTTACACCGGCGCCTTAAAATATGGTCTTGTAGTCGATGAATTACAGGATTCCGAGGAAATTGTCGTGAAACCCTTAGGTCGTCATATTAAACATTGTAAGGGTTATGCCGGCGCTACAATTATGGGTGATGGTCGAGTGGCGCTTATCCTGGATGTGGCAGGCCTCTCGCAAATGGCAGAGTTGACTTCCATGGAAGGGACAGACAGGGCAAAGGAGATAGCCGTTGAAAGCAGGGCAAATCAAAATAAGGATATCCAGTCATTGCTGGTATTCAGGAATGCCGAAGATGAACAGTTTGCCGTGCCGTTAGGACTTGTTGAAAGGATAGAGAAGATCAAAAGGTCTCAGATTGAGAATGTCGGGGGAAAGAGGGTGATTCAATATCGTGGAGCCAGTCTCCCGCTTATTGCCATTGAGCAAGTTGCCCAAGTAAAACCTTTGGCTGAGAAAGAAGATTTTCTTGTAATTGTATTTGTTTTAGCCGGACGCGAGATAGGTCTTTTGGCCACTCCGCCGCTGGATGCCATAGAAGAATCGCTGGTAATAGATGACAGCACCTTCAAACAGACCGGCATAATGGGTTCCGCTATTATTAGCGGACACACTACCTTGATAATCAATATTTTTGGCATCGTGGAGGCGATCAATCCGACGTGGTTTGAGAAAAGAGAGGCAGTATGTCTATCCGAAGGCAAGGCCGCTACTATCCTTTATGCCGAAGACTCAAATTTTTTCCGAAGTCAGATTAAGGACTACCTGCTTGAAGACGGATACAATGTTATTGATGCGGAGGATGGTCTTATTGCATGGGATTTATTACAGCAGCATGAAAAAGAGATAGCGCTTGTTATCGCAGATATAGAGATGCCTAACCTCGACGGTTTCGGTCTTACAAAAAAGATAAGGTCAGATAAAAGATTTTCCCACTTGCCGATAATAGCATTGACAACGATGGCAGGCGATGAAGACATTAAAAAAGGAAAAGAATTAGGGATAAATGATTACCAGATTAAATTGGACAAGGAAAAGCTTATGAACAGCGTCTATGATTTTCTGAGAAAACACATTGAAAAGATAAAATAATTTGCGCTATTCCTGAGAACCGGGACTATATAATAGAATTATCAAAACCTTCGCATGCTGATATTGATACCCTTGTGAGTTGAATGAATATGATCTCCTATTTTAAAGAACACCTTCTGCTTCAGATAATGATAATTCTGTCCTTTGTTATGAGCCTATACCTGAGTTGCATGTTGTTCATCAACATACGAGGACAACATAATTTAATTGATGTTTCATCGACCGAACAATACTCCCTGTTGACTTCCGGTATAATGGAAAAAATGAACGAATATTTTTCTACCGGAAAAAATAGTTCTGTAAGGGAATATCTTCAAAGACTGAAGAAAGATATTGACGGGTTTGATATTCTTATCTTTGATCCTAATGAGAAGATCTCTATCGCCGGTGATGCCGGCATGGAAGGAATGCCCCTTTCTTCTATAGTAAAGGAAAAGAGCGCCCTGGAATCCGTGCGACGTTTATTGTCGGATGGAAAGACGCCTTTTGAATATTCCTTCGAATTAAAAGAAGGGGAAAAATATATTAATATATTTGCCCCTATAAATAACAGTCCCGGATGTATAAGTTGTCATGGCAATACAAAGGATGTGCTTGGCGGAGTAAAAATAAGCGCGTCTTTAGCGAAGCCTTACAGCATTATAAGACGTATAAACAATAAGAATATCTTATTGGGAGTAACAGGGCTGGGAGTTGTCATAATAATACTATATATGATGTTTCAACGGTTTATTAACAGGCCGATTAAATATCTTCTGCAATCAACCAGCAAGCTGAGAGAAGGTGATTTCACTCATACAATTGAGATAAAGGGCAGGGATGAAATAAGCCATATTTGCGCGCGCATGAATCTTGTGAATGAAAATCTTAGAATAATGATCAGGGATGTTTTAAATTATACCGACGCACTCGCCTCATCATCACTGGATTTTCTGAAAATTTCACGTGAAATGTCAGTAAACTCGAAGCAGACCTTAGATATGGTTGATGCAGTGAGAACATCATCGGAGGGAATGAATTTAAATATAAGAACGATCGCAAGTTCTATTGAACATACTTCTCTGAATGTAACAACGGTGGCTTCCTCTACCGAAGAGATGACGGCAACAATTAATGAGATTGCCCATAACTCGGATAACGCTCGCACGATAGCCGCAAAAGCCGTATCTCAGGCAGAAGGCGCCTCGGATAATGTGGATGACTTAGGAAAAGCAGCAACAGAAATAAGCAGGATGACAGAGATTATCGCAAAAATATCAGATCAGACTAATCTTCTGGCGCTTAATGCAACTATTGAGGCGGCACGCGCCGGCGAGGCGGGAAAAGGTTTTGCAGTAGTCGCCGGCGAAGTTAAAAATCTCGCAATGCAGACTTCCGAGGCTGCTGAGGATATTGAAAAAAAGATCGAGGCGATAAGGCTTTCCACCGAGGTTACAGTCATGCAGATAAAGGGAATTTCATCGGTTATCAAAGATGTTCATGAGATCGTCGATGCTATTGCTATGGCTGTGAAAGAGCAATCCGATACGACTCAAGAGATTGCATTAAGCGTCTCTAATGCATCTGAAGGCATTAAAGACATCAATGACAATATATCGCAGACTTCTGTTATCTCCGAGGATATCGCAGGATCTATCCTTGAGGTCAACGGCTCTGCAAGATATATTTCCAATAGCAGCGTAAATGTGCAGATGAGCGCTGAAGATTTATTAAGGATGACCGAACAGTTAAAAGAGGCTGTTGGAAAATTTAGAATATAGGGGTCCAATAATTGGTGAACATATGAGGATGCCCTTTTTGGAATTAATATTAACTATTGATAAGCGTCTTAGTTTGATGGAGGTAATAATCGATGTCAAAATCAACTGAAAAAATAACCAATAATATTGAGATGGCCACTTTTTACGTAGGGGATGCACTTTTTGGCATGGATATCCTTAAGGTGCAGGAAATAAATAAGATTCTCGATATGACGGCAGTGCCGCAGGCCCCTGAGTATGTGAAAGGTATTTTGAATCTTCGAGGCCAGATCGTAACAATTATAGATCTTGGCATAAAGCTTGGTCTGTCTATGATAGAAATAGGACCTGAAACAAGAAATATCATTGTTAATTCTAAAAACGAATATATCGGTCTTCTTGTCGACCGTATAGGTGACGTTGAAAGGACCAGCGAAGAGAAGATAGAGGCTCCGCCTGCCAATCTCGGAGGTGTAAAAGCAAAATATTTTGAGGGTGTTTATAAAAAAGAAAACAGTCTGATAGGGATACTGAATGTTGAAAAGGTATTAAAGGAAGAGCATTAGAACGTATGTCTTAATTTGATTGTCTGAATCTAAATACAATATCTATAAAAAACAGAAAATAAATGACTTGAAAGGAGATTAAACTCTCTGATGCTTGATAAAAAAAGGCCATTGAGGGTGCTTATTGTCGATGACACGGCAGTCTATAGGAAGATCGTAAGCGAGGTTTTGAGTGAATTTCCGGAAGTGGAAGTGGTAGGTACGGCCAATAATGGAAAGATCGCCATGTCCAAGATTGCCTCCCTGAAACCTGACATACTTACCCTTGACATAGAAATGCCGGAGATGAACGGGCTTGATGTATTGTCCTGCATAAGATCTGAGGCATTTGAGGTTGGAGCAATTGTGCTGAGCACGTTGACTCATAAAGGCGGGGAACTGACAATGCAGGCGTTGGAGTTGGGCGCCTTTGATTTTATAACAAAGCCGGAAACCAACAGCATAGAAGAAAGTAAAAAACAAATAAAGAATGCCCTTTCATCCATGTTAAAGGCATATTCTCGTCGTCAGGAAATAAAAAATATCCTGGAAGGGAAATCAATTTATTTAAAAAACAAGGAAGAAAACAGAGCTGATAAATCCCCTGAGAACCTTGTCAGACGTATGAATTCAATCGTAAATAAAAAAAAGAAAACGGCCGAAATAGTGGGCATAGGTGTCTCCACAGGAGGTCCAAAGGCCCTCTCTCAGATGATGCCTCAGCTTCCCGGCAATATAAATGTGCCTATCCTTATCGTGCAACATATGCCCCCAATATTTACACAATCCCTTGCAAAGAGCCTGGATTCAAGATGCGCTATTGATGTAAAGGAAGCGATTGATGGAGAAACGATCCGGCCTAACGTAGCCTTTATTGCACCTGGTGGGAAGCAGATGAAAGTTGTGGCAGGCATGGATGGCAAAGACAGGATACTCAGGATAACGGATGATCCTCCCGAGAACAGTTGCAAACCGTCTGTAGATTATCTGTTCAGGTCAATAGCGCAACATTACGTCGGACGTTCCGCCGGAGTCATAATGACCGGCATGGGTTCAGACGGAAACATCGGACTCACTTTAATGAAACGTAATGGCGCTATAGTTATTGCGCAGGATGAATCGACTTGTATTGTCTACGGGATGCCCAAAAAGGCCATAGACAGCGGGATAGTCGATATCATCGCGCCTCTTGATCAGATTGCATCTGAGATATGCAGCCTTGTGATGGGGGCATCTTGTTGATTTGCAGAATCCAGATAAGCTGTCGCTTAATGATTTTTAAAGCGGATATCAGATAATGAAAAAAATTACGCCTGATGAAGTAAAAATATTATCTCAATACATTTATTCAATATCAGGGATATATCTGGATGAAAAAAAGACCTACCTGATAGAGACAAGGTTGAAGGATATCTTGGAAACAGAGAAATGCAACTCATATGGCGAATTGCATTACAAGGCAAAGACAGATTCAAG
>Ga0153915_10000775_pt1 | contig 29492 bp, 26 predicted proteins | sample Opewatmetagenome_2_FD_107003 | JGI IMG/M metagenome (GOLD analysis project Ga0153915, IMG submission 107003) | Freshwater wetland microbial communities from Ohio, USA - Open water 3 Core 3 Depth 3 metaG | ecosystem: Environmental > Aquatic > Freshwater > Wetlands | place: USA: Ohio, Lake Erie...
CAAGACGCTCGCCGCCCAGCTCTACCAGGAGTTCCGCTCGTTCTTCCCATCCAACGCCGTCGAGTACTTCGTCTCCTACTACGACTACTACCAGCCCGAGGCCTACATCCCGCAGTCCGACACGTACATCGAGAAGGAGACCTCCCGCAATGAGGAGATCGACAAACTGCGCCTCTCCGCCACGAAGGCCCTGTTCGAGCGGCGCGACGTCATCGTCGTGGCCTCCGTGTCCTGCATCTACGGCCTCGGATCGCCGGAGTCGTACTACGACATGCTGGCGTACCTTCAGATCGGCGACCGGTCGGGGATGCCGGCCCTCCTGTCCCAGCTCGTCGAGATGCAGTACGAGCGGACGAACCTCGACCTCGCGCGCGGCACGTTCCGCGTGCGCGGAGACGTCATCGAGATCCACCCGGCCTACGAGGACATGGCGGTGCGCGTCGAGTACTTCGGGGACGAGATCGAAAGAATCACCCGGACGGACCCGTTGCGCGGCGCGGCGCTCGAGCGCCTGGACCGGGTCGCCCTCTACCCGAGGACGTTCTACGCCACACCGCGCGAGACGCTCGATCGGGCGGTCGGAACGATCCGCCTCGAGCTCGAGGAGCGCCTGGCGGAGCTGACGGCGGCCGGCCGGCTGCTGGAGGCGCAGCGTCTCCACCAGCGCACGATGTTCGACCTCGAGATGATCAAGGAGCTCGGTTACTGCAACGGCATCGAGAACTACTCGAGGCATCTCTCGGGGCGTCGCCCCGGCGAGCCTCCGCCGACCCTGATCGATTACTTCCCGAAGGATTTCCTCCTCGTCGTGGACGAGTCGCACGTGACCCTCCCGCAGGTGCGCGGCATGTACCACGGCGACCGTTCGCGCAAGGAGATCCTCGTCGAGTACGGTTTCCGCCTCCCCTCGGCGCTCGACAACCGGCCGCTGACCTACGAGGAATTCGAGGCGCGGTTGAACCAGGTCCTCTACGTCAGCGCGACGCCGGCTCCGGAGGAACTGGCGAAGGCGGGCGGCGAGTTCGTCGAGCAGGTCATCCGGCCGACGGGCCTCCTCGACCCGGTCATCGAGGTGCGCCCCGTCAAGGGCCAGGTGGACGACCTGCTCGCGGTCGTGCGCGAGGCGGCGGCGCGGGGGGAGCGCGTCCTCGTGACGACGCTGACCAAGCGGATGGCCGAGGAGCTGACGAGTTACTTCTCGGAGATCGGCGTGCGGTGCCGATACCTGCACTCCGACATCGAGACGCTCGACCGCGTCGCGATCCTGGCCGACTTTCGCCGCGGCGTCTTCGATTGCCTGATCGGGATCAATCTTCTCCGCGAGGGGCTCGACCTGCCCGAGGTGGCGGTCGTCGCGATCCTCGACGCGGACAAGGAGGGGTTCCTGAGGAGCGGGACGTCCCTCATCCAGACGGCGGGGCGGGCGGCGCGCAATGTCCGCGGGCGGGTCCTCTTCTATGCCGACGCCGTCACCGACTCGATGCGCCGCGCGATGGAGGAGACCCGGCGGCGGCGCGAGATCCAGGAGGCCTTCAACCGGGAGCACGGGATCGAGCCGGCCTCGATCGTCAAGCAGATCAACTCCCCCCTCGTGCGCCTCTCGAGTCTCGATTACCATGACGGAGTGAACGCGCCGACGCCCCCCGACCTGCCCGACAGCGAGTCGCTCTCGCGCCGCATCGCGGAGGTCGAGAAGGCGATGAAGGCCGCGGCGAAGGAGCTCGACTTCGAGCGCGCGGCCAGGCTGCGTGACGAGCTCCGGGGCCTGCGAGAGCTGCAGATCTTCCGGTAGGACGCGGGCCGACCGGCCGTACCCGGCCCGGATCCGTGGATCCGACTATGACAATAGTGATATAGCTGGCGCGCGGCTCAACGCCGCCCTACACCAGGTGGCAGGCGCGCGCGAAGCCGAAGAGGATCAGCAGGAAAGCGACGATGGCGATGGAGAGAACGGCCGCGCTCTTCTTCCGTGGCAGGGGCTGGCGCGTGTAGAAGCCGGTCTGCCACTTCTCGATCTCCCGCCCGCACTTGGGGCAGACCGAGTCGTCCACGCCGACGGCCGCGTAGCAGTAGGGACATTCCTTCATAACGCGCTCGAGCCTGCGCGGATCATAACGTATTCCCCAATCGGCAGATGGCGGACGGCGGAAGAGGGGCGGAGGGCGGCTCGGGCGCGTTACACTCATCGAGTGACGACGGAACGCCACCCCCCCGACAACCTTCCCGACTCATCCGGCGTTTACATCTTCCGTGGGTCGAAGGGCAAGATCCTCTACGTCGGGAAGGCCCTGTCTTTGAAGAAGCGGGTCGCCTCCTACTTCTCCCGCGATTCGAAGGACGCCAAGACCGAGGCCCTCCTGGAAGCCTTCCGGGACCTGGAGACCATCGGGACGAACACGGAGCTCGAAGCCCTTCTCCTCGAGAACGCCCTCATCAAGAAGCACCATCCCCGGTACAACGTCTGTCTCCGGGACGACAAGACGTACCCCTACATCAAGATCACGACGGGAGAGCCGTGGCCGCGGGCCCTCGTCACCCGGCGCGTCGCGGAAGACGGCCACACCTACTTCGGGCCGTTCTGGGGAGGCCTGGCCCGCCGGATCATGCGCATGATCACCCGGCACTTCCAGATCCGGACCTGCACGATCGAGATCGACGGAAAGCTGCCGCGCCCCTGCCTCTACTTCGACCTGCACGCCTGCCTGGGGCCCTGTGTCGCGGGGCTGACGACGAAAGCCGCCTACGACGAGGCGGTCAACGACGTGATCCTGTTCCTTCAGGGAAGGAACCACGAGCTTCTTCCGAGGCTCGAGGAGAAGATGCTCCGGGCCTCGGGGGAGGAGAACTTCGAGATGGCCGCGGCCTACCGCGACGCCATCCGGACCGTCGAGGACGTCTCCGAACGCCAGCTCGTCCAGTCGTTGAAGGGGGAGAGCGTGGACTCCTTCGGCTTCTTCGAGGCCGGCGGGGACGTCTCGATATCCGTGCTCGTCGTGCGCGGAGGCATGCTCCAGGACCGCCGAGAGTTCTTCTTCGAGAAGTCGGAGGAGGTCGAGGAGGCCGCTTTTCTCGAGGCCTTCCTGCCTCAGTTCTACGACGCGAACCCGTTCCTTCCTCGCGAGATCCATTTGCCCGCCGCGATCTCCCGGCCGGAGCTTCTCGAGGAGTTCCTGCTCTCCCGCCGCGACGCGAAGGTGACGGTCCGCGTTCCCAAACGCGGCGCCGCGCGGGAGCGGGTCGAGCTCGCCAACACCAACGCCCAGCAGCGCCACCGCGTCCGCTTCCGCCGCGCGGGAGGGGAAGACCAGCTGGCCCTGGAGCGCCTCGCTCGCGTCCTCGGTCTGCCCGTGCCACCCCGGAGAATCGAGGGCTTCGACATCTCCCATCTGCAGGGAACCGACTCGATCGCTTCGCTCGTCGTATTCGAGGAAGGCAAGCCCAAGAAATCCGACTACCGCCTCTTCGGGATCGCCTCGCAGAGCCTCCTCGCGCCCGACGATTTCCGCAGCATGGCCGAAGCCGTCGAGCGTCGATACCGGCGGGTCCGCGACGAGAACGGGCAGATGCCGGACCTGGTCGTCGTGGACGGAGGGCGAGGGCAGCTGCAGGCCGCGCTGACCGCGCTGGACCGCCTGGGCGTGGAGCTGCCGGTCGTCGGCCTGGCCAAGAGGGAGGAAGAGATCTGGACGCTCGGGCGCCCGGAACCCGTTCGCCTGGCCGACAACGACCCGGCGCTCAAGCTCGTCCAGCGGCTGCGGGACGAGGCGCACCGCTTCGCGATCACTCGCCACCGCGGCCGCCGCGGCAAGCGCATGCGGGAGACGAGCCTGACCGACATACCGGGAGTGGGTCCGACCCGGGCCCATATCCTCCTGCGCCGGTTCGGCTCGCTCGCGGGCCTCGCGGCGGCAGATCCCGCCGAGATCGAGGCGGCGATCGGGCCGGCGACCGCTCGCGCCGTCCGGTCCTACCTGGAACAGACGAGGGCCCGAACCGCATGAGGTTCGCGTTCGAGACCGCGGGGGACATCCGCAGCGTAGATCTCCTGGCGGCTTTCGTCACGCTGTGGCGTGACAGGGGGAGCGGGACCATTCGGTTCTCCCGGCCCGGCGCGGCGGCGGGCTTCGACCTCGCCGCCGGAGAGGTCACCTCCTCGTTCTCATCACAGTCCCGGTTCGATACGGCGGACATCCTGATCCGCGCCGGCAAGCTCGATCCGGCGGCCGTCGCGAGAATGGAGCTGCCGGAGGGGAGCGACGCCGCGATCACCGCCCTCCAGGCCGGTGCCCTTCCGGCGCGCGACTGGAAATGGGGGCAGAAGATCCGGACCATCGAGATCCTGTCGGATCTTCTGGGCTGGCTGGAGGGGAAATACGAGTACGACAGGCAGGCGCGTGCGGCCTCGGGGGACTGGACTCTGTCGATCCCGCGCCTCCTGCTCGAGCTCTTCCTGCGCTCGCGGGACCGGACGCTCGTCGAGCATTATCTCGGCCCTTCGGACCTGCCGCTCCTGCGCGCCGAAGGCTTCGATGAGGCGTTCGAGACCTTCGGCCTGACGGCCGATGCCAGATCGGTCGTGCGCTTGATCGACGGGCGCGCGACCGCGGAAGAGATCGCTGCCAGGGCCCCGGCCGATGAGTTCGCGGTCTTGAAGCTCCTCGCCGCCCTGACGACGCTCGGCCTGGTGCACCCGGCCGAGGCGGCGGCTCCCGGGCCAACGCCCGCCGAGGCGGTTTCACGCAAGCAGAGACGCGAGCGGTCCAGGGTGCCGACCCCTGCGCCGGCGCCGGAGCGAACGCCGGAACCGGAGTCAACGCCCAGGCCCGAAATCGAGCCGGAAACACCCGCTCCTCTCGGGCGTGCCGAGCCCGACAAGCCCGTCCAGGAGCCGTCAGAGGTACCCGTTGAGCCGCCTGCCGAGCCGATGCCGCCGGCTTCTCCGGAGCCTGAGCCGCCGGAGAAGGCCGGGCAACCTTCCAGAGAGCTTCCGGTCCTTCCCTTCGAGCCGGCGGGCGCTCCCGCCGACCTCGTCCCGGAGCCCTTTGGCGCCACTTCCGGAAGAGATGAGTCGGAGCGAGCCGCCGCGCCCCGGTTTCAGCCTCGGCCTCCTCCGCCACCTCAATTTGCGACTCCCCCTTCGGCCGCTGGAAGGCGCGGCTCGGGAGCCCTGCTGGGAGGTCTGCTGGCGGCCCTCGTCATTGCGATCGCCGTGCTCGTGATCGTCAGATCCCGCGGCCACGGCGGCGGCCCGGGAAAACCTCCCGCCGCGCCGGTCGCGCAGCCGACTGCCGAGGAGAACCCAGTATTCCCGCCGATCGAGACGGCCGTGCCGCTTCCGCCTCGCGGCCGGGCGGTCGCCACTCGGTCTCCGGCACCCTCGATCCCGCCGGCGGCGGCTCCCGGCCGCACCGCGACGGCGCCCCGCCCCGCCCATTCGCCGACATCGGCGCCGACCCGGCCGCCCACGGCTGTGCCGACGACTCCGGCTCCGAGCAAGACGTCCACCCCGACCCCGACTCCGCCGCCCCCGTCTCCGACGAAGACTCCAACCCCGTCTGCCACGCGACCGGCCCCGACGAGAACTCTCACGCCCACGGCCACGGCTACCCGCCCCATGCCCACGAGATCGCCCACCGCCGTCCCAACGCGCCCTGCTCCGACCAGGCGGCCGGCGGCCGCGCCGACCCTCGTGGTGCCGACAAAGAGGCCGCCAACGCCCGTGCCGACCCGCCCGGCGCCTGCGCGGGCCCCGTCGCCGGCTCCACAGCCGTCTCCCCCCGCTGCCGGGGGCACGGGGGGGACAAGCCGCGCCGACTGGCTGCGCCGTGCGGAGCGAGACCGCCAGCTCCTGTCGAAGCGGCGGGACGTCCGTTACGCGGTCCAGCTCGAGCTTGCCTGCGAGCTCGAGACGCTCGAAAAGGCCTGGAAATGGGACAATCCCGCCGGCACGATGTGGCTTCTGACCACATCCTACCGGGGGCAGACTTGCTTCCGGGTCCTCTGGGGGCGCTACGCGACACTGGCGCAGGCGAAGGCCGCGAAGGAGCGGGTGCCCGGCTTCTTCACCGCGCCCGGGAGCCGACCAGCCGTCGTTTCCGTCGCTCCGCGCTGAGCGAGCGGCGCGGCTTTACCGCCGGGGAGCGGCTCGGCCAAAGGGCGTCGACCGCTCCCTCGCCGCTTGCTCCGCGCTTCGGTCCCGCGTCGCGAGCCTCCTCCCTCGCGTTCGCTCGGGAGACTACTCGCGCCCCGAACTCCGGCGGGTTTGTGGCGGAAAAGGAGAAGTGGAGGAGGACGGGAAGCGAAGAACGCAGGCAGATTGACCGAACCCCGGGCCGCGGCCGGGAACTGGATTAATGCACTGACAGGCCCAGGCCGGGGTGGGGCTGTCCGGATTTCCGCGCAGTCTGCTACCCTGTTAGGATTCCAGTGGCCAGCCAGAAGCAGGAGGCGGGATTCCGGGGATCGCTCTCAGCGACGCCCCTGCCGCATGTCCTGCGCCGGATATTCCTGAACGGGTGGAAGGGGACGCTGCGCGTTTCCCGCCGCGACGAGGTGCGCAACCTTTTCTTCGAAAGAGGGGAGCTTCGCACCGCGACGTCGTCCCGGGAAGGGCAGAAGATCGGCGCATTCCTGAAGAGGCGAGGATGGATCACGGATCGGGATCTGGCCTGGGCGCTGGAAACGGTCACACGCCAGGGGCGCGTCCGCCTGGGGAAGGTTCTCGTCGAGAGAGGGCTCGTCTCGCGGACGGTGCTCGACGCCGAGATGCGGCGCCTGGTGGAAGAGATCGTTTTCTCAACCTTCGAGTGGGAAGAGGGGGATTTCCGCTTCGATCCTTCGACCGGGGTCGTGGACCCGGACGTCGCGCTCGACCTTTCGACGGCCGCGCTCATCGTCGAGGGAATCCGCCGACTCCCCGAGAGCGACGTCTTTCGCCAGAGACTGGGGCCGGGCTCGCGCGTCCCCGTCCTGGCCGGCGACCCGATGTTGCGCTTCCAGTACCTTCCCCTGACGCCGCAAGAGGCGTACCTGCTCTCGCGCGTGGACGGCGTCATGGATCTCGACGGCCTGCTCAAGCTCGGAGGCGCCTCGCGCGGCGCGGCGGCGAAGATCGTCTACGCCCTCCTCTCATGCGGGATTCTCGAGTGGAAGAGTGAGGACACCCTCCTCACGCCGTCTGCGGGGCTCGAGCGTCTGAACGTCGAGGTCAGCGCCCAGGCTCCCTCGCGGCCTCTCGGGTACGCCGAGATGGTTCTGAACACGTACCGGCGGATCGACTGGCTGACGCACTACGAGCTCCTGGGCGTCCCGAGGGAGGCCACGAAGGACGAGATCCAGAAGGCCTATCTCGAGAGGAGTCGTTCCTTTCATCCCGATCTGCGCCACCGGCCCGACCTGGCCGAGTGCGGCAAGGAGCTGGACACCGTCTTCAACCGCCTCACGAAGGCGTACCAGACGCTCTCGGATTCCGACGCCAGGGCGCAATACGACGCGAGCCTGGACGCACCGGCAGACCTCGAGATCGAGACCGCTTCGGACCCCCAGGCACGTCTCGAAATGGCGTCGAAAAGCTATTACCGCGCCCGCCGCCTAATCGAGCAGAAAGATTTCCATCCCGCCGTCGAGATGCTCCGCGAGGCGATCCATTTCGTCCCCGACAATGCCGAGTACCGCTTCTGCCTCGGCCAGGTCGAATTACAGAACGCCAACTGGGTTGACCGGGGCCTGGAGAACCTCATGGAGGCAGCCCGGCTCGAGCCCAGGCGCCAGCAGTACCTGCGGGAGGCCGCCCGGGCGCTCCACGTGCACGACCGCCGGGAGGAGGCCGTTCTCTTCGCGCGCCGTGCGGCGCAGTTGGACCCCTGCGAGGAGAACCAGCAGCTCCTGAGGCTCGTGCTCGGAGAGACCGAAGAGGAGATCGCCTCCTCGTCCGAGAACGTCGAGGATCCGCCGCTGCCCGACCTTCTGGGCGCAATCGATTCGAAAGGAAAGAACCGGCCGGGTCTCTTCTCCCGCCTCTTCCGGCGCCGCTCGTGACCCCGCTGCTGACCGGGTTCGGCCTCGCCGCGGCGGCCGGGCTGAACGCCTGGGCCGTGCTGCTCCTCTTCCACGGGCTCGTCCGGCTTCTTCCCCAGGATTTCCCCGGGATCGCGACGCCCTTCCTCGCGAGCCCCTTCGCCTTCCAGCTCGCCCTCGTCCTGTTCCTCGCCGAGTTCGTCGTGACCAAGATCCCTCTGGCGGACCGCGTCTGGGAGACGGCGCACACCCTGTTGCGGCCCGTCGTGGGCATTCTCCTCGCTCTTGCCTGCGTCGCGACGTCGTCCTGGGCGGCGCAGGCCGGGATCGCCGCGGGGGCTGCGCTCGTCACGCTCGGTGCGCATGCCGCCAGGGCCACGACCCGGCTGACCTCGACGGCTGCCACACGGGGAGGGACCCAGTTCGCGCTTTCCCTGGCCGAGGACGTGGTCGCCGTGGCTCTCGCGGCGCTTCTCTTCTTCCAGCCCTGGTTCACCGTGATCGTTCTGTCCGGTCTCCTCGTTCTGCTGCTGACGCACCGGGCAAGAGTTCAGCACGCGCTCGGCGTCCTTTTCTTCCGCATCGCCCACCCCAGGCGCACTCCGCGCGCCTGATCGGTTGATCTGCTCATCCGTCGATCGGGTCATACGCCCGAGGCCGAAGGACCGGTCTCCGGAGGCACTTGATCCGATGACCCGATGATCCGATGATCCGATTCTCTTCATGCCCTACTTCCTGGACGGGAACAACCTGATCGGGCGCGCAAGAGGATCCGCGCGGCCCTCCGAGGAGGATCGTCGGGACCTCGTCGCCGCCCTTCTCGAGAGACTGCGGGCGACGAGGGCCAGGGCGGTTCTTTTCTTCGACGGCGCGGGAGGGAGGGAAACCTCGCTGGGGAGGCTGTCCGTCCGGAACGCCGGCTCGGTCTCCGCGGACGAGGCGATCCTCCGCGAGGTTGGACGCGCCCGCTCGCCGCAGGAGATCACCGTCGTGACGGCCGATCGAGGCTTGATCCGCGCCGTCCGCGATGCCGGAGCGAAAGTCCTCTCTCCGGAAGAGTTCTGGAGCCGTTTCGGCGCCTCCAGCCGGCAGCAGCAACGCGAGGAGAACGTGGACATCGAAGACTGGGTGAAATACTTCGAGGACGAGAGAAACCGCGAGACGTAGGAGGCCATCTTCGCAGGATGTCCGCGCCGTTTCTCGCCGCGGGAGAGGGCCGCGTCGGAAAAGCCCTTCCCGCGCGCCGCGTCACGCGCGCCGTATCGCTCCTCGAGCAATGCGATGGTCCATCCGGGGAAAGAGCTCGTCCGTCGGAAGGTGCTAGAATCGTCACGGCTCCGAGCGGGCCACGTGATCGCTCCGGGTAACCGGAGAGGAAAGTCCGAACTCCGAACGGGTGGCATGCCGGGTAACACCCGGTCGCGGCGACGCGAAGGAAAGTGCCACAGAAAAGAAACCGCCTTCCGGCTCCTTTCAGGACCGGACGGTAAGGGTGAAACGGTGCGGTAAGAGCGCACCGCCCCGGCGGCAACGCCGGGGGCACGGTAAACCCCATGCGGAGCAAGGCCAAATAGGGGGATGCAGGGTGCCCGTCCCGCCCCGCCTCGTGCGGGACATCCCCGGGTAGGCCGCTTGAGCCCGGGAGCGATCCCGGGCCCAGAGGAATGATCACGGCTCCCGGGAAACCGGGGGACAGAATTCGGCTTACAGGCCCGCTCGGAGCCTTTTCGTCGCCACGCGCTTGCGCCAGGCCAGCGCCTCCGGCGCACCGCCTCGACTGTCGGCGCAGGCGGTCGCTGCGCGACCGGCGCCGAGAGCTTTCAACGCGCGGGCGAAGACTTCGCGCGCCGCGAGCTACATGAGTGTTCATTCGAACAAGAGAGCAGGGCGCGTTTAAGGTCTTGAAGGAGAGGGGATTGAGCAGAGAGGGTCTTTATCAGCGGTGGTCTCGCCAAGTCGCGCCCCTCCTCATCGATGAGTCGGCCCCTCAATGGCTATATGTTGGGGGCTCGCTTCCAGATTAACGATGACGGAGCGGCGTGGGCCTTCCCGGACCCTTCGTGGTTCCCTCGGCCTGCTTCGCTGAGATTCACCGCGCGCGGGTGACGGCTGGTTCTGTCGGGAGTTCGATCTTAGACTGGGGCTCTTGGACGAGCTGGCGCGGCCCAAACGGCTCAAGCCCGGAGCGAGGATCGGTGTGGCGGCGGTGTCGGGGCCGGTGGAGAAGGAGAGGCTCGAGCGCGGCCTGGCCTACCTGGTGAGCAAGGGGTACGAGGTCGTCGAGGCGGCCAACCTGCGCTCCCGGCGCGGCTTCCTTGCCGGGAGCGACGAGGAAAGGGCCTCCGGGTACCGGGCGCTGCTGCGGGATCCCGCCGTGGACGCGATCATATTCGCGCGGGGAGGGTACGGCGCGTCGCGCATCCTGCGTTACCTCGATGCCGGAGAGATGCGGGCGAACCCGAAGATCCACTTGGGCGGGTCGGATCTGACCGCGCTCTTTGCCTGGATCGGACGGCACGCCGGGCTCGTGACCTTTTACGGGCCGATGGTGGCGGTGGAGATGGCGGGGGAGGCGGTGGATCTCGACTGGGAGTTGTCGCTGCGCGGAGGGAAGGTCGCGCCGCACCGGATCGCGAGGGAGAACGTGCTGGCTCCGGGAATCACCGAAGGGATTCTGGTCGGCGGATGCCTCTCCCTGCTCGCGTCGCTCTGCGGGACGCCGGAGGCGATTCGGGGGGACGGAGCAATCTTCTTCTGGGAGGATACGGGGGAGGACGCCTACGAGCTCGACCGTCTGTTGACCCAGCTCGAACGGTCGGGTACCTTGGAAAGACTGCGCGGTATGGTCATCGGCTCGGTCGTTCCGCGGAGAGACAGCGGGTCTCCCGATGCGGTGAGGGACTACCTGCGCGAGCGCTTCTCCGGCGCTCCCTTCCCCGTCGCCATGGGTCTTCAGGCCGGCCACCTCGAGAACCCGCGCACTCTGCCCCTGGGAGTAAGCGCGCGCCTCGACCTGGGACGGGACTCGGGACTCGGGACTCGGGACTCGAAGGGTTCAGATCAATCCAAAACTGAAGTTTCGAAACTCGAGATCGTCGGCCCGGTTGTCGCATGAGGATCCTGTCGCCGGTGCGCGTCGACGTCGGGGGCCTGGCTCGATACATCGTTTCGTACCCCGCGGGCGCGAGGATCTACGGCGAGGGAGAGATCGGCACGGAGATGTTCACCATCCGATCGGGTGAGGTCGAGATCAGTCGGACGGTCAACGGGGAGACCCGGACGCTCTCCCGGCTGCAGAAGGGCGACTTCTTCGGGGAGACGAGCCTTCTGGAAGACGTCCCGCGCGAAGCCACGGCCCGCGCTCGGAGCGACGTTGAGGTCATCCGCGTCAACGGCGCCGTGTTCGAGGAAATGCTGCGAAGGAACCCCGAGATCGGGATGCGGATCATGCGCCGGCTCGCGCGGCAGGCGCGCGAGGCCGAGGGCTTCGCGGACGGGCTTCCCGGGCGGCGGACCCCCGAGGAGCCGGGTCGGGCGGCCGCAACCCGGCAACCGGAAGCGGCTCCCCGGGCCGGGATTCCGGAGCTGGTCTCGGTCGATCGGAGAACGCGCTTCCCTTTGAACAGGGAAGGCGACACCGTCCTGGGGCGTGCCGACCCCGTGACGGGCATGAGGCCCGACGTCGATCTGACGCCGTTCGATTCGCACCGTTCCGTCTCGCGCCGCCACGCCCGCCTCTACCGGATCGGCGAAACCACGTACGTCATGGAAGAGATCGGGGTCGTCAGCGGCACCTTCGTCAACGACATGAAGCTCACGACCGGCGCGCCGGTGGCCATCCAGCACGGCGATGAGGTCAAGCTCGGCCTCGTGACGTTCACCTTTTGGAATCCGGTCGCGTAGGAGTGCCTCCGAACAATTCTGCCGGAGGACCCCCCGGCCCGCGGCTCCTCCTGGGCCTGCGGGATCCGGCCGCAAGGATCCCGCGGCTGGGCCCGGCGCGGGCGTCCCGCCTCGCCGAGAGAGGGCTTCGAACCGTCGGCGATTTCCTGCTCGCCTTGCCTTTCCGCTACGAGGACCGCCGGCGGTACGGGACGGTCGCCACCCTGTCGGAAGGGGAGGCGGCCACGCTCTCCGTGCGCCTGCGGGGGGTGCGATTGACGCGGATGCGGCGCGGCGGTCTGCGGATCGAGGCCGTGGCCGACGATGAGACCGGGGCGGTTCGCGTCGTCTGGCACAACCGGTACCCCTCCTTCGCGCAGGCGGCCGAGAAGGGCGGGAAGCTGGCGATCTACGGAACGCCCGTCGTGACGCCGAGGGGGGAGTTGCGCCTGGAGAACCCCGAGACCGAGTTCTTCGAGCCGGGGGAGGAGACCGACCCGCTTCACTCGGGCAGGATCGTCGGCATCTATCACCGCGCGGCAGGGATCCCTCCGAGGGCCTGGCGGGTCCTCGCGCGGTCGGCGCTGGACAACCTGGCGGCGGGGCCGCGCGCCGCCGCCCTGACGGGCGAGGCCCTCCTCGGGGCGCTCGAGAGGGCGCACTTCCCCGAGCGAATGGAAGACGCCGAGGCCGCTCGCGTCCTCCTGGCGAGGGAGGAGCTTCTCGTTCTGGCCGCCGGCATCGAGGCCAGGCGCGCCCGGCTGAGGCAGCGCCGCGGCATCGTGCTCAAAGCCGACGCCGCCGTGCGCGAGGCCGCCCGGAGGGCTCTGCCATTCGCCCTCACGGGAGCGCAGAAGCGCGCTCTGCGGGAAATCGCGGCGGACCTTTCCTCGGGCCGAGCGATGGCCCGCCTGCTCCAGGGGGACGTCGGCAGCGGCAAGACGATCGTGGCCGGACTCGCGCTGCTGCTGGCCTCGAAGAACGGGGTTCAGGGAGCCCTCATGGCGCCCACCGAGATCCTCGCCGAGCAGCACGCCGCGAGCCTCGCCTCGTGGCTGGAAGGCGCGGGCGTGCGGCTCGGGCTCCTGACCGGCCGGGCCCGCGGCCGGGCGCGCCGAGCTCTGCTCGAAGCTCTCGCCGCCGGAAAGCTCGACGTCCTCGTCGGGACCCATGCTTTGATCGAGTCCCCCGTGAAATTCCGCCGCCTCGGCCTCGTGGTCGTGGACGAGCAGCACCGCTTCGGCGTCGCGCACCGGGCGCGTCTCTTCGGGAAAGGGGACTCCCCTCACGTGCTCGTCATGACGGCGACGCCGATCCCCCGCTCGCTCGCCTGGGCGATCTACGGCGAGCTGGACGTCTCCGTCCTGGACGAGATGCCGCCCGGCAGGTCCCCGGTCGTGACGCGCGTGCGCGGGGAGGAGGCGCGCGAGCGCGTCTATCGCTTCGCGGCCGAGCGCGCCCGGGCCGGGGAGCGCGTATACGTCGTCGTGCCGGCGATCGCCGAAGGCCCGCGGGAGGTGGCCGCCACGCGCGAAACGGCGGAGCGCATAACGGCCGCAGCCCCCGGCGTCGCGATCGCGACGCTTCATGGCAGGATGGCTCCCGAGGAGCGCACGCGGGTTCTCGCGGATTTTTCCGCCGGCAGGATCGGGATTCTGGTCGCGACGACGGTCGTGGAAGTCGGCGTGGACGTTCCGGAGGCGACCTTCATGGTGGTCGAGAACGCGGAGACTTTCGGCCTCGCGCAGCTTCACCAGCTCCGCGGCCGCGTCGGGCGGAGCTCGCGGCGATCCTGGTGCGCTCTGATCGCGGGCGGGCGCGCCGGGGAAGAGGCGCGCGCGCGGCTCTCAATTCTTGAGAACACCTCCGACGGCTTCGTGATCGCCGAGAGGGACCTCGAGGCGCGCGGGCCGGGGGACCTTCTCGGGAGCCGCCAGTCCGGCCTCCCGGCCATGCGTGTGGCCGACCCGATAAAGGACCTGCGCCGCTTGGGCGAAGCCCGCCGCGAGGTCGTGGAGCGCGTTTCCCGAGGAGAAGAGATCGTCAGCGACCTGTTCGGGTACCCCTGAAGAAGACTGGGAGAGGGTGAGAGGGGGAGACTTCGAGAAGCGGTCACCCCCTCGCCCCGTCGCTCACTCTCCCACTCTCAAGGTGAGCCGCCGTGATATTCATTGAGGGAAAAGGAGAGTGATAGTGAAGGTTCTCGTGACGGGAGGAACGGGTTTCGTCGGGACGCACGTCGTCAACGAGCTGATCCGGCGCAGGCACGACGTGGCCGTGCTCGCTCGCCGGCCCGAATCCACCCGCAATCGGTACAACCATCCTGTCGAGGCTGTCGCCGGGGACGTTCTCGATCCGGCGTCTCTCTCTCTCGCGTGCTCCGGCCGGGAAGCCGTCGTCCATCTCATCGGGATCATCTTCGAGAAAGGGGAGCAGACCTTCGACCGGATGCATCGCGAAGCCGCCGAGAACGTCCTCGCCGCCGCTCGGAACGCGGGAGTCCGCCGCTTCCTGCACATGAGCGCGATGGGCTCGTTTCCCGATTCCCCCTCGGAGTACGGGCGCACGAAGGCGGCGGGGGAGAAGGCCGTCCGGGAATCGGGCCTCGAGTGGACGGCCTTCCGGCCTTCGATCATCTTCGGGCCGGGCGACGGGTTCGTGACCCTCCTCGCCGGCCTGATAAGTGGCAACCCGCTCTTCATCCCGGTCATCGGACCGGGGACCACGCGGTTCATGCCGGTCTCTGTGTACGACGTGGCCCGCGTATATGCCGAGTCTCTGGAGAAGCCGGAGACGGTCGGAAAGGCCTTCGAAGTGGGTGGGCCGGACAGCTTCACCCTGAACGAGATCTACAGGGAGATCGCCGCGGCCGTCGGCAAACCGCGCAAGCCCCTCGTCCACTTCCCGCTCTGGTGGGGAAGGTTCCTTGCCGGGCGCTTCGAATGGCTCGCCCGCAAGGGGTGGATCGACGCTCCGCCGCTGACCCGCGACCAGCTCCTGAGCCTCTCGCGCGACAATACCGGAGACGTCTCGCAGACCGCCGCGGTCTTCGGCGAGTCCTGGCGCGATTTCCGCTCCGGCATTCGGGAGTACCTTTCGGGAGGGAAGAGGCACGACCCGAAGTTCGGCATGGGAAGCGAGGCGGACCTCGAGCCCGTTCGGGTCCTCCGCATTCAATGAAAAGGCGGGAGGGGCGACCCCTCCCGCCGTCCTATGTCATCGAGCTCACGGAGGGCAGACACCCGCCGTGTAGTAGCTGTCCCCGGTGAAGTTGTCCCCGACGGCGGCGTAAACGAAGAGCGTGCCTCCCGAAACCGTGTAGCTGACGTAGAAGTCATCCTGCTTCTGGTCGGGAGTCGCGACCGTGTTGATGAGGGAGAAGACCGGAAACTGCGCGTGGCTGTACCCCGGGATCGTCACGGTGACAGCCCCCAAACTCGATCCGTCCGAGGTCTTGCGGGCCGTGAAGGTGGCGGTGACGGGGAAGGTGTTCGGGTTGAAATAGCCGACGTTCGTGCGATAGCCGATCCCCGAGGAGACCTCCGCGGCCGAGGCCTGCGAGAGGAACGGAAGCGTGCCGAAGCGGCAGACAGCTTCGATTTGCAAACCGTGAACGAAGAAGCCGTACGTCCCGCCCGAGGGGCGCTTGTCGTTCAGAATGTTGCCCTCGAGGATGACATCCCGGTCGGCGGTTAGCCGTATGGCGCCGATGCCGGAGGTGTTGAAGCCCGTAGGACCGAGGACGTCGTTCACGACGAGCTGCTCGCCCGGCGGGATCGAACCGGTCTGCGTCGCGGTCGGCCCGGAGAGTCCGGCGGCGTTGCTCGCGAAGAAGTCGCCGGTGATGTTTGCCGTGGAGCCGGAGCGGTTGATGATGCGAACGTTCTCGACGAAGTTCTCCCCCTTCGCCCCCGTGGCCTTGACGGTGACGGGGAGATAGGCGACCGTCGGGGCAGCCGTGGCGGGCGCGGGACGAAGCTGACCGCGAATCGCCCCGCCCGGAAAATCGGCGTTGTGGATGTTGAAATAATAGCCGGGAGGGTTGTTGATGATCTCGGTCATGAAGGAGGGAGCGATCCCCGTCAGCGTCGCGCTCGAGACTCCGTTGGTGAAGGGCTGGTTGAACGGAATGATGACCGGCCCGGTCACGCCAGCCGCGCCCCGGTGGATGTGGGACGCCGTGGGAGCGGCGATGTTCTGTTCATATGCCGTGAACGTGATCGTTCCCGCCCCCTGGTCGAGCGTGATCACGGCGAAGCCGACGCCGTCCGGATCCGCGGGGTTCGGCGTTTCGTTGCCGCCGCTCAAGTTTGCGACGTAGGTAAAGACCTGGGCGTTGGCGGATGTGCCGAGGAAGAGACCGAGAGCGAGAGCGAGCCAGACCGGCCGTTTCATGCTTTCCTCCTTCGGGCGCACGGGCGCCCTGGAGGCGAACGGTATCAAGGAAGAAGCCGGGGCGCCCTTCTTGAGGAAGAACTTAGTCGGCGGCGGGCGGGCCTTTCCGCAGGCGGATGGTCCCCGAGTGGGTCCTGACGACGACCTTCGGTCCCCCCCCGCGCAGGGCGCCGGAAGCCCGCTGGGCGCGCCCCTGGCGTGTCACGGCGATCTCTGGAAAGTCGGAGCGGATCAGGGTTTCGTCTGGCTCGGGCTCGGCGTCCCGAACCTCGAGCTCCACGTCGCCGCGGAAGTCCTCCGGAAGCGTCAGCGTGACGTCTCCTCCCGAGTCCCGGATCGAGACGCCCCCCCTGACCTCGCGCGAGAGGATGGCCACCCGAACGTCCCCGCCCCCGGTTTCGGCCTCGACGCTGCTCTTGACCGATGGCAGGATGATGTCGCCGCCTCCCGTCCTCGCGCCGGCCGAGCCCCCGACGCGGTCGACACGGATGTCGCCTCCTGAAGTCTCCAGGGTGACCGAGCCGGAGACGGCGCCGACTCGAATGTCGCCGGCCAGGGTCTGCGCCTTCAGATCCCCTCCGACCGGGCCGATCTGGATGTCGCCTCCGTAGGTTTTCAGGTCCGCTCCGGCTCCGGCCGCGGCGACGTGAATCTCCCCGGAGTGCGTGAGGATCTTCACCTTGCCCGTCACCCGCCCGATGCGGTAGGTCCCGCCGCCGGAGGTGGCGAGGAAGTCTCCGGAGACGTCTCCTCGCACCACGGACTCTTCCGGCTCTCCCGTCGCGACCGGCGCCCGCGGAACGGCCGGCGCCCGCGGAACGACGCGGACAACGGGCGCACGGACGCGGACCTGGGGAATGGTCACCGCGAAGGCGCGCCGCTCCGGGACGAGGGACTTCGCCTCCTCCTCGCGCGTCCCCGCGGCGAGGACCGCGATGGAGCCGTTCAGCGTCGAGACGCGCAGCTTCCCGCCCCCCTGGCCGATGGAGCCGCTGTACTCACGGTGGATGCCGAGGAGGTTGAAGTGGCGCATCTCGCGGTTGACGTCGCGCAACGACTCCCGCACCTGGACGTCCACCACCTTCATGGACTCCTCGATCTCCTTCTGGAGGGCCTCGATGTCCACGACGACGTCATCCCCGTTTTCCCGAACGACGATGCGGCGCTGGGCGCGGCCGCGAGTCTCTCCTCCGGAGCGATCGGGTTTTGCCGGCTCCTCCGCCTCCGCCGCTTCCGGGCGCGGGGGGAGCGGGAACGTCGAGGAGATGGTGCCGTTCATCGTGGAAGCGGAGAGGTCGAACCTCGCGTCCTTGGGCAGCGTCAGGAGGACCGATCCGTTGACGCTCTTGGCCTGGAGCGCCGCCGAAGCCGGAAGGGTCTGCATCGCCACGTCGATTTTCCCGTTGACGCTCTCGGCGGCGACGCCGCGGCGCCCGCCGCGAACGGTGACGGAGCCGTTGACGCTCCGGGCCTCCAGATCTCCGTCGGGGCCATCGGCCCGAACTTCCCCGTTGACCGTGGTCAGGACCGCGCGCACCCCGGGCGGGATCGTGACCTGATACCGGGCCGTGATCCGGCAATCCTCACAGCGGCTCTCCCCGCGGCGTCGAGCGCTCGGATTGATTTCGATGTAATGGCGCCGGGAGGGCTTCCAGGATCCCCGCTCCGCCCAGAGCGAGCGAAGCGACAGCTCCTCCCCCTCTCTCTTCTGGAGAACGGTCGTCGCCGCCAGCAGCTCCTCCGCCCTCTCCTTGGTGGGAGCGGACACCGAGACCGTCACGAGGGCCGAGAATTCCTTGCCGGAAACCGCGACGATCTCCCCGGAGACGTTCTCGATCCGAAGAGTCGAGCCAGGCGGGAGTGTGGCGCTGAAATGGTCGGTCCGCTTCGCCGTGAAGCCCGCCTCGTTTGCGCCGGCGAGCGACGCGGCGAGCATCAGGAGGAGTCCCAGAGCGAGGAGGAGCCACAGACCGAACCAGTCGGAGCGTTCTCTGCCCGCCGAAGCTCCGCGGGTCCGGGTGTTCGTATTCATCACCGAAAGAGACGCATGTCCGATCATGAAGTTACTCAGCGGCGGGATCCTCGACTCGCGGCTCACGGCTCACGACCTTTCAAAACTCCATCGCCTTCAGCGCGGACGCGGCCCGGGCGCGGACGAAGCCATTCTCGGCGGGATCGAAGGCCCTCTCGCGCAGAGATTCGATGGTGCGCTCGTCGGGAGACTCCCTGGCGGACGCGGCGAGCGCTTCGACGGCGACGAGGCGGACGGCGGGATTGCGGTCCTTGCCGAGAGCGTCGAGAAACGCGGCGCGGATCTCCGGAGAAATCGCGAACGCCGCGAGAGCGTCTGCCGCCTTCTTCCGGACACCGGGGTTCGGGTCCTTCTTCAAGGTCGCCGTGAGGGCCCGCACGATCTCGGGAGAGGCCGCGGCGGAGCGGGACGTGTAGTGCGACGAGACCTGCTCGATCGCCTGCGACTTCTCACCGGAGGTCTGCGCGGAGCGAGACACGAGATAGGCGAGCAGCTTCGCCATCTCCGGGTCCTCGGGGCGCCCGACGACCGTGCGGCGAGACTCCACGTCGAATGACACGCCGATGCGCCCCTGCGCGTCCGGCGGGTTGTAAGAGACGTTGGCGAGGTGGGCGCCCGCGTCGATCGGAGGCGCCGTGGCCAGGACCGGGCCCGCGCCTCCCCCGGGAGCCCCCGTGGCTCCGGCGTGCCGCGCGACCCAGGCGCCCCCGGCGGCCGCCAGCGCAAGCCCGGCCGCGTAGGCAAGTGGTATCGCCCAGCGCGGACGCGGCCGGAAAGCGCGGACGCGCTGGCGGATCATTTCGTCCTCGAGGAGGGCGAGAGTGCGCTGCCGAAATTCGGGCGTGACCGGGGTGTCCCGATCCTCCTCGAGCCTCTGCCAGGCCGCTTCGATTCGCGTCTTTTCGGCGCGGCAAGCCGCGCAGGACTCCAGGTGCCGGGCGAGCTCGAGGCGGGCCGCATCGCCGGCTTGACCCGTGAGCTCGTCGATCGCGAGCGCGGTCAGTTCGCTGCATTCCATGAGGCCTCTCCTTCCGAAAACCGGGACTTCAGGGCCTCCACGGCCCGGAAAATACGTGTCTTGACGGCGCCCACGGAGATCCCGAGGACCTCGGCGATCTCGGCGTAGGGGAGCCCGTGGTATCGCGCCAGGACGAGCGCCTCGCGCTGCTCCTCGGAAAGGGCCGATAGGGCGTGGCGGACCGCCTCGCGGCGCTCCCGCTCTCCGAGGATCTTCTCGATGCCGTCCCCCTTGTGAACCGGCTCGGGGACCCCGTCGAGCGGCACGATCGTCGCGCGCCGGTCGCGGCGACGGCGGTCGCGACAGGCGTTGGCCGCGATTGCGAAGAGCCAGGAAGAAACCTCGGCCCTTCCGTCGTACTGATGCGCCCGTGAGATCACCTTGACGAACACCTCCTGCGTCACCTCTTCGGCCGTGCTCCGGTCCGACAGCAGACGGTCGGCGAACCGAAGGAGAGCCGGGGCGTAGCGCTCGAACAGCTCGCCCGCCCCGCCTGTGTCTCCCCGGGCAATCCGATCCAGCAGCGCCCGGTCCGTCGGCGCCCCGCCAACCGCGCTATTCATGATCCGACCGGCACGGCATTATGGGAGACGCAGGGCGACAGGGGAAGTTACGGTTCGAGAGTCCAAAATCCAGGATCGGGATTCGGGAGCTAACCGATTGCGGGCTCTGGACCTGACGGCTTGGATTCAAAGACCGCCGGTATGACCTCTGGAAGGGGGAGGTCCTCGCCCGCACGACCCGGTGTTGGACTGGCCTCCTGGCATCCGGAGCATCGCCGATCCACCGCGGCCTTCCGGTATATTGAGACGCTTGGCTCACAAGGTCGTCGACTTCGCGATCCAGCTCGCCGTCATCCTCTTCGCCATCTCGTTTCACGAGTCGGCCCACGCCTGGTCCGCGCTTCGGTTCGGCGATACGACGGCGCGCGACCTGGGGAGGATCAGCTTGAACCCGCTCCGGCATATTGATCCGTTCGGAAGCGTCATCCTTCCGCTCATCCTCTACATCTTCTCCGGCCTGATCTTCGGGGCGGCCAAACCGACCCCCGTCAATCTGCTGAAGACGCGAAATCCTCGCCTCGCCAATCTCGTCGTCTCGGCGGCGGGCCCGGTTTCCAACCTCCTGCTCGCCGGATTCGGGATCGCCGCGCTCATCCTGATCCGCCGCCAGATCCCGCAAGCCATCGACGACCTTTACGAGGCGCTCCAGGGGAACCGCTTCGCGGCGGGCGCGCTCGCGCCGGTCACCTATCTCCTCTTCGCCTTCACGATGGTCAACGTCAGCCTCGCGGTGTTCAACCTGCTCCCGATTCCTCCGCTCGACGGCAGCGGCGTCGTTCGTTCGCTGGGGGGGCCGGGCGTCGAGCGGGCCTACGCGGCGCTCGCCCCGTTCGGGTTCGTGATCCTGATCCTCCTGATCTCGACCCCGGTCCTGGGAAGGATCTTCCGGCCGATCCAGATCTTCGTCTTCCGTCTCATATTCGGCGCCTGAGAATGGACAACGCGCCGGGTCCCGACTGAATGGCCGACGAAGTCGAACAGAGCGCTCTTCCGCCCGTCGCCACCGCGGCCTTCTCGGGCCCGCTCGATCTTCTGCTGCATCTGATCCGGGTCAACCAGGTCTCCATCACGGACATCCCGATCGCCCGGATCACCGAGCAGTACACCGCGTACCTCGACGCAATGCAGGAGCTCGACCTCGACATCGCCTCCGAGTACGTGGCCCTCGCGGCGGAGCTGATCTACATCAAGTCGAAGATGCTCCTGCCGCGCGCGCCGGGCGCCCCGGAGGAGGACCCGCGGCGTGACCTCGCGCGGCGCCTGCTCGAGTACGAGCGGTTCAAGCGAATGGCCGAATCGCTTCACGAGATCGACGCCCTGCGAGCCGGGCTCTGGCCGCGCCCCGAGATGCAGCTTCCCAGCAGCGGAGAGAACTTCACCATGGAAGTGTCTCTCTTCGACCTGATCGAGGGGTTCCGGAAGGTCACGGAGCGCTACAAGCTGGCGCATCCGCCGGCAATGGAAATCCGCCATCTGCGCTTCTCGGTCCGCGAGAAGATGGAAGAGCTGCTTGCCCGACTCGACTCCGAAAGGACGCTCCCGCTCCTCGAGTTCCTCGGCACGATGCGCTACCGGGCGGAGGCGGTGACGGCCTTCCTCGCGGCCCTTGAGCTCATCCGGCTGGGCGTCGTCCGGGTCTTCCAGCCGGCGCCCTTTGCCGAGATCCACGCCACGAGAACCGAGGTGCCGTTTTCAGCCGAGCAGGTGCGGGATACGTATCGATAAGGTTCGACGTCCGACGTGCTAGGTTCTCCGCTGGCGCCTTCCAGAGAGTTAACCTAGAACGTCGAACGGGAACGCCGAACAGAACCATGTCTGAGGAAGAGACTCTCGAGCGGCCGAAGGAAACGCGATGGACGAAGATCCGCGCCGGGGTCGAGGCCCTGCTCTTCTCCTCGCCGCGCCCGATCCCGGAGAAGGAGATCGAATCAGCTCTCGAAGCCACGCGCGAGGCGGTCTCGGAGGCGCTGGAATCGCTGCGCCAGGACTCGGAAGCCGCCGACCGGGGGATCCGGCTGGAGCTGGTGGCCGGGGGATGGCGCTACGTCACGCGGCCCGAGTTCGATTCGCTGCTGCGCAAGTTCCACGAGGTCGCCGAGCGCAGCCGCCTCTCGCTCGCGGCGCTCGAGACTCTCGCCATCATCGCCTACCGACAGCCCATCACGCTCCCCGAGATCCAGGAGATCCGGGGCGTCAATTCCGCGAGCGTCGTCAATACGCTCTTCGAGAAGCGGCTCATCACGACTGCCGGGAGGAAGGCGGTCGTCGGCACGCCGTTCCTCTACCGGACGACGCCCGAATTCCTCATGCGTTTCGGGTTGAAGGAGCTCGAAGAGCTTCCGAGGCCCGAAGAGCTGGCCGAGGACATGGCCGCGACCGTCGCGGAGCCGCCGCCTCCCGAGCCGGAGCAGCCGGCGACGCGGTCCCCGGAGGATGAGGCCGAGGACGGCGAGGTGTTCGAAGAAGACGAGGGGCACGCGGAAGATTGAGACGGGCGGATGACAGGCAGGGCGGCCAGGATCCTCCCGCCCGGCCCCCGGCGGGCGAGGGAGTGCGGATCCAGAAGATCCTGGCGCAGGCAGGGCTGGCGTCGCGCCGCGAGGCAGAGGCCTGGATCCGCGAGGGTCGGGTCTTCGTCAACGGAAAGGTCGCCCAACTGGGAGACCGGGCCGATCCGAGCCGGGACGCGATCCGGGTGGACGAGAAGCGCGTTCGCCCGCGTTCCGGTCCGAGGACCTACATCCTGCTCAACAAGCCCCGCGGCTACGTCACGACGGTGTCGGACCCGCAGCGCCGGGACACGGTCCTCGATCTCGTTGCGGGCGGTCTGCGCCGCGGCGTCAAGCCGGTGGGACGTCTCGACGTTCAGACCGAGGGGCTCCTGCTCCTGACCGACGACGGGGATCTCGCTCGCGACCTGACGCACCCTTCGACGGGCTGCCCCAAGGAGTACCGCGTCAAGGTCTCGGGTCATCCCGCCGAGAAAGACCTCGACCGCTTGAGGAGGGGAGTCGTCCTCGATGGCCGGCGGACTCTCCCCTCGACCATCGAGCGAATCTCCTCGACGGGTCGCGGCGAGGAGGGGAACACCTGGCTTCGGGTCGTGCTGACGGAGGGGCGCAACCGGCAGATCCGCCGGATGTTCGAGAGGATCGGGCATCCCGTCTCGAAGCTGAGGAGAGTCGCGATCGGACCGATCCGCGACGAGAAGCTCCTCCCGGGAGCGCATCGGAAGTTGACGGGGGCCGAAATCCGCGCGTTGCGAGAAAGCGTCCGGACGCGCTCTCCCCGTCACCCCGGCGGCCTGTCTCCCCATCCCTCATGAAGGCTCCGGTCATTGTCGCGATCGACGGCCCTTCCGGGGCGGGCAAGTCCACCGTGGCGAAGATGGTGGCCAGGAGCCTGGGAGTCCCCTATATCGACACCGGCGCCATGTACCGTGCGGTCGGCCTCGCGGCGCGGGAAGCGGGGATCGGGCTCCCCATCACGGAGCCGGAAGCGGTCGCGCGCCTGGCCGAGTCTCTCTCGATCGAGATCGAGACGGGCCCGGAAATGCGCGTCGTCCTGGACGGCCGGGACGTGACGGAAGCGATCCGGGCCTCCGAGATCTCGCGCTATGCCTCGGCGGTTTCGGCGATCCCGGACGTTCGGCGGCGGCTCGTCGCCGAGCAGCGGCGCCTCGCCGGGGGAAGGGGAGGCGTGATGGAAGGGCGCGACATCGGCACGAAGGTCTTTCCCGGGACGCCGCACAAGTTCTTTCTCACGGCTTCTCTGCCTGTTCGGGCCGAGCGCCGGGCGGCCGAGCTCGCGTCGCGGGGGAGGCGGCAGCCCTATGCCGAGGTCCTGGCCGAGATGGAAAAGCGGGACCGGGACGACCGGACCCGGAGTGAATCCCCGCTGACCTGCGACGAGAGCTACGTCGTCGTCGACTCGACAGGCCGGGAGGCGGCGGCCGTGGCCGGCGAGATCGAGCGGCGGGTCCGCGGCGCCGGTTGACTCAACCTCTGCGGGCAACATAGAGTATATTTTTGGCTCTCAAATACTTAAGAGGGGGTAGTCCCTATTTCATGACGGGTGAGAACGACAAGGGAGGCCGGCGAGCCGGACCGACACAGACCGAGACCGAAGATCAGGAGCTTTCGCCGCAGGAATACGAACACCTGCTCGCGCAGTACGAGAACTCCTTCAAGAACCTCCAGGAGGGCCAGATCATTCGCGGGCGCGTCCTGACCGTGACGCCGTCCGAGGTCATCGTCGACATCGGATACAAGTCGGAAGGGATCATCCCCGTCTCGGAGTTCACGGACTTTTCCGGCAACGTGCTGGTCAAGCCGGGCGACGCCGTGGACGTGCTCCTTGAGCGCACCGAGGACCAGAACGGTTACGTGGTCCTCTCCAAGGACAAGGCCGAGAAGATGAAGGTGTGGGACGAGGTGGAGAGGTCCTACCGCTCGGGTTCCACGGTCCGCGGCCGCGTCATCGACCGGATCAAAGGAGGCCTGGCCGTGGACATCGGCGTGAAGGCCTTCCTCCCCGGCTCGCTCGTGGACATCAAGCCGATCAAGAACCTAGAGTCCCTGCGGGGCCGCGACCTCGACTTCAAAGTGATCTCGGTGGACAAGAAACGCGGCAACATCGTCCTGTCGCGCAAGGCCGTCGTGGAGATCGAGCAGGAGGCGAAAAAGAAGGAAACCCTTCAGCTGCTCGAAGAAGGGCGTGTGCTGCGCGGGACGGTCAAGAACCTGACGGACTACGGCGCGTTCGTGGACCTCGGCGGCTTGGACGGGCTCCTCCACGTGACCGACATGTCCTGGGGGCGCGTCAATCACCCTTCGGACATCGTCAAGGTCGGGGACGAGATCGACGTCGTCGTCCTGAAGTTCGACCGCGAGACCGAGAGGGTATCCCTCGGCACCAAGCAGCTGACCGAAGACCCCTGGACCCACGTGCCGGACCGCTACCCGCCGGGCTCCCGTGTGACCGGCCGCGTGACGAACGTCACCGACTACGGCGCCTTCGTCGAGCTCGAGGAAGGAGTCGAAGGGCTCGTCCACGTCTCGGAGATGTCGTGGTCGAAGAAGGTCAAGAATCCCGCCAAGGTGGTTTCCCCGGGCGATACCGTGGAAGCGATCGTCTCGGACGTCAACCGCGACGCGCGGCGGATTTCTCTCTCGCTCAAGGACACGCTGCCTGACCCGTGGGACAGCGTGCTCGCCAAGTACAAGGTGGGCGACTCGGTTTCCGGAAAGGTGCGCAACCTGACCGACTTCGGGGCGTTCGTCGAGATCGAGGAGGGCGTGGACGGGCTCGTGCATGTCTCGGACATGTCCTGGACCCGCCGCGTCAAGCACCCCTCGGAGGTCCTGAAGAAGGGGGACGACGTCCAGGCAATCATCACCTCGATCGACCAGGACAACCGGCGGATTTCGCTTTCGATCAAGGAGTTTCAACCCAACGACTGGCAGACCTTCAAGGACAGACACCAGCCGGGGGACACCGTGGAAGGGGTGGTCACGCGCGTGGCGGACTTCGGCGTCTTCGTCCAGGTGGACGGACTGATCGAGGGGCTCATGCACGTTTCCGAGACCGGCCTTCCGCGCGGAGAGAAGCCTCAAGACCATTTCAAGGAAGGGGATCCGGTACGGGCCCGGATCCTCCGCATCGACGATGCGGAGATGAAAGTCGGCCTTTCCGCTGTCAATCTCGAGCCCGCGGAGCCAGCGCCGGCGCCGGCTGCGCCCGCGCCGGTCGCGCAAGCGCCCGAGGCTCCACCCCCGGAGAGCGAGCCGCCGGCCGAGGCGCCGCCGACCGAAGCCCCCGAGAAGGCCGAGGCGGAGGCGGATTCGGCGGCGAAAAAGAAACGGACCCGGAAGAGAGCAAAAGACGCGACCTCCGAGAACTGATCGCAATCTCTCTGAAGTCGTCCAAGGCGTGGAGAAGGGAGCGATGACGAAAGCCGAGTTGATCGAGCGGGTCGCCGTTGCGACGGATGTCACGAAGAAGCAGGCGGAGACGATCGTGGACACGGTCTTCGACGCGATCGTCCGCTCCCTGAAGGACGGAGAGAAAATCGAGCTGCGCGGATTCGGGTCTTTCCGGCTGCGGGAGCGGGGGGCGCGCATGGGACGCAACCCCAAGACAGGAGTCAAGGTGGCCGTGCCCGCAAAGAAAATCCCGTATTTCAAGCCCGGCAAGGAGTTGAAGGAGCTCATCAATCGTTAGGGCCGCCGCGATGGCGTCCCATCCGAAATGCCGGACGTCCTCTTCGCCCCGTGGCGCTACGAGTATCTGGTGGCTGACAAGACCGGCGGCTGCATCTTCTGCGAGGCCGCGCAGACGGCCGACGGAGAGGACTCCCTGGTCGTCTTCCGAGGAGAGAGAGTCTTCGTGATTCTGAATAAATACCCCTATACAAACGGCCACGTGATGGTCGCCCCGTACAGCCACGACGCCTGGCTTTCGAGCTCCGACGGGGCGACTCTCTCGGAGCTGATCGAGATGATCGCCCGCGCCGAGAGGGTCCTCGTTTCGGCCTACCACACCGACGGTTTGAACGTCGGGATCAACTTTGGCTCGGCCGCCGGCGCGGGAGTCGCCGGCCATTACCACGTCCACGTGGTGCCGCGCTGGAATGGAGACACGAACTTCATGACGGTCACCGCAGGACTGCGCGTCGTTCCAGAGGAGCCCAGAGCGACGCTCGCGCGGTTGAGACCTCTCTTCGCGGGAGGCAAGCCGTGAGCGAGCCGGCGGCTCCGTCGGCCCCGCCTCTGTCCGTCCCGGCGCGGAGCCCGCGCCGGGGCGCGGCCCCTCTCCTCGCCGCCGCGCTGGCGTGGATCTTCCCGGGCCTCGGGCACTTTCTGGTCGGACGCCGCGGCACCGCCGTGCTCTACGCGATCATCGTCAGCGCGACCTTCGTTCTCGGTCTGTCCTTCGAGGGACGTCTCTATTCTCCAGAGCCGGGACAGCCTCTGACGATCCTCGCCACTTTCGCGGTCTACGGCGCCGGACTGCTCAATCTGTCGGCCCGCCTCCTCTCATCCAACCCGGGCGGGACGATCCTTTCGGTGACCTACGAATACGGCTGCGCATTTCTCCTGACGGCGGGGCTGATGAACCTCCTCCTGATGCTCGACGCCTACGACATCGCGGCGGGGAGGAAATCCTGACGGCGCTCGCGGCCCTCGTGCCGACCGACCACTTTCTCATCATGGCGCTCTACGCCTTGCTGATCTCGGTCTTTTTCTCCCTTCTGTGGCGCAGCGGGGCGCGGGAGCGTGTGGCGCTCTTCGTCAAGCTCTTCCTCGCGCTTGTCGTCGGCGCCCTCGCCGTCGCCTGGCTGATGTATCCCTTCCCCTCATGACCCCGGGGCGGCAAACGACAGACTGCATTCGGCAGCTGGCAGACGGCAAACGGATGAATCCACGGCACGCCTCGCGTCCTTCCTCAACCGTCTACCAGTCCTCGTCCTTCCTCATTTGCGGCGTCGCCGCCCTGGATCGGGACTTCAGAAGAAGTTCCTGACGGCCGAGATCACCGTCTCGACGTCGGCGTCCGAGAGGGCGGGGAACATCGGAAGGGACACCGTCGTGCGGGCGACGGCCTCCGCTTCCGGAAGAACGGGAGGCGCCCCCCGCGGGGCCATCGCCGGCTGGAGGTGGTTGGCGATCGGGTAGTGGACGCCGGTCTCGATGCCGCGCGCTTCGAGATGCTCGCGCAAGGCGTTGCGGGTCTTCGTGTCGCGGCAGCGGACCGCGTACAGGTGATACACCATCCGCGTCGCCGGCCGTTCCGCCGGAGTGGCGAGGCCCGGGATCTTCGAGAACGCCGCGTCGTAGCGCGCGGCGATCGAACGGCGTTTCGCGATGAAGTCCTCCAGGAGGACGAGCTGCTCTCTTCCGACCGCCGCCTGCACATCGTTGAACCGCATGGCGTATCCGACCTCGATGTGGGTGTACTTGTCGCTCCTGCCATGGTCTCGCAGCAGGCGGACCCGGTCGGCGATCCGCGGATCGTCGGTCGTGACCATCCCGCCGTCTCCGAAGACGGTGAGGTTCTTGGACGGGTAGAAGGAGAAGCAGCCGGCCCGCCCGATGGAGCCCACCTTTCGCCCCCGGTGGAGGGCGCCGTGGGCCTGGCAGGCGTCCTCCAGGATCCAGAGGCCGCGCTCCCGCGCGATCTCGTGCAGGCCGTCGAGGTCCGCGGCGCCTCCGTAGAGGTGGACCGGAACGATGCCGACGGTCTTGCTCGTGATCCGTCGGCGCGCGTCCTCCGGGTCCATGCAGCCAAAGGCGTCGTTGTCCACGAAGACCGGGGTCGCCCCGGCGTGGATCACCCCCTCGATCGTCGGGAACGCCGTCATGGACGGGACGAGCACCTCGTCGCCGTCGACGACGCCGACCGCCTGCGCGGCGAGCTGGATCGCGGCGGTGCCCTGGGAAACCGCGACGGCGTGGGCGACGCCGATGTACTCCGCAAACTCTTTCTCGAAGGCCCTCACTTCGGGACCGAGGATGAAGCGCCCGGAATCCGCGACGTCGAGCATGGCCTGCTTCATTTCCGGAGTCACCGTGACGCGCGAAAGAGGAATCACGGCCGCGTCCCACGCGCCGAGTCGGGAATTTTGGCCCCCATTGGCCAACGCGCGTGGCGGCCCCCGACGCGACCGCAGCCCGCGAGCGCCGCCTCCGGGCTCCCGTTGCCTCTCATTCGCTCCGGTTATCTCACAAACTTCACGGCGTCGGGAAAAGGCTCTCGAGCGATCGACCGCGCCGCCCTCGACTCGCGACTTGGATTAGTCTCGCCGCATTGAAACTCGTCATTTCCGCCGGTGAAGCCTCCGGCGACATGCATGGGGCGCGCCTCCTCGCCGCTCTCCGCAGGAAGCGCCCCGACCTCGAGGCCTTCGGAATGGGGGGGCCCCGGCTGCGGGCGGCGGGCCTGTCCGCCGAGGTCCATTCCGAGAGCCTCTCGGTGGTGGGCTTCCTGGAGGTCGCCGAAAAGCTCCCGGCGCTCGCGAGGGCGCTTGCCGCCCTCGACCGATGCGCGCGCCGGGAGAATCCGGACGCCGCCGTGCTGATCGATTTTCCGGACTTTCACGGCCTGCTCGCGCGGAAGCTGCGCCGGCTCGGCATCCCGCTCATCTACTACGTGACCCCTCAGGTCTGGGCCTGGCGCCGGGGGAGGGCCAGGAAGATCGCTCGCAGGGCTCGCAAGATCATCACGCTCTTCCCGTTCGAGGCCGAGATCTACCGGCGCTTTGGCGCGGACGCGGTCTGGGCCGGGCATCCTCTCGTGGACGACGTGCGGGAGGGCCTGGAGAAACCCTCGCCTCTGCCGCCCAAGGCGCGGCGGCGACTGATCCTCCTGCCGGGCAGCCGCACGGGCGAGCTGCGCCGGCACTGGGAGCCGATGGCGGCGGCGGGGGAGCGCCTGGCCCGCCTCTTCGACCTCGAGCTTGCCGCGGTGCGGGCTCCCGGCCTGCCGGAGGATCTCTTCCCCCGGGCCTCGGAGAGAGGGATCCACCTGGTCACGTCGGGAATGCACCCGCTCCTCGCGACCGCGGACCTCGCGCTCGTCTCCTCGG
>Ga0153915_10000776_pt1 | contig 29487 bp, 24 predicted proteins | sample Opewatmetagenome_2_FD_107003 | JGI IMG/M metagenome (GOLD analysis project Ga0153915, IMG submission 107003) | Freshwater wetland microbial communities from Ohio, USA - Open water 3 Core 3 Depth 3 metaG | ecosystem: Environmental > Aquatic > Freshwater > Wetlands | place: USA: Ohio, Lake Erie...
CTTGAAAGGCTTAAGATGATGGTTGAACTGGCAAAGGAGAGTCTTATCATCAAAAGGAAGGTCCTGGAGAGATTTACAGAAAAGGATCTTTATCCTTATTCCAAGTTTTACCTGAGGGAAATCAAAAACGGTTCTGATTGCTACTGGAAGAATCATTTCTCCACCATAGGGATTGTCGGCATGAATGAGGCATGCCTGAATTTTCTGGGGGTCAATATCGCCGATGACAAGGGGAAGGAATTCTCCCTTCGTGTCATGGATTTCTTGAGAAAGATCATTGCAGAAATACAGGAAGAGACGGGCGATATCTATAATCTTGAGGCCACTCCGGCAGAAGGAACAAGTTACAGGCTCGCAATAATCGACAAGGAGAAATTCCCCGAGATAATATGTGCAAATGAAGAGGAATTCGGCAAGGGTGCTGATCCCTTTTACACAAACTCCACTCAGCTGCCGGTGAATTATTCTGATGATATCTTCGAGACACTGACACTTCAGGATGAATTACAGACAAAGTATACGGGCGGTACGGTTATGCATCTCTTTCTCGGCGAGAACATAAATGAAACCGCGGTCGTAAAGGCCCTTATTAAAAAGATCGTATCAGGATTCAGGCTTCCGTATCTTACAATCAGCCCTACCTTCAGCGTATGCCCTTCCCATGGATACCTGAGAGGCAGACAGGAAAGATGCTCACTTTGCAATGAAGAAACAGAGGTGTATTCACGTGTTGTCGGATATCTGCGGCCTGTAAAACAGTGGAACAACGGCAAACAGGCTGAGTTCGGCATGAGAAAGACATTTAAGGTAGCATAGGGTATAAATGGTTTTTGGCGGTCTGCAGAAAACTTCTCTGATAGATTATCCAGGGAGATTAAGTTGCGTGATCTTCCTTTCAGGATGCAACTTTGACTGCCCCTATTGCCACAATCCCTCCCTGGCCGCCGGCAGTGCAGGAGGCAGGGATCTTCTGAATCAGGATAATCTCTATGATTTTCTTGATAAAAGAAGGGGTTTCTTGGATGGGGTGGTCATCTCGGGCGGAGAACCAACAATACAGAAAAACCTCTTTAAACTGTGTGAATCCATAAAAGGACTGGGCTATTCCATCAAGCTTGACACAAACGGGAGCAGGCCGGATGAATTGAAAAGGCTCATGGAGTATGGGCTTGTGGATTATGTTGCCATGGATATCAAGACTGAACCTTTCAGATACAAGGACCTGATATGCGGCGATTTCAATACTGAAGACCTGCTTTCAAGCGTAGTATCCATAATGCATTCCGCTCCGGATTATGAATTCCGGACCACCTGCGTAAAGGGGTTTGTTGATGAACTGATAATTGAAAATATCGCACACATCATTAAAGGCGCCAATCTGTATGCCCTCCAGGCATTTAACCCCGCCGAGGTCCTTCATCCGGAATTTTTCAAGGACAGGGATACAGTACTTGACGACATTGAGATGGATAGGCTAAGATCCATCGCTGAACCTTGGGTAAAAGAGTGTGTGGTCCGCTGATATTGACTTCTCCGATTATTAACAATCTCCAACACATTCAAATGTATACTCTATATGATACCTGCTTTATATGATGGGAGTTTTAGTAATGACCTTTCATCATGAAACGCAGGTATCATATGTCTACTGATTACAAGATATTCTATATACTAGTGTTTAATTGCGATAGTAAGCGATATAAAACTATCGTCACCCCGGCGAAAGCCGGGGTCCATAATCATTGAAAAATCTGGATTCCGGCTTTCACCGGAATGACAAATATGTCTCAACATTCTAAGGGATATTTATGCAATCAAGCACTAGAGTTTTATGAGGGGTGATGAAATGAAGGCAGGGACTGGATACAGCAACAAAAAGGATGCCTTTGAAGCAGGCAGGGAAGCAGCAGTGTATGCCATGCAATCCCAGGGGATTGACCGGGCAGACCTGGTATTGGCCTTTCGACGAGGTTATCTTGACCATAATGAATATTTCAAAGGGATCAAGTCCGTTACCGGTAATAGTGCACCTATTATAGGCGGTTCTGCAGTCGGTGTAATTACAAATAATGATCTTTCCTACAAGGAGTATGCCTCAGGCGTATTGATCATTAATTCGAATGACTTGATCCGGAAGGTATTATCTGTAGGAGATATTGATAAGGACATGGAGAAATCCGGAGAGCAGCTTGGAGATGCGCTTGAAATGGAAGGGGATGGGAAACTTTTTCTTCTGTTTTATGACTCAATCAAAACCCCTCCCAAAGATGATATCCCTCCTGTTCTTAATTCTTCATCATTGCTGCTTAAAGGCATAGGGAAACATTCCCGAAAGAAGATCCCTATTGTAGGCGCAGGTCTTTTAGGCGATTATACCTTCGATTTTTCCAGGCAATTTTACGGGGCAGATGTCGGATGCCAGAAGGCTGTAGGGGTTTTACTGGGTGGCAATTTTAATGCATATACAAGGATTACCCATGGCTGTACGCCCCTTGACGGCGTATATTATAAGATAACCAGAATAGACGGTTCAATTATCTACGAACTTGATGGGAAACCAATCACAGAAGTAATAGACGATATGTATGGGGATAATTCCTGGAGGGGGCAGTATCCTGTAAAGCTTCTTACTGTAGGAGTGAACTATGGTGAGAGATATGACCTGTCGGAAGAATCAACATGTGTGAACAGGCTCATACTTGGTGCACTTCCAAACGGTGAGGGTATCAGCCTTTTTGAGTCTGATCTTGAAAACGGCGCTCTCATAAGATTCATGGTCAGAGATACGGATGAGATGATGAATTCAGCCAGGATCAATGCGGAGGGTATCATGTCTGATATCACCGCAAGGGGGGAAAGGCCTGTTTTCGGATTATATATTGACTGTGCAGGCCGTACAGCAGAATACCAGAATATTTTATCAGAGGAGGCGGCTATTATCCAGGAGGTCTTCAATCGATACGGTGTTCAGCTCTTCGGTTTCTATTCAGGTGTTGAGATAGCGCCTGTAGGTGAAGTCAGCAAGGGATTGGATTGGACAGGGGTCCTGCTCGTCTTTTCGGAGGTTTTAAAGTGAATAAGGATTCAATAAATTTCAAATCCGAATATTTAAAATTAAAAACGGAACTGGATGATGCCAAAAAAGAGATAGAATATTTCAAAGAACTTGCCCTCCTGGCCGGAAGGAAGAGATTAAGGGAGATAGAACGGTTATCAAATGTGATTGCCGAAAGGGATGCGGCTGAGAAAGAACGTCTCAGGCTGGATGGCGAATATCAGAAGGCGAAAAAGATTGAGGCGATCGGGATGCTTGCCGGCGGAGTGGCACATGATTTAAATAATGTCCTGGGCGGCATTGTGGGATACCCGGACATAATATTAATGCATATGCCATCAGACAGTCCGGTCAGAAGATATGTCATGTCCATGAAGGAATCAGGGAGGAAGGCAGCGGCAATTGTAAAGGATATGCTGACCCTCGCCAGAAAAGGCATTGAGCCTAAAGAAGTAATAGACATTAATGCCGTTATGAATGGTTATTTAAAAAGCCCGGAGCATGACAAATTGATGGAGTCTCATCCCGGTATTTTTATCAAGACAGATCTCAGTGACAAATCTATTACCGTGATGGGTTCATATCATCATCTTTTCAAGGTTATTATGAATCTTGTCTCAAACGCGGCAGAGGCTATGCCTGGAGACGGCACAATATGGATAACAACAAGGAATCAACATGTGGAAAAGATGAGCACTCGTTTCGGTGATGTTCCGGCTGGAGACTATATTGTTGTCGAGATAGAAGATTCAGGCGTAGGTATCCCTGAGGAAGACATTGAGAGGATTTTTGAACCCTTTTATTCGAAAAAGGTTATGGGTAGAAACGGGACAGGGCTTGGGATGGCCGTGGTGTGGAGTGCGGTAAAAGACAATGACGGATATATTGATGTAAAAAGCACGGTTGGAGATGGTTCTCTGTTCAGGCTCTTTTTCCCTGTCACCGGGGAAAGAATTGATGCACGCAGCATTGATTCCATTGTTGTGGATCACAAGGGGAGGGGAGAAAAGATCCTTATCGTCGATGATGTAATGGAGCAGAGAGAGATAGCAGGCACAATGCTTGCCGACCTCGGATATTCTGTTGCCGATGTCTCAAGTGGTGAAGAGGCCGTCCAATATATAAAGGACAATCCTGTGGATCTGGTACTGCTGGATATGATTATGTATCCTGGAATTGACGGCCTCGACGCCTATAGAGGCATTATTGAGGTATCACCAGGACAAAAGGCCATAGTTGTAAGCGGGTTCTCAGAGACGGATCGTATCAAGGAGGTCCTGAGAATGGGGGCAGCATTATATATCAAAAAACCATATACTCTGGAAAGGTTAGGCGAAGCAGTCAGGAATGTTCTGGATAATAATTAATGCTGATATTTTACATATTTTTACATATTTAACCATACTGTCTACATAATCCTCTGATTTAATACACAGTTCAATAACTAATAAGAAATTCGTTCCTCATGCCGGGGAGATATTCAATCAAAAAAATCGATTATAAAAGTGGCATTCTAATAATTTGAGTTACGGAGTAATACTCTTTACGTTATCGATTTTGGTTTTCCATCAGGTCATAGTTGGTTAATTGAGATTCTGTCTGTAATTAATTGATTCAATTTTAAATTGGGTAAAAGGATAATGTATGAATTTTGTAAAATTAAAGATAATGCTCATTCTGTTTATGTCTCTGACGATTTCATCTTATGCAGCGGCCTCAATAAAAGTTGACGGGCATCTCGATGAACCTGAATGGACTGATGCAAAAAGCTTTAACAATCTGGTTGTTATTGACCCCATGACGCTGGCCACCCCTGCTTTTAACACTGAGGCCCGCATTGCTGCAACAGAAGAGGGTCTTGCTATAGCCATGATATGCGGACAGCCCAGTACTGCCAAACGTACTCGCACAGTCACAGCCCGTGATGCACAGGAATTTGATTCAGATAGCGTGACAGTTATGGTTGATTTCGACGGTACCGGCAAGACCGCCTATGAGTTCAGCGTATCAATTACAGGCTCCTATCGCGACGGGACAGTCACAGGTACAGGCATGTCATCAAACACCGACTGGGACGCAGTGTGGCAGCGTGCAGTCTCTGAAGAAGATGAACGCTGGACTGTAGAGATCCTTCTTCCATGGTCTATTGCAGCCATGCGTGACGGTGATGGAAAAACAAGGCAGATTGGTCTATTTCTCAAGCGTGAAGTGCAGGACACCAAGGAGGTCTTCGGATATCCAGGCATCAATCAGATGCAGCCGAATTTCATGAATGGCTTTGCCAGGATCGAGATACCCAGTTATACGTCTCAACAACTGGATGTGGTTCCATATGTTACAGTCCTCAGTGACCTTGTTAAAAACAATATTGAAACAAAGGCCGGCCTGGACCTTTCGTGGAAGCCCAGTAATAAATTTCAAGTTGTTGCAACATTCAATCCTGACTTCGGTCAGGTTGAGAGTGACGAACTTGTCATAAATTTTTCAGCTTTTGAATCTTTTTTCAGCGATAAGCGGCCTTTTTTTACAGAGAACCAGGCCATATTTAATGTCGGCAGTTCAGGTGGAGGGGGTGGTCCAGGCATGATGGGAGGTGGACAGCTTATCTACACGCGTCGCATCGGAGGTGCAAGAGATGATAATATGGAGGCCAGCGACATTGAGGGTGCGGTAAAGATAATTGGTTCAGAGGGTTTTATAAATTACGGGGCATTTGCAGCCAAGGAGTCGGAAGAAGTAGGCAGGACCTTCTATGCAGGACGCATAACCGTACCCAGGAATAATTGGTCAGTCGGGTTGCTGTCCACCTATGTCGACAGGCCATTCAAGGATAGAGAAGCCCTGGTGAACAGTCTTGATTATGATATAAACATCGGTGAGTCCTGGCGCTGGAACGGGCAGTTAATGGGGAGCAGGATTTCAGAACCTGCGGAAAAGACATCGGGTTATGGGTTTTTAACCTCTGTGGATTATACCGTGAGCAAAGACCAGCATTATAATCTGGCCGTAACCAGGTATGATAACAAATTTGACATGAACGACATGGGCTTTTTGCAGCGCAATGACCTTGAACAGCTCTCCGTTAATGGCGATTGGCAGTTAAACGCATTTTCTAAAGATTCAAATGTCGCATCCATCGGCTGGAACATTGAAGGGAAGTTTAGTCGGAACACAGAAGGTGACCGTTTTCCTGCAAGTTTTGAGCTGATGCAAAACACCAGTTTTCGAAACGGCGCAGGGGCGATGGTGGGTGTCAATTACGACACCTCAGGTTATGACGACACGATCTCACGAGACAACGGGAAGGTGTATTTAAATGAGAGATTCGGAGGTGATATCTCTTATTTTACCCAGAGGAAGAACGCCTGGAAGGGCTTTTTCAGCGTCAGGGTATCACAGGAGGGTTATGACGGCTGGGGAGGAGGCATTAGTGCTGATGCGGTGTGGTACCCCACCGACAATCTTAACATTGATTTTAATGCCGGACCGAACTGGTGCCGTGACTGGCTTTTGTGGGTTCAGGGCACGCAGCTTGCCAGCTACTCACGCAAACAGTTTATGGGTACTATTTCAGCCAACTGGTTCCCTGCGGAAGGCCATGAATTCCGGCTCAAGGGCCAGTGGGCCACTGTAACCGCTAAAGCCGAACAGAGCTATTATATAGGCAGCGGCGGACGCCTGATCCGTGACGATCAACCAATGAGTGATTTCTCACAAATTAATTTCGGGTTACAGTTACGGTACCGTTATGAGATAAACCCTCTTTCCGATATCTATGTGGTGTATAGCCGCGGCGGTTTTAATTACATCAATAATGCGGATCAGGATACAATAACGCTTTTAAAAGAAAGTACAGAGTTAAGGGATTCGGACCAGATACTGTTAAAACTGAGATACGGATTCTGAATACGCCTTTCAGGTCGTGTTATGTAATGTTGTTATGCCAATCCTTCTTGATCTATCCCAGTTTCTTATAAACGGTAGGCGCCGCTGAAAGAAGCGGCAGGTTGTGACAATCAAGTACCTCTGAGTGTCCCATAAAGAGATATCCTCCCTTTTTAAGGTGCTTGCATAATTTTGTGATAAGGTCATACTGGGTTTTTTTATCAAAATATATTATGACATTCCGGCAGAAGATAATATCCACGGGTTCACGCAGCTTAAAATCATTTTCCATGAGATTTAACTGGCGGAACCTTGCCTTATTCCTTATTTCTGGAATTAGCCTTACAAGACCGTTGGTCCTGTCTTTGCTCCTTAAAAAATATTTGTTTCGTATTTCATAATCGAGGAAGTTGATCTCTTCATGAGAATATACGGCCCGTTGGGCTATTTCAAGGACGCGGGTCGAGATGTCGGTTCCAAGGATGAAAAAATCAAAAGTGAGTCCTGGATAATTTATTGCGAATTCACTCAACACAATAGCAATCGTATATACCTCATTCCCTCTTGAACAGGCTGTGCTCCACAGATTAAGCGGCTTCTTAACGCCTGATCCTTGGGCAGCGATAAGGTCGGGTACGGCCTTCCTGACAAGAAATTCAAAATGATCCGGTTCACGGAAAAAATCCGTTTTATTAGTTGTAATTACATTAATGAAATTCTCCAGTTCCCTTTCAACGCCTTCTTTTGAAAACAGAAAATCACAGTAACGGGTATAGGAGCTTATTTTCAGTTCCTTAATTCTTTTTCTAAGTCTGGCCTCAACCATATTACGTTTGGAAGAGGGCATCTTGATCCCTATCTGGGACTGGATGAAACGGCTAAGACGGTTGAAATCATTTATTGAAAGGCTTTCTGAAAAACAATCCTGAAATGTCATGCTGTCGGCCATCGAGATATTTCCGTCAAATTATCAAACGACCCCTTCATCTGAAACAGATGAGGGGGTCGTCCTGGGATTTAGATCATATTAATATTTTTCAAATTCATTATCTAGGGAATCTCTTCCGCGGTCTCCTTCGCCCATATCCAGCATAATACCATTGGAGGCTACTAATCTCTCAGGGATAGTAACGGTCTTTTTTTTGTGTGATATAGCCGGTTTCGGTTTTTTTGCAACTCCCGGAGCTATATTCTCCTGAAGATTCCTGACCCTCCTTGTGCTGATGGATGAGTTGTCTATTTTAAAGAATGCTATGGTATCCTGCAGTTGTTCCGCCTGGGAGGCAAGTTCTTCAGATGTAGAAGACATTTCCTCTGATGCTGAGGCGTTCTGCTGGATGACCTGATCCAGCTGCTGAAGAGCCTGGTTGATCTGGTCGGCGCCTGTATTCTGCTCTGCAGAGGCTGCGCTGATCTCCTGCACAAGTTCAGCTGTTTTCCTGATGTCCGGGACTATCCTGTTAAGCATCTCTCCGGCCTTTTCTGCAATCTCGACGCTATAAACGGAGAGATTGCTTATCTCGCCGGCAGCGGCCTGGCTCCTTTCAGCAAGTTTCCGAACCGCATCTGCTACCACCGCAAAACCTTTGCCGTGCTCACCTGCACGCGCAGCCTAAATCGCGGCATTAAGGGCAAGCATGTTGGTCTGACGGGCTATCTCCTCGATAATGGATATTTTTTCAGCGATCTGCTTCATGGCGCCCACTGTCTCCTGGACCGCCTTGCCGCCTTTCTCAGCATCTTCAGCCGCTTGTACGGCTATCCTTTCCGTTTGTTGGGCATTATCTGCGTTCTGTTTAATATTGGCGGACATCTGCTCCATTGAAGAGGAGGCCTCTTCCGCTGATGCCGACTGTTCCGTCGCCCCCTGGGACATCTCCTCAGACGATGAACTCAGTTCCTGGCTTCCTGATGCAACATTATCAGCTGCCAGTTTTACATCCATTACAACACTGTTAAATTTCTCGATCATTGAATTAAGAGAAAGACCGAGGAGGTCCTGATCGGATAGAAGGTCGACTTTTACATTGAGATCCCCCTGTGCCATCTTTTCCGCGACCTTCACTGTTCCTTTTAATGAAGTTACCATCTTTTCCATGGCAGAAAGAAGCATAGCGGTCTCGTCCTTGCCTTCCACATTGATATTGTCCATCAGTATGCCCTTGGACATCTTATCGGCGACATCGACGCCGACCGACAGGGGCACGGTAATTGAACGGGTGATAAAATAGGATGCAAGGATGCCTATAATAATAGCGAGTATAGCACATGTGATTATAAATTTGACGGCGCCAGCCATCTTGTTAGTGGCATCAGCCCTTAATTCAGTCACTAATGATAAGAATAATTCATTGGCTTCTTTGCCGGTCGCAGTCATCTGTGACACCATCTGTTGTTGACTTTCCAACGCCGAACTAAATTGGCTGATGCCTTCGGAGTATGAAGTCATGGCATTGCCCATTTCATCAAATATAGATGAACCGGAAGCATTTTTCATCTCTTTTATAAGGCTCTGGATCTTCGGTATGCCTGTATCGATTTTATCCTTATATGACTTCAGCCCGTTTGTTTTGTCATAATAGACCGTGGCAAGGCGGACACTGGAAAGAGACTCCAAAGCCTCGTATAATTTATCGGATAGAGCGTCATACTTTTTGTCGGATGAAGCAGAATCAAGTTTTCCTTGAAGAGTTTCCGCGGCCGTCCGCATCTGCGTAAAAAGCGCTGACTTTTTCTCGACGCTTTCAATATAAGATTTGAGCATGGTGGAATAATTTTCAACCTTTTTAATGGACTCATTCGCCTGGTTCTGATATTCCTTTTTGCTGATCTTTGTTATTGCTTCATTTGTCTCATTAAGAATAGCCTTAAGGGCCTCCTGCGCCGCGGTTGCCGTATCATTATCCTGTGAACGAACATAGTTCAATGCCTTTAGCCTTGCCTCATCCAGATCATACGTCAGGTCATAGAAACTTAATGCAGGCGTTACGCTTTTTTTTACGCCTGACAAACCGTTGTATCCCATGTAGGCTACAACTACCAACAGTAAAAGGACAAGAATAAATCCACCTGATATCTTTATACCCAATTTGATATTTTTTAACATGCTACTGCTCCTTTCTGCAGAAAATTATTTATAAATTATAATTTTTATTATTAGATAGATGTTCCGGAATGGATATCCTGTTTTCCATTTTCTTTTGTTTTGGATACATCGCCTTTTGATTTAAGGACTGTCATATCGTCCAATGAAAATACCTTGTCGATATCTATTATGATGACGAACTTTTCGTTTTTTTCCCCCATGCCTTTGATAAATTCCGTGTCAAGGCGAGTCCCTATCTTAGGCGGTGCCGATATCTGATCCGGCTCCATGGTCATGACCTCCTGAACAGAGTCTGCCAGCACGCCTAAAAGTGTTGTCTCATCTTCAATCGTCAGATCAATAATGATCACGCATGTATCAACGGTCTTCACCGTTTTGGTCATTCCGAACTTCAGCCGCAGATCTACTACCGGCACCACTCCTCCGCGAAGGTTGATCACACCGCGCATGAACTCAGGCATGCGAGGCACTTTTGTGATCTCTGAAAAATCCAGCACCTCTCTGACCTGTGTTATGTCCAGAGCGTAGATCTCCTGATCCAACTTGAACGTAAAATATTGGTTCGTATCAGTTATAATACCTGCAATCTTCATTCTATTTCCCCTTTCCGTAATTTGATATTTAGATAAAAGGACTGGTATCCACTTCTTCACTCCTGAGCCCTTTTTACAACTCTTCCGTATTATAAAAATTATTCAGATCAGCATATTCAGATCCAGTATCAACGCAACGGTACCGTCACCCAGAATGGTGGCTCCGTAGATATTTTTCATATGCTTAAATGCCGGGCCCATGGATTTTATTACCGTCTGATGTCCGCCCACCACATTGTCCACCACAAAACCTATTCTCTTGTCATGGACATCTGTGATGACAATGTGTTCCAGCTCCGGTTTTTTTTCCGTTATCCCAAAACGATTCCTCAATCGGATATATGGGACTATCTCTCCCCTCAGATTCAATATATCTGAACCATGAGAAGCCTCAGCGATCTCTTTTGTCAATTCCACACACTCTTCAACTGAAGATAGAGGAATGATGTAACGACCTTCTCCTATAGTCACGAGCAACCCGTTTATGATGGCAAGGGTAAGAGGGAGCTTCAGCCTGATGCTTGATCCCTTTCCTTTTTCGCTGCTTATCTCAATGGAACCCCGAAGGGAATCTATGGTTTTTTTTACAACATCCATTCCGACACCGCGTCCCGATATGTTGGATATCTTCTCTGCTGTTGAAAATCCCGGCGCAAATATCAGGTTATAGGTATCTTTTTCGGATATATCCGCATCTTTCGTTATCAGTCCTTTTTCAATCGCCTTGGCTTTTATGGCCTCGACTTTAAGTCCTGTTCCATCATCATCAATAGTTATTATAACGTAGGCCCCTTTGTGGTCAGCCTTAAGGAGGATAGTCCCTTTCCTGGGTTTTCCGGCCTCCCCCCTTTTTTCCGGAGATTCGATCCCGTGATCGATACTGTTCCTGATAAGGTGCATCAAGGGATCTCCCAGTTTTTCAATAACCGTCTTGTCCAATTCGGTCTCGGCCCCTTCCGTCACAAGCTCAATCTCTTTGCCCAGTTCCGATGAAAGGTCTCTGACTAATCTTTTGAAGTTGCTGAATGTGGCCCCTATGGGCATCATCCTGATGCTCATGGTGTTGTCTCTCAATTCAGTGGTAAGTTTCTCTACCTCTTCAGCTATGATCGTTAGGGTCTGATCCGTGCTGTTTGACGCGAACTGGGTCAGCCTTGCCTGGGTCGTGACAAGCTCCCCTACAAGATCAACAAGCGTGTCCAGTTTCTCTGCAGCCACCCTGATGCTGGAAGCCTTTGTCTCCTCGCGTCGTTTGTCGCGCACATTTTTTACCAGCTGTTGTTCCGTTAGGGCAGATTCCACTGTTTGTCGATCAACGAGTTCCGATTCCACAAGTAATTCGCCCAACCTTTTCTGTTTTTTAAGTGTCTCGCTTATCTCCTTTTTTGACAGGTCATTACGATCAACCAGTATCTCCCCCAGTTTCATGACGCCCCGGTCTTCCTCAAAATCATATTCACTGTCGATTGCTTCAATAGCGAGTTCGCAACTGTCCTCCACAAAAATAAAGACGTCTTTTATGGCGTCCATGCCGGTTCTGGTTGTTAGGATGATATCCCAGGAAAGGTAACAATATTCCGGATTGAGTTCATTAAGAGCAGGTAACTCCTTTATGATAGGCGTTATAATGCAATCACCGATGGTCTTTAGTTCCTCAAAAAGAGTCATAGGATCCGTACCGTTAGAAAATATGGTATAATTAGGTTTAAACCTTATGCGATAGGTTGTTTCCGTATCTTTTCCCGTATGAAGCATCTCAGGTTGATCAGAGGTAATTTCATCTGCCTTGTCTGCGGGTAGAAGACTGTTCAAGCCATTAATAATCCTTTTCCCCTCCTCTGCATCAAATCCATAGCCTATCTCCTTGGATGACAGTATTGACCAGATATGATCTCTTGATTTAAGGATCAGGTCTATCAGGTCCTTTGTAACTGTCAGTATGCCGCCCCTTACCTTGTCAAGGGTCGTCTCCAGGTGATGGGTAAATTCTGCTACATCAGTAAACCCAAACATGGCCCCTGATCCCTTTATTGTATGCACAGCGCGGAAAAGGCGATTTATAGCCTCCCTGTCCTCCGGGTCCTCTTCGATTTCCAGAACCGTTTTTTCTATTTCCGCCAGGCGTTCCTCCGCTTCCTGACGATATGTCTCTGAAATATCTTTGATCTCTTTCATTTCTTCAATCCTTTATCATTGGACAAATAATGGGATACTATTTTAAAACCTTCTTAATAACCCCGATGAGTTGCTCAGGCTTAAATGGCTTTACAATCCAGCCGGTCGCACCTGCGGCCTTGCCTGCCTGTTTCCTTTCATCCTGTGATTCGGTAGTCAACATGATGATCGGCATGAATTTGTATTTAGTGTTTGCACGGACATTCTTAATAAGCTCTATCCCGTCCATATTAGGCATGTTAAGATCCGTAATAATCATATTAACTGCAGCATCATCAGTAAGCTTTTTCAGGGCATCTGCACCGTCAACAGCCTCCAGGACCTCATAACCTTCCTTTTTCAAGGTGAAGCTTACCATCTGCCTGATACTTACTGAATCATCCACCGTCATGATTAGCTTTGACATCCTTCGCCTCCATTATGAGCTATCATTTCCTGGGGCAATCCTGTTTTATCCATAGCCTCTTGTATGGCCCAGGTAATCATAGTATAGACTATCCGTTTGCCTTCACTATCCGCTGTTTTTTTTGCCGAACAAAGGAGCTGTATCCCGGATGTGTCGCATTCCGTAACCTCAGTCGTTTCCATCTCCAGTATCTCTGTGTCTTTTAAAGATAGCATAAGTTGTTCCTTAACATTGACAGCCTCGTAAATGGAGATCCTTCCAACCAGTTTTAATATCGTCTTTTTATTTTTTTCTTCCGCCTTTTCTCCCATCATGATCACCTTCGTTAAAATAGTTCAATATTGTCTCCCAATTCATTAAAATCCATATGCTTCCCGGCATCCTCCAGCACATCCCCTGAATTTTTTAAAGACCTTTGATGTATGTCTCTTTCGATCTCCATGGTATACCTGCTTTTTAGCCGGTTTAAATCCGATAAATATTTTTCATTATCAACGAAGGGCGCAAGGTCTTTGAAGATTGCATCCATTTTTTGAAGACATTCTTCTATCTGGGATTTCATCCGATCCATAAAGACCAACCTTGATTCAACTCCGGATATCTTTTCCTTCAGTTTTATACAATCGCGGAATGAATCACCCGTTTCTCTTTTAAATAGTTCGTATATTGCAGTGATCCTGCTGACCTTTTCTGAGGCATGTATTCCGGCTTGAGTTTTGCTGCCGTCATTATGGAAAGAGCGGGATTGAAGTTCACGGGACGCTTCCTGCATTTTTTTAAGAATGTCTATAACGTCATTTACAAAATGATCCGAGCCTTTTGAAATATCGGTCACATACTGGGCAAGCACAGAAAGAGCTATCCCCCTGGCGCCGAGTCTCTTTGACATGAGCAATGCGTTGACGGATTTTATATGGAGATCCATGCCTATCTCCTGCATGGCGGAAAGATAACCTGATATATTCGAGGCGGAGACACTCGTGAGGTTCATTGCTTCGTCAATCCGCTCCCATAACTTTTCTCCGTCACTCATTATTATTTCAAGTTTTTTAAAACCTGATATGAGCATCTCCAGGACACCTTCCTGATCATTGACCTTGATATTGCCGGAACCAAGACGATCAACGTCCCCAACAAGACCTGTTGTTTCTTTGCCTATCTCATTAAATGAGGTTGTGATTTTTATATGGGCATCCGTTATTTCCGATAGGATTTGTTTCAACTGCCTAGTCTGTAGGTGCAAGAGAGAAAAGGCCTCACCCAGGATGCCAAGGATGTCTTCTTCACAAGCGGTCTGCATGTCTTTTTCTCTGATACTCGCTTCCAGATCCTGAAACGCATCGATAACATGTTCTACCTGTTGCCTGACTATGTCATGGAACTGAATCGCCATCACTACTTCTCCCACAAGCGTTGAGATCCTTTGTGATCTCGTCTCGGATTCCTTCAATGCATGAAGAGTCAAATTCATAACTTTATTAATCCTCATGACATTCTCTGAAACCATATCGCTTACTGCGTCGGCCATATTGTCAAGCCTGTTCATATGGGCATGGATGTCGCTAAAGTCATTCTCGCTGCCGGACAGTGATACTTCCGAATCTTCTTTTATCCTATATGCGATGTCGTTCACCCTTTTTGCAAGTTCCCTGATCTCCTTTACGAATATATCAAACATCTCTTCGGAGATCTTTGTACGGCTGCTCTCTACTGATATGTTCAATGCAACTATATTTAGCGTACTTGCTATCTTCAATATTTCAGGGCATATTTTATGCAGCCTATTAATATTAGTTAGGCAGGATTCAAATCCGGGCAAGATCGCAGAGACATTATTCCTGATACTCTCAAGGTCTTCCATTGAATCTTTTGTGTAAATCGTTATCTCTGAAAGCAGCGTGCCTTCTGCCCCTTCACCAATGAGACCTGCCGTTTTCACGGTTTGAATCTTAAGCTGTTCAACATCGCCGTAAACGGCTTGAAGATCCTCTCCAAGCTTCACAAATCTGGATTCATTGTCTCTTATTATCGATTCAAGAGGCTTCTTGAGTTCAAAGATTTTTGCGTGGGTTCTAATCAATAATTCAAATGATCTTTTCATTTATCCCTTAACCGTTGAATCCCGAGCTTTTATCTGAAATCTTAATCATCTTGCTTAAAACAAGCCCTACATCTTTAAAATCGTCGTCAATATAACTTATAAATCGCGGATAAAGCTTGAAACATGAAGAAGTAAGTTCAGAAGATCTGTTAGGAAGGATCATTATTATGCGGATATCGTTTGATAATCTTTTTATTGAATAGATCTGATTAATCTCCGCTATTGAGTCAATAAGAAGGACCGCAATCTTAATATTCCCAAGTTCAAACCGATGAAATCTTTCTGAGAGCTCTTCAATAGTTTGACATGTTTCTATCTTTTTTTTCGGCATATGTGTTTCAATCACCTCTTGAAGCCTCTTGCCGGATTTATGATTCATTGAATTGTAATAAATAACCAACATAGTTATCTGACTCATATATGATGGATAGTATCGAAAAATTCGTTATGTGCACGTATTCCATTCGGGTAATATTCTTTATCAAGAAATATGCCGGATTTTTAAAACGATTCAGAATCAATGATTACAGTATGTTATGGGAAGGGTCTGCACAATTTCATTAAGATCTGTTCAATAAAAGTGGAAATTTATTTAATTAAACCGAAAAAAATTATTTATATTACTGGCGACATGATTATAAAGCTGATCTGACCTTGGTTCTATTGTTGCATTATTTCATAGCAGGAATAGGTCCTGGATATTTTATGATTTTTTATGAGTCCATATAAACGGGTGCGACCTAGCCCAGATATAATACATGCATTATCAATATTTCCGTTTGTTGAAGAAAGCAATCTGCATAAATAATCTTTTTCATTTCTTAAGATTATTTCTTCACGAAATTTTTTATAGGTTGGGAGATGCTGACCAGAGGATCTTTTATCATCATTTAGACTGATTTTGCCTTTTGAAAAAGAGTCACACATCGATGCACGGGCGACATTAATTCTGATCTGTTCAGGCAGATGTTTCGGAAAAAGAGTTGTTTCATAACGGGCCTTGTTTATCGCCCATTCAATGGCGTTGATTAGTTCTCTTACATTTCCAGGCCAGTCATATGCCTCGAGCATATCAATGAATTGAGAAGAAAATCCCTTTACGGCCAGACCTTCACGTTCACAGATTTTTAATATATAATACATAGTAAGTTCTTTGATATCCACGGGGCGGCCCCTGAGCGGAGGCAACGATATCTTCATGGATTTTATCCTGAAGAATAGGTCTTCCCTGAATGTTCCTTCCTCGATCATCCGGGAAAGATTGCGATTTGTGGCGGCCACGAGCCTGAAATCGCTGTGAATGAATTTTTTACCGCCAACCGGTCGAAAGGCATGCTCCTGTAAAACCCTTAGAAAAGCCTTTTGAATGGACATAGGGAGTTCTCCAATCTCATCCAGAAAAAGGGTGCCGCCATCGGCCTGTTTGATTAATCCTTCGTGGTCCCTGTCGGCCCCGGTAAAGGCGCCCTTTACATGACCGAAAAGCGTGCTTTCAACAAGTGTCTCGGGCAGTGCGGCACAATCAACAATAACTAAGTTATTTCTAGATCGCCTGCTGTTATCATGTATTGCCGCGGCGAAACGTTCCTTGCCTGTGCCTGTTTCACCGGTTATCAGCACATTAATATCACTTAACGATGCCTCGGCGACAAGCTTAAGGCATTCTTTTATTTGAGTGCTTTCTCCTATTATGCCTTCTCTCTTTAAAACGGGCGCTGTATCTTCATTTTCTTTTTCCTCCCTGTATTGGAGAATGCACATTAATTGCTGCGTTACATCATCTTTGGAGAATGGCTTTCTCAGGTAATCCCAAACGCCGTTTCTGATTGCTGTTTCTGCTCCATCAGGACTCCCTTTTCCTGTTATGATAATTATCTCAGGATTTGAAGGGGTTGATTTTATCATTGTCAAATAGTCAAGCCCGCTGCCATCCGGCAGATTCACATCTAGAAATACGATATCATAGGATTCCGATAATGCATGCTTAAATCCGTCCCTGATTGTAAGGTTATAATCGACACGATGATTGTGAGTCCCGATTATTTCCTTTAACATTGTGCATATATCTAACTCATCATCTATAACGAGTATTTTTGCCATTCCCCCACCCCGTAACAATATTAATTATATGTAAATCAAAAATATCATTTCTTTTATCGATATGATTTTGCCTTTAAATAATAATTCAATCAGACATTTTATCTCCATCGGCCTTTGCATCTATTTCCGCTTGGTTGGACGGATATAGGGCATAGTGTATAATTCTCGCTAGCTCTTCCAGGTTGTAAGGTTTCTGAATGAATCCCTGACATTCGTCAATGCCTAAAAGATCCCGCTCACTTTTCTGGAGATCATAGCCGCTGGATATAACAATCTTCACACGGTGATTTATATCCCTAATTTTTTTTAATATATAAGCGCCTCCCATTGTGGGAAGGATCATATCAAGGATGACCAGATCAATCTTGCCTTGATTTTCAATGTAAGTGGAAATTGCTTGCTGAGCATTTGAGGCCTTATAGACCGTATAACCAAGCATCTTGAGGATATCCGACAATGTATCCAGGATCATCGATTCGTCATCTATAACCAGTATCCCGCCGCTCCCAAGTTTAACCCTTTCCTCTGTGGCTGTTCCATCCTTTATGATCTTTTGAACCGATGAAGGAAGATAGATATTAAATGTAGCGCCATGTCCGGGTTGACTATATGCGTCAATGGCCCCTCTGTGATTACGTATGATACCATAGGCGGATGCCAGGCCAAGTCCGCTCCCTTGCGATTTCGTAGTGAAATAAGGCTCGAATATTCTCTTGAGAGTTGCTTCGTCCATCCCTGTGCCCGTATCTGATATGGATATCTTAATATAATCGCCCTGCGGTATGTCCAATACCCCGGCACCTCCTTCCTCTAATGTTACATTCATCGTATGAATACAAAGACACCCTCCGTCATGCATGGCTTGTCCGGCATTGATGTAAATATTAAAAAGCACTTGTTCGATCTGGCCGGCATCCACTTCCGCAGGGTAGATATCAGTATTCAGTTGGAGATCTGCCTTAACGTCCTTTCTGGTTTCAATAAAAAATTCGGCACTCTTCCGTATCACTTCATTAATTGATAGAATTTTTATATCCGGTGCGGTCTCTCTGGAAAATCCCAGGAGTTGTCTGGTCATGCTTGATCCGCGTTTTATATGTTCTTCTATACGCCTCAATCTTTGAAAATGGGGGTCTTCAGGATTGAGTATCATCTGCAATAGGCTAACATTCGCCTGGATTCCCATAAGTATATTATTAAAATCATGCGCTAGACCGCTGGCAAGCTGTCCGATTGCATCCATCTTCTGGGAATGATTCGCCTGCCTCTGCAATCTCATGCGGTCTTCCTCCAGATGTTTTAAATCAGTGATATCCCGCATTACAAATATAATACATTGTTCTCCTCCTATACTGATGGACCTGGCAGAAAAGATACCCTCTCTTACAGTCCCGTCATTTCGTCTGAATTGGAACTCATGGTTTTGTATGTGTTTGCCGGTCTCTAATTCTTGCATTAATAGAGGACGTATGGATATATCGTTATAAAGGTCTATCTCCAAGGTTGTACGGCCTAAAACATCTTTTTGTTCCCATCCTGTGATTTCTTCAAACCCCATGTTTATATCAATGATTGATCCGTCCCTCAGCTGCGTAATCGCAATGGCTTCAGGCGACATCATAAATACATTTGTGAATTTATCTTCCGCACGTTTGCGCTTTGTGATGTCGCTTAATATTCCTTCTATTCCTGCCGGATCTCCTTTGTTATTATAAATTATTTGACTATTACTGGAGACTGATATAGGGCTCCCGTCCTTGTGTCTTAATATCATCTCATAGTTGGAAACCCTGTCTTGTATTTTAAGGCTGTTTAAAAACATCTTCAATTGCCCTGGGTTATACTCAAGATCCTTAATATTTTTTTTCATCAGATCTTGAGGAGAGTCGTATCCCAGAAGCTTTGCGCCTGAAGGACTCAGGAAGGTTATATCTCCGGTCATGTCGCACATGTAAAAGATGTCGTGCATATTCTCGACAAAGATGCGAAATTTTTTTTCGTCACCGTTAACTGTTTTTTTCTTCAGGGGCTTCCCCTTTAAGTCAATCAAAGATATCAGGGTATAGGAAGTCGCGGGGATCGTGGTTATATAGAGCAAGATATTCCTTTTGCCAAGCCGCGTCCTTATCTTGGTGTTGTAGATCTCCGGTGCCAGGGTCGGGTCAATTTTACGGAGATTTTTATATGTCTTCATTTTTATGAGGTCTTCTTCGCAAGTGATGAATTCTGTCCATTTCATCTTTCCTTCCACTTGTTCCTTTGAGTATCCTGTCATTTTTTCGAATTCTTTACTTACAAGGACAATGGTTGTGTCATCTGTAATAAAGATCATATTGATGCCATGGTTCTCAAAAATAAGCCTGTAGCGATCCTCAGCATTTTCTACATCCGGTTTGAGATTGTCATGGCCGTCAAGTTCGGTACAGCATAGAACAACTGTCTTTTGTATGAGATCTCCATCGTTATGGATAATCATTGCGGTCCATCTAGTGTCTTTTACAGTCTTGTCCAAACAAATAATAGGTATGTCAAACGCCTTTGTGGGATTGCCGGTAAACGCCCGACTGATCAGGGATTTAAGTTTGTTTTCATGAACAGATGCAAAGAGAGGCGAGGGGCGTTGTCCTTTGAGATCAGACATCGTGTATCCGAAGCAGTCTTGGAACGCATTATTAACCCAGACTGTCTTTCCGTGAGAGTCCAATGCAATAACGGGTGTTAATGCCCTGTTGAACATCTTTTTCAGAAGATCTATCATATCGTTATCTTGAGTTTTCGTATGTTACATTATTTCGCAATAATAAGTACATGCCATATAAAGTTGGTTTGTCGAATTAATAATTACAATACCTAGATTAAATTGATTGAAATGTATTAGATTCGATAAATAAACAAAAATATCAATAAATAATGCATAAATTATACCAAATGAAATACATCCAGATATTAAATGGTTATAATTGGTTGCGGAATCTCAATGCATCCTATGCCTTTTGCTATGTTAATATTTCGAACAAAAAGATGACGGAAGGTTAAAATATTGACAAGGACCGAAGGTGAAGAGATCTCGGCTTAAATAATTTTTAAGATGCAGATAAAACCAAAATTAGTTATAAATAATTTTCATGTTTTTTTATTAGTGAATTTTTCCATGTTTAGCTTTGCGACGTTTTATATTGCATAGGTTTTTAATAAAATAATGAGGAGGTATCTCATCATGATCGTTACTGTTGTCCTTGTTTGCATGATAGTATTTTTTCTTGGTTATCGTTTCTACAGCAGATTTGTCGCCCGTGATTTCAAACTGGATGACGATGCCGTTACGCCTGCAATGGAGATCAACGATGGGATTGATTATGTACCTGCAAAGCCATCATTGCTCATAGGCCAGCATTTTTCTGCCATCGCAGCTGCAGGACCGATAGTGGGGCCGGTGCTTGCAGCCATATGGTTCGGGTGGCTTCCCGCAGTCTTGTGGATCGTCCTTGGTTCAATCTTCATAGGCGGCGTTCATGATTTTTCCAGCCTTATTGCCTCTGTAAGACACAAGGCTGCCTCAATTGGGCAGGTTGTAAAAGAGAATATGTCTCCAACCTCCCATATACTCTTCCTTATTTTCATGTGGCTGTGTCTTGTTTATGTGATTATCGCCTTCACGGATATTACAGCCCAGACCTTCAAGACCGTCACCAATGATACAGCCTTTGGTCCGGCAGTCGCTGCCTCATCCGTTTTATACCTGACAGCGGGTATGATTATGGGTGTCCTTCTCTATAAATTCAGGTTGAATCTTACGGTTACAACAATTATCTTTCTGCCGCTGGTCCTCTTTATAGTGTGGATAGGGCCCAGGCTCCCCGAAGAGATACTGTCATGGTTCGCAGGTATATCGGTAAAACAGTGGGATATCTTTCTGCTGATCTATTGTTTCTTCGCCTCCATAATACCCATGTGGCTTCTTCTTCAGCCAAGAGGTTATCTGGGCGGCTGGCTCCTTTACCTGACTATCATTATCTGTTTTATCGGGGCCATATTCGGCGGGTTTGCCATTGAGTACCCTGCCGTAAATCTTACAGGATTAAAGAGCGCGATGAACGGGAAGATGGTCTTTCCGATCCTCTTTATAACTATTGCCTGCGGTGCCTGCTCAGGTTTTCATGCTATTGTAAGTTCCGGCACCACGTCAAAACAGATAAGAAAGGAATCCGACACACGTGTTATAGGTTATGGGGCGATGATCCTGGAGGGGCTTGTGGCGATACTGGCTATCGCTACTGTCATGATGCTTTCTGTCGGTGATCCCATGCTTAAGAGTGATCCTAACCTTATTTATGCCAACGGCATCGCCAAATACCTCGGGCTTCTGGGGGTCGGATTTAATATAGCCTTTCCCTTTGCACTGCTGGCCTTTTCCACATTTGTCTATGATACCCTTGATGTGAGCACCAGGCTAGGAAGGTATATCTTTCAGGAGATATTCGGTATCCAAGGAAAAATCGGGGCTGTCGTCGCTACGCTGACCACCCTCCTTTTACCCATGATCTTTCTTATGCTAACAAAGGAAAAGGGTTATCTGGTGGCATGGCCGATCTTCGGGGCAAGCAATCAGCTCCTTGCAGCCCTCACTCTTCTGGCGATCTCCATCTGGATGAAAAAGACAGGTAAGAACGCATGGATTGCCGTCATCCCGACTATATTCATGCTGATCATGACCCTGTGGGCGCTGCTGCTTCAGGTAATCCCCTTTATAAAAAAGTTTGGCCAGACTGTAACGCCTGATGTAATCATATCCGGGATATTCGGCATTATCCTTTTGCTGCTGAGCATTTGGCTTGTGATTGAATCTGCAAGGGCATTAAGGACCGGTAAGACATCATCCCTGAATTGAGAGAGGGGAACAGATATAATCAAATGCCGAGGAATATAGAAATCAAGGCACGAATCCCTGATATTAAAGCGACATTTATCCGGGTTGCAGAAATCGCCGATCAGGGACCAATAGAGATCTCACAGGATGATTTTTTCTTCTCATGCCCCAATGGCAGACTTAAATTGCGTATCCTTTCACATGGCAAAGGCCGGCTTATCTTTTATAAACGTCAGGATCGACACGGGCCGAAGGAGTGCTTCTATGTCATATCTGAGACAAAAAGCCCTGAATCTCTCCTGAAAGTACTGTCGCTGGCCTTTGGTCAAAAGGGGCATGTGAAGAAACATCGAACCCTGTATATTTCAGGAAGGACGCGGATACACATTGATAGGGTTGATGGCCTGGGGGATTTTCTGGAGCTTGAGGTTGTACTTAATGAAGGGGAAGACCTTAAAACAGGCACAGCTGAGGCTGATGAGTTGCTTGAACGGTTGGGTGTATCTCGTGAACAGCTTGTCGAAGGCGCATATGTGGATTATCTTCATTCTTGACAAAAGGCGCTATTTCGCGAAAATATAGATAAATGATCTTGAAAGGTTCTTATGCCATTTAAATATAACCAGCTGCGTGTTGTATCGGATTCAAGAGGTGCGGTATTTGAGCCCATTGAGCCAGACAGGATTGAAAAACATAGGAATGCCCATGTTGTGATAAGCGGTTCAGGCATTATAAGGGGCAACCATTATCATATGAAGGGCCGGGAGACAATGGCGGTAATGGGCCCCGCCCTGGTACGAACCAAAGAGCATTTTGAGATTTCCGATGTTGAAGTGCCGGAAGGAGAGGTGTACCAATTTGTATTCCCTCCCGGTGTTTCACATGCTATAAAAAACATGAGTGCCAGCCCCAACGTGTTGATGGCCTTTAATACAGAGGAACACGATCCCGGGAATCCTGACACAGTAAAGGATGTCATTCTTTGAAATAATAGACTGGATATTTATCCGGCATAATGATACCCGCAAGCAGGCATGATTTATGAAAGATTATACAAAGGTAATAGTCCTTGAAAATGAGATTGAAGCCACGCTATTGGATTCAGTACTAAATGAAAGACAGATACCGCATATGATGCACTCCTATTATGATACCGCCTTAGACGGTCTGTATCAGGCACAGAAAGGGTGGGGGCATGTCAGCGCACCTGTGTTCTGGCATGAGGAGATAAAAGAAGTGGTATTTGATTTGCGCAAGTAAAACCGATTATTAATTAAAGGGAGGTTAATTATGTCTAAGGCAAGAGATACTAAAAAAGAAACAAAGAAGAACGCAACAAAAACAGCAAAAGAAAAGAAGATGGCCAAACAGGAGAAGAAGAAATCCAAAAAATATGATTATGAATCAGGTACTTTTGGCGGTTGATATCAAATAAAAAATCCAGACCTGTCAATCCCGGGTTGCGAATAATAATACCTTTAGATCGCAATCCGGGATAATTTTTTATAGTTAGCTGAAGGTTGCCTTACCTCATCATTTGATATCCAGGAGGATGAATATCAAATATCCGGCAAAAGTATGGCGCCTGTGTTATAGGGATTATGCTGCCCTGCTATTTGATCTCATTGCGCTTCGATTTTAAATAATAGAGTGCACCTATTGAGGTAAGAAGAATTAAGATCGCGATGAATTGAGTCATTGTCCATCCAGTACCTGGAAATATCCCCCTGTCATCCCCCCTGAACCTTTCGATAATAAGTCTGGCAGTGCTGTGCATTATCAGAAACCAAATAAATATCTGGCCGTTGAATTTCTTTCTTGCGCTTAAAAACATCAATATGACAAATATTATGATGTTGCTCAGTGAATCATACAACTGCGTGGGGTGAAGATGTTTATAAAGAGGCGCTATTGAATCTGGGTTTGTGAATACAACACTCCAGCTGACGCAAGTCTCCCTGCCGTAACAGCATCCCGCCATAAAACAGCCTATACGGCCAAAGGCTTGACCGATAGCTATGGAGGGCGCAAAGATATCACCCATTTGAAGTATATTCATCCTGTGACGTTTAAAATAGAAAAAGGCTGCAATGATTGCTGCCAGCAGCCCCCCTGAAAAGACAAGTCCTCCTTGCCATATTTTGAATATTTCCAAAGGATTCGCGCTATAATAGGACAGGTTCATCAAGATATAGGCTATCCGTGAGCCGATGATACCCATTATTATAAGCAGAAAACTTATATCCATGATCCGTTGTGGATCGATGCTGTATTTTTTTCCTGTCTTTATGGCAATCACAAGGCCTGTTACAAAGCCAATGGCTATTAAGACACCATATGTGTGAACTGTCAAGGGGCCGATAGAAAAAAGATCTGGGTGCATTTTAAAAGGTGGTCTCCTTTACTAAACAGTTATGTCGCCTCACCGGATTTGGTCGGATTGAGAAAAACAATAAGCACAGCGATCCATATAGCTCCAACAGTGATGGCGGAATCCGCCACATTAAATGCAGGCCAATGATATGAGCCGATATGGATGTCAATGAAATCAATAACCCCTTTGAGTCTTATTCTGTCGATGAGATTTCCTGCCGCCCCTCCAAGGATAAGAGACAATCCGAACAATAATTTCCTGTCGCTTTGTTTTAGCGTGGTGAACCATACAATTATCATGATGATAGCGATTATTGTAACGGCAATAAGGAAATACATGGACATGCCTGCATTGGGGCGATTCATCAGGCCGAATGCCATGCCGCGATTAGTAACATTTACAAGGTTAAAGAATCCGTTAATTACAGAGATGGATTCATAGTAGTGTATGGACCGGGCAATTACAAGTTTCGATGCCTGGTCCAGGATTATCACCGTAATGGCGATCAAGAAAAATATAAAGTTGTCTCTCTTCAATTTTGGATCACTCCATTTCCTTTAATGCGTCAATGCATCTCTTACACAATGTCGGGTGTGAACCGTCTTTTCCAACCGAAGGATCATGTATCCAGCATCGCTCACATTTTGTATCTTCACACATGGATACCTTTACCCTCAGACCTTTCACATCCTCGCCCTCCATTCCGCCTTCCAGTTTATCCGCAGGCATCATGCGGACTGATGAGACAATAAAGAGGGTCCTTAAATCATCGGCGTAAGGCAAAAGCAGCCTTTCATGTTCAGGCAAAACGCCAAGCATGACCGATGCATCCAGGGAGTGACCTATAAGTTTATCCTTCCTGGCTATCTCCAGGGCCTTTGTAACCTCTTTTCTTATCTTAAGAAAATCATCCCATTTTTTGGCAAGATCAGGATTTATATATTCTTTTTTAACCGGTATGAAGAGATCCGCGTGTACATTGGGGCTCGTAATGTTAGCGCCCATGTATTGCCATATCTCATCTGCCGTAAAGGTGAGGATAGGGGCCATAAGCCTTACAAGGACATTCAGTATCTCGTCCATTACAGTCTGTGCGGATCGTCGCTGAACAGAGTTCTTTGAAAAGGCATAAAGCCTGTCCTTGATGATATCCAGATAAAAAGACGAGAGATCAATAACGCAGAAATTATGCAGCGTATGATAGATGCTGTGGAATTCAAATGTGTCGTATGCCCGACGGATCTTTTCATTGACCTCATGGAGACGGTGGAGCGCCCATTTATCCAGGTCATCCATCATGTCATAATCGATCTTGTCCGTTAACGGGTTGAAGTCGTTCAGATTGCCCAGGAGGTAGCGGCATGTATTTCTTATTCGCCTGTAGGCCTCGGTAAGTCTCTGAAGGATTTCTTTGGATAGCCTGATGTTGTCCCTGTAATCCTCACAGGCAACCCAGAGTCTTAGTATCTCAGCGCCATAATCCTTTATCATATCTTCAGGTGATATGACGTTGCCGGCGGATTTGTGCATGGCCTTTCCCGCTCCGTCCACAACAAAACCGTGAGTAAGCACCTTCTTGTAAGGCGCACGGCCTCTGGTGCCTATGGAGCAGAGGAGGGAACTGTGAAACCAGCCTCTGTGCTGATCACTGCCTTCCAGATAAAGGTCGGCAGGGGTTTGAAGATAATCCCGTTTTTCCAGGACAGCTGCGTAGCTGACGCCTGCATCAAACCAGACATCCAGTATGTCTGTCTCTTTCCTGAAATTCCTTTTGCCGCATTTTGGGCATGTCGTGCCAGAGGGAATAAGGTTTTCCTCCTTCTCGGAGAACCATATGTCTGCGCCGGATTTTTCCACCATTGCACTCACGTGATCGATAATCTCCTTTGAGATTATTATTTCATCGCATTCCTTGCAGAAGAAGACAGTGATGGGCACGCCCCAGGCCCTCTGCCTGGATATGCACCAGTCTGGTCTGTTGGCAATCATTAATGAAATGCGTTCTTCCCCCCAGGTCGGTATCCATGAGACATTCTTTATCGCCTCAAGGGCCTTTTTTCTGAGTCCGGTGTTGTCCATGGATATAAACCACTGTTTGGTGGACCTGAAGATGACGGGTTTCTTGCATCTCCAGCAGTGGGGGTATTCATGGGTGATCTTCTGTTCCTTTATAAGGGCGCCGACCTCTTTAAGCTTCTGGATAACGGATGGGTTTGCGCTGAAGACCTCCTGTCCTGCAAAGAATTCCACCTCCTTTGTGAAATGTCCTGCACCGTCAACAGGCGAGTATGCCTCAAGATTGTTTGCGAGGCCTGTTTCATAGTCTTCCCTGCCGTGGCCAGGGGCAGTGTGGACGCATCCGGTGCCTGCATCCATCGTGACATAGGGGGCAAGTACAATAATGGATTCCCTGTCATAGAGAGGGTGTCTTGCCTTGAGATTCACGATAGAAGAGGCCTTGAATCTTTCCAGGACGTTGTAGCCGCTGAGGCCGAAGGAGTTCATGCATGAATCGGAGAGCCCTTCAGCCATGATAAGGACGTCATCCCCTGATTCAATAGCGACATAATCAAAGTCCGGATGCATGGCGACAGCCAGGTTGGCAGGTATTGTCCAGGGTGTTGTGGTCCAGATCACTATGGAAACATTTTTGCCCTTCAGTGATGGAAGCGCCTGTGAGATGTCTGACATCATGGGAAACTTTACATAGATTGAAGGGGAGGAATGCTGTTCGTATTCCACCTCTGCCTCTGCAAGGGCGGTCTGACAGGAGGTGCACCAATAGACCGGTTTTTTGCTCTGGTTCAGGCTTCCGTTAAGTGCGAATTTTCCAAATTCCCTTACTATGGCCGCTTCATAGGAATAGGTCATGGTAAGATAGGGATTATCCCATTCCCCCAGGATTCCCAGACGTTTGAATTCCTCCCTCTGGATATCGACATATCTCTGTGCATACTCGCGGCAGGATCTCCTTCTCTCAACCTGGGTGAGATCCTTTTTTTTCGCCCCGAGCTCCATATCGACCTTATGTTCTATGGGAAGACCATGACAGTCCCATCCCGGGACATAAGGGGCGTCAAAACCAGTCATCTGCTTGGAACGGATGATTATGTCTTTCAATATCTTATTAAGGGCATGACCCATATGAATATTGCCGTTAGCATAAGGCGGGCCATCGTGCAGGATATATTTTTCCCTACCCTGTGATACCTCTCTTATTTTCCTGTAAAGACCCTCCTTTTCCCACCTTTCAATTGTCTCCGGCTCCTTTTTTACAAGGTTCGCCTTCATGGGAAATTGCGTGTCCGGGAGATTCAGGGTTGATTTGTAGTCCATATTCAAAAAAAGCCTCCATAAATTTGATTTTATTTGATTATCAGATCAACAGGTTCAAGTCAATCGGTATCATTATAGATAATTAATATTATTGTTTTTTAGGGTTTTTAGAGGAATTGTATTTGCCTGAATAAGTTATCCATATCTTGATCGGATTTCCCAATTGCTCATAAATAAAGAATCCACGCCCCTTTTGCGGTGGATTCTTTATTTTCCTCTCGCCACCGGTCAAAATTATTTTTTAAACCACTTTGTTAAAAGGTTTCCAGGATGGCTTTTTCAATACTTTTTTCTTTAGGTGCAAAATTCAGGTCTTCACAGCATCCCCTTTTACACTACTCGGAAATGTAACCGGTTTCGAATATAACGCGGCAGGCAACAAGGTCAAGCAGACGGACGCGGAAGGCAAGGCGACATAGTATGCCTATGATTATCAAGGCAACCTGACACAGACGACCGATGCGACAGGCGCTGTAACCAAGTTTGAATACAACTCGGACAACAAGCTCATAAAGCAGACGGATGGGGAAGGGAAGGTAACTGAGTACGAGTATGACAACCAGGGGAGGCTGATAACCACTATAGACGGAAACGGTAATGAGACCGCTATGGAATATGATGACTCTACATCAAGTTCAGGTTGTTCTACCTGTTCCAGCGGAGGAGGCTCGTCCCAGGTTGCAAGGATCGTTTATCCCACCTTCACAAAGGAGTTCACCTATGACAAGAGAGGAAGGAAGACAGAGGAGGTAGATGTCCTGAGCGATACGGAGACCTGTTCAACCTCTTATGAATATGATGATGGAGGAAACCTGGTCTCAAAGACGGACAAGGAAGGAAATGTCACAACCTTTGAGTATGACAAAAACAACAGGCTGGTAAAAGAGACAAGGCCCATGGCTGAGGCTGCAAGTTATGCATATGATGCACTTGGCAATCTTGTCACTAAGACCGATGCCAAAGGCCAGGTTACGGAATACTCCTATGACGATACAGGTAAATTAGTTGATGTTAAATACTACAATCCTGATGATCCTGTAAATCCTGTCAAAGAAGTTGACTTTTCTTATGACAAGGTGGGCAACCTCAAGACCTATGACGACGGGAGGACCACAGGGGCCTATGTCTATGACTCAGCCTACAGAAAGGTGTCTGAGACAATTGATTATGGTGATTTTGAAAAGACCTTCTCATACGGCTTTTTAATCTCTATGGGTCAAATTCCCCGAAGCTTGCTTCGTAAATTTGAATTTGTTTTCCGATACCCCGTAGCTTGCTGCGGGGTAGTTCATTAATGGTCTTAAGGCAAGCTTTACAGACTCGGACGGTATCACTTGCAGTTATGCCTATGATGCCAACAACCAGCTTGCAGCTGTCCAGATACCGGGGCAGGGGAGCATCACCTATAACACCTATCAGTGGAACAGACCGACCAGCGTTACACTTCCTGTCGGCAGCACAAAGACCTATGAATATGATACGCTGATGA
>Ga0153915_10000777_pt1 | contig 29481 bp, 31 predicted proteins | sample Opewatmetagenome_2_FD_107003 | JGI IMG/M metagenome (GOLD analysis project Ga0153915, IMG submission 107003) | Freshwater wetland microbial communities from Ohio, USA - Open water 3 Core 3 Depth 3 metaG | ecosystem: Environmental > Aquatic > Freshwater > Wetlands | place: USA: Ohio, Lake Erie...
CGATCGCCGCCTTGACGAAGCCGGCGAAGAGCGGGTGCGGCCGGTAGGGCTTAGACTTGAACTCGGGGTGGAACTGACACCCGATGAAGTGCGGGTGGTTGTTCAGCTCGATCATCTCCACCAGGCCGAGGTCCGGGTTGAGGCCCGAGAAGACCATGCCGGCCCCCTCGAACTGGCCCTTGTAGGCGTTGTTGAACTCGTACCGGTGCCGGTGGCGCTCGTGCACCAGGTCGGCGCCGTACAGCTCGCGCGCCTTGGTCCCCTCCTTGAGCTTGCAGGGGTAGCTGCCGAGCCGCATGGTGCCGCCCTTGTCGGCGACGCTGCGCTGCGACTCCATCAGCGTCACCACCGGGTGCGGCGTGTGCTCGTCGAACTCGAGCGAGTTGGCGCGGTCGAGCCCGAGCACGTCGCGGGCCACCTCGATCACCGCCATCTGCAGGCCGAGGCAGATGCCGAAGAACGGGATCTTCCTCTCGCGCGCGTGGCGCACCGCCAGGATCTTGCCCTCGGTGCCGCGCACGCCGAAGCCGCCCGGGACGAGGATGGCGTCCACCCTGTCGAGCGCCGAGAGGTCGCCCTCCTCCAGCTTCTGCGAGTCGATGAACTCGTGCCTCACCTTGACGTCGTTGGCGATGCCGCCGTGGACCAGGGCCTCGTTGAGGCTCTTGTAGCTCTCGTGCAGCTCCGTGTACTTGCCCACCACGCCCACGCGGACCTCTCCGGCCTTGGGGTGGTAGATCTTCTCGACGATCTGCTCCCAGCGGTCGAGGCGCGGGGCGCGGCTCCAGATGTTGAACAGCTCGGCGAGCTTGTCGTCGAGCCCTTCCTGGTGGAGCCGCAGCGGCACCTCGTAGATGGACGAGACGTCGAGCGCGGTGAAGACGGCCGAGGGGTCGACGTTGCAGAAGAGCGCGATCTTGTCCTTCATCTCCCGGGAGATCTCCCGGTCCGATCGGCAGAGCAGGATGTCGGGCTGGATGCCGATCTCGCGCAGCTCCTTCACGCTGTGCTGGGTGGGCTTGGTCTTGAGCTCTCCCGCGGCCGCGATGTAGGGCACGAGCGTGAGGTGGGCGTAGACCACGTTCTCGCTGCCGACGTCGTACTTCATCTGCCGGATGGCCTCGAGGAATGGCAGGGACTCGATGTCGCCCACCGTGCCGCCCACCTCCACGATGACGATGTCGGCGCCGCCCGCGGCCTCCCGGATGACCGCCTTGATCTCGTCGGTGATGTGCGGGATCACCTGCACGGTCTTGCCCAGGTACTCGCCGCGCCGCTCCTTCTGGATGACGGTGTGGTAGATGCGGCCGGTGGTGTAGTTGTTCGCCCGGGTCATCTTGGCGCTGGTGAAGCGCTCGTAGTGCCCGAGGTCGAGGTCGGTCTCGGCGCCGTCGTCGGTGACGTACACCTCGCCGTGCTGGAACGGGCTCATGGTGCCCGGGTCCACGTTGATGTACGGGTCGAGCTTGAGGTGCGTCACCTCGAGGCCGCGATTCTCCATCAACGCGCCGATCGACGCCGCGGCGAGCCCCTTGCCGAGCGAGCTGACGACGCCGCCCGTGACGAACAGGTACTTGGTCTTCTTGGTCCTCACCATGTGCGTTCCCTTTCGTCACGTCCCGGCGCGAACCGGGCGCCCCCTCGTCCCCGTGTGGCGAGGCTCCGCTCCCGCGACGGGCGCACCGTGGCGCCGGCGACGGGGTGTCTTCTGGCGAGATCCGCGAGGAGCTTCCCGGGGAGCCGAGCGGCTCCGTTCCGGTCCGGAGGGATGACTGCGACGCGCCTCAAGCCGGGCCCACTAAGTATCGCCCCGGGCCCGATCCGTCAATGACCGCCTTCGGGGGACGAGCCGGCGGCCGCTCACCGCCTGGAGGGCGCGCGAGCCGGAGGCGTGTAGAGCCGGAAGTCGTGGCGCGTGGTCTCGCCGGGGGCGACGTCCACCCAGTGCGGCTCCTGCTGGATGTAGCCCGCCTTCGAGACCTCGACCTGGTGCTTGCCAGGTTTCACCTTCCGCGAGAGCGGGGTCTTGCCGAGCGGCTCGCCGTCCAGGAACACGTCTGCGTCCGGCACGTTGCAGGTGATGACGAGCGCCCCCAGGGCCTCCGCCTCGCCGCGGAGCAGGGCCGGCGTGGCCGCGGCGACGTCCGGGACGAGCCGGCGCGAGGCGATGGGGATCTCGCGCGAGAAGGTGGCGAGCGTCCGTCCCGACTTCGCGTCGGCGTGCACCAGCGACACCTGGTAGGTGGTCTCGGCCTGGGAGAGGAAGCCCCCCACGACTCGCTCGGCGCCGAGCGAGCGCGCCACCTCGGCGAGGCACGGGGCGTCGTCGCCGCATTCCATGAGCCTCAGGACCGCCTTGCGCCCGTACAGCGCCTCGATGTCCTCCGGCCCCTGGACGTCATACCCCCCGATGCGGGTGGCCTCGCGGGCCACCGTCTCGGCCACCTTCTTGCCGGTGTAGGTGAGCTGCGGCGGGGCCTTGAGCGGCGCCACGAGCATCCGCGGCGCGGCCGCCGCCGGCGAGGCGGAGAGGAGGGCGGCGAGGAACGCGAGCTTTCTCACGGAATCGCGAATCCTAGAGACCCGTCCGGGCCCCTGGCAAGTGCTATCTTCCCGGCGTGGCGATCGTCCGGATCCCCTTCACCGTCGAGACGAACTACGCCGGCTGGCGGCTGGACCGCTATCTTCAGCAGAAGATCCGACGGCTGTCCCCGGAGCGCATCCAGGAGCTCATCGAGACGCGGCTCGAGCACGCCGGCCCGGGCCGCCTCGAGCCCTCGACGCGCGTCGCCGCGGGGCTCACCTTCGCCCTCCTCAAGGAGGCCGAGCCCGAGCCGGAGACGCCGCTCACGTTCAGGGTGATCCACGATGACGGAGCCCTCCTCGTGGTGGACAAACCCGCGGGGCTCCCTATTCACCCCACCGCCCGGTACGTGGCCCACACCTTCACCGCGCTCGCCCGGGCGCGCTTCCCGGACCGGAAGGTGGATCCGGCCCACCGGCTCGACCGGGAGACCTCCGGCCTGCTCGCCTGCGGCACCGCCCCGGAGTGGACGAAGGCGCTCAAGGCGTCGTTCGCGCGCGGCCAGGTGGCGAAGACCTACCTCGCGCTCGCGCTGGGGGTGCCCGCCGAGGACCGCTTCGCGGTGGACGCCCCGCTCGCCCTCACCCTGGGGAGCGAGGTCCGCGTGCGCATGCACGTCCACGCCGCGGGGCAGGCATCGGCGACGGACTTCGAGGTGCTGGGCCGGCGCCGTGCCGCAGACGGCGCGCCGGTGGCGCTCCTCGCCTGCCACCCGCGCACCGGCCGGCAGCACCAGATCCGGGCCCACCTGCACCATGCCGGGCTGTACCTCGTCGGCGACAAGATCTATGGCCACGACGAGATGGTCTTCGACCGCTTCACCAAGGGGGCCATGACGGCGGACGACCGCGCCCGCATGCGCCTGCCGCGCCATGCGCTGCACGCCTGGCGGCTCGAGCTGCCCCATCCGAAGACGCGGGAGCGCCTCGCCCTCGAGTGCCCGCTCGCCCCGGATCTCGAAGCCTTCTGGGAAGCCTGCACCGCCGGCTAGGTCAGCGCCGGCGGCGGGCCGAGACCGCCTCCGCCTTGGCGACGCGCGCCCGCTGCTTGACCGCCAGGACGTAGAAGCGCTCGCGGAGCGCCCGGGCGTCCTCGGGCGCCAGGTCGCCGTGCCGGCCGCGCTCGGCCACCCGCCGCTCCACCGCCCGCGCCAGGCTCACCGCCGCCGCCACCGAGACGTTGAGCGACTGCACGAAGCCCAGCATGGGGATGGCATAGCGCGCGTCGGCGCGCGCCAGCGCCTCGTCCGAGACGCCGCGGTTCTCGTTGCCGAAGACCAGCGCCACCTTGCCGGCGAAGGAGAGGTCCGCGAGCGGGCGGCTGCCCTCGCCGAGGTGCGTGGCGTAGATCTGGAACCCCTCGGCCTCGAGGTGGCCGAGGCACTCGGCGGTGGTCTTCCAGCGCCGGACGTCGAGCCACTTGTCGGCGTTCTGGCTGATCTTCTTGTTCCGGTCGTAGGGCTTCATCGGCCCCTCGACCACGTGGATCTCCTGCACGCCGAAGGCCTCGCAGGTGCGCAGCACCGCGTTCACGTTCTGCGGGTCGCAGAAGGCCTCCATCACCACCGTGAGGGTGCGGGTCCGGCTCGCCACCACCTCGTCGATGCGCGCCTTCCGGCCGGGGACGAGGAATTCCCCCTGTCCCGCCGCGCGGGTCACCGCTCTGCCCTCTTGCCGTGGCGCGGCTTGCCGACCCTCTTTCGGCCCTGGCGTGCGGCGCCGCCCTCGCCGCCGTAGAGCACCCCCGCCACCGCGTCGAGGAGCGCGTCGAGCCCCTCCCCGGTGACGGCGGAGATGGCGAGGATCGGGGGCGTGCGCTTGCGGCGGGCGAAGGCCTTCCGGAACCGGACGAAGCGCTCGCGGGCCTCCGGCAGGTCCATCTTGGAGAGCGCCACGACCTGGGGCTTCTTCGCGAGCGTGAGGGAATAGAGCTCGAGCTCGCGGTTGACCGCGTCGTGGTCGGCCTTCGGCTCCCGTCCCTCGCCCGGGGCCACCGGGTCCACGAGGTGCACGAGCACCCGGCATCGCTCCACGTGGCGCAGGAACTGGTGGCCGAGCCCCGCCCCGGCGTGCGCCCCCTCGATGAGGCCGGGGATGTCGGCGACGACGAAGCTCTTCTCGCCGCGCCACGACACCACGCCCAGGTTCGGCGCGAGGGTGGTGAAGGGGTAATCGGCGATCCTGGGCCGGGCGCGGGAGATGCGGCTGATGAGCGTGGACTTGCCGGCGTTGGGGTAGCCGATGATTCCCACCTCGGCGAGGAGCTTGAGCTCGAGGACGAGATCCTTCTCCTCCCCGGGCGTCCCCGGCTGCGCGTAGCGCGGCGCCTGGTTCGTCGAGGTGGCGTAGTTCATGTTGCCGAGGCCGCCCTTGCCCCCCTTGGCGACGACGAAGCGCTCCCCCGGCCGGGAGAGGTCGGCGATCGATTCGCCGGTGGCGGCGTCCTTCACGACCGTCCCCGGGGGGACGCGGAGCGCGAGCTCGGCCCCGTCGTGGCCGTTCTGATCGGAACCGCGGCCGTGCTCGCCGCTCCTCGCCCGGTGCTCCCGCACGAAGCGGTAGTCGAGGAGCGTCGTGAGCTGCGGGTCCACCACCAGGAGCACGTCGCCGCCGTCCCCGCCGTCGCCGCCAGCCGGCCCGCCGCGCGGGACGTACTTCTCCCGCCGCCAGGCCACGGCGCCGTCGCCGCCGTCGCCGGCCTTCACGTGGATGCTGACCTCGTCGACGAACTTCATGGCGCCTTCAATGCAAACGCCGCGGGCCGGTCGGCTCCGCGGCGTCGTCGCCTCGCACGGACCGGAGCGGGCCTAGGCCTTGGGGATCACCGAGACGACGTTGCGGTCCTTGCGCCGGCGCGTGTACTTCACCGTTCCGTCCACCAGGGCGAAGAGGGTGAAGTCGCGCCCCATGCCGACGTTCGGCCCTGGGTGGACCAGCGTGCCGCACTGGCGGACGAGGATGTTCCCCGCCACCACGTTCTCCGAGCCGTAGACCTTGACGCCTCGCCGCTGACCCGGAGAGTCGCGGCCGTTGCGGCTCGAGCCCTGTCCCTTCTTGTGAGCCATCGCTTCTTCCTTCCGCTTCCGCTAGGCGCGGACGGCGGTGATGAGGACCTCGGTGAACGGCTGGCGGTGGCCGCGCTTCTTGGTCCAGCCTTCCTTCTCCTTCCGGAAGTGGATCACCTTCCGGTTCTTGCCCTGGGCCACGATCTGCCCCTCGACCGCCGCGCCGGTCACGACGGGCTTGCCCACCCTGGGCTCGCCGCCGCCGCCCACCATGAGCACGTCGAAGGCGACCTTGCCGCCGACGTCTCCGTCGAGCTTCTCGACCTTGAGCTTGTCGCCCTCGCTCACGCGGTATTGCTTGCCGCCGGTTCGAATGACCGCGTACATCGCCTGCTCCTTCTCGAAATCTCTGGGGAGCTCGCTGGCTTGCGCGCGGAACCCCGCATCGCGCCCCCAGCCGGATCTCCGGAAGGGCGGTTCTATACGATCCAACCCCCCGGCCTGTCAAGGAATCCCGGCGCTTGCCGGCGAGTCGGCGCCCGTCCCGCACCGCACGAGGTCCTCCCGCGCGTGAATCCTTGCGCTCCGCATCCGTCTGATGCAAGAAGGGGATCGCCATGAAGAACCTCCTGCTCGCCTCCGTCCTGTCCCTCGCCGTCCTCCCGGCCCCGGCCCGCCCACAGGTGTCGGTGCAGATGCACGTGAACCTGGGGGCGCCGCTGCCGCCGCAGCCACCCCTCGTCGTCGTCCAGCCCGGCATCCAGGTGGTCGAGAACTGGGACGAGGAGGTGTTCTTCACCGGCGGCTACTACTGGGTGCGGCGCGACGATCGCTGGTACCGCGCCCCCGGCCCGCGCGCGACGTTCGTCTACGTCGAGCCGCGCCGTGTCCCGCCCGGCCTCGTGAGGCTCCCGCCCGGCCAGTACAGGCACTACCGGAAGGAGCAGGCCAAGGCCGAGAGGAAGGCCTACAAGCAGCAAGAGAAGGCGGAGAAGAAGCAGGGCAAGCACAAGGGACACGGCGGCGAATAGAGCGCATCGCGCCGCGGCGGGGGAGCCGTTACACGAGACGGCGTGGCCCGCCTCGCCGATCGCGTGCCGGAGGACGCCCCCGGCGACCTCTTCGTCGACTCCTCCTGCATCGCCTGCGACACCTGCCGGCGCGTCGCCCCGGGGATCTACGGCGGCGGCGCCTGGGACCCGGCCCACGTCGCGCACCAGCCGGGCACGCCCGCCGAGTGGCACCGGGCGCTCATGGCGCTCGTCTCCTGCCCGGTCGCCGCCATCGGCACCGCTCGCAAGGGTCCGGCCTCGGAGGCGGCGCGGGCCTTTCCCGATCCGGTCCCGGGGGCGGACGGCGTCCTCCAGTGCGGCTACGCGAGCGAGCAGTCCTTCGGCGCGGCGAGCTGGCTCGTCCGGCGCGCGGCCGGCAACGTGCTCGTGGACTCCCCGCGCTTCGCGGGCCTGCTCCTCGAGCGCATCAAGGCCCTGGGAGGCGTCGGGTGGATGTTCCTCACACACCGCGACGACGTCGCCGACCACTCCCGCTGGGCGGCGGCGCTCGGCTGCGAGCGCGTCCTCCACGCCCGGGACGTGACCCGCGGCACGAGCGCCGTCGAGCGGAAGCTCGACGGCGGCGCGCCCGTCCGCCTCGACGACGACCTCCTCGCCGTCCCCGTGCCCGGCCACACCGCCGGCTCGGCGGTCCTGCTCTGGCGGGACCGGTTCCTCTTCACCGGCGATCACCTCTGGGCCGACGAGGAGGGCCGGCTCGGCGCCGGCCGCGACGTCTGCTGGCACTCGTGGGAGGAGCAGACCCGGTCGATGGAGCGGCTCCTCGACCTGCGTTTCGAGTGGGTGCTGCCGGGGCACGGGCGCCCCGCGCGGCGTCCGTCGGCCGAGGCCATGCGCGCCGACCTCGTGGCGCTCGTCGCCGCCATGCGGCGCTCCTGACCGGGCGGCGGCTACGCCGGCTCGCGCCGCTGCGAGGCCGCGCGGTCGCCCAGGGCGGGCTCCCGCGCCGGCTCGCGCGCCGGCTCGAGCGGCACGACGTCGTGGAACTTCCGGTAGTCGATGGCCTGCCGGCCGTCGGGCAGCTGTCCGAGGATGTCCTCGAAGCGCGCCCCCCAGACGAGGTCGCTCGGCCCGTAGCCGTGCCGGGCGTGCACGCTCTGGGACAGGCTCTCGTCGAAGCCGGTGACCGAGACGACGAGATCGGCCCGCTTCGCGAGCATCGACGCCGGGTCCTCTCCGTGGAGGGGGCTGTCCGGCGTGATCGGGTGGATGGCGGTCCAGGTGAGGGCGAAGACGGCCGAGCGGCTGCGGCGCAGCCGCAGGTCGTGGGCGCGGCGGACCGGCTCCCCCTCCGCGGTGGTCTCGTCGCGCAGGACCACGGCGTGCAGCTGTGCCTCGACGATCTGGCTGGCACGCTCGTTCGCCATGCGGAACATGAGGGACGGGACGCCGTCGTAGGGCGCCACCACCGCCACGCGGCTGAAGAGCACCCGGGCCGTGGGGCGCGAGAACTTGGCGAAGACGAGCCCGGTCACCACCGCGAGCCCCAGCATGCCGACGAGGGCCTCGGAGGCGACGAGCGCGTTCGCGAGCGTCGTCCGGGGCGCCATCTTGCCGTAGCCGATGGTGGCCATGGTCTGCACGCTGAAGAAGAAGGCGTCCAGGAAGCTCCCCGGCCTCGCGTTCTCGATGACGTCGCCCTCGAGCAGGTAGCCCGACGCGAACAGGGAATTCGAGGTCACGTAGGCGATCACCACCAGGACGAAGAGCTTCCCCCACGAGGCGGTGAGCAGGTAGTGGTACAGGTCCTTGCCGGGCTGGCGGCGCAGGCCGATGGCCACGACCTCGCGGCCCGACCCCATCCGCCTCCGGTTCCCGACGCCGAGCGGGCTCATCGGCCGATGATAAGCGGCGGCTCAGCCGCGCGCCCGGTCCGCGCGACCGCCGCTCTTCTCGGGCCTGCGGCCGGAGTCGAGCGGCACCACCTGGTGGAACTTCCGGTAGTCGATGCTGCGCACGCCGTTGGGGAGGGCGTAGACGATCTCGCGGAACCGGACGTTCCAGAGGATCTGGTCGGCCCGGTAGACGTGGCGGGCGTGGATGGTGCGCGACAGCCCCTCGTCGTAGCCGGTGAGGGAGACGATGAGCTCGGCCTCCGCATCCTCGAGCGCCGGCGAGCCCTGGCCCGCGAGCGGGCTCTCCGGGCCGATCGGGTGAATGGCCGTCCAGGTGTGGGAGAAGAGCGCCGAGTCGCCGCGCCAAAGCGGGAGATCGTGGGCGCGGCGCACCTCCTCGTCCTCGCCGGCGCGCTCGTTCCAGACGAGCATCACCCGGACCTTGGCGTCGACGATGTGCGTGGCGCGCTCGTTCGCCATCCGGAACATGAGGGCCGGCTCGCCCTCGCGCGACGCCACCACCGCGACCCGGCTGAAGAGCACCCGCGGCCTGGGGTGTGAGAACTTGGTGAAGATGATGCCCGCCCCGAGCGCGAGCCCGAACCACCGCGCGAACCCCTCGGCGCCGGTCAGGAGCTGAACCGCGATGGTCTTCGCGGCCATGGGCCGGTACTCCGTCGCGGTCATGGTCTGGAGGCTGAAGAAGAAGGCGTCCAGGAAGGAGCCGGGCCGCGCGTTCTCGATGCCCTCGGCGAGGAAGAAAAAGCCGAGGGCGAAGATCCCGTTCACGGAGAGGTACACGAGCGCGAAGACGAGGGCCAGCCGGGCCCAGGAGGCCGTGAGCAGGGAGTGGTACAGGTCCTTGAGCGGGTGGCGCCGGAGGCCGATGGAGATGACGCGCCCCCCGGCGCCGTACTGGCCGAAGACGCGGGTGCTGCCTCCGTACTCGCTCATCGGCCGATGATACCGCGCCTACAGGCCGTAGTCGGCGGGGGGCAGGCCCTTCCAGGCGCAGTACTCGCGCAGCTCCTTCTTCAGGACCTGCCAGGTGAGCACGAGGACCAGCATGTCGTCGGTCCAGCCGATGGGGACGAGGAAGTCGGGGATGAGGTCGAGCGGCGAGATGACGTAGGCGAGCGCCGCCGCCAGCGCGGCGAGGGAACGCCAGGGAAGCTTCCGGTAGCGGCCCGAGGCGCAGTCGCCGACCAGGGAGGCGAGCAGGCCAACCCGGGTGACGAGCCATCGGGGGGCCAGGCGCGCGTACCACGGTGGCCTCTCGGCGAAGCGGCGGCCGGCCTCGCCGCGTTCCCGCAGCGAATCGTCGGTCACGTCCCTCGCCCGGTCCGCGAGATCGCGCGCGGCGGCGTCGCGGCAAGCGAGGCAGGCGGCGCTGGTGCCGAGCGGCTTGCCGCAGGAGGCGCAGGTCTGGACCACGGCCATCGTCGCATCCTACAGCCGGGCCGACTCGCGCTACACCCGATCGGCCGCCCGGGCGAGCGACTCGCCGAGCGGCGGGCGCAGCACGCCGCGGTCGGTCACGATGGCGGTGACGAGGCTCGACGGGGTGACGTCGAACGCCGGATAGCGCGCCCCGACGCCGGCGGGCGCGATGCGCTGGCCGGCGATGACGAGCACCTCGTCCGAACTCCGCTCCTCGATGGGGATGTCCGAGCCCTCGGCCGTCGCCAGGTCCACCGTGCTCCACGGCGCCGCCACGTAGAAGGGCAGGTTGTGATGTGCCGCCAGCACCGCGAGCGAGTAGGTGCCGATCTTGTTGGCCACGTCGCCGTTCGCCGCGATGCGATCGGCGCCCACCACCACGCAGGAGATCTCTCCGCGGGACATGAGCCAGCCCGCCATGCCGTCGGTGAGGATGGTGACCGGGATGCCGTCGCGCTGCAGCTCCCAGGCGGTGAGCCGCGCGCCCTGGAGGAAGGGGCGCGTCTCGTCCGCCAGGACGCTCACCGGGTTGCCGGCCTCGAAGGCGGCGCGGACGATCCCGAGCGCGGTCCCGTAGCCGGCGGTGGCGAGCGCTCCGGCGTTGCAGTGGGTGAGGACGCGCGCCTCGGGCGGGAGGAGCGGGGCGCCGAACGCGCCGATGCGACGGCAGCCGGCCTCGTCCTCGTCGCGGATGGCGTGGGCCTCGGCCAGCACGGCCTCCGGGCCGAGCCCGAGCCGGCGGGACATGCGCCGCACCGCCCAGTTGAGGTTCACGGCCGTGGGGCGCGCCCGGACGAGCAGCTCCGCCACCTCGCGCAGCCGGCCGGCGTTGGCGCCGCGCCGCGCCTCGCAGGCGATGGCGTAGGCGGCCGCGACGCCGATGGCCGGCGCGCCGCGCACGGCCAGCGAGCGGATGGCGCCGGTCACCTTCTCCGCGGTGTCGAGGGAGAGCCACTCCTCCCGCCCGGGAAGGAGCCGCTGGTCGAGGATGCGGACCGAGTCGGTCTTCTCGTCGTAGAGGACGGGGCGGAGCGGCTCGCGAACGGGCGTCATGGTTTCCTCCGGCTGCCGAGTCCCCCGAAGACCCTGAGGGCGAAGTAGACCACAGCCGCGGCCGCCGCCAAAGCCTGCGGCCAGGCGCCGTCGCGGACGAAGATCGCGGTCACCACCGCGGAGCCGGCGAGCGCGACCAGGAGGAAGATGCGGCTCGGCCCGCCCGCCGATCCGGCGCCGGCCGGTCCCGCCCCCCAGCCGGCCCAGCCCGCCACCGTCAATCTCCCAGCTTCTTCCGGAGGAGGGCGTTCACGACGCCGGGGTTACCCTTGCCCTTCATCTCCTTCATCACCTGGCCGACGAAGAAGCCGATGAGGGCCTTCCGCCCACTCCGGTACTTCTCCACCTCCGCCGCGTTCGCGGCGAGCACCCGGTCCACCGCCGCCTCGATGGCCCCCTCGTCGGAGACCTGCGCCAGGCCCTTCAGCTCGACCACCCGGACCGGATCGGCGCCGGTGCGGAAGACCTCGTCCAGCACGGCCTTGGCGCCGGGCCCGCCGATCTTCCCCGTGCCGACGAGGTCCAGGATGGCGGCCAGCTTCTCCGGCGTCAGCTTCCACGCCGCCGCCTCGAGGCCGGTCTCGTTGGCGAGCTTCGCCACCTCGCCGTTCAGCCAGTTGGCGACCCGCTTCGCCGCCTCCGGCCCCTTGCCGTGGAAGGACAACGTCGAGTCGAAGAATTCCGCCACCGCCTTGTCGGCGGTGAGCAGCCCGGCATCGTACGCCGACAGCCCCAGCTCCTTCTGGTAACGGGACGCGCGGGCCCGCGGCAGCTCGGGGAGCGTCCGCCGGACCTCCTCGACCAGCGCGTCGTCCACGACGAGCGGCGGAAGGTCGGGCTCCGGGAAGTAGCGGTAGTCGTGCGCCTCCTCCTTGGACCGCATCGAGCGGGTCTCGCCGCGAACGGGGTCGAAGAGGCGCGTCTCCTGCACCACCTTGCCTCCGGACTCGATGATCTCCACCTGGCGCCTCGCCTCGTGGTCGATGGCCTGGCGGAGGAAGCGGAAGGAGTTCATGTTCTTGATCTCGCAGCGGGTGCCGAACGCGCCGGCCCCCTTTCGCATGACGCTCACGTTGGCGTCGCAGCGGAAGGAGCCCTCCTCGAGGTTGCCGTCGTTGACCCCCAGGTAGACGAGGATGGCGCGCAGCGACTTGAGATACTCGATGGCCTCGTCCACGGAGCGGATGTCCGGCTCGGAGACGATCTCGAGGAGCGGGACGCCGGCCCGGTTGAGGTCGACGCCGGAGGAGCCGTCGGGCGAGACGTCGTGCAGGTTCTTGCCGGCGTCCTCCTCCATGTGGATCCGGGTGAGGCGGATCGTGCGCTCCTGGCCGTCGAGCGCGAAGGCGACGGACCCGCCCTCGCAGACGGGCAGCTCGTACTGGGAGATCTGGTAGCCCTTCGGCAGGTCCGGGTAGAAGTAGTTCTTGCGCGCCCAGATGCTCTTGCGCTTCACGGTGGAGCCCAGGGCGAGCCCGGTGCGCACCGCGAACTCCACCACCCGGCGGTTGAGGGACGGGAGCACGCCGGGCATGCCCAGGCAGACCGGGCAGGTGTGCGCGTTGGGCTCGGCGCCGAAGGCGGTCGAGCACCCGCAGAAGATCTTGCTCCGGGTGAGGAGCTGGGCGTGGACCTCGAGCCCGATGACGACCTGGAAGTCGGAGAGGGGCACCTAGCGGACCATCCTCTCCGGGCTCCCGCCGCCGGGCGCGCCCAGCGCGGCCCAGCGGCGCCCGCTGGGGAAGAGGGTGGCGAGGGCGATCACGTCCAGCGCGTAGAAGGCGAGCAGCCGGTCGTCCTCCGTCAGCATCCGCGCCACCAGCGGGAAGAGGGCCGCCGCCTCGCAGACCGACCAGGCGACGACGAGGCGGGTGAAGGCCACGAGGTCCCGCCCGCCGTCGGCAGGGCGCGGGCCGATGCGCTTCGGCAGCGCCCGCGAGAGCAGGATGGCGAGCGCCGAGGTCCCGGCGACGAGCCAGAAGAGGAGGTCGCGCATCGCCTCTCGCCGCCCGCGCGCCGGCATGGACATGGCGGAGGTGAGGGCCAGGAAGGCGAACGGCACGAGCAGCATCGAGGCCCAGACGACGACGGCGACGCGTCGAGGGAGAAGGGCGCCCGGCATCTAGATCCCCGCCGGGGCGGGCAGCGCCCCGATCTCCCGCTCCAGTGCCCGCGCCGCGCGGAAGAGCGTCGCCTCGTCGAACGGCCTCCCGAGGAGCTGCAGCCCCACCGGGAGCTTCTCCGCCGGATGCAGGCCGGCGGGCACCGAGAGGCCGGGCAGGGCCGCCAGGTTGCAGGTGATGGTGAAGACGTCGGCGAGGTACATCTGCAGCGGATCGTCCACCTTCTCGCCGAGCTTGAAGGCCACCGTGGGCGCGACCGGCCCGGCCACGACGTCGCAGGACTCGAAGGCCCGGTCGAAGTCGCGCCGGATGAGGGTCCTCGCCTTCTGGGCGCGCAGGTAGTAGGCGTCGTAGTAGCCGGCGGAGAGGGCGTAGGTCCCGAGCATGATGCGCCGCTTCGGCTCCGGCCCGAAGCCGCGCTCGCGCGTCTCGCCGTACATCTCCTTGAGCCCCTTCGCGTTCCGGGCGCGAAGGCCGAAGCGCACGCCGTCGTAGCGGGCGAGGTTCGAGGAGGCCTCCGCCGGCGCCAGGAGGTAGTAGGCGGCGACGCCGTACCTCGAGTGGGGCAGGGACACCTCCACGAGCCTCGCCCCGAGCTTCTCGTAGGTGGCGAGCGCCCCGCGGACGACCTTCTCCACGCCCGCCTCGACGCCGCCCTGGAACCACTCCTTCGGGACGCCGAGCCGCAGCCCCTTCGCGCCACCCTCGAGCCCCTCGAGGTAGTCGGGCACCGGGCGCGCGCTGGAGGTCATGTCGCGCGGATCGCGCCCGGCGACGTGCCGGAGCTGCACCGCCGCATCCCAGACGGTGCGGCCGAGCGGCCCCACCTGGTCGAGCGAGCTCGCGAAGGCGATGACGCCGTAGCGGGAGACGCGCCCGTAGGTGGGCTTCACGCCGACGACGCCACAGAAGGCCGCGGGCTCGCGGATGGAGCCGCCGGTGTCCGTCCCGAGCGCGCCGAAGACCTGCCGCGCCGACACCGCCGCGGCGCTGCCGCCGGAGGAGCCACCGGGCGTGCGGGCGAGGTCCCAGGGGTTGTGGCAGGGCTTGAAGGCGCTGTTCTCGGTGGACGAGCCCATGGCGAACTCGTCCATGTTGAGCTTCCCGGCGATCACCGCCCCCGCCGAGCGGAGCCTCTCGACCACGGTGGCGTCGTACGGGGGCACGAAGCCCTCGAGGATGCGCGAGCCACAGGTGGTCTCGACCCCCCGGGTGAGGAAGATGTCCTTGAGCCCCACGGGCACGCCGTCGAGCGGCGAGAGGGGCTCGCCCCGGGCGCGGCGCGCGTCGGAGGCCCTTGCCGCGGCGCGCGCCTCGTCGGGCATCACGCGGAGGAAGGCGCCGAGCCTCGCGTCGGTGGCCTCGATGCGCCGGAGCGCGGCCTCGGTGACCTCGACCGAGGACACCTCCTTCGCCGCGAGCTTCCGGGACAGCTCCTCCATCGTGAGGTCGAGCATGCTCGCGGCGGGCTTCGTCACTCGATGATCCTCGGCACCTTGAAGCAGGTACCCTCCCGCTCGGGCGCGTTCCGGAGCGCCTCCTCCGGAGACAGGCTCGGCCGCACCTCGTCCTCGCGGAGCGGTGCCGCCTCGCCGGCGGCGAGCGCATGGGTCATCGGCTCGACCTGCGAGACGTCCAGCTCCTCGAGCTGCCTCACGTAGTCGAGGATGGCGGAGAGCTGGACCGCGAAGGTGCGCTCGTCCTCGGGCGTGAGCTGGAGGCGCGCCAGCGCGGCGATGCGCCGGACCTCTTCGAGTGAAAGGGCCATGTGACTCCCGATCCGTCCGGCTACTTCTTGCCAGGCGCCGCCGTCTCCGGCCTGAACCAGTTGAGGATGGCCGCCATCAGGGCGCCCGGCTCCTTCTTCAGGCGCTCCAGCTCTCCCTGGTCGAGGAAGATGCCGTTGCAGGAGAAGCAGACGTCCACGTCCACGCCGCGGTACGGCACCTCGTGCATCTCCATGCCGCACTTGGGGCAGCGCATGAAGTGGAGGGCCTTGAGCCGCTGCGCCTCACCGGCCGCGGTCTCCCTCTTGACCTGAAGGGCGAGTCGGCGCTTCGTCTCCGCGTCCTCGCGCGCGAAGTACTCCTCCTCGGTCTGCGAGGGCTTCTGGGGTCCCTTGTCCGGCATGTTCACTCCTTGAGCTGGCTGATCGCGTTCCGGGCCGCGACGGCGTCGTCGCCGCCAGGATGGATGGCAAGGTAACGCGCGTAGAATTTCAGCGCATCCGCGCGCCGCCCCTCGTAACGGTAGGTCTCGGCGAGGCCGATGAGCGCCTCGGCGTGGTCCGGCTCCTGCTCCAGCGCGGCCTCGAAGCTGGCTTCGGCCGGGGCGTACTGGGAGAGGTCGAGGTAGCACCAGCCGCGGCCGGCCAGCGCCTCCGCGTTCTCCGGCTCGAGCTCCACCGCCCGGCCGAAGAGGTCGAGCGCCTTCTCGGTCTTGCCCCGCTCGCGGAGCTTCTTCGCCTCGGCCAGGAGCGCCTTCGCGCCCTTGGGCCTCTGCGCCTCCTTCGCCGGCTTGGGAGCCTCCTTCACCATCTCCGGCGCCTTCTCCACCGGCGCGGGCGGCTCCTCCACGGGCGGAGCCGGGACCGGCGCGGGCGGCGGCGTGGGCGGCGGCTCGGGCTTCACCGCGTTGGTGATGGGCGCCTGCGCCACCGGCGCGGGCGGAGCCGCGGGTGGCTCCGCGCGCTTCATCCGCAGCGGCTCCGGGACCCACTCCGGCTCGAGGAACCACACGGCCGCGGCGCCGCCGGCCGCGAGGACGAGCAGCAGGAGGAGGAGCTTGCCGCCGCCGCCCCCCTTCACCGCCCGCAGCTCCTCCTGCCCGAGGTCGTCGTCGAGGTCCACCCGGACGCCGGAGGTCCAGGCGGGATCGGGCCCGCTGGTCCGCGGTGCGCTGGGGGGCTGGGCCTCCCAGGCCGCCGACGGCCCCGGCGCGGGGACGTTCACCTGGGAGGGGGCCGGGGGCGGAGAGGCGCCGCCGGTGAGCGGAATGGGCGCGGTCGCCGGGTACCCCGCCGCGGGTGGAGCGTGGCCGGGCTGCGGGAATCCGGGCGGATAGCCGCCCGTTCCCGCAGGAAACACGGTCGCCATGGGGAGGGGAGTGGCGGCCGGCGGAGCGCTCTGTGCCTGGCTCCGGTCGGCGGCCTCCACCACCTGGAAGAAGGTCGCCAGCTCCGCGATGTTGCCGAGCCGCTTCCACTGGTCGCCGGAGAGGGAGATCTCGTCGTCCCGGCTCACCTTCCGCTCCACGATCCACTTCTGGAGCGTCGTCAACTCCTTGAAGGTGAAGACGTTCCCGTTCGCCTGCCGGACGCGCCATTCCCTCTTCTCGGACGGCGTGCCGGGAGGCGGGGCGGCGGGCGTCACGGCCGCGTTCAATGCCGAGGACGGCGCCGGGGTGATGGCCGAAGCGTCGCCGGCCTCGCCGGGCTTCACCGGCACCGTCACGACCAGCGCCTTCTTCTTGACCTTGAAGAGGTGCCCGCAGTTCGAGCACTGGACCGTCAGGCCCGCCTCGGTGATCTGGGCGTCTTCGAAGACGTACTGGGCCCGGCATCGTTCGCAGCGGACGTCCATGGAATGATTCACAAAGTAGCCTCGGTTCACCTGTCGGCGCAAGGGAACGTTCGGCGCCGAAAAATTGACCCCCCCTCGCCCACCGATATCGTGGCCGGGCGGGCAGCCGCAGGCGCCGTTTCGGCCACATCCAGCGAGGATTCGACACGTTCATGGGCAAGCCCAAGGCCAACCGGAGGATCGAGAACCCGAGCAGGCGGGATGGGAAGACCGGCATGGGCCGCGACGTCGCCGGCGTGGCCCTGCTCGCCCTCGGCGTCGCGCTCGGCATCGCCCTCGTCACCTTCTCGGCCCTCGACGCGTCCCTCGTCTCCCACGGCGTCCCTCCGGCGTCGAACCTCGTCGGGCCCGCCGGCCACCACGTGGCGGGGGCGCTCTACCGGGCGCTCGGCTACTCGGCGCTCGTCCTCCCGGTGGCCCTCTGCGCCGCGGCCCTGGGCCTGTTCCGGGGCGAGCCGCGCCTGGTGACGCTCGTCGCCTCCGGGGCCTACGCGGTGCTGATCGCCTCGACGGCCACGCTCCTCCAGCTCTTCCTCGCCGGGCGCAAGCTCGCGAGCTTCCCGCCGGGCGGCCTGGTGGGCCGGTTCTTCTCCGCCCGCGCCGAGGCCCTGCTCTCCACGGTGGGCACGGCGCTCGTCGTCGGCGCCTGCGCCGTCGTGGCCCTCATCGTCGCCACCGACTTCCAGGTCCAGCGCGCCTGGGAGCTCCTCGCCGCCTCGGTCCGGAACCTGGGAGCCTTCCTCTCCACCCGCTTCGCCGAGGCCGTGGACGAGCACCGCCGCGCGGTGGCGGAGCTCCGGGCCGAGGAGGCGGAGGAGCGCGCCCGCCGCGAGGAGGACGAGGCGCTCGCCGCCGCCGCGGTGGTCGAGGCGAGCGAGGCCGCGGCCGAGGAGGAGGGCCGCGCCATGGCCGGCGCCCTGGTGCGGGAGCGGGCGCGGAGCGCGGCGCAGCTCGGAGACGATCCGGCGTGGGCCCGGCAGGACGAGGCGGACCTCGAGCTCGAGGAGAAGCCGCGCCGCAGGCGCAAGGAGCCGGAGGAGGAGAGGCCGCGCATCGTCGTCGCCGACGCGCCGGCCGAGATCCCCCCGCCCGGGCCGCCGCCCCCGGCCGTCAGGCCCGAGATCGTCGTCTCCCAGGCGATGCAGGAGCGGGGCCGCAGGAAGAAGGACCGGTCCAAGGAGGTCCCCGCCTTCGCCTTCACGCAGAGGGGCGAGGTCTTCCGGCTCCCGCAGGTCTCGCTCCTCGACAAGCACGAGGCGGTCCAGAAGGACCTCGACGAACAGAGCCTCCAGAAGACCGCCGAGGTCATCGCAGCCACGCTGCGCCAGCACGGCGTGGAGGGGGCGATCCGGCACATCCGACCCGGGCCGGTGGTGACCCTTTACGAGTTCGTGCCCGTGGCGGGGGTGAAGCTCGCCCGCATCGAGAACCTCGACAAGGAGCTGACCATGGCCTTGTCCGCGACGCGCATCCGCATCATCGCCCCCATCCCGGGCAAGGGCGTCGTGGGAATCGAGGTGCCGAACCGGGACCGCGCCATCGTGTACCTGCGCGACGTCATCGAGTCCGAGACCTTCGACCACGCCGGCGGCCTGCTGCCGCTCGGGCTCGGCAAGAACATCGAGGGCATCCCCTACTGCGTCGACCTCCAGCGGATGCCGCACCTCCTCATCGCCGGGACCACCGGCGCCGGCAAGTCGGTCGGGCTCAACGTCATGATCCTGTCGCTCCTCTACCGGCGGACGCCCGATCAGGTGCGCATGGTCATGGTGGACCCGAAGATGACCGAGCTGACCATCTACGAGGACATCCCGCACCTCCTCCTCCCGGTCGTCACCGACCCGCAGAAGGCGACGCGCGCCCTCCAGTGGGCGGTGGACGAGATGGAGCGGCGCACCCAGATCCTCGCCGACACCGGCTCCAAGGACCTCCGGTCGTACAACGCCAAGGTGGACAAGCTGCGGGCCGAGGGACGGACCTTCGAGGAGGCGGAGGCGGCGCCGCCCAGGAAGCTGCTCGTCGTGGACGTCACCGCCGGCGAGACCGAGGAGGAGGCCGCGGCGCGGCTCGCCCGCGAGGAGCAGGTGGAGCGCCCCTCCGCGCAGGCGACTGTCGCGACGGCCCCCTTCGAGGACCCCACCGAGCCGCCGCCATCCGATCCCGTGGCGGCGCGCGACGAGAGGAAGCTGCCGCAGAAGCTGCCGTACATCGTCGTCGTCATCGACGAGCTCGCCGACCTCATGATGACGGCGCCGCGCGAGGTGGAGATCTCGCTCGCCCGCCTGGCCCAGAAGGCGCGCGCCACCGGCATCCACCTCATGGTGGCGACGCAGCGCCCCTCCACCGACGTCATCACCGGGATGATCAAGAACAACTTCCCGGCCCGCATCAGCTTCCGCCTGGCCTCGCGCCACGACTCGGCCACCATCATCAACGGCCCGGGGGCCGAGACCCTGCTCGGCGACGGAGACATGCTGGTCATGACCGCGACCCACCCCTTGACGCGAGTCCAGGGCGCCTTCGTCTCCGAGGAGGAGATCAACCGCGTCGTCGGCTTCCTCAAGGAGCAGGGGCGGCCGGTGTACGACGAGTCCATCCTCAAGGCGCGCGAGGGGCTGGGCGACGCCGGGCGCGACGAGGACGAGGACGATCCGGTCTACGATCAGGCGCTCGAGCTCGTGGCCCGCATGGAGGAGGTCTCGGTCTCGAAGCTCCAGCGCGAGATGCGGCTCGGGTACAACAAGGCCGCCAAGATCATCGAGCGCATGGAGCGCGAGGGCGTGGTCGGCCCCGCCAACGGCGTGAAGCCCCGGCATGTGCTGATCCGGCCGGCCGGCGAGGCGAGCCCGGTCCCCAACCTGTGATCCTCCGCCGGCGCTAGATCCGGCTCTCCTCGCCGCGCAGGAGCCGCCGGACGTTGGGGAGATGGCGCACGAAGATGACGGCGGCCATCGCCGCGCCCGCCCAGGACGCCGGGCTGTCCATCCCTCGCACCGCGAAGATCCCGGCGGCGCAGGCCGCCGTGCCGAGGAGCGAGCCCACCGAGGCGAAGCGCGTCGCGGCGAGCGCCGCGGCGAAGGTCGCGAGCCCCACCAGCGCGGCCAGCGGGGCGAACGCCGCGCTGACCCCGAGCGCGGTGGCGACGCCCTTGCCTCCCCTGAACCCGAGCCAGGGCGGGAAGAGGTGTCCGAGGAAGGCCGCCAGGCCGGCCGCCGCGCCCCAGACCGGGCCAAGGCCGAGGAACGAGGCCACGAGGACCGGCAGCGCCCCCTTTGCGGCGTCGAGCAGGAGCGTGAGGATGCCCACCTTCTTCCCGGCGGCCCGGCTCACGTTGGTGGCGCCGATGTTCCCGGAGCCGACGCGCCGCACGTCCACGCCGGCGAAGGCGCGGGAGAGGAGGAGCCCGAAGGGGACGGAGCCGAGGAGAAAGGCGCCCGCGAGGAGCGCCACCGGGACGAGGGCCGAGCCCATCACCGCGCGCCCCGGGCCGCGAGGAGGAGCCAGCCCCAGTTGGCGAGCACCGCCAGGAGCCCGAGCGCCGTGCCGAGGCGGAGCGCCCGCTCGCCGAGGCGGGGGAAGGGCGCTCCGGCCGCCACCCGGACGAGATCGAGCGCCGCGTATGCCCAGGCCCCGGCGGCGAGGAGCGCGCCGAGCGGGCTCGCCGCGAGCGAGGCCGCCACCTCGCCGCGCGAGAGGAGGACGAAGGCGTGGGTCATGCCGCAGGAGGCGCAGGGCAGGCCGGTCGCCGCCCTGAACGGACAGGTGAAGGACACCTCGAGCAGCGGCAGGAAGCGGGCGGCGAGGAACGAGAGGGCGGCGATGGCCGCAAAGACGTCGGCGTGACCGAGCCGGGCGCTGCGCGTCGGGGCATCGGCCATCGAAGAGCTCCCTACAGGCTCACCCCGCCGTCCACCTTGGTCGCGGCCGCGCCGGCGATGAGCTTCATCACGGCCGCGACGCCTGCGCAGCAGCAGGCGCAGCCGAGGACGCCGGGCAGGAGCGTGGCCGCGGTCGCCTTGCCTGCCCCGCAGCGCTGCGCCTCGGAGAGGCCCAGGATGACGACGACGAGGAACCACACGAAGGCGACGAGCGGCGCGATGAGCGGGAGCGGCGCCGCGGCCACGAGCTGCACGCCGGAGGCGTAGCCAACGACGGTGAGCGTCGCGTCGAAGCCCCTCGGCGCGCCGCGGAGGAGGAGGAGGAAGAGGTGGACCACCCCGGCGGTGACGAACACGCTGATGAGGCCGTAGAACGGCGCCGCGATGACGCGCCCCGCGAAGCCGGCGAGGCTCGCCCCGGCGAAGTTCCGGAGCATCTCGGGATCGAGGCCCAGACCGGAGCCGTCCCGGGGAAGATGGCGCAGCATCTGCTCCATCACGCCCTGGGTAGCCGCGCCCATGAGGTAGCCGTAGGCGGCCTGGAACCACTGCGCGACGGTGATGGCGACGACGCCGAAGAGCACGGCTGAGCCCGACTCGCTCACCTTCACGATCCGGAAGAAGGAGGCGGTGTCCACCGCGGCGAGCTTCCACGTCTGGAAGAAGGCGGCGAGGAAGCCCAACTGCCGGCGCTGGACGAACGGCGCGCTCGCCTCGGCGCCGGCGCCTCCCGGCGGCGGACCGCCCGGCGGCGGACCGCCCGGGGGCGCCCCGGGGCCGGAGGGCGGCAGAGGAGGTGCGCCCCAGGCCGGAGCCCCCGGAGGCGGGGGAGGCGCGGAGGCGGGTGGCCCCGCGGGCGGCGGGCCACCGAGGGATGCGAGCAGGACCTCCGCCCCGCAGTGCGGGCAGGCCTGGACTCCGTACCGATCCGTCTGGAACGTCTTCTGGCAGCGGGCGCAGCGCGCGAGCATGGCGCCGCGAGCTTACCGCGCCGCAACGGGCAGCGCTTCAGGAATCCTTGATGGCCGTGACCTCGTCCACGTTCACCGTCCCGCGGGAGCGGAACACGGCGATGACGATGGCGAGTCCCACCGCGGCCTCGGCGGCCGCCACCGCGATGACGAAGAAGGCGATGGCGTGGCCCGACATGTCCGGCTTCATGCGGGCGAAGGCGAGGAAGGTGAAGTTCGCGGCGTTGAGCATCAGCTCGATGCACATGAAGACGATGAGCGCGTTCCGCCTCGTCACCACGCCGGCGAGGCCGATGGTGAAGAGGACGGCGGCGAGGGACAGGTAGTAGCTGGCGGGAACCATCGGTCAGACCCTCTGCTTCGCGACGATGACCGCGCCCACGATGGCGACGAGGAGGAGGACGCTCGTCGCCTCGAAGGGCAGGAGGTACTGCCTGAAGAGGACCTCGGCGACGGCCTTCACCGTCCCGAACCTCGCGTCCACGGGCGGCATCCCCCGGTCTCCGGAGACGTGCACCGCGCTGACGAGGACGGCGAGCAGGCCGATGCCGCCGAGCGCGCCGAAGGCCTGCATCGCCTTCATGCGCGAGACGCCCAGCTCCTCGTCGGAGAGCGACAGGAGCATGATGACGAAGAGGAACAGCACCATGATGGCGCCGGCGTAGACCAGGATCTGCAGAAAGGCGACGAGGTGAGCCGTGAGGAGCAGGTAGAGCCCCGCCATGCAGAAGAAGGCGCCCACCAGGCTCATCGCGGCGTACACGGGGTTGCGCGCCACGAGCACGCCCCCGGCCGTGCCGACCAGCAGGACGGCGAGGGGCCAGAAGACGAAGATCTCGGCCTTGTCGGACATCGTTCGCTCGCTCCCTAGTAGCGGATCCCGCCGACCACCGCCTCGCGGCTCTCCTGCAGGACGCCCCAGCCGCGCTCGCCGACCGGGCAGCCGCGGGCCTCGACGTGGGCGAGGAAGTCGGCCTTGAACTTCCTGACGAAGCTCTGGACGGGCATGGCGGCGGCGTCGCCGAGGGCGCAGATGGTCATGCCGGCGATGCTGTTCGCCACCTGCTCCAGCTTGTCCACGTCCCCGGCCGCGGCGTGGCCGTGCTCGATCTTCTCGACGATGCCCTCCATCCAGGAGGTGCCCTCGCGGCAGGGGGTGCACTGGCCGCAGCTCTCCTCGGCGTAGAACTTGGCGATCCGGGCCAGCACCCGCACCACGCACACCGAATCGTCCATGACGATGACGCCGCCGGAGCCGGACATGGAGCCGGCCGCCTTGATGGCGTCGAACTCCAGCGAGACGTCGATCTCGTCGCCGCGGAGGACCGGGGAGGAGCTGCCGCCGGGGATGACCGCCTTGATGGGGCGGCCGCTGGCGGTGCCGCCGCAGTCCTCCATGATGAGCCGCTTCAAGTTGTAGTGGACCGGCTTCTCGTAGATGCCGGGCCGCTTCACGTGGCCGGACACGCCGAAGAGGCGCGTGCCGCCCGACTTGCCGGTGCCGAGCGCCGCGAACGCCGCCCCGCCGTTCTGCACGATCCAGGGGATGTTCGCGATGGTCTCGACGTTGTTGATGATGGTCGGCTTGCCCCACAGCCCCACCACCGCCGGGAAGGGCGGCTTGATGCGGGGGTAGCCCTTCTTGCCCTCGAGCGACTCCATGAGGGCGCTCTCCTCGCCGCAGATGTAGGCGCCGGCGCCGCGGTGCACGTGGACCTGGAGCTCGAAGCCGGCCTTGCCGCCGAGCTTCGCGCCGAGGATCCCGGCCGCGCTCGCCTCGGCGATGGCCTTCTCGAGGATCTCGGCCTGCCGGCGGAACTCGCCGCGGATGTAGATGTAGGCGAGGTGGATGTCGAGGGCGAAGCAGGTGATGGCGATGCCCTCGAGCATCATGTGCGGGTCGTGCTCGATGATGTACCGGTCCTTGAAGGTCCCGGGCTCGGACTCGTCGGCGTTGACGCACAGGTATCGCGGGCGGACGTCCTTGGGCAGGAAGGTCCACTTGAGGCCGGTGGCGAAGCCGGCGCCGCCGCGGCCGCGGAGGTTGGACCGCTTCACCTCCTCGACGATTTCCGCCGGGCTCGTCGCCAGCGCCTTCGCGAGGGCCTCGTAGCCGCCGTCGGCCCGGTAGGAGGCGAGGGTGGCGCTGTCCTTCTTGCCCCAGCGCTTCGTGAGGATGAGGGTCTCGCTCACTTCAGCCCTCCGACGATCTCCTCCGCCTTCTCGACGCTGAGCCGCTCGTGCTGCTCCTCGTCCACCAGCATGGCCGGGGCGGTGCCGCAGGCGCCGAGGCACTCGACCTCGCGCAGCGTGACGCGCCCGTCGGCGCTCGTGCCCTTGTTCTCGACCCCGAGCTTCTTCTTCAGATGCTCGAAGATCCGCTCGCCGCCGGTGAGACAACAGGAGACGTTGGTGCACACCTCGACGATGTGGCGGCCCACCGGCTCGTTGTCGAGCATCACGTAGAACGTCGCCACCTCCTCGGCGCGGGCCGGGGAGGTCCCGAGCCTGTCGGCGGCGAGCTTCTGCACGGCGGTGGAGACATACCCAAAAATCTCCTGTCCGATCCGCAGGGCCGGGATCATGGCCGCGGCCTTCTTGTCTTCTGGAAAGCGCTTCAGGACGTGGGCCAGCTCGGCGTCGAACTTCGCCACGCCATCCTTCGGCAACTCGGAGGGGTCGAGCGGCGTCTTGCGGTCGGGAGCGGACATAAGGGTTGGAGATGCCTCGAAAAAAGTCCTGGCAGGCTATTGAGGGGCCCCCGCCTTGTCAAGGAGATCCTCGGCGTGGGCTATACTCCCTGGCGCTCCCATGGAAGGCAAGGACAAGCGCAGGGATCCGCGGGTTCCGCTGGTCCTCAGGGTGGACTATCCCGGCGCGCCCGAGTTCTTCCGAGATGCCACGGAGAACCTCTCGGCGGGCGGCATCTTCATCCGCACCGACCGCGATCTCGTTCCGGGGGACCGGTTCCAGCTCCACGTCAGCTTCCCGGGGCTCCTCGAGCCGCTCGAGGTCGAGGTGGAGGTGGTCCGCAACCGCCTGCCCGCAAAGGGGGAGCCCGCCGGCGTCGCGGTCCGCGTCCCCGACGACCGCCCGCAGGACCGGGCCCGGATCGCCCGGCTCGTCGCGTCCGCCCGGACGGAGCCGGGCCGCGCGGGGCGCGGCTACCTCGTCCTCGTCGTCGAGGACAACCCGCACGTGGTGGAGATGTACGAGTACGCGCTCCGGCGCATCCGAACGTCGTCGGGCCCCGTGGAGGTCCAGGTGGAGTACGCCTCGAACGGCCACCTGGCGCTGACGCGCCTCGCCCGCCCTCCCAGGGTGGACCTCGTCATCGCCGACCTGTTCATGCCGGTGATGGACGGCTTCACCCTGGTGGAGCGGATCCGGGCCGATCCGGGGCTCCTCGACCTTCCCATCATGGTGATCAGCGCCGGCGGGCCGGAGGCGCGGCAGCGCGCGAGCGGCCTCGGGATCGACGTCTACCTCCAGAAGCCGGTGCAGTTCGGGGACATCATCCACACGGTCCGCACGCTCCTGCGCATCCAGGCCTGACGCCGCCCCGGCTCCCGCGAAATGGAAGAGCCCGCCAGGCGCGCGGCCAGGCGGGCTCGGGAAGCGGACGGGGAGGGGTTACTTCTTGCCCTTCTTGTTGAACGTGTCCTTGAGGACCTTGGCCGGGGTCAGCTTCACCACGGTCTTGGCCGGGATCTTGATGGCCTCGCCGGTGGCGGGGTTGCGGCCCATGCGAGCCTTTCGGTCCACGAGCTTGACGGACCCGAGCCCGCCGAGCGGGATCTTGAACATGGCCTTGAGCTTGGACATGATCACGTCCTCGACCGCGCCGAAGACGGCCTTCACCTGCGTCTTGGACACCCCGGCCTTCTCGGCCACCGATGCGTAGAACTGCGCCTGCGTCATAGCCATGATCTGAAGCCTCCTTGAAACGCCCCCGGGCGAGATCGGCCGAGCGGCGGATGGCGAGTCGATATCGTTTCCCGATCTCCGAGTCAACACCCAACTTCACGAAAGCCCTGGAAAACGGGCCTTCCGTGCGATCGACCCCTCCCGGACCCGCGCCGGACGCGACTTTTGGGGGGTCAGCGCCGGAGAAGGGCGTACAGGATCTCCCACAGGATGAGCAGGATGATGGTGAGCTCGAGCAGCTCGGAGCGCCGCGTGTCGGCCGCGTCGTTCAGCAGCCCGTTCACGCCGGCCAGCAGCTTCTGCTTTCGCAGCACCGTCTCCTGCCAGGCGGGCAGCCGGAAGCGGCGCAGGGCCGCCTGGTAGAGCCGGGCCAGGTAGAAGTCGCCCACGATCTTCACCGCGTTCTCGAGCCGCTCGATCGTCTCCGACAGCTCGAGGAGCAGCGCCGCGGTCTGGCGCTGCAGCTCGAGGTAACGGCGGGTGAAGATCCGCGTCAGCGCCCGGCCGCCCCGCTCCATCTCGTCGTAGATGCGGTGCAGCTCCCGGTCCAGGAGCGCGTCGTAGTAGCGCAGCTCGAGCAGGTGCGCGGTGGCGAACTCGAGGAGGTCGGGCACGTCGGCGACGCCGGAGGGCTCGTGGACGAAGGCGCTGTTCCAGTCCACCACCGCGAGGTCGTCCTCGAGGTAGCTGAAGTGGTGCTTCAGCACGTCGTCGCGCTCCGCCTCGGAGAGCGGCGTCGGGCTCGTCTCGCCGAGCAGCAGGCGCGCCAGCGGCGCCTGGGCGAGCAGGTCCTTCGCCCGCGCGGGCCGGTCGAAGGCGCGGACGAGGAAGACGGTGTAGGTCTCGAGCCCTTCCCACGCGTGCGGCCGCTCCAGCGCCGGGCGCAAGGCCGCGGCGATCTCGTCCGCCTCCCGCCGGGCGGCGGCGTCGATCGCCGGCGTCGGGTTGTCGAGCAGCTCCTCGGCGAGCGGCAGGAGGTCCTCGAGCGCCGTTCCGGGCGGGATGGGGAGCGTGTAGACCACGCTCGCGACGCCGTAGTCGAAGAGGTGGGCGCTCGCCTCGCAGGCCCGCTCGCCCCCGCCCATGGAAAGGCGCCGCGGCCCGAGGGCGAGGTGGACCGGCGGGCGGGGGATGTCCAGCGCCGAGCGGCTGCGGGAGCCCTCGAGCGCGAGGCGCGACTTGGGGGCCGCCGCCAGCGCCTCGGCAGCGCCGAGGTCGATGGCGTCGGCAACGTCGAACATCCGGTAGAGCAGGATCGCGCCGTCCGCCACGCGCCAGGGAGGCGAGGCCATTCGCGGAGGGTGGCGCCTAGGCGCCGACGAGCCTCAGCGGCATCTGGGCGCGCTGGCGCGGAAACTCGACCAGGTACTCGCCGGAGAAGCAGGCGTCGCAGAAGCGAGAGCGGTCCTCGCCGAGCGCCTTGTAGACATCCTCGAGCGTGAGGTAACCGAGCGAGTCGGCGGTGATGTACCGCGCGATCTCGTCGACCGAGTGCGAGCTGGCGATGAGCTCCTGGCGCGTCGGCGTGTCGATGCCGTAGTAGCAGGGCCAGGCGGTGGGCGGCGAGCTGATGCGCATGTGGATCTCGGAGGCGCCCGCGGAGCGGAGCATCTTCACGATCTTGCGGCTCGTGGTCCCGCGCACCACCGAGTCGTCCACGACCACGATGCGCTTGCCCTTGAGGACCTCGCGGACGGCGTTGAGCTTGAGCTTCACGCCGAAGTGGCGGATGGACTGCTGCGGCTCGATGAAGGTGCGTCCGATGTAGTGGGAGCGGACGAGGCCCATGGCGAAGGGGATGCCGCTCTCGTTCGCGTAGCCGATGGCCGCCGGCACGCCGGAGTCGGGAACGGGCACGACGAGGTCGGCCGCGACCGGGTGTGCCTTGGCGAGCTGCGCGCCGAAGGCGGTGCGGGCGGCGTAGACGGGCTTGCCGAAGAGGACCGAGTCCGGGCGGGCGAAGTAGACGTGCTCGAACACGCACCGCCCCATCCGCCCGGGCTGCGGGCTGCCGGGGAAGAGCCGCTCGTGGTGGAAGCCGTTCTCGTCGATGACCACCATCTCGCCCGGCTCCACCTCGCGCAGGTACTCGGCCTCGATGAGATCGAGCGCGGTGGTCTCGCTGGCGAGGACGTAGCTGCCCTTGAGCCGGCCGATGACGAGCGGGCGGAAGCCCAGCGGATCGCGGACGCCCACGAGCGCCTTCTCGGTGAGGAGGAGCAGGCTGTAGGCGCCCGCCACCCTGGAGAGCGCCTGCCGGACCGCCGAGATGAGGTACTCGCTCGTCCCCGGCCTGCCCTCGGGGCGGGCCCGCGCCATGAGGTGGACGACCACCTCGGTGTCGCTCGTGGACTGGAAGATGGAGCCCTGCGCCTCGAGGTCGTGGCGCAGCGCCTCGGCGTTCACCAGGTTTCCGTTGTGGGCCACGGCGACGAGGCCGCCCGAGTACTGCACCGCGATGGGCTGGGCGTTCTTGAGGTCGCTCCCGCCGGAGGTCGAGTACCGGACGTGCCCGATGGCCGCGGCGCCCTTGAGGCGCGAGAGGACGTCGGCGGTGAAGATGTCGGCGACGAGCCCCATGTCGCGGTGCACGTGGAGCGTCTGGCCGTCGGTGGAGACGATGCCCGCCGACTCCTGCCCGCGGTGCTGCAGGGCGTGGAGGCCGAGGTAGGTGAAGTTCGCCGCCTCGAGGTCGTGGCCGAGCGCCCAGATGCCGAAGACACCGCACTCGTCGCCGAGCTTGTCCTGGACGGCGTCGTAGGCCATGGCGGGGCGGAGTATAACGGTCTGGACTTGAAAAAGCTCCTGACCGCCGCGCTCCTCGTCCTCGCGCTCGCCCTCGCCGCCGCGGCCGTGGTGCGCCTGCGCCCGGCCCGGAGCGCCGAGCCGCCGCGGGTCGAGCGGGTGGCGCGCGGCGCGGGCCCGCTCCAGGCCGGCGCGGCCGAGGTGCGGCTCGACCTGCCGGGCCCGGTGCCGGTGGCCGGCTTCCCCCGGGTGCGATGGATGGACGAGGGGACGCGGGATCCCGTCTCCGCCCGGGCCCTGGTGGTCTCCGAGCCCGGCTGCTCGGTGGCCCTGGTCTCCGCGGAGATCCTGCTCGTCCCCGTGGAGGTCTCCCGGGCCGTCGAGGAGAAGGTCTCCGACCTGGGCCTCGACCTCGTCCTCGTCGCCGCGACCCACACCCACGCCGGCCCGGGCGGCTACTGGCGCAACCCCGTCGGCGAGCGCGCCGCGACCGGCCCGTACGACGCCAGGGTCTTCGCCGCACTCGTGGACCGCCTCGCCGAGGCGGTGCGGAAGGCGGCCGCGGCCCGCGAGCCGGCGGCGCTCTCCGCGTCGCGGGCCGACCTCTCCGCCTTCGTCTACAGCCGCGACGGCGAGGAGGTGGATGGCCGGCTCCTCGCCCTGCGCCTCGCGAGCCAGTCGGGCCGGCCGCTCGCGGAGGTAGTGGTGTTCGCCGCACACGCGACGATCCTCGGGAGCGAGAACCGGCGGCTCTCGGGCGACTGGCCGGGCTTCCTCATGCGCTCGCGCCCGGGCGTGGCGCTCTTCTTCCAGGGAGCGATCGGCGACCAAAGCGCGCGGATGCCGGACGGGACCCCGATCAGCCCCGAGGCGTACGGGCGCGCCGTGGACGGGCGGGTGGCCGCGCTCGCCTTCCCGCCCGGCGACCCGCGCCCGCCGCTCGCGGTCGCCACGGCGAGCGTGCTCCTCCCCGAGCCGTCGCCGGGCGCCGCGCCCCCTCTCCTCCGCCGCCTCGCGACGAACCTGCTCTACGACCTCGTCCCGGCGCGGTCGCGGGTCGCCGCGGTGCGACTCGGCCCAACCCTCCTCCTCGCGGTCCCGGCCGAGCCGGTGGCGCTCGTGGCCCACGGCTGGCGCGAGGCCACCGGCGAGGGAAGCGAGGTCGTCTCGCTCGCCGGCGACTACCTCGGCTACGTCGAGACGCCCGAGAACGCGGCCCGCGGCACCGGGGAGACCGTCCGGACCTACTACGGGCCGGAGCTCGCCG
>Ga0153915_10000778_pt1 | contig 29449 bp, 26 predicted proteins | sample Opewatmetagenome_2_FD_107003 | JGI IMG/M metagenome (GOLD analysis project Ga0153915, IMG submission 107003) | Freshwater wetland microbial communities from Ohio, USA - Open water 3 Core 3 Depth 3 metaG | ecosystem: Environmental > Aquatic > Freshwater > Wetlands | place: USA: Ohio, Lake Erie...
AGCCATGACCACACTCCACTGGATCGACTACACAGTAATGCTGCTCTACCTGGCCTTCGTGCTGGGTATCGGCATCCTGGTGAAGCGCGTCATCCGCAACAGCAACGATTTCTTCTTGAGCGGACGGTCGGTCCCCGCGTGGATCACCGGGATCGCGTTCATCTCCGCCAACCTGGGCGCCCAGGAAGTCATCGGCATGGGCGCCTCGGGCGCCAAATATGGCATCGCCACCAGCCATTTCTACTGGGTGGGAGCCATTCCCGCGATGGTCTTTGTGGCGCTGTTCATGATGCCGTTCTACTACGGCTCCCGCGCCCGCTCGGTTCCTGAGTACCTCAAGCTGCGCTTCGACGAGAAGACCCGGGCGTTGAACGCTATCTCCTTCGCCTTCATGACGGTGTTCTCCTCCGGCATCTCCATGTACGCCATGGGCAAGCTGCTCAACCTGCTCCTGGGCTGGAGCTTCGACGTGAGCGTATTGGTGTCGGCCGCCATCGTGCTGTCGTACGTGACCCTGGGCGGGCTCACCAGCGCCATCTACAACGAAGTGCTCCAGTTCTTCCTGATCGTCTTCGGGTTTGCCCCGCTGGTGGTCCTGGGGCTCCGCGACGTGGGCGGCTGGTCCGGCCTGGTGAGCCGGCTGGAGACGGTGGCGGCCGGGAACGGCCTCGCGGCGCAGGCCTACACCAGGAGCTGGGCCTACATGGGACACTCGGCGTCCAACCCGGTGGGGGTGGAGTGGTTCGGGCTGGTGATGGGGCTGGGGTTCGTGCTGTCCTTCGGCTACTGGTGCACCGACTTCCTGGTGGTGCAGCGGGCCATGGCCGCCAACTCCATCAGCGCCGCCCGCCGCACGCCCTTGATCGCCGCGTTCCCCAAGATGCTGTTCCCCTTCCTGGTGATCCTGCCGGGCATGCTGGCCATGGTAGTGAGCGCGAGCGGTGGAGCGCGGACCGCGGACCAGACGGCCGATACGCCCGCGGCCATTACCGCCACTGCCGCGGTGACCGCCCCTACCGCCGCTACCGCCTCTCAAGGCATCGTGCCCCCCAAACTCGACCCCGTGACCAACACACCGCAGCGCGACGCGCGGGGCCGGGTGGTACTGGATTACGACCTCGCCACGCCCATGATGCTGGTGCACTTCTTCCCCGCCGGCCTGCTGGGGCTGGGGCTCACCGCCCTGCTGGCGTCGTTCATGTCGGGGATGGCGGGGAACGTCACCGCGTTCAATACCGTGTTCACCTACGACCTGTACCAGAGCTACGTGCGTCGGGGAGCGTCCGACCAGCACTACCTCACCATGGGCCGGTTCGCGACGGTGCTCGGCACGGTGCTGGCGGTAGCTGCGGCATATGTGGCGACCAGGTTCAACAACATCATGGACTTCCTGCAGCTGGTGTTCGCCTTCGTGAACGCCCCGCTGTTCGCCACCTTCGCCCTGGGGATGTTCTGGAAGCGCGCCACCGGCCACGGAGCGTTCACCGGCCTGGTGGCGGGCACCCTGGCGGCGGCGGTGCATCACGGGCTCACCCTGCCCGCCGGGGCCGTGGTGGGCGTCAAAGGCGGATACCTGGGCGTGATCAGCACCTATCCCAGCGAGCTGGCCCAAACCTTCTGGACGGCGATCTTCGCCTGGGTCACGTGCTTCGGCGTCACCATTCTCACCAGCCTGATCAGCAAGCCGCGCCCGGAAACCGAGCTGCACGGGCTGGTGTACGGCCTCACGCCCATCCCGCACGAGCAGGGCGTGGCGTGGTACCAGCGCCCGGTGCCGCTCGCGATGGTGGTGCTCAGCCTCACCGTGCTGCTCAACCTGGTCTTCTTCTGAGATCCCTATGGGCATCGATCTGCGTATCCCCGTCGGCTTGATGTTCACGGTGCTGGGCCTGCTCTTCACGGGGTACGGCGCCGTCACGCTGGGACAACCGGGTACCTCACCCACCGGGCTCCCCATCGTGCTGATCTGGGGCGCCGTCATGCTGGTGTTCGGCGTGGTGATGCTGTATCTGGGCCGCCCTCGCCGGGCGTGAGCCCCCGGCATCCCACCAGCACCGGCTGATCCCGCTTGGATCCCGCGCTGCTACAGCGCGTGCGGCGCACCTTCGCCGGGCGGTACGGCCCGCCGGCGCCGCAGGTGGCGTTCGCTCCCGGCCGAGTCAATCTGATCGGGGAGCACACCGACTACAACGACGGCTTCGTCTTCCCGATGGCCATCACGCGAGGCGTGGCGGTGGCCTTCCGGCGCCGGAACGACCGGCGGCTACGCGGTTACGCGACCTCGTTTCAGGAGTCGCAGGATAGGACGTTGGACGGTCTCCAGCCCCGGTCGGTCACCGGCTGGCTGGCGTACGTCGCTGGGGTGGCGTGGGCGCTGGAGCGCTCCGGCGCCCATCTCCCCGGGATGGACTTCGCGATTGACTCCGATTTGCCGGTGGGCGCGGGGCTCTCGTCGTCCGCCGCACTGGAAGTCGCGGCGGCACGGGCCTTCGCGGACGCGGGTGACCTCCCCTGGGAGGCGGTCCCCATGGCGGCCCACTGCCGCCGGGCGGAAAACGAATTCGTGGGAGTACCGTGCGGACTCATGGATCAGTTTGCGTCCGCGGCCTCACGCGAGGGCTGCGCCACGGTCCTGGACTGCCGCACGCTCGAGACCCAGGCGGTGCCGATGCCTGAGGGTGCCGTGGTCGCGGTGATGGACCCCGGCGTCCGCCGGGAGCTGGCCCGCAGCGCCTATCAGGACCGGCGCGCCGCCTGCGACGCGGCGGTGGCGGTGCTGCGTCCCCGCTTTCCCACGGTCCGCGCGCTGCGCGACGCCACCCTGGAGACGCTGGAGCAGGTCCGGGACACGCTGGACCCGGTGGTGTATCGCCGCGCCCGGCACGTGGTAGAGGAGAACCTGCGTCCGCTGGCGCTGGCCGCCGCCCTGCGGGCGGGCGACCTGCCGGCGGCCGGTCGTCTCATGAACGACTCACACGCCAGCCTGCGCGACCTGTACCAGGTTTCCAGCCCCGAACTGGACGCCCTGACGGAGCGGGCGCGGGCGCACCCGGCCTGCTTTGGCGCCCGGATGACGGGCGCAGGGTTTGGGGGCTGCGCCATCGCCCTGGTCCGGCGGGAGGCGGCGGACGCCTTTCTTCAGGAGGTAGAGTGGGCCTACCGGAGCGGCGGGCGGCGCGGCGAAGCCTGGTTCGTCACGCCGCCCGCCGAGGGCGCTCACATCGTCGCCGGCTAGCGGCTCATCCGCCCGCCGGCTTCACCCGCAGCATCACCACGCCGTGCGCCGGCACGGTGGCCCCCACCCGGTCGGTCACCGGATCCCGGTCCGCGTGGGCCCAGAGGTCTCGGACCGTCGCTGAGGCCGCGGTCAGGCCCAGCCGCTTGAGACTGGTACCGATCTCGCCCGGCTTCTCCGAGCGGTTGAGCAGCGCCACCGCTCGCGAGCCATCCGCCAGCGGCTTCATCCAGACTTGGAGCAGCCCGTCCCGCTGGGCGATCAACGTGCCCTGCGCCCCCAGCGAGTCCTGGTCCACCGCGATGACCTCGCGGTTCAGCAGAATGGCGCGGGTGGAGTCGTTCAGCGTGCGAAGATCGTTCCCCGCCATGAGCGGGGCCGCCACGATGGCCCACAGGCTGAAATGCGCCCGGTACTCATCCCAGGTCATGCCGCCGTTGCCCACCTCCAGCATGTCCGGGTCGTTCCAGTGGCCGGGGCCCGCGGCGTGGGGGTACTGGCTGTTCACGTCCAAGTTGTCCAGCATGCTGGTCCACTTGTCTTCGATGTCGCCCGTGGTGCGCCAGAGGTTCCCCACCTCCGGGGCCCAACCCCAGGGATGGTTCTGCCCCCACTCGCAGATGCTGAACACGATGTCACGCCCGGCGGACCGCAGCGCGTCCCGCACGATGGTGTAACGGCTCACCGCGTCCAGCGAGTCGGCGTAGCACCAGTCCACCTTGGTGTAGTCCACTCCCCACGCCGCGTAGGTCCGGGCGTCCTGCGCCTCGTGGCCATAACTGCCGGGCCGCCCCTGGCAGGTCTTCAGCCCCGCATCCGTGTAGATGCCGAACTTGAGCCCCTTGGAGTGGATGTAATCCGCCAGCGCCTTGATGCCCGACGGGAAACGCTGCGGGTCCGCGACGATGGTGCCGGCGGAATCGCGCGCCACCTGCCAGCAATCGTCAATCACCACGTACTGGTATCCGGCATCGCGCATGCCGCTCGCGACCATGGCGTCCGCCGTCTCTCTGATCAGCTGCTCGCTCACGTCGCAGGCGAAATGGTTCCAGCTGTTCCAGCCCATGGGCGGCGTGCGCGCCAGGGTCACGGGCCGCGTCTCCGGGCGGCAACCCGCCGACAACAGCAGCGCCGCAGCGGACCAGGCCACCAGGCTGCCGGTATGTCGAGTCATGCGTCTCCCCTTGTGTCTGAGCGCAACAACATACGCTCCGGTGCGGACGTCTGCCTCCCGCTACCTGTCTTGGTACGATAGTTTGCAGGCCCCACAAGGAGGCTCCCCGTGCCGAGTCGCCGCGCCCTGCTGGTCACTGTGTGGCCGCTGCTCGCCGTTTCCACGCTTCACGCTCAGGCCCGTGGCAGCGCGCAAGACGACGTGGAGCGCCGCATCGCGGCGGTGATGCCGAAGGTGGTGGCCTGGCGGCGCGACATCCACCAGCACCCCGAGCTCTCGTTCCGGGAGACCCGCACGGCGAAGCTGGTGGCGGATCACCTCACCGCCCTGGGGCTCGAAGTCCGGACCGGGGTGGCGAAGACCGGTGTGGTGGGCGTGTTGCGCGGTGGGCGGCCGGGGCCGGTGGTGGCCCTTCGCGCCGACATGGACGCCCTCCCCGTCACCGAGCTGGTGGACCTGCCCTTCAAGTCGCAGGAAGCCGGCGTCATGCACGCCTGCGGGCACGACAACCACGTCGCCATCCTCATGGGGGTGGCGGAGGTCCTGGCCGGCATGCGCCAGCGGCTGCCGGGGACGGTGAAGTTCATCTTCCAGCCGGCCGAGGAGATCGTGAGCGGCGCCCAACAGATGATCGATGAAGGCGTGCTCAACGACCCGGCCCCCCAAGCCATCTTCGGACTCCACGTGTGGCCCGAGCCGGTGGGCACCATCAGCTATCGCTCCGGGCCGATGATGGCGGCGTCGGACGGACTCAACATCGTGGTGCGCGGCCGGCAGACCCACGGCGCCCTGCCCTGGGGCGGGGTGGACCCCATCGTGGTGGCGTCCCAGATCGTGATGGCGCTCCAGACCATTCCCAGCCGCCAGGTGGACGTCACCAAGGCCCCCGCCATCGTCACCGTGGGCGTGATTCAGGGCGGAACGGCCCGCAACATCATCCCCGACAGCGTGATCATGCAGGGCACCGTGCGCACCTTCGACGAGGGGATGCGGGCCGACGTGAAAGAGCGCATCCGCCGCACGGCGGAGGAGATCGCCCGGAGCGCCGGTGCCGCGGCCAGCGTGGACTTCGGGACGGCCAGCGCCCCGGTGACCGTCAACGATCCCACCCTTACCCAGCGGATGCTCCCCACCCTGCAGCGGGCGGCGGGTGCGCAGAAGGTACTGGAGGCGGAGTTGTCCATGCCGTCGGAGGATTTCGCTTACTACGCACAACGGATTCCCGGACTGTTCGTGTTCCTGGGGGTAACGCCGGAGGGCCAGGATCTCCGCACCGTGGCACGGAATCACTCCCCCAATTTCTTCGCGGATGAAGCGGCCCTTCCGGTAGGAGTGCGAACCCTCACCGACCTGACACTGGACTATTTGGCGGGGGCCAAGCCCACGCCCTGAGCAGGGCTCAGGGGTTCGCGGCTTTCATCTGGTACAGGAGGTGGTCGGCCCGGCCCACCAGCTCCTCCACCGTCCTTCCGTCCCGGGGATAGACCGCCACGCCGATGCTCGCCGTGATGGGGGGATCCTCGGGGTCCCGGGCCAGCCGGTCCCGGATGCGGTGCGCCACTTGCCACGCCGCAGCTTCGTCGGACTCCGGCAGGACCACCGCGAATTCATCGCCTCCAAACCGGGCCGAGGTATCCACCGCGCGCACCGATCGCTGGATCACCTCCGCCAGGCGGCACAGGGCCCGGCTCCCCACCAGGTGCCCGTGCTTGTCGTTCACCTGCTTGAGCTTGTCCAGGTCCAGAAAGACGATCGCGAACTGGTGTTCGGTACGATCCGAGCGCCGGATCTCGGCCTGCAGGACCGTCATCAGCTGCCGGTAGTTGGCGAGCCCGGTCAGCGGGTCACTAACCGCCAGCACCCGCAGATCTGCCTCGGCGGCGCGCCGGTCGTCCACCAGTGCGCCGAAGACGAAGGTGGTGACCGAGGCTACCGCGATGAACACGCCAAGCAGCAGCAGGGAGTCATTGGGCGTCGCCCGGACGAACGGTCCCACGCCACGCAGGGTACCGTCCAGCGCCAACCCCGCCAGCAGCAGCAACGCGACGGCCGCCTCCTGGGTGCCCAGCCGGAACGCGGTCCACAGGAGGATGGGCAGAAATACGAACCCCAGCGGATAGGCCGGCACCCGCGGCCAGGCCAGCGGTCCGCCAAACACCACCTGGCTGGTGAGCACCAGCAGCCCCAGCAGGATCGCCGCCTCCAGGACTTGATCTGGCCGCCAGCGAATGCGCCACTCGGCGCTCCACAAGAGCAGCGCCGGCGCCACTACCAGCGCTCCACCCATGTCCCCCAACCACCACGTCATCCACACCGTCCCGTAATCCCCCCAGGGGAGCAGCCGCCACAGGGCCAGCGTGGCCGCGCCGACGGTTGGGCTCACCATGGTGGCAACCATACTCGCCAGGGTGAACCCGCAAACCGTCGTTGCCCGCTTGAAGGCATCCCTGCCACCGGCCCAGCGGCTCACCAGCCAGCGGCCGAGCAGCCCCTCCAGCGTGTTGCCTGCCGCGATGGCAACGGAGGTGGCCAGGTTGCCCGGAGTGGTCAGGTTCACCAGGAAAGCCCCCAGGAAGACCGCGGGCCACACCCACCGTCCGTATAACAGCAGGGCCGCGAGCGCGATGCCTGTGGGCGCCCAGACCAGGGTCGCGCTGGGATGGGCAAAGGCAAGGCGTAGCCCGAGCTTGCCGGCCCCGAAATACAGCGCGGCAATCCCCAGCAGGAGCGCTCCGTTTGTAACCGCCCTGGGTAGCTTCATTCGTAATATCGTGCTCAGGGATATCCCTGCATCTTCTCAGACACTGCATGAGTAAGGCAGTAACCCACGTCACAGGGCGGCTGCAACAGGGTAAACCCTTAAGGTCCAGGGGCTATCTAAACCCTCGGCGCACGGGACCCGTCTAGTGCGAGTGCGGCAAAGCCACTCCCCTTTAAGGAAAGAGGACCACACGATGATCCGAACCCGTTGGGCGCTGCTTCTGGGCACCGTCGCCTTCGGCTGGGCCGGCGGTGCCGCCGCCCAGGAGCGACACGAGATCACCGGCACCCGCATTGCGATCTACAACCTCGCCGGTCAGATCACGCTGGGCCCGGGAGGCGGCTCGGCCGTCACGGTCGAAATGACCCGGGGCGGAAGCGATGGCAGCCAGCTCAAAGTGGAACAGGGGCCCATTGGCGACCGCCAGACCCTCCGGGTCATCTACCCATCCCGCGATATCGACTATCCGGCCATGGGGTGGCATGGCAGCACCGAGGTCCGGGTTCGTGACGACGGCACCTTCGGAGACCGCCAGCGCGGGGAGAGCCGGCGCGAGGGGGATCGCGTCCGCATCTCCGACCACGGAGACTTCCAGGCCTTCGCCGACCTCAAGGTGTCCGTCCCCGAGGGCCAACGATTGGAGCTGTACCTGGCGGTGGGCAAGCTGACCGCGACGAACGTGCATGGTGATCTCCGCCTGGACGCTTCCAGTGCCGACGTGACCGCGTCGGGCACGGCGGGGCCCCTGGTCATTGATGTGGGCTCCGGCGACGTCACCATACGCGACGTGCAGGGGGACGTGAGCCTGGACACCGGGTCGGGCGACGTGGACGCGACCAATGTCCGGGGAGACGCCCTGCGGGTGGAGACGGGCTCCGGCTCCGCCACGGTGAGCCAGAGCACCACCAAGGTGCTGGACCTGGAAACCGGGTCGGGAGACCTCGAGGTCACCGCCGCGTCGGCCGATCAGGTGCGCCTCGACACCGGCAGCGGCTCCATTCGCTGCGAGCTGGGCTCCAGTCCCGGCAGCCTGGATGTGGATACGGGATCCGGCGGCGTGACCCTGACCCTCCCGGCCAACTACGGCGCCACGGTGGATGTCGAGACGGGATCGGGCGGGATCGACGTGGACTTCCCAGTAGAGGCCCGGCGCTTCGGCTCCGATCACCTGACCGGCAGGATCGGTGACGGGCGCGGCACGTTGAAGGTTGACACGGGCTCGGGGAGCGTGAGGATTCTCCGGCGCGCGAGCTGAGCCCGCCCCCGAAACACAGAGGGGATGGAAGGGGATGGAGGGCGCGAAAGACGGGGGATGAACTGCAGTTCATCCCCCTCCATCGTCTTCCATCCCCTTCCATCCCCGGTAAATTAGCGGCCCATGGCCTCTCGACTCACGTCCCTGGGCTTCGTCCTCGCCCTCGTCAGCCCCGGCTCCGCCCAAACGCCCTGGCGCCAGACCCAGGCCGACGATTACACCCGCTACGAGCTGCTGGAGCCGGCGACGCAGAGCTTCCGCATTTACTACTACGTGACCGCCACTACGCCCGGCGCACCGTTCTTTTTCAACACCATCCGCAAAGGCGCCGAGGAAACCGTGCACGGCGTGTACGACGCAGCCAGCGGTGCCCGCCTCGATTGGGAAGTGGTGGACGGCCGGGCAGCTCAGGTCCTGGGGATGGCCAACGCGGACACCACGGACCGCTACATCAAGGTGCGGCTGGCCCACCCCGTGCCGGAGGAAGGGGAGACCCGCCTGCTGATCGACAAGACCTACCGCGATCCCGCGAGCGTGCTGCTGCGGGACGGCCGCCTGGTGTTCGACCGGTCGCTGGGCATCAAGCGCAACGCGGTGGTGCTCCCGGCGGGCTACGCGCTGGTGGGGGTGAATTACCCCTCCCAGGTGACGCAGGAAGCCGACGGCCGGATCAAGGTGAGCTACATGAATCCTGGACCCGCGGCCGTCCCCTACCGGGTGACCGCTCGACCAGGAAAAGTGGGCCCGCCCGCTCCACCACCTCGTTCACCGGTGCCCATGACCGCGGAGAGCATCCCCGCCGGGGCACGGCTTGGTTTCCAGTTCTCTGAGCGGGCGTTTCAAGACCGGGAGATCGTCTATTTCCTGGAGCAGCCGGAGACCCACGCGTTCCACCTCTACCATGATTACACCGAGACCCGGCCCGGCACCGACCGCTACGTGAACGTGGTCCGCGCCGGGAGCCGGTCATCCCATCCTTCGGCGCGCAATCTGGACACCGGCCAGCCCCTGAAAGTGGAGACGCTGCGCGGCCCGGAGATCACCGCCCGGGGTGTGGATATCGGCGAACCGGTGACGCCGCCAAGCGAGGCGGTGGTGATCTGGTTCGACCCGGTGAAAGCAGGCCAGTCCATCCGGTTGCGCATCGAGGAGACCTACACCGACCCCAGCCGCTACGTCCTCTCCGGCGATGAGCTGATCTGGGACCGGGCGTTCGGCCGGCCGCGCAACGCGGTGGTGCTCCCGGCAGGGTGGGACCTCACCGCCAGCTCGATCCCCGCGGTGGTGAGCGAGACGGATGACGCTCGGGTCCGGCTGGACTTTACCAACGACCGACCGGACGAGATTCGAGTGTTCATCAAGGCCAGGCGGCGCTCCGGCAGCTGACCGATGCCCGAGCTTCCGGACATCACGCTGTATCTGGAAGCCCTGGCGCCCCGGATCACCGGGGCGCGGCTCACCCGGGTGCGGGTGCCCAGCCCGTTCCTGCTCCGCTCCGTTGACCCGCCGCTCCCCGCCGCCCAAGGGCGGACGGTCGTGGGCCTTTCGCGCCTGGGCAAGCGGATCGTCATCGAGCTGGAAGGCGAGGTGTTCCTCGTCCTGCACCTCATGATCGCCGGACGGCTGCACTGGAAACCGGTGGGCGCGCCGCTGCCCAAGCGGCGCGGGCTCGCCGCCTTCGATTTCACCACCGGCAGCCTGACCCTCACGGAAGCGGGCACCAAACAGCGCGCTTCCCTCCACCTGGCGGGAAGCCGCACGGCGCTCGCCGCCCTGGACCCCGGCGGCATCGACGTGCTCCAGGCGGACCCGCGGAGGTTCCGCGAGGCGCTCACCCGGGAGAACCACACGCTGAAGCGGGCGCTCACCGATCCACGGCTGTTCAGCGGGATCGGCAACGCGTATTCGGACGAGATCCTCCACGCGGCGCGCCTCTCTCCCATGGCCCTGACGCGGCGTCTGCCCGAGGAGGACGTGATCCGGCTGCACCACGCCGCCCGGGAGACGCTGCTCGCCTGGCTGGAGCGACTCCGGGCTCAGACGGGCGACGCCTTCCCCGAAAAGGTGACGGCTTTTCGAGAGGGCATGGCGGTGCACGGCCGCTACCGCCAACCCTGCCCGGTCTGCGGCGCGCCGGTGCAACGCATTCAGTACGCCGAGAACGAGGCCAACTATTGCGCCCAGTGCCAGACCGGAGGGAAGGTGCTCATGGACCGGGGTCTCTCGCGCCTGCTCAAGGAGGATTGGCCGCGGTCGTTGGAAGAGTGGGAGGAGCGGTTCAGCCCGCCGTCAGTTCCTGCAGAATAGCGTCCTCGACCCGGCCCATCTCGTCCTTCACCGCCGCCGAAAGGCCGGTTCCCACCTCAAACCGGGTGCCTTCGATTCCGTAGAGGACCAGTCTGTCGGGAAGCTCGTCCAGCTCCCGCGCCAGCTCGATGGCCGCCGCGAGCCCCATCTCGTGGGTCGAGCGCCGGGAAAACGCGCCGGGAATGGGCTCTCGCCCAACCTCACAGCGGATCAACCCGCCGGCCGGGCCACCGGAGACCACCGCATCAACTACGATCGCCGTCTCCATCCCCTTCCAGGCCGCCAGCAGCTGGGCCGGATCCCCGGAGCTCTCCATCACCTCCACCCCCGGCCCCACCCGGCGCTTGAGCCTCCGCACTACTTCAAGTCCGACGCCGTCGTCTCCTCGGACCCCGTTCCCCACCCCGATCACCACGGTACTCACTGGCGCTCAACATCCATTTCCAGGAAATGCGTGGCGCAGGAGATGCAGGGGTCGTAGCACCGGATCAGCTGCTCGCAGCGCCATCCCAGCTGGGGCCCATCCAGGTCGAGAGACCGCTCCACCAGGTCCCGCAGGTCGTCCTCCATGGCGCTCTGGTTCTGCGACGTGGGGGGCACGATCCGGGCCTGGAGAATCCGGCCCTCATGGTCGATCCGGTACCGGTGGTACAGGATCCCCCGGGGCGCCTCGGTGCAACCGCTCCCGGTGCCGGCGTGCGGCACCACGTCCGACGCGGAGCGCTCGGGCGGCTGGTACGCCTCCACGAGGCGGAGCGCCTCTTCGCAGGCCAGCAGCATCTCCACCGCGCGGACCACGATGCTCCGGAAGGGGTTGGTGCAGGTCGGTCCCAGGCCGGCCTCGGCGGCGGCCTCGCGGGCCACCGGCGTCAGACGGTCCGCGTTCAGCGAGTAACGCGCCAACGGCCCCGTGAGGTACGGCCCGCGCCGCTTGAGACGGGCATGCAGAGCCCGGCTCTGCGGCACCTGGATTTCCTCGATGTGCTGCTCGAACTCCGAGACCGGAATGTCCAGCCCGCCGGTGGAGACCAGGCGCCCCTCGTGAATGGGGTACTCGGTGGGGTGACGCAGCGCCACCAGGTCCCGCGTGACGTCCAGATCGGGGAAGGTGAATCCGCTCACCCAGCGGACCGTTTCGCGGGACGCCGCCAGGGCCCACTCCAGCTCCGGCCTGAGATCCTGGAGGGCGGCCCGGGACGGGACCCGGTAGAACCCACCCACTCGCACGTTGACGGGATGGATCTCCCGGCCGCCCACCGTGGTCACGATCTGGTTGCCGATCTTCTTGAGCCTGAGGCCGCGCTTCACCGCGTCCGGATGGTCCCTGGCGATGGCAATCGCATCCTCGTAGCCCAGGAAGTCCGGGGCGTGCAGCAGGTAGATGTGCAGCGCGTGGCTCTCGATCCACTCGCCGCAGTACAGCAGCCGGCGCAGCAGCCGGATCGGCTCATCCACCTTGACGCCCAGCGCCTCTTCCAGGGCCGCGCAGGCGCTCATCTGGTACGCCACGGGACAGATGCCGCAGATGCGCGCCGTGATGTCGGGAGCCTCGGTGAAGTGGCGCCCCACCAGGAACGCTTCGAAGAACCGGGGCGCCTCGAAGAGGTGCAGCTCCGACTCCGTCACCTTGCCGCCCCGGACCCGGACGTGGAATGCGCCGTGCCCCTCCACCCGCGCCAGGTGCTCGACGGCGATCCGCCGGGTGGTCCCCCCGGCCGCGCGCTTAGCCATGATGGGTTGCCGCCTCTTCCCGGAACGGCACCGCGGTGGCGTTGAAGGTGCGGAAAGCCCGCTTGGTGTCGGCCTCGGGTACCGCCAGGCGGTCCCGCCACCAGGTGGCGATGGAACGGGTGTTGGGCTGTTCCTTGGGGCCGAAGCAGGCATAGCAGCCGCGGGCGTGCGCGGGACACAACGCCCCGCATCCGGCGTGCGTAACCGGCCCCAGGCACGGGGCCCCCGCTGCCACCATCACACACACGGTCCCGCGCCGCTTGCACTCCAGGCAGGTCGCGTCGGGCCGCAGGTTGGGCCTCCGCCCCGCCAGCAGCGCGCCGAGGGTCTCCACCAACTGCAGCTTGTTGATGGGACAGCCGCGCAGCTCGTAGTCCACTTTGACATGGTCTTTGATCGGGGTGGAGGTCGCCAGACTGTCCACGAACTCGGGACGGGAATAGACCTGCGAGATGAAGTCCCTGACGTCCTGGAAGTTCTTGAGGGCCTGGATGCCTCCGGCGGTGGCGCAGGCGCCCAGGGCCACCAGTACCTTCGACGCGTCCCGCACGTCCTGGATGGCGCGGTCGTCCCGGGGTGTGCTGATGGAGCCTTCCACCAGGGCCAGGTCGTAGGGCCCCTTCACTTCCGCGCGGCTCGCCTCCGGGAAGTAGGCGATCTGCACCGCCCCCGCGACGTCCAGCAGGGCGTCCTCACAATCCAGCAGGGACAACTGGCAGCCCCCGCAGGAGGTGAAGCTGAACACGCCGAGCTTGGGGAGACGCGCCATCACAGCTCCCTGATGTGCAGCAACGGCTGCACGGCCGGCAAGGGGAAGACGGGTCCGTCCTTGCACACGAACTTGGGACCCAGCTGGCAATGGCCGCAGTGGCCGTAGCCGCATTTCATGTTGCGTTCCAGGGAGACATAGATCTGCTCCCGCGGCACGCCCAGGGCCTCCAGCTCCTGGCAGGAGAAACGCATCATCAGCTCGGGTCCGCACACGAAGCAGAGCGCGTCGTCCGCGTCGAAGGTAGCCAGGCGCAGCAGCTGGGTCACCACGCCCACCTGCCCGCGCCAGCCTGCGGCCGCGCGATCCACGGTGACCTCGACCTGGAGGTCGAACTGCGCCCGCCAGCCCACCAGCTGCTTGGGGTAGAGCAGCTCTTCGGGCGAGCGGGCGCCGTACAGCACCACCACCCGCCCGTACTTTTCGCGGTGGGCCTGGAGGTAGTAGAGCGCCGGACGGAGCGGGGCCAGGCCGATGCCGCCCGCCATCAGCACCACGTCGTGACCCACGGCCTCCTCCACCGGCCACGCCGATCCGAATGGCCCCCGGAGGCCCACCACCGCCCCCCGCCGCAGCCCGCACAGGGCCCGGCTCACGGGCCCGACCGCGCGGATGGTGTGCACCCAGGCCCCGGGCTCGCCGGGGTCCCCGCTCACCGAGATGGGTACCTCGCCCACGCCGAACGCATACACCATGTTGAACTGCCCCGGACTGAAGGCCGGCCCGTTCCCGTCCGCCGGCTCCAGCTCCAGGGTCATGGTATCGCGCGTCTCGCGCACCGTGCGGCGCACCCGGGCGCCGTGCGGCAGCATGCCGTTCATCGCTCGGCTGGCTCTCCGTAGACGTCCGGCAGGCGCAGCAGCACCGCGTTGAACTGCCGGATCATGTGGCGCGCCACCCGCTTCATGAGATCGTAGCCCAGCCGGGGATCGGCGTCGCACTTCTTGCGCAGGCATTCGCCGTCGAACATCAGCGCCCGCACCACCGTCATAGCGCGGAGATCGAAGACCCAGCGGTGGGGCGGCATCAGCCAGGAATAGCCCACCACCTCCCCCGGGCCGGAGGTCAGCAGCGTGATCGGGCTGCGGCCTCCCCCCTGCACCTCGTGACCCACCTGCCCTTCCCGGAGGATGAAGAAGTAGTTGGCCGACGACCCCTCACGAGCCAGGTACTCGTCCGCCGCGAAGCGCGCGTTGGCCGCGCACCCGGCGACCAGGTCCAGGTCCTCCTGGCTCATGTTCTCGAAGAACGGGTGTTTTGCGAGCAGGGGCTCCAATCCTGTCGTCATGGCAAGCTCCCTTTTTCCACCAGCATGATTCCGCTGCTGCGTCGCCGCGCCGCGGTCTTGAACGTGGCCAGCTCTTCAGTGAGGTCGATGCCCACCGGGCACCAGGTGATGCACCGCCCGCAGCCCACGCACCCCGTGGTCCCGAACTGGTCCACCCAGGTCCGGAACTTGTGCATCAGCCACTGGCGGTACCGGGACGCGACCGAGCGCCGCACCTCGCCGCCGTGGATGTACGAGAAATCGCCGGTGAAGCACGAATCCCAGCGCCGCCACCGTTCGGCGTGCTGGCCTGAGAGACTGCTTACGTCGTCCACCGTAGAGCAGAAGCAGGTGGGACACACGGAGGTGCAGTTGCCGCAGGCCAGGCAGCGTTGGGCCACCTCGGCCCAGTGGGGATGCTCGTAGTTGCCGGCCAGCAGCTCCCGCAAGCCGGAGGTATCCAAGTGCCGCCCCATGCGCCCTGCCGCGGCGTCGGTGACGCGCCGCGCCGCAGACTCCTCAGACGCCTCCGCCGCCCGGTGCGGCACCTTGGCCAGCAGCTCGTCGCCCCTCTCGGTGCCCACGTCCACGGTGAAGTAGTGCCGGCCGGCCTCCATCACCTCGGTGAGGGCGAGGTCATAGCCCCCCTCCGCACGGGGTCCGGTGCCCAGCGACTGGCAAAAACAGGTGCCGCCGGGACTCCCGCACTGGACCGCGACGATCAGGGCGGCCTCCCGGCGCGCCCGGTACGCGGGATCCGCCAGCGGCCCCTCGAGAAACACGCGGTCCTGGATCGCCATGGCCCTGAGCTCGCAGCTGCGGACGCCGACGAAGGCGAATTTGGGCACCGGTTCTTCGGCCGGGGCGAACCGGACCTCGCCGTCCTGGCGCTCGGCGGACCACAGCCGCAGCGCCGGTGGGAAGAGGAACGATTTCCAGGAATGGGGACCGACTCCGTATCCGAACCACGCGCCGTCGTCGCGGCGCTCCAGCCGGTAGCGTCCGCCCTCCTGGTGATCGGTCCAGCCGCGAGGGAGGTCCTCGGTGGAGCGGAGCTCGCCGTACACGATGGCGCCGTCCCGCTGGATCGGACCAATAGGGGTGTAACCCGCGCCGCGAAGGGCTTCGAGGAGGGAGCCAAGCGCGTCCGCGTCGAGAAACCGGCAAGGCCCGCGTGCGGACTCGGGGCCCTCCACCACCTGCAGTGCCGCGCCGACCATCACCTCACAGGATAACGGGGGCGCATGAGGCGCCTATGAAGCGCCCGAGAAGAAGCGATCCGGCGCCTAGGCCGCGACTTCCTGCTGCAGAAACTGGAGCACCGCGATCTCCTCCCGGCGCAGCGCGGCGCTGGGCCGGAAGCGGCCCCGCCGCACGCGGGGCGGCTCGGGGACCGCGATGCCCCGGTGATAGGCCTCGATGATCGCCGGATGCACGTAGTACTTCCGGCACACCGCCCGGGTGTTCCGGAGGTGCGCCGCCACCTGATCCGGGGCCCGGTTGACGTTGCGCCGCGCCTGGCGCTCGCTGGTGGGCGGCCCCATGTCGCGCAAGGCGCGCGCCGCCACCATGGTGCCGCTCCAGGTCCGAAAGTCCTTGGCGCTGATGTCCCGCCGGCTCACCTGCCGCAGGTATTCGTTCACGTCGTCCGAATCAATCGCCTGCCGCTTGCCCTCGTCATCCAGGTACTTGAACAGTTGATGGCCAGGCAGGTCCTGCAGCTGTTGGACGATGCGCGCCAGCCGCTGGTCCGCCACCTGAACGGAGTGGAGGATACCGCTCTTCCCCCGGAACTCGAACCGCAGCGTGTAACCGCTCACCTCCACGTGCTGCCGGCGCAAGGTGGTGAGCCCGTAGGAACGGTTGGTCCTCGCGTACTCGTCGTTCCCCACCCGGATCAGCGTCTTGTCCAGCAACCTCACCACCGTGGCCAGCAGCTTCCGGCGCGGCAGCCCGGGAAGACCCAGGTCAATCTCCACCTGCTCGCGAAGGCGCGGCAGCGCTTCGCTGAAGGTGAGCATGCGCCCGAATTTCGATTCGTCGCGGAGGGCGCGGAACCGGGGGTGATAGCGGTACTGCTTGCGGCCCTTGGCGTCCCGCGCGGTGGCCTGGATGTGCCCGCTGGGATCGGGGCAAATCCACACCTCGGTCCAGGCCGGTGGGATCGCCAGCCGCGCCAGGCGTCGCCGCTCAGCCCGGTTGCGGATGAGGGCGCCGTCGGGCCCGTAATAGGCAAAGCCCTTCCCCACGCGCTTGCGGCTGATGCCGGGTAGCGCGTCGGTGACATACCTGAAACCCGCCGCCTCCGCGGCAGCGGCCTGCGTTTCCCGAGCCTCCAGCCCCACTCGGCGTCCTCCCCAGTCGTCGCGGCGCGACCCATTGTGCATTGCGACGGCGCCCGGCGCCAGTTTGCCCCGCTCTCGACCGGGAAGAACGTGGCCTCAGCGCCGCCGCGGGATTCGATTGTCCGGTGTGGTGGGGGACCGTGCGCGCTTCCGGCACGGCCCGGATCACAGCCAACCGGCTGTGATCCTCATGCGGGGGTAAGACTCAGACCGAGCGGGGAGCGGCCGCGTGGCGCGAGGCCAGCACCTGCTCGAGCGTCGCCAGCGCCTCCCGCACCTCCGTCTCCCCGATGATCAGGGGCGGCCGCAGCCGGATGGAGCGGGGACCGCAGGCCAGCGTCGCCAGCCCGGCCTCCCACAGATGGGTGCGCACGGCGTTGCGGGTCTCCGTGTCGGGCAGGTCGAAGGCGAGCAGGCAACCGCGGCCCCGGGGATTGCTCACCGCGGGAACCCGTTCCGCCAGGCTCCGCAGGCCCTCCTGCAAGCCGGCGCCCTGGCGAGCGGCGTTTTCCAGCAGGCGGTCTTCCACCATGATCTGGAGGTACCGCGCGCCTCGCACCATGTCCGCCAGGTTGCCGCCCCAGGTGGAATTGAGCCGCGAGGATACCCGGAACACGTTGCGCTCGACCTGGTCAATCCGATCCGTGCTCATGAAACCGCAGACCTGCGTCTTCTTCCCGAACACCACCAGGTCCGGCACCACGCCCAGCTGCTGGAACGCCCACATCGAACCGGTGGTGCCGAACCCCGTCTGCACCTCGTCGAAGATGAGCAGCGCCTCGTAGCGATCGGCGTACTCCCGGAGCCGCTTGAGAAACTCCGGGCGGAAGTGCTTGTCGCCCCCTTCGCACTGAATGGGCTCGATCAGGATGGCCGCGATCCCGTGCGGGTCCCGGGCGAAGGCCGCCTCGATCTCCCCGCACGCTTTCTGCTCAGCCGCCGCCACCCGGGCGGCGTCCACGGGGTACTCCACCGCGGGATTGCTGATCCGGGGCCAATCGAACTTGGGGAAATCGCGGGTCTTCAGCGGATCAGTATTGGTCACCGAGAGCGTGTACCCGGTGCGCCCGTGGAACGCGTCCTTGAAATGCAGGATCTTGTCGGCACCGCCCTGGATGCCGCGCGACCGGTTGAGCTGGGCCTTCCAATCGAAGGCCGCCTTCATGGCATTCTCCACCGCCACCGAGCCGCCCGAAACGAAAAAGAGGTGCCGGAACGTCGCCGGCACCGCGTGCTTCCGGAACGTCTCTACGAACGCCGCATATTCCCGGGTGTAGACGTCCGAGTTGGCGGGGTTGGCCACCGCCGCCACCATCAGGGACTGACGGAACTCGGCGTCAGCCAGCTTGGGATGGTTGTATCCCAGCGGCAGGGTGGCGAAGCAGGCGTAGCAGTCGAGGTATTCCTTCCCCTCCAGCGCGTCCACCATGTAGCAGCCGTGGGATTTCTCCAGGTCCACCACCAGGTGGAAACCGTCCACCAGGATATTCTCGCGGAGGATGGGGAAGACGCGCTCGGCGGGGACGGTAATCCGGGGCATGCGACGGTTCTCCCGACAGACGTGAGACCAGGCCGGTTAAAACGACGCGGAAATGTACCCGGGGATGTGTGAAGAAGGGTACCGCCGGCAGGTGAAGGCGAGCTAAGACCCTGCGGATACGCGAGTTACGCGGTCACACCGCGGTCGCCACACACTCCAGCCAATTGCGAGGAATGTTGCTCATCCCGGTGTCCTCTTGAGCCCTGCGGAGGCCCTCTTTCAGCGCGTCGGCGCCCTCTTCCAGCGGCACCCCGGGCAACGCGCCTTCAATGAACAGCGAGAAGCGGCCGATGTCCTCCAGGCTCTCCGGGGTCATCTCGATCCGCACCAGATCCACCTGGGGTCGCTCAAAGCCGGAGCGCACGCACAGGTCCGCGTACTGGTCCGCGGAAAGGAACTGACGGGCCACGGCATGGGCATCCCGCCGGACTTCCAGCCCCCGCTCCCGCAGGACCTGCACGGCCCGCACCACCCACCGCCGCCAGAAGCCGGTGGTCCCCTCCACGTAGGCGCCGTCAAAGAACGTGGTGTTGAAGGCGAACACCCCGCCCGGGTGGAGCGATTTGCGGATCTCGCTGATCACCTGGGCCTTGTCCGGCACCAGGTGGATGGCGTTGAGGAAGACCACGGCATCCACCGAGGACACCAGCCGGGACACCCACTCGGCGCTGCCCTGGATGAACTCGGCGTACTTGGATTTGATGGCGGCCCGCGCCCGGGCCAGGGCGGACTCCGACGGATCAATGCCGATGATCCGGGCCTCGGGATCGCTGCGCTCCAGGATGAGCTGGGTCACCGCGCCGGGGCCGCATCCCAGATCCACGATCAACTCGCGCCCCGGGCCGATTACCCGATCCAGGATCCACCGATTGACCTCGGTGAAGAACGGGTGCCGGGTGAATGCTTCGAATGAGAAACGCTGGGCTTCAACCTCGGTGGCCACCGCGACGCTCCATTGGGATGGGGGTCCTGCTAAACATGAAACCTAGCGCTTTCCCAACCGGCCCGATAGACGGGCCGGGACATGGGGAACCGGGGTGTCCCGTTAGCGCTTGCCTGGCTCCAGCCGGCCCAGCAGGCCCAGCAGCCCGTCCAGCAGGGTGAGCGGGTGGGGCGGACAGCCAGGCACCCACAGGTCCACCTGGAGATCCGCCGGGGCGCCGTTCAACACCTCGGGGCTCCCCCGGAAGGGCCCGCCGCTGATGGCGCAGGCCCCCACCGCGATCACCAGCTTGGGCGGCGGCGTGGCTTCATAGGTCGCGCGGAGCGCGCTTTCCATGTTCTTGCTGACCGCCCCGGTGAGCACGATCCCGTCCGCGTGCCGGGGGGAGGCGACGAACTGCACCCCAAAACGGGACAGATCAAACACCACGTTGGAGAGCGCCACCAGCTCCGCCTCACACCCGCTGCAGCTGCCGGCGGCGACGGAGCGCAGCCTCAGCGAGCGCCCAAACAGCCTCCGCGCCCGCCGGTCCAGCTCCTGAATCCGTCTCACCGGCGTGCCGTCCGATACCAGCAGCTCGCGCGAGGTGCCGGCCATGGCGTATTGGTTGGTGAACGTCACCGCGCCGTGGGGGCACGCCGCCGCTTCCTCGGGCGCGAACAGGCAGGCGCCCAGGTCCAACCGCGCCCGCCCATCAGTTCCCACCTGCAGCAGGCCCGACGGGAAGCGGGCGGCGCACTCCGCGCACCCGCCGGTGCAACGCGCGGGGTCCAGGGTGGGGCGGCCGCGGAAACGCTCCGGTAGCTGCGCGTCGGGACCGGGCGGGAAGGGCGCGGTGTAGGGACCCTCGTGCAGGCGGGTGCGGAGCCGCTCAAACACCGGCGCGACCCCCGTTCACAGATCGTGTCCGGCGTAGGAGAGGTTGAAGCTCTTGTTGCAGAGCGGGAAATCCGAGATCTGGTTGCCCGGCATGGCGGCGGCGAGGGCATCCCAGTTGTGGAACGAGGGGTCGGTCACCTTGTAGCGCCGGATTCCACCCCGGGCATCGGTCACCACCGCGTGGACGACCTCGCCGCGCCAGCCCTCCGATATCGCCACGCTCAGCTCGTTGGGCCGCAGCGCACCCACGTCCACCCGGATCGCGCCCCTGGGCAACGCGGCCACCTGCTCCATAAGGAACGGGAGGGAGCGCTGCACCTCGAGCCAACGCAGGTAGGCGCGGGCGAAAACATCGCCCGCCCAGGTCAGAGACACCGGTATCTGGGCAAAGCGGAATACGCCCCAGGGATGATCGTGCCGGGCGTCCCGGGGAACCTCACAGGAGCGGGCCACGAGTCCTACGAACCCGCGCTCGCGGCACAGCGCCCGTGGTACCACGCCCACGCCTTCCAGGCGGCCCTGTACCGACGCGTTGGCGAAGAACTTCGCTGCCACCGGCTCCAGCCGCTCCGCCAGCCGGGCGAGGCGCCGGCGGAAGGTGGTGACCAGCGCGGGCTCGAAATCGAAGCCCACCCCGCCGGGCCGGACCAGCCCCCGGCCATAACGGTTCCCGGTAAGCGCCAGCAGCAGATTCAGGCACTCGCCCCGCAAACGCCCGAAGTCCGCCGCGGCCGGGAGGTAGGCCACGTCGCCGGCCAGGGCGCCCAGGTCACCCAGGTGATTGGCCACCCGCTCGAGCTCGAGGGCGATCCCCCGGATGGCCTGGGCCCGGGGCGTCTTGCGGCACCGCGCCAGCGCTTCCAGCGCGCCGCAATGGGCGTCGGCATGGCTGATGACGGTGTCGCCCGCCACCGATTCCGCCACCAGCACCGCTCGGGTTCCATCGGCGGCTTCCAACAGGCGCTCCACCCCGCGGTGCTGGTAGCCGAGCATGATCTCCAGCGCCAGCACCGACTCCCCGTGGGCCTGAAAGCGGAAGTGGCCGGGCTCGATGATCCCGGCGTGCACCGGGCCCACCGCCACCTCGTGTACCTCTTCCCCCTGGACGGCGTCAAAGGCGTACGCTTCGCGTCCCGCCCAGCCGCCGCTCCATCGCTCGGGAAGGTGGTCCGGCGGGTGGCGCCGCACCGGTTTGAGCCGGGGGTGACCCTCAGGGACCACCCCGCACTGCTCGGCCAGCTCGCGCTCGAACCGCTCCGCCTGCACACAGTCGGGCGTCAGCGCGGGATAGCGCTCGCCCACCACGGCGGACGTCGCCCCCAGGGACCCCGCCGCGTCATCGGCCAGCAGCGCGATGATCCTGAGGGCATCGCCCTCCGGCAGTCCGAAGAGCGAAAGGAGCCGCCGGTCCTGGCGCACCGCCTCCGCCACGGTCAGGCGGAATTGGTCCACCGGCTCGACCGGCACGGCGTCCAGCGGCACCGTGCGGCGATTGCGCAGGGCCAGTCCGAACGAATCGCTCACGGGCTGGTGCCTCCCAGGGCCGCGGCCGCCCCGCTCAGCGCCCGGCTCACCGGGCCGGGCACATACAGCCCCAGCAGCAGGACGGCGCCCGCCAGCAGCACCGGTCCCGTGAGCAGCCAGGGGTCCTCCACCCCACCCCGGGCGACGCCCGCCGGCTCGCCGTGGAACATCGCCAGGATGCTCCGCCCCATTCCGGCGAAGATCACCAGGATCAGCGCCGCCACCAGCAACGCCAGCACCACATGGCCGCCGGCCACCGCCGACCGCAGGATGGTGAACTCGCTCACGAACGAGCCGAACGGGGGAGAGCCCGTGGCCGCGAGCAGCCCCACCACCAGCAACGTGGCGGAGACCGGCAACGCGCGGCGCAGTCCCTTGAGCTCCGCCATCAGCGGCGTGCCAGCGGCCAGCACCACGTTCCCGACCGCGAGAAACAGGAGTCCCTTGGCCAGCGCGTTGTTCACCACGTGCAGGATGGTGCCGTAGGCTCCCACCCCGCCGAAGCCCAGGCCCAGCACCAGGAGCCCCATGTGCTCGACCGACGAGTAGGCCAGCAACCGCTTCACGTCCGTCTGGCCCAGCACGAAGGCCGCGGCCACCACCAGCGACGCCAGCCCAAAGGCCAGGAGCAGCGGTTGCGCAAACGCGACCAGACCGGCGGCCACCAGCACCTGGAAGGCCCGCGCCACCCCCAGGAAGGCGCAGCTGGTAAGCACCCCGGCCATGAGTCCGCCCACCAGGCTCGGCGCTTCGCCGTAGGTGTCCGGCTTCCAGGTGTGCAGCGGGGCCAGGCCCATCTTGGTGCCGTACCCGGCCAGCAGGAAGACGAACGCTGCGCGGAGCCAGGTGGCGTTCAGCCGGGAGGCATCCCGCACCAGGTCGGGCAGGACCAGAGGCCGGGCGCCGGGTGCGCCGAACTGCGCCGTCGCCAGGAAGAACACGCCGAGCAGGGCCAGCGCGATCCCCACCGAGCACAGCATGAGGTATTTCCACACCGCTTCCAGCGACCGGCGGTCGGCACGGTGGTAGATGAGCGGCGCCAGCGAGAGCGTGGTGGCCTCCATCCCTACCCAGAGCACGCCCAGGTGCTGGCTCAGCGTCACCAGCGAGGCGGACGCCAGGAACGCCAGCAAGCAGCTCACGAAGGCCCGGCCGCCCCGGGGGTTCTCGCGGCGCAGGTAACCCACCGCGTAAACCGCCGACATCAGGAAAACCCCGCTGACCACCGACAGCACGATCAGGCCCATGGCGTCCGCCGCGATCCAGCCGTCGAGGACCGGAGCGGGGGGATTGGCCCACACCCAGGACACCAGGCCCAGGTGCACCGCCGCCGCGGCCACCAGCCATCCGGTCCGGAACGCCACCGCTTTGTGCGCGTACGCTCCGAGCGCCGCAAAGGCGGGAACCAGGAACAAGGCGAGCAGGATCACAACTCTTTGAGCTCCTCCAGGTTGGCGGAGCTCATCGAGTCGAACTCGCGGTTGATGTGAAAGACCACGATCCCCATGATGAACACGCCCACGAACACGTCCAGCAGCACGCCCATTTCCAGCAGGAACGGCACCCGCTCGGTCTGGGTGAGGCCAAAGACGTAGATCCCGTTTTCCAGCATCAGGTATCCCACCACCTGGGTCAGCGCCTTGTACCGGGAGGTCAGCACCACCAGTCCGGCAAGCACGTTGGACAGCGCCACGGCCACCAGCAGCGTGCCGCCGGACGCCGGCAGCGGCAGGGTGGGAGCCACCGCGAACGATCCGGCGACCACGCCGGCGCCGATCAACAGCGACGCCACGTACCCGATCACCGGCTCGACCTCGCGGCGCACCTGCGCTTCGCGAATGGCCCACGCCAGGAACCAGGGCAGCGCCACCGTCTTGACCGCGGCCGTGCCCAGCGCCAGGCCCAGGGTGTGCAGCGAGAAGGCCGGATGGAGCGCGACGGGCAGCGCCGCGAGCAACAGGCCCTGGAGGGCGATGGCCCGTATGCAGGTGCTCATCCGGCTGGTGCCCAGGACCACGAAATCGGTCAGCACCACGAGCAGCAAGAGCACGGTGGCGTACTGGCTCACGAGGCGCTCAGCAGCAGCATCAGGGCAAAGGTGGAGAGCGCGGCTGCCGCCACCAGGAACTGGGGCACCCGCGTGAGCCGGAGCCGGGCCATCATGGATTCCACCCCCCCCACGGCCACGCCCACCACCACCAGCCCGCCCACCAGCACCAGCGCCGAGCCCGCCGGGGAAAGGCCGGCCCGCGGCACCAGCACGCCGAGCACCAGGGCACCGAACAGCGCCAGCTTCAGCGCGCCGCCGTAGAGAATGAACGCCAGGTCCGGCCCGCCGTGATCCAGCACCATCACCTCATGGATCATGGTGAGCTCGAGGTGCGTCGCCGGATCGTCCACCGGCACCCTGCCGTTCTCCGCCAGCATCAGCACGAAGAGGCTGCCTCCCACCAGCACCAGGGCCGGAGCGGCGCTGGTCCAGGTGTGGAGCAGACGCTCGCCCAGCATCGCGGTGAGCGACGAGCCGGCCGTGGCCGCCGCCAGCGCCGCAAAACACAGGAAGAGCCCCGGCTCGATCAGGCTCGCGAAGGCGACCTCGCGGCTCGCGCCCATGCCCTCGAAGCTGGAGCCGGTGTCCAGCGCGGCGAGCACCAGCAGGAACCGGCCCAGCGCCAGCAGCCCGGCAAAAGCCACCACGTCGCCCACGAACGCTACCGGAGCCGCGCGGCCGTCCAGGGGCAGCAGCGTGGCGGCAGCCAGCGTGGTTCCGGCGAACAGCGCCGGGGCCAGGCGGAACATGGGACCGGTGGTGGTGCTGTACACCGCGCCTTTGCGCAGCAGCTTGGCCAAATCGGCGTACAGCTGGAACACCGGCGGCCCGCGGCGGCCGGCGATGAGGCTCTTGGTGCGCACCGTGAGCCCCGGCAGCAACGGCGCCAGCCCCAGCACCAACGCCAGCGTGAGCAGGGAGGCCGCGCTCATGGCGATCCCTGCATGGCCAGGTACACCAGCAGCAGCCCCACCGTCACCACCAGATACAGGAGGTACAGCTGCAGCCGCCCCTGCTGAATGGGACGCAGTCGGGCGCTCGCGGCCTGCACCGAGCGCCACAGCGGAGAGAATCCGCGCTCCAGGACCAGGTTTCCGGGCCGGGTGTGAAACGCCGTCGGGGTGCGCTCCGCGTGCACCCCGCTCAGGCGTCCGAAGAGGCCCAGCAGCGGCGCCGCAAAGGACGATGCCGTGTACTGCATCCGCGGGCTGGGCGCGGGGTAGCCACAGCCCCAGGTGGCGACGCTGGCGCTGCCCGCGCGCCGTAGCAGCGCCGTCCGCGCCAGCCACAAGAGGAGCGAGGTGCCAATCGCCAGCCCTGCGACGAGGGTAATCCGCTGCCCCGCAAAGACGATGGGGCCCGCCAGCGAGCTCGCCGCGCTCTCCGGCACGCCCGCGACGAAGGCCGCCGTCCGCAGCACCGGCCCGATCACCAGGACCGGAGCCAGCCCGATCGCCACGCAGCCCAGGGCCAAGGCCACCGCAGGCGCCAGGTAACCCGGAGATTGCTCCCGCGCGTCACGCCCGCTCTCGGTCCGCGCCTGCCCCAGGAAAACCACCCCGCAGACCTTGGCGAAACAGGCCAGCGCCAGCCCGCCCACCAGCGCCAGCGCGGCCGCGCCGAACACGCTCAACTCCGCCGGCGATCGGCTGAATCCCGCCTGGAACAACGCCTGGAACACCAGCCACTCGCTCACGAACCCGTTCAAGGGCGGGAGACCAACGATGGCCGCCGACGCGATCAGGAACACGATCCAGGTCACCGGCATCCGGCGGGCCAGAGCGCCCAGGCGTTCCAGATCCCGGGTTCCGGTCGCGCGCAGCACGTTCCCCGCCCCCAGGAACAACAGGCTCTTGAACAGGGCGTGATTGAGCGTGTGGAGCAGCGCGCCGGCGATTCCCAGCACCGCCACGATCGGCACCCGATAGGCCAGCCCCAGCACGCCCACCCCCAGGCCCAGCAGGATGATCCCGATGTTCTCCACGCTGTGGTAGGCCAGCAGCCGTTTGAGGTCGTGCTGGGCCAGCGCCCACACCACGCCGAGGATGGCCGAGGCCACCCCTAGAATGAGCACCGTCCAGCCCCACCAGGCCGGCGGCAGGGACAACAGCGTGACCAGCCGGAGCAGCCCGTAGATTCCCAGCTTGATCACCACGCCGGACATGACCGCCGATATGTGCGACGGAGCCGCCCCATGCGCTTCCGGCAGCCAGAAGTGCAGCGGCACGAACCCGGCCTTCACGCCGAAGCCCAGCAGTCCCAAGGTCAGCAGCAGGATGCGGACGCCTCCCAACCGCTCCGCCGCGCCGGCCAGCGCGGCGAAGCTCAGGTCCGGCGCGAACGAGCCCCAGGTGCCGAAGAGAAGGAAAAGCGCCAGGGTTCCGGCGTGGGTTGCCACCAGGTAGACCAGACCCGCGTGCCGCACCTCCTCCCGGGCGTCGTCGAACACCACGCCGAAGTACCCGGCCAACGCCATCAACTCCCAGGCCGCGAGGAACGGAACCGCCGCCTGGGCGGTCACCACCAGCACCAACGCGGCAAGCAGCGCGCTGAAGACCAGCCGGGCGAAGGGCACGGAGCCGTGCTCCGCTTCGGCCCTGAGGTAGAACGTGCCGTACATCAGCGCGGCGTACCCGGCGCTCACGATCAGCACCAGGAACCAGGCCGACAGGAGATCCACCCCAAACACCCAGGCCCCGCCCGGCACCCCCGTGGCCAGTCGCACGGCGGGCGCCGTGCCGCCGCCCAGCACGCGCAGCGCGGGCACCAGCACCAGCCCGGCGCCGGCGGCGGAAAGCAGCAGGTAGGTCAGCGCGGCCAGCCGGGGCTGCCGACGGAACAACACGGCGGCGGCCCCGCCGCCCAACAGCAGCAGCACGCCCAGAAACAGGGAGTTCACGTGGGAATTTGGAAGTAGCCGGTGGGCCGCGTCTCCATCTCCTGGATCCGCCGACGGATCTGCTCAGTGGAGGCGCGCGCCTTCAGCAGTCGCCGAAGCTCCGCGTCCCGCAGCACCAGCCCCAGGCGGGCCAGAATCTTCAGGTGCACCGGCACGCTGGGACTGATGACGACGAACAGGGCGTGGACCGGAATGCCGTCCACCGCGTCGAATTCCACGGGATGGCGCAGCAGACAGAGCGCGACCAGGGGTTGCTCCACGTGCAGGAGAATGGGATTCCGGGCATGCGGAATGGCGATGCCATCGCCGATCCCGGTGGAGCCCATGGCCTCGCGGGCCTCCAGCACCGCAATCAGGAACTCACGGTCGTAGTCCGGCGGCAGCGGCAGGCGGGCCACGACGTCCCGCAGGACCCCGCTCCGATCCTCGCCGCTCACGTCCGCGTGGATCCCGCCCGCCTCCAGCAGATCGGAGAGGGGCGGCACCTCCTCCGCCGCCTGCCGGGCATCCTCCAGCAGCCGCCGCGAGACCACCACTCCGTTCTCCATGGCCCACTGCCACAGCTCGATGGGATTGAGGTAGAGCTGCTCGCTCACCTTGTGGACCGGGAGACCGCGTTTCTTGATCCACCCACGCAGGGTCGCCTCGTCCACGCTGAAGTAGGGCGCCGCCTGGCGGAGCGTCAGCTGCACGGGAGAGGGCGGTTAAGTGGGGGATCGCTCACGGGAAGGCTCTGGGTCTGGCGCGAAGCATAACCGCGCGGCCTCACAGCACCAAGTCCCACACCTCTTCTACCAGGTCGTGACCAAAGCTGTGATGCCTGGCCGAATGGGTCAGGCGATAACCCTCTTTGCGATAGATGTCGCGCGCGGCGACCAGGTTACTCTGGGTCCAGAGCGTGATCTTCCGATAACCCCTGGCCCGGGCGAACAGGGTGCACTCGTGGACCAGGCGCTTGCCCAGGCCCATCCCCCGCGCCCAGGGCTCCACAATCAGCATCCGGAGCTGCGCCACGGTGGGGGACTTCTTCACCAGGAACACGAAGCCCGCGACCTCCCCCTCGCAGTCCGCGATCCAACAGCGCTCGCGCCGGGGATCGTAATGCCGCATGAACCGGACCACGATCTCCGCCACCAGGGCCTCGAACTCCGCGTTCCAGCCGTATTCCCGCGCGTACAGCGCCCCATGGCGGTGAATGACCCAGCCCATGTCGCCGGGACGGGGCGGCCGGAGCCGGTAGGGAGCGCCGCCGGGCTCCACCCGTCCCCGCAGGGCTCCTTCCACCGTCCGCATCCCATCCACCAGCCGGGCCTGCCGCCCCACCGGCAGGCGCTCCAGCAGGGCCGCGACCTCCCGCCGTTGCCGCGCCTCCAGCACGGCAAACCGCTCCTTCCCCTTCCGGGTGAGCGAGAGGTGCGCGCGCCGTCCGTCCGTGGCGGATCGCTCCCGGGCCACCAGCCCCTGCCGGGCCAGCGCCTTCAGGGTGCGACTCAGGTACCCGGGATCCAATCCCAGGGCATCCACCAGATCGGTGGCGGTGGGTGCGTCCCCGTGGGCCAGCTCGTAGAGAATCCGGACCTGGGTGAGCGAAAAGGGGCTTTGCAGGAACCCCTCGTTCAGCAGCCCGATCTGGCGGGTATAGAAACGGTTGAAGCGCCGGACGGCGGCGACGCGCTGCAAGAGCCCGGCTCTGGTCATGGCGGCCTCCCACGACCAGAGTCGGGCCATTAGTTGCTTTTGTCAAGTATCTGCGTCAGGGCCGGATCACCGCCGTCACGAACTCCTGCGCCTGGACCGCCAGATCCAGCGGCGGCAGCCCGGGCCGGTCCGGGTGCCCCTCGATCCGCTGCAGGTTGGCGGCCGCCTTCTGGTAGCTTGAGTCCGCGCTCACCGCCAGCCGGTACTGATCCTGGGCGGCGGTGAAGTAGCCCCACCGCTCCAGCGCCATCCCCAGGTTGTTGTGGAACACCGGCACGTCCGGCTGCAGATCCACCGCGCGCGCCAACGCCCCGATGGCGTCTCCCGGCAGCCCCTGCTCGATGTAGAGCACGCCCAGATTGTTGAGCGCCCACACATCCGCACTGTCCAGGGTCACGGCCGTGCGATAGGCGGCCACTGCCAAGTCCACCTCTCCTCGCTCAGAACGGGCCCGGCCGATCAACCGGTAGACCTCGGCGGAGGTGGTATCCACCGCCCGCACGCTGTCCAGCTGGCTCAGTGCCTCGTCCGGGCGATTGGCCTCCAGCAACACCCGGCTCAAGTTGATCCGGCTCTTCAGGTGCGTGGGATCCAGCTCCAGGGCCTTGGTGAACGCCGCCTCGGCCCGCTCCCGGTCCCCCACTTTCCAGGCCGAGAGGCCCAGCATGTATTGGCCCCAGGCGTTCTCGGGCTTGCTCTCCGCGTACGCTCCGAACAACGCCACGGCCTCCGCGTAGCGGCCCTCGCGGTACACCGCCTCGGCCTCGTCGAAGTGCACCGGGCCCAGCACCCTGGGCGTGCTGGACACCGACCCGGTGACGGTGCTGCCCAGCGTGGCCTGGGTATCGGCCTGGGTGCTCTGCCCCGTGACCTTGCCGTCCACTCCACCCACCCTGCACCCCGACAGCGCCACGGCCAGCACCACTCCCGCGAGCGCCGCCGCGCTCCACCAGATCCGTTCCTGCTCCATCCTGACGACGCGCATGACTCCCTCCTGGCTCTGCGCCCCCTTGGGGCGCGGTTGACGGGTGACCTCCCGGGGGAGTGCAAGAGCAACGCGCTTGCCAGCGCG
>Ga0153915_10000779_pt1 | contig 29438 bp, 24 predicted proteins | sample Opewatmetagenome_2_FD_107003 | JGI IMG/M metagenome (GOLD analysis project Ga0153915, IMG submission 107003) | Freshwater wetland microbial communities from Ohio, USA - Open water 3 Core 3 Depth 3 metaG | ecosystem: Environmental > Aquatic > Freshwater > Wetlands | place: USA: Ohio, Lake Erie...
CAATTCTTAATTCTTGTTCGGATTTCATTAACAAGTGGTATCTCAATGAAAACACCGGGATCGTCAAATGCCTTCGAACTCTCAGAAGCAATTACATATCCGGCAGGCCTACGGCCTTCCTTTTAATACAAATTCTCTATTTTCACGAATATAGCTCCAATATTTTGAGGGCTCATGATAGGGAGAATTTATTATTAGCTTATCAATTTTGTTCAAATATTAATCCTGCTCTATTTTATTAATAGCATTCTTTAATTGTATTTGAATGTCATCATGTTTTAGTGTAAATGTTATGAAATTTGAATATTTGGGGTGGCAAAAAACTCTTAACTTACCAATAGATTGAGCAATATTTTGCCTAAGCACAGACCAGACTTCAGATTGACCCAAACTGCCCGTTTCGAATTGATCTTTCTTTATATATCTTCTTTGTTCCTCGGCAATATAGTCTGGTGGATAATCTGAATGTCGCCAATCGGGAGGAAAATCAATTATCACTAAAGGCAATACTAATGAGTCATTAAGAAAATCATTCCTCAATGATGGATCATAAAGCGTGGTTGTATTATCGATATTAGTGTTCTCCACACAAACTCTTATCATTTTTTGAAACTCTTCGTTAAGTTCTAACTTTTTTTTCCAACTTTTTCTTTTCGCTTTATAGAAGTCATAGTAATCATTCCAGAGTTGCTTATCTTGAGTTTTATCTCTGGCCAAGACATATATTCTTTTATATAGATTTCTAGTTAATAAAAGGCTAAATAATTCCACACCAGTCTTACCTGCTTTATCCGTGATCCATTTAAGCACTTTGAGATCTGTTTTTTGGATTTGGGACGCCTCTATTTGGTCTTCATTTTTCTCGAATAATTCACCTTGTTCTTCTGCCGGATCATGCGGTTGAATAAAATCAATAAACTCGTCCTTCAATTTGTGCAATGTTTCTTCATTGTTTTTTAACATACACCAAACAATTTGGTGCAACATAGCTTTTACCGCTCTATAAGCATGGTGCCAATAAACTGTACCAAACATGGCATATCTTGCAAAAGATAATCCTTCTGCTGGTATTTTACCTTTTTCATGTATACCTAAAGCTGCATATGTCTTTTTATCCTCTTCTTTAAAAACAATTGTAAAACATCTGAGCAATCTTTCTAAATCTATTCCATCTCCATATTTTAATCCTAAATGTCGGCTATCTCTAAGTAGATAATCAATTTTATCAGCATCAATTGGTCCGCTAATTAACGAATGTAAGATTCTATCTTTTAAACTTCCTATTTTTTCAATAGGATTCGCATCTAATATGGATTTCACATCTTCAATTTGTGTCGCCCAGCCATCTTCTTTTTCTATAAGTTTAGCTAAACTAGTTTTATTGTCCCCCAGTATTCGTAAAACAACATTTTTATGAGAAAAGGTGTTGATATCTGCCTCTTCCAGATCATGTGCAAGTGGATATTGTCCTATATCATGCAATAAAGCAGCTAACAAAACAGCTTTTATGTCTTTTTCTGTCATTAACTGTTTAAATAAAGGATTTAATGGATCCTCATATAAGGCCATAATTATACGGCTTAAGACAGAGAATGTGCCCAAAGAATGTTCAAATCTTGTGTGAGTTGCAGTTGGATAAATAAGATTTAGAAGCCCAAGCTGCGTTATACTTCCCAATCGCATAACAAATGGGTGGCTTGTGACTTCTCTTATACGAGTAGTAAATGGAGTGGTGGCAAGAACAGTTACCTGAATTGTGTCTTGTAAATACAAGCTTAACTCGGGTATTTGCTTTTCAATATCATAATTCCCAATTAGTTTCTCAAAATCAACTTTGCATTCAGTTATAGAATTATATTTGATTTCCTTAAGTGAATTGATTGTGAGCCCTAATGCTTTTTCATCATCAGTATTGTATCCATCTAATAAACGACAAGATAGTAATTTTAGGTACCTTTTATTATAATTTGATAATAATTTTGGTTTTTTTTCTTCTAATAGTTTCAATAATTTCAAAAATGTTTTTCCTAGTGAGAATAAATCCCATTCTTTTTTTAGAACGTTATGCGCAGCTTTACCTCTGAATCTATTTGGATTTGTGTGCGCTTCGCTCATAAATTGTCTAGCATTTGGGTGTATATAACCTTCCGTCCCCCCAATAAGCGTCAAATCAGTATCGACGGATAGTACTTTTGCAAAACCAAAATCAGCCAATATCGGCTCACACTTTGGTGTTATAATTATATTGCCCGGTTTTATGTCCATATGTATAGCATCATTATGGTGCAAATAATCAACAACATTAATAATGTTATAATAAATATTTAGAATATCATTTTCTGCGACATTCTCTTCAATTATATATTTATCAGAATCTTTTGCTCCTTCTATATAATCCATAATGTAGAATGGCGTACAATGCTCTCCCACGATAGTGTTTCCCTTCGCGAATATTTTAATCAAATTCTGATGAGATAATTTTGATAATAAATTTGTTTCAGATGTTAGAATATCTGCTAATAATTTCTCTTTTCCGGTTGATGGTCTGGAGATTTTTATGGCTCTAATAGCGTCCATATTTTTATCGTAAACCTTTGCTACGATACCACTTCCACCGATACCAATGGGTTCATCCAATCTATAATTAAATGCAATACTCTTTTCAATTTCGGGTATCATTTTCTCAAGAATTTTTGATTCATCATTCCAAGCATCAATAAGATTGATGTCTTCTTGATATTTTCCCTTTACTAAATCGTAAAAGCTCATATGCACCTCAGTTTATATCAATTACCTTCAAACTCTCAATCCCTCTGTCATCCACTATCTTAACCGCTATCCGGTTATAGCTGCCTGCTTCAAAGGGGACAGAGATTGTTTCCCTATCTGCTTCTATAAATCTTCACTCTATCTTAAGTAGCTCCAATGTTTCTAGTCTCTGAATATCGAGAGTTAATTATTAGGTTATTTATTTTTATCCATTTTCAAAGTATATTTTATGTGTATTGACTGCTAGTTGATACAAGGTATTTGCATGTTTATCAATTTGAGGGTGTTTTACGGCTGTACGCGAATAAATAAAATATGGTTCGATCTCATTATTAGTTAATAATATAGCTCTGTAATCTGAATTGAGATTTATCTTTTTACAAAAAGCAATATCCTCTTGGGTAAAATCAGACATTTTACTTATTAAGATATACACTTTGAAGTAATCCGAATCAATAGTATTTGCAAGGGCAAGTAAATTAGAAATATCATTTTCTTCAATTCCCCCCCCCTTTGACTTACATTCTCCTATCACCATTTCCGGTTTTTTGTTGTATTCCTGTGAGATATACAACAAATCTATTTCTATTTCTTTTTTGAGTGCAGATAATTTTAGCTTTAGTGATGGGAACAAAAGCGCATGATCAGAATGAATTGTTGTATCAAGCTGCTGAAGAGTCGCTACAACTGGTATAGCTCCCTCTTGATTATCTCCTTTACCAAAAATTCCAGATCTTCTATATCCCCATCTTTTATTTTCAATTTGCAATAAGATATTGTTAGGATGTCCACAATAACTACACTTAGTAAAAGTGCAAATATTGTCTAATTCTGTCCAAAATTCCATATTACAATTCTCGCACAAAAATGTTTTCCCAACTCTGAAAGCTGATCTATTTACAAGATGGTTGAAAACATCTTCAGGAATAATGTTGGGGAATGATCTCCCTTCGAAATGAAGGTCGGAGTATTTATTACTGAAGTTTATTATGGTTTTATTATTTTTGCCATCTAGTGGGGCTTCATTTATCTTTTCTATTATATGAGCTTTCGCATATTCTTTGTCTGGGTTTGAGGACATCATAAAATCTCGGACTCCTTGCATTTTAAACACGCGACATCCTTGAATCCCGCCAAACTGATCAATAATTCTCATCGCTATAAGTCCAGCTTTACTTATCTCTGCCCGGATTCCCATTTTCTTAAACACTTCAACAATATATTCGGCAACATTAACCGAATAAATATTCAAGTAATTTGTTGAGGCAGGGACTATTAACTTTTGCCCAAATGTGCTTGTCCTTAAATGACGATACTGTAAATAGTATTTCTCACCTAAGAATGTATTTAAGTGTGGATAATGTGGAAATGCAAAACTCCTATGAATCGAATCAGAATATTTTGTAAAACTATTAATTTCACATATTAAAAATGATCCCGCAGTTGATTGTTGTCCAATCAAACTATTGATAGGAACTTGAATTAAACACTTTTCACCATATTTAGTTTGAATAATATTTGATTGAAGAAAATGATTTGTGATGTAGTAATCGGAAGGTTTTATATTAAGTCCATTCCACAGTATCGGACTAACGTAAGATTTATATTCACCTTTCTCCATCAAATAATCTTCGAAAGATTCTTCGTTCAAATAGAACATCTCAAACCTTTGAGTTTCGTCTCCATATAGCATTTTATTGATTCGATTAGTTTTAGTCCGATATTTTTCTATTAAATTACCATAAAGGCTTTTATAACTTTTATCATAGAAATGAATTTTTATTCCAGAAGCTCGTAAATTCCAAAAGTGAACTATATCAGCACCATTTTTGATATTTCCGAAATAAATTCCATTCTCACGTAAACCATTAAAAGTATTCGCGTGGAGACCATATGTTGTTAGTTTGGCTGGGCTCATTACTGCATTGTAATTATCTGACAAAGCTTTTTCTATGTTTGATTCGACATCTTGCATTATCAGGTAATCGCTTAATAAAGCATAATAATCTATATTCACTTTCTCTTTACTAGGATATTTACCCAATGCAACAGTACAAAGATTATCTATGTTTTGGTCTTTGGAAGAATATATAACAATTGGAGTTTTGGGAAATCCTTGTGATGCCTCTATCGTACCATTCTCTTTGGTATATTCGCGCAATGGGGAAGTAATATCTAACAAGAAGGAACTATCCCCAAGATAAGACCTATAAAAAAGAGTTTTATAGTCAAAAGGCCATGGGAGATGAGTGTATTGGGCAATAAACACATCTGCATCATTGTCTTTTTCAATGTTTATTAAGACATCAACATTAAAAGCTTTTATTAAATTATCGGCAAAGATTGAATCGTTGTATGGAATCAATGGATTATATAATCCACCCCACAACGAGAAATTTATTTGCATGGCTCGAATAATCGAATCGTAATTATTTGTATTAACGCATATACCTAATTTTATTGGCTTAAATTTAATTTGTTGATACATGTCGACAATAAATCTGTCACTCATAACTCAATTACCTTCAAACTCTCAATCCCTCTGTCATCCACTATCTTAACCGCTATCAGGTTATAGCTGCCAGCTTCAAAGGAGACAGAGATTGTTCCTTTATATGCTTCAGTTGAATTTTTGTCATCAAACTTTCTATTGGTATAACATTCCTGTTTTTCATTTAACGTTTTTACTGCCATTTATTATAAGTATTTTTAAAACAAGATAGGGGTTTTCACATTTTGAATGTAAGGCTTCTTTAATTCATAATCAATATAAAAGCTGAAAATATTTTTAATTTAAAGAAGTGGTGGGGCGCTTACCCTGCGCCCCGGCATAAATTTATTTTTATAGGCTATTCCAATCTGGTGGATTAACGCCGAGAATGTTTTTAACGAAGAAATCTTTTCTTTTTCTGTCTATGTGGGGCAGATCGTGCGCGTGTCCCGCGCCCGGAACAACAACAAGCTCAAAATCCTTCTTCGCTTTAATAAGCGCGTCAACAACCTGGTATGTAGAAGCGGGGTCCACATTATCATCAACTTCCCCCACTTCGAGCATAAGTTTTCCTTTAAGCTTGTAAGCATTAACGACATTCGAATTTTCTTCATACTGCGGCCCTAAAGGGTAGCCCATCCATAATTCATTCCACCATATTTTATCCATTCTGTTATCGTGGCATCCGCAGGTTGATACGGCGACTTTATAAAAATCGGGATGGAATAAAAGCGCCGCAGTTGAAATCTGCCCCCCGGCCGAACCGCCGTAAATACCCATATTGGAAATATCCATAAAAGTATGTTTTTTAGCTGCGGCTTTAATCCATAGTTTTCTGTCTTCAAAACCGCCGTCTTTAAGATTCTTCCAAATAATATCCTGAAAAGCCCGCGAGCGCATTCCGGTTCCCATAGCGTCGCACTGTACAATAATAAACCCTACTTCTGCAATTGTTGACATATATCTGAATACGGCATTAAAAGATTTAGGAGTGTAAAACCCTCCCGGCCCGGCATAAATATATTCGAGAACATGATAAGATTTTTTCGGATTGAAGTTTGTAGGTTTAAGAATAATACCCCAGATATCGGTTTTGCCGTCCCGCCCTTTTGACGTGAAAACTTCGGGCATCTGCCATCCGGTTTTAAGAAGCTCCGTAATATCAGCCTTTTCAAGTTCCATAACTACTTTTCCATCTGCAAGGCTCCGCACAACTGAAACAGGAGGCAAATCAACTCTCGAATAAGTATCGATGAACCATCCTTTATCGAATGTAATCTGCGCAGGCGCATTTCCTCTTTCGGGGGGCATAGGCATACCGGGGAATCTGTTATCGCCGAATGAGAAAACCAGTTCGTGATTGGCGCTTTCCGGAGTCAATTCAACAAGTCCGGTTCCGTCAAAATTAATTTTATATAAGTGGATGAAATACGGATCCTCGCCTGCATTCCTGCCCGAAGCTTTGAATAATATCTGCCTGTTCTTTTCATCAACTTTAACAACCTCCCTTACAACCCATTCCCCTTTTGTAATCTGGTTCTTAACCTGTCCGGTCAAGCCGTCATAAAGATAGATGTGCTGCCATCCGTCCCTTTCCGATTTCCAGATAATTTCCTTTCCGTCATTAATATCGTATCTGTAATTATATGTATAGCACACGAATGTTCTGCTTGTTTCATTAATCAGGTTTTTAATTCTGCCTGTTTCAGCGTCAATTTCATCAACCCTGTACTGCTGATGCCCTCTCTGATTATATTCAACTGTAAAACCGCGGCTGTCTTTGCGCCATTCAGGATTCGAAAGAGAATATTGATTATCAAAAACAGCCTCATCAACGGGAATTTCTTTTTTATTTGTTACATCAAACAATTTTGGGCGTTCAAACGGAAGTGCGTCCCCCGGTTTCTGATATTCTCTTTTCTGAAGTTTCGGCTGAAGCTGATCGGCCGGCGATGATTCAACAAAATAAATATATCTTTTAACGTTCGGCCTTATTTTAACGGCGGCAATTTTTTTAGAATCGGGAGACCATTGTAAATAAGCCGAATAATAATCTCCCGGCGAGCCGTCGCAGCTAAGCTGTGTTTCTCCTTTTCCTTTTTTCGGTCTTACGTAAACATTGGAATTTTTTACAAAGGCTTCCCATTTGCCGTCGGGGCTCACGACCGGCTCTCCGGCAGTCTGGTCATCCCTTTCAGCCCAGTAGCCCCTTTTCATATCATTTCTATCCCGCGGATTTTCCTGTTTTTTAAAAGTATAATCATCAAGCCTGCATATCCATTTTACATTTTCAAGGCTGAATTCAAGCTCGTTCTTTTCTTTATTTAACCTCGGATTATCAAGAACAATCTTATAAGGAACATAATTATTGCCCGAAGCCTGCGATAATCCCGCGGCAAATTTTTCATGGTTGAACAAAGATGATTTTGTTTTCCCCTCAAGATCGGCAAGTATGTATTCTTTTCCTTTTCTGGTCTGAGTCTGATAAATGATATATTTGCCCTCCTGCATGAAAGAAGGCCTTACAACCGTGCCGTAAACAAGGTCCCTTAACCTGTCAACCGTATCGGCTCTCTGATAATCGGAAAGTTTTCCCTGCGCATTTACAAACTGAACATTTTGAAAAAATATAAAAATCGCCAGACAAACAAATACTTTGTTGAAAGTTTTCATAATTCGTCCCCGTTCTCTATTAAACTGCAATGATTTATTAAAACCGAAATGAATTATACTTTAATTCCAGCTTACTTTAAAATAGAAACGGCTTTGCGAAAACAAATTACAATATCAATCTAAACAATTTAGATTTTAAATTTATTCAGCGGGTTCCTTAATCCCCCGCACCCGTAAACATAGGGCATTATTTATTCTTTATGCTTTTTCAGAAGCAAATTTCTCTTTTTCAACCATAACATCAGCGCATCCATGCCAGCATCTGGGGTCTTCGCCGAGATAATCCCCCATAGTGTAGGCTGCGCCTCTGCATCCGCCGCAAGCAAACTTATATTCGCATTTTCCGCACCTTCCGTTAAGAAAACTTCTTGAAAGCCTGAAGGTATTCAGCTTTTCATTCTTATACCAAATTTCGCCGATAGGAGTATTTTTTATATTATCAACTTCCACCGGAAAATAAGGGCAAAACTGCACCATCCCCTGTGGATTTATATACAAAAGCGAAAAGGCGACAGAACAGCCTGTAACGGCTTCGCCCGTGCTTAATTTAGAATTGCTTTCTATTTCCTCTTTCCTAAGCGGATTGGTCAATAATTCCGGGAAAGGATCGCTGAAACCGATAGTCATATTAAGGCCTTGGCATAAATCCCAGATAAAACGGCTTAGCCTTTGATGCTGAATGGGATCGACAAGAGCGCCGGCTGCATTGCCTACCGGAACAACATACCTGAAATTAAAAGATTCAACGCCGTGCGAACGAACAAGCCTTATAAGTTTTTCAACCTCTTCCTCCCCCTGCCCGAAATAAGTCATTCTGACTGCAAGAGGAACGTTATATTTAACGAGAAGATCAACGGCGTTAAGAGTTTTCCTGAAAGCCCCTTTTCCCCTTATAGAATCGTGCACATCGGCAGTTGAACCTTCCATGCTTATATTAAACCCGTTGATTAATTCAACGAGGCGCTCAACATTATTTTCATCAATCAGAGTGGCGTTTGTTAAAAGCTCAACCGGCAGGGAAAGATATTCCTTAATATACTGAAGCACTGCAAAAATATCTTTCCTCATCAGAGGTTCCCCTCCCGCCATAGCAAGCGAAGCATTAGGAGCAAGAACATTAATTTCATCCAGCATCATTATTGCATCGGAATAGCTTAAGTCATCAACAGCTTTGTCAAGATTGCTTGCCCTGCAATGTTTACAGTTCAAATTGCATGATGAAGTTGTATCCCATTGAATTATTTTAGGCGGGTGTTCCCAGTTAATTGTATTTTCCATAATAATACTCCTCAAATTAAATCGCTGAATAATTCTTTAATAAACAATGAAGGCTGCCTCATAAGAATTATAATTTGATTTAAGATTAATTAATACATAATTAGCGTGTCTCCGGAAAAGGAAATTTTCATTTCTTCTTCAGTATATCGCATCCGCCGCATGGACCATCAGCAGTGGATTTTGGTTTAATAACATCGCACCCGCCGCACGGACCGTCTGCAACTTCGTTCGGCACTAATATTAAATCACATCCGCCGCAAGGACCTGTGGCGGGATAAATAGGGTATGAGTGATATTCTGCTGCAAAAATAAGAGCTTTCAATTCAGATAGATCCAGCTTCTCTGCTCCTTTGATTATTTTTTTATCCATAATCGACCTCCTTTTATTTTTCCCCGGGCAGCCTTCATTTATTTATTCAATTTTTTTGCTCTTCTCCTCGTGCAGTTAATAAAGAATTTTCAATTTCGATTAAATTCAATATATTTTCTAAATATGGAATGTTTTTTGAAGTGAAAATGTGCTATGCGGTATATTTGCAATTTATATAATTTAATATTATATGTCAACTTATTATATTATTTAGATTTTAGGATATTATGTAGGAGTTTTGCAATAAGATTAAAGACAATACATTTTAGACTGCCTTCCCGGCAAATTTAGCGAATTGTATAAAACAAAAAAGCCTTGTAAATTATTAGTTTACAAGGCCTTACATTTGTACACCCGTAGGGAGTCGAACCCCAAACCTTCTGATCCGTAGTCAGATGCTCTATCCAATTGAGCTACGGGTGCATTCAATATTTCACAACATACTAAAAACCCGGGCATTAATATACGCAAACAAATTGACTTTTCAATGCAATAATCAATTTTTTTAAGCTATTGTTCTCTTTAGAAAACGTTCTTACTCCTCTGCCTTCTTTCTTTATTTGCTATACTTAATAAATTAATCTTTTTGAAATTTGAATATCATAATGTATTTTTGGTAATAATTTGGTTAAACTACATCAGTATAAATAATACAAAACCGCTTTATTATCTGAATAATAATACGGGTTAAAAAGGGATAAAATAATCTTTTAATAAATTGGAGGCACAATGTCAGTTATATTACCCGAACTCCCTTTTTCCAAAAATTCTTTGGAACCTTACATAAGCGAAAGGACACTCGACTTCCATTATGGAAAGCATCATAATGCGTACGTAGTCAACTGCAATAAAATGATTGAAGGAACTGAACTTCAAGATGAGAGTCTTGAAAATATTATTAAGAAGAGCGGAGGCGATAATTCCCGCGCCGGAATATTTAATAATGCCGCTCAGGTGTGGAACCATTCATTTTATTGGAACTGTATTAAACCGGCCGGAGGAGGGATTCCGAAAGGTAAAATTGCCGAAAAAATAAACGCTGATTTCGGAAGCTTTGAAAAATTTACGGAAGATTTTAAAAATGCCGCAGCAACTCAGTTCGGAAGCGGCTGGGCATGGCTTGTCTTGAAGGATAATAAACTCCAGATTATGAAAACAGGAAACGCCGATACTCCTATTGCGCACGGTATAAATGCTTTACTCACAATTGATGTATGGGAACATGCATATTACCTTGATTATCAGAACAGGCGCCCTGATTATATAGCAACATTTATTGAAAAACTTATTAATTGGGATTTTGTAAACTCAAATCTTGAATAAAGGAGAACCTATGAAAGAAATGACAAAAAAGAATTTATACGAGGCATTTGCCGGCGAAAGCCAGGCGCACATGAAATATTCTTTATTTGCTCAAAAAGCAGAGCGGGAAGGATATCCAGAAATTGCGCGGCTTTTCAAAGCAATTTCTTTTGCCGAAAAAGTTCACGCAACCAACCACCTGCGCGTTCTCGGCGGAATAAATGATACAATATCGAATCTTGAAGCTGCAAAAGGGGGCGAAACATTTGAAGTTAACGAAATGTATCCTGCCTACGACGCAGTTGCAAAAGCACAGGGAGAAAAAGAAGCAGAAAAAAGTATTTTCTATGCAATTGAAGCAGAAAAGATTCATATCAACATGTATGAGGATGCAAAGAAGGCTGCGCTTGAGAAAAAAGATATTCCACCAGAAAATGTTTATGTATGCCCGGTCTGCGGCCATACTGTTATTGGAGAGCTGCACGACGACTGCCCTGTCTGCAAACTTAAAAAAGAAAAATATATAAAATTCTAAATTACCCAAACCCGTCAGCCGACGGGTTTTTTATTTTGCATAGACTTTTATAATTTCTCCAATGTACATCCGGTGGTAATCCTTTTTGGGATAATTCTTATCAATTGTCCTATCGATAAAATTTTCAGGGTCAATATCCTGCTGATATATTTTTTTGCAGGCAAAAATAATCCGCGCTTCATTAAATGCAATTCCATAATCGGGCATCTGAATAACCGATAATCCGCACTTTTCTGCTTTATCTATATCCTTCCCGGAATGCGAGCCGCAGAAATCGAGAGCTTCGCGGTAAGCTTCATCAAAAAACGAAAGCGTAAAAAACTCATTATCCTCTGTAAATTCGAATGTATATCTTGTCGGCCTTACAAAAATAAAACAGACTTTTTTATGCCAGAGAAAACCGAACCCTCCCCAATTTGCAGTCATTGTATTGAAATGTTCCTTACTCCCTGCCGTTATAAGAAACCAGTCGTTTTCGATAAGTTTAAATGTGTTATCGGTAATTGATTGAATATCAATTTCCTTAAATCCGCTTGATGTAATATCCGGTTTATCCATTTCATTCTCTCGGTATTTTACAAATCTATTTAATAATAATAAGTTTATCCTGAGGCTTGTTCATATATCTTGCCCCGGTATCTGTAACACAAACCATCTCTTCTACTGAAATTGTCTTCGTATTTTGCCCATCCAGTTTCCAGCAGTAAAAGCCGTCATAAGCAAAAGTCTGTCCTGTTTTAAATACTTTGGCATTTGCAGGCCTTTCAGGGAGAATACCGCCGCTTATCGAAGGGCCGGAATCGTGCGCCCAGTAACCAACAGGATGCCCTGTGCCCCAAATAACAGGGAGAGAACCGGTTTCATTCATCCATCCTCTTTGAACTTTATCGGCATCGTACCCATAAACTCCGGGTTTAATTGCGGCAAGCACTTTTCTATGCCCTGCAACTGCATATTCAAAATATTTTTTAATATTCTCAGGAGCGTCTGTTTCCCCCGGCTTAAGGACATAGGCAAACCTTTGAATATCCGAGCACCAGATTCCGTAAACCTTAATACCGAAATCTATTTGAATGACATCCCCCGGCATAATAACTTTTTCAGTAGCATTCGAGTGTCCTCTATCGGCTCCCGAGTTAACATTCGGGTTCTGATCCGCCGCCCAGGCGTCGGTAACTCCTAACTCCTCCATCCTCTTTTTCAGAAAAAGAGCGATATCCGAATCCTTTGTTTTTCCGGGAATGATAATATTTAAAGATTCTCTCTCAAGCTGATCGGTAATTTCAGCGGCTTTTTCCATTATTGCAATTTCTTCGGGCAGTTTAACCGAAAGCAGCCCGCTTACTATACCCGATGAGGAAACCAGCCTCGATGTTAATTCCGCGCCGAGAGCTTTTTCGAGCTGCAGATACTGGTTATGAGATAATCCATCGGTAATTGGATTTTCCCCTGAATTAATTGCAATCTTTTCAGGTTTATATTCTTTAAGAACCCCGGCTGCCTTTTCCCACATACTCGCATTCTTTTTAATAACAATAACTTCATCGAGAAGTTTAACTTCTTTTAAAGCGACAGCTTCCCCCTCAGGAGAAATAGCGACTGATTTTATTTTACCATCTTTCAGAAAAAACATAAACGCGGCGCTTCCCGAAGCGTTCTCACCGCCGATATGAAGAGCCAGAGGATCATTGTTGTTCTCACGGCACACTATAAGCCATGCATCAATTCCGGAATCTTTCATAACGCCCGGAAGAAGTTTTTCAATTCTCTCTTTGCGGATTACCGGCCATGGATTTTTTTCCATTGGAAAGGGCTTATTCTGCGAATAAATTGCCGTGCCCGATAGAAACATCAGTATGAGATAAATATTAATTTTTTTCATACCTTCGCCTGCATTTATTTATAAATATAACCTGTGTAAATTCTGGAAACAGCCCCTTTATCGCCTACAATAAATCCGGCGCCGTCTTTCTTCGAGAAACCGATGCTGTTATAACTATCGCTGTTAATATTCGCCCATGTTTTTCCTTCATCAACAGAATAATCCGTTCCCGAAGTGCCTGCGGCAATCCAGAATTGTTTTTTATCGTTCCAGGCCACGCAGGAACGGAATCCCGCAGGGCCTTTTTGTTCAACGCTCTGCCAGCTTAAACCCCCGTCTTCTGTTATAGAACAATTCCCCGCAATCTCTTTATCTTTTTTATAATCGCCTCCGACTGCAATGCCGTTAAGCTCATCCTTAAAACAGACAGAAAAAACGCCTGAAGAAGCGCTTCCTCCTTTAAGCCTTGAATCCATAATTCTCCAGTTTCCGCCGCCGTCTTCCGATTTATATATTCTTGCTCTTTCGCCTCCGCCGGTTCCAATCCATACAAGGTCTTTGCCAACCAGGGCAATTGATGTACCGCTTGCGGCAAATGCCGACTCCCCTTTTATTACAGAAGGCAGATTAACCGATGGCATTTCTTTCCAAGTTTCTCCCCCGTCTTTTGTTGCAACAAGATAAAGTTTATTTTCTATCGGATCGCTAATTGCAATTCCGTTTTTATCATCCCAGAAAGTGAAACCGTCAAAAAAAACTTTAGGATTCATATTAATATATTTTCGTTTCCAGGTCTTTCCTCCGTCAGTTGTCTTAAAGAAATAAGCCGGAGCATCAATGCACATAATTACAGCCGTATTCCGGTCAAAAGCTTCAATATCCCTGAAATCGCGTGTTTCAGCCCCTTTCACTCTTATAACAATCCAGTTTTCTCCTCCGTCGGTGGTTCTCAGCACTGTTCCGTTTGAACCGCTTGCCCATGCAGTCATCGAATCAATTACGCTTATTCCCCTAAGTGAAGAGTTTGTTCTGCTCTTCTGCTTTTCAATATTTATAACAAGAGATTTAGTTTTTACAACAACCGGCGTCTCCGGCTCTTTCTTCTCTTCTTCTTTCGGTTTTATTATTTCTTTTTCAGTTGAACATGAATATAGAATTGCAACGCATATTGCCGCTAAAAGTATTCGCCTCATTACTGCTCCAGATTTATTCATTTTTTTAAAAGTTGACAAAAGTAACCTAATTTGATTATAATTAGTCATCAATAATAAAATAAATCTATGAAAAGAGAAATTTTAAATGCCTTTTTTCTTGCGGCATTTGTTTTCCTTAATTTAAGCTGCGGGGGCGGGCTTGAGCCTTCGGAAGCTGAAACCGGTATAACCGGATTCAGCGGAAAGATAACTTTCATCGGAGACTGGCCCGAGGGTATTAAAAGAACTCATCTTGTCGTTTTTAAAGACACGATTATTGATGAAAATGATTTTTTCCCACCGAATCTGAGTATTATTATTGATTCTGTGGCTTACGGTACAAGCGTGTTTACTTATAATTCAGAAGATAATAACTTCATTGAAGGCTCGGCAGTAGAAGCCGGGACGTATTCATACGTAGTCGTTGCACAGTCTAAAACCGAAACACTTTCATTATTCCGTTCAGACTGGACTGTTGCAGGAGTGTATTATGCAGGCTCCGATTCCACAAACCCCGGAGTTCTGAAAATTGAAAAAGGAAAGATGACGAAGAATATAAACATAATATGCGATTTTAATAATCCTCCTCCTCAGCCGCCGGGAGGGAATTAAGATGCAAAAGAGAATGTTTAAAGCCTTTATTTTAATAATTATTCTTTTGCAGATTAAAATATCAGCCCAAGAAATAACCGGATGGGTATATTCTTCAAGCGGCGTTTCTCTTCCGAATGCGTCGGTAATTATAAAAGAACTGAATAAAGGCGCTCATACTGATAATAACGGTTTTTTTGAATTGAAAAACATTTCCGAAGGAAAATATACTCTTGAAATCTCTTATGTGGGGCATAAGAAAAAAAGCATTTCAGTTTCCCCTTCTTTTCCTGCCGCTCCTATTAAAATAATTATTTATGAAGAAACAATAACAACGAATCAGGTAATTGTAAGCGCGGCAAAAAAAGAAGAGAATATCACCGAACTGCCGGTAACCGTTGCGGCCATACGCCCTGAAGAACTTGAAAGCAAAAACCGCCTAAGTCTTGATGAAGCCTTGCGTTATGTGCCCGGAGTTCAAATGTCACTCGATCAAATAAGCATAAGGGGCTCAAGCGGATATTCCAAAGGAGCTGGAACCCGCGTGCTGACTGCAATTGACGGCGTTCCTTTTTATACAGGCGATACAGGAGAGATAATATGGGAAATGATTCCTATTTCAAATATAGATAGAGTTGAAATAATAAAAGGCCCTGCAAGCTCTCTATACGGCTCAACGGCAATTGGGGGAGTAATAAACGTAATTACAAAGGAAATTTATAATAAACCCATTACACAGATTTCCACTTATGCCGGATTTTATTCATCCCCCTACCACAGCGAATGGAGATGGAGCAATAAGACAAGAACATTTTTCGGAGCCGGAATAAACCATTCCAATTCAATAGGTAAATTCGGGTACTCAATTTCTCTGAAAAAAACCGGAAATGACGGTTACAGAGAGAATGATTTCTCAAAAAGAAACTTCGGTTTTATAAAACTCAATTATAAAGCCGATTCTTTAAATTCAATTACTTTATCGGCAAGCTATCTTAATATGCACAGAGGCAATTTTCTGTATTGGAAAGATGCCGCCAATGCCTTAAGTCCCAAAGATGAGGATAACGGAAAAACTGTTAAATCCGACCGCTGGTTCGGGAGCCTTATCTACAAACATAATTTTAATGACTTTATTTCGGGAGAATTAAAATCCAGTATTTATAATACGAAATTCGAAGGGATAGGGGTTGAAGTTACATCATCACGAAGCAGCCTGCTTAGAGCCGAATATCTGCTTCACATAAAACTGAATGATGCTTTTTCTTTAATAACCGGAACTGAATTTTCTTACTCCTCAATTTCATCCGATATTTTCAATAGTAAAGATTTTAAAACGCTTGCAGGGTACTCGCAAATTGAATATAGAGGAATCGACAAATTAATTGCTTCATTCGGAATCCGCTACGATTATATTAAACTCGATTCATTATCAGGCGCACAAGCCTTAAGCCCGAAGATCGGAATTAATTATAAAATAAACGATGCCGTCATTCTGCGCAGTTCGGCAGGCGCCGGTTTTAGGGCTCCCACTCCGGCCGAGGTCTTTACTGCAACGACCGCAGGCTCAATACCTATTAAAGAAAATCCCGACCTTACATATGAAAAAAGTTTTTCGTTAGATGCAGGAATCTTAATTAATCCCGGCAAAATATTCAGCCTTGATATATCTGTTTTCTATAACCATTACAATAATTTTATAGAACCGGCTCTGCTTAAAAGCGGCTACATCCAGTTTGTAAATTTATCAGAGGCAAAAACAGAAGGCTTTGAGATATTGAATGAGAATTTTTTCTTCGGCGGACTCATTAAGACTTCCATCGGGTACACCTATTTATGGAGCTGGGATTATGAGAATGATTCTCCGATGAAATACAGGCCGAGAAATACAGTTTACTCCTCAATATCATTTTTCCCTTCTCCTTTTGAATTTTCCATTGATTTCAGATATATGGACAAAGCCGAAAGAATTGACGACGATTTGACCCGCGTTCCGCTTACTCTAGTTGAAGACGGGGAAAAAAGAGTTAATGTTTACGTTGTTGATTTATCGGCTGGATTTATTTTTACTATCAACAGAATTATCACAAAAGTTCATTTCAACTGCAAGAATTTATTCAATTACAATTATGTAGAATTTATAGGCAATGTTGCGCCGATAAGAAGCTATTCCCTTTCAGCCGATTTTTATTTTTAAGGCAGGGTTCCGGTTTCAGTTATCCGCCCGGGGAATACTGAATGTGAAAGTACTTCCCTTACCCAGTTTACTTATAACTTTAATATCCCCTTTATTCTTCTTGATAAATTCCATGCAAAGCATAAGTCCCAGACCGCTTCCGGTTTCATTCTCGGTGCCTTCGGAAGAATGCGCTACATCAATGCGGAAAAGCTTCCGCAGCGTATCCTGGCTCATTCCCTGTCCGTTATCTTCAATCGATATAAAAATCATTCCATCCCTTTTCTCCGCTTTAATATTTATTTCCCCTTTCCGGTAACTAAACTTAATTGCATTGCTCAGCAGGTTTCTTATAATTGTATTCAGCATATCAGCATCCGCGAACACTTTTATTTCCTGCGAAACATTATCTTTTAAAGTGATTTCTTTTTTGTTCGCCATGCTTTTGAATAACTCGATATTCTGATTGACCAGAACCGAAAGGAAAAGCGGCTGAGGGTGAAACTCTATAAATCCTGTTTGAGAACGGGACCATTGAAGCAGGTTTTGAAGAAGAGAATGAGAATTTTCCGATGTTTTTTTCAATTCTTTCAAGTAAGAGAGTTTTTCTTCATCGGAATAGGAATAATAATCGGAAATCAATAATTCCGTAAGCCCGAGAATTGTAACAAACGGATTCTTCAAATCATGCGCAATTATGGAAAAGAATTTATCTTTTGTAGCGTTAAGCTGTTTAAGTTCTTCAGTGTACCTGGCAATTTCAACGGCGCTCCTTTTCCTTTCAATAACAAGAGCAATCTGCTCGGCAATAAATGAAAAGAGATGCATTTCAGGTTCCTGGTATGCAAGCGGATTGTCATAATCCTGAACAACAATTACACCTATTGTTTTATCGGAAATTTTCAAAGGGACTCCAAGCCATATCTGAGATGGCGTGCCGATAGCTTCAACCTCGCCTGCCGCCCTAAGCGCATAATCCGTCTTTTCATCAACAAGCAATGCCTTTCCTGTCCTTAGAATGTACTCCGTTAATCCTTTCCTCGGTTTTGAAGTTTCACGCGGAGGGTCATATTCATCGACGAAATAAGGAAAAGTTATCAAGTCGCTTTTCTCATCATAGAGAGCAATATAAAGATTCTTAACAGGCATCAGTGTTCCCAGAACTTCGTGAATGGTTACGAACATCGACTGCATGTCTGACGCTGTAAAAACAGCTTCCGATATTTTCAACAATGCATCATGGGTAAGCTCATTTTTCTTTCTTTCGGTTATATTTTTCGATATGCCGAATGTGCCTATTATTTCCTTTTTGTCATTGTACATAGGCATCTTAGTAGTGGATACCCAGGTAACCCTGCCATTTGGCCAGGTTTCTTTTTCTTCTTTGTCGATAACCGGGATACCTGTTAAAAGGATTTTATTCTCATCATTAAATGCTTCCTGCGAATGAGGGAAACTGAAGAAATCGAAATCGGTCTTACCGTACATATCTTCAACTGCGCATTTATGCTTATCGGCCAGAGAATTACTTACCTTTAAGAAGCGGCTCTCTTTATCCTTGAAATAAATTATATCGGGCATATTCTCAAGAAGTAAATTGAGATAATTCTTTTCAGTTTCCAGCCTGTTTTCAAGATATTTTTCTCTTGTTATATCTTCAATAATTGCAAGTATAACTTTCTTTTTATTCTCTTTCTCCCCGGAATAAGTCACTTTCAATCGTGCAAATACAATTGAGCCGTCTTTTGCAATATAACGTTTGTCAACTGTATAATCGGTCCTTTTTCCCGCAGCAACTTCATTAAACAGCAGATCATCATTAACATAATCATCAGGATGAGTTATTTCCTTAACTGCTATTTTTTTCAGTTCTTTTTCGGTGTATTTTATGAGATTCTGAAAATATACATTCGCGCGTATTACTTTACGCTTAGAATCGAGAAGGACAATACCTATATTTGCAAAATTAAACGCCGCTTTAACAAAAGAATCAGCAATAAATCGACTCTTTTCCGATTTTTTCAGAACTATTGACCCTTTAACCGAAAGAATATGTTTACCAGCAATTTTTCCGGAAACAGGCCTGCTCTTTTTAGCCATAACATTTCCCCAAAAAACTCGACTATTAATATACATATATTTTTACTGTATAAATCAATAATATTTCCTTAAAAATCCTCTCCCTGAGGCTTTCATTTTTTCTTTTTCTCTGTCAAAGGCTTTGCAATTGCCATCTCTCCGCTCCCCCTTCCTTCTGTAATAACTTTCGGCTTACGGCGCCGAATAGAGCTTAAATATTAGAATATTATGTAAAGAATATTTCTCTCATTACATAATTTTTAATTATTTTAACAATATAAAAATAATCTATTCCTTTAACATTCCGGGAAATAGGAAAAGAAACAGAGAGATGATATTTCCAGAATTTGTATATAGATTTATGTTTTCAGCTCTTTCAGAAGCCGAAAGAGCCCTGCAGGAAAACGAGGTTCCGATAGGCGCAGTCATCGTTTATAATAATGCAATAATAGGGCGAGGTTATAATCAGGTTGAAAAACTGAAAGATGCAACCGCCCACGCCGAAATGATTGCCATTACCGCGGCATGCGCCCATCTGAGCAATAAATTTCTGGAAGAATGCGATTTATACGTAACTGTTGAACCCTGCGTAATGTGCACAGGAGCTATTATACAGACAAAAATAAAGAACGTATATTTCGGAGCATTCGAGCCCAAATTCGGGGCTTGCGGTTCGTTGTATAATATCATCCAGAATGAAAATAACAATCACAAACCGAATGTTTTCAGCGGCATTTATGCCGAAGAAAGCAAGACTCTTCTTGAAGAATTTTTTAGGACAAAAAGAGTTCTCAGAGATAAGACTATTAATTAGCATTCAAAAAAGCGGAGTATATATATGGAATTAATTTTATTCGGAGCGCCGGGAGTAGGAAAAGGGACTCAGGCTAAAATTCTGGCTGATATGAAGAATCTATATCATATTTCAACGGGAGACATTCTTAGAGAAGCAGTTAAAAACGGCACCGAGCTCGGGAAAATTGCAAAATCGATTATGGAAAAAGGAGAACTTGTACCCGACCATATTATTGCCGGAATTGTTAAAGAAGCTCTGCAAAGCGATAAAGCTAAAAACGGGTTCATACTGGACGGATATCCAAGGTCTGTCGATCAGGCTTCAGCTCTCGATAAGATTTTTGACGAACTGAATATTAAGAATGTTAAGCTTGTAATTGTCGATGCTGAGGATGCGGTTCTAATAGATAGAATTACAGGAAGAAAAATCTGCACGGTTTGCGGTTATATTCTTAGCAAAGGAGACTTATTAAAAGAAAATAAATGCCCTTCGTGCGGAAACGTTGACAGTTTTGTTAAACGAAAAGATGATAATGAAGAAGTGGTAAAAAGAAGATTAAGCATTTATCATGAAACCACAAAGCCCGTACTCGATTATTTCAAAGGGAAAACAGAATCAATTACAGTCGATGGAATGCAGCCGATTGAAAAAGTTACACAGGATATCATAGCCAAACTGAAATAAATTTTACTTTTATTCCGATTTCTTTTTTAAAGTAACTTTATAAGCTTTGCCGTCGTCAATTTTTATAATTTTTGCCGTGTGCCTTTTTACAATTTCATAATTGTGAGTGGCAAAAATTACGGATACTCCTCTGCTATTAATCTTTTTAAGAATCTCCAGTATTTCTTCGGCAGTCTGAGGGTCCAGATTGCCTGTAGGTTCATCTGCAAGTATAAGAGGAGGCTCATTAATAATAGCTCTTGCAATAGCAATGCGCTGTCTTTCGCCGCCCGATAATTCCGACGGGAAATTATTCTGTTTATGAGCCAGGCCTACTTCAGTTAAAGCGTGTATGACTTTCCTTTTAATCACTTTTTTATCTGTTCCTATAACTTTTAGAATAAAAGCTACATTCTCAAATACATTCCGGTCTTCGAGAAGTTTAAAATCCTGGAAAATAACTCCGAGTTTTCTTCTTAAAGCCGGAAACATAGAAGGTGCAATCCGGTCGGATGAATAATCGTAAAATTTAACAAAGCCGGAATCGGGTATGATGTTCATATAAATCATTTGCAAAAGGCTTGTCTTCCCCGCCCCGCTTTTCCCAATTAAAAAAACAAAATCGCCAGCCGCCACTTCAAGATTAAGGTCTTTGAATAATGGCTGATTGGGAAAAGAAAAATCAACGTGATTAAAAGAAAGCATTTTTACCTCTGTTTTTTAACTATGAACTGAGCCCTTAACGAATTTTCTCCGGCTTTATCAAAAGAGAATGCGTCAAAACAATCAACCACATAAAAGCCGGTATCGTCGATAATTTTAAAGAACGTTTCAAATTTATAAATTTTTTGAATATGTGTCTCGGTAAGTGTTGCGCCGTCGGGCATTAAAAGCTCAAAACAATTATAATGAAGTCTTTTCTTTTCATCATAACGGCTTTTCTGAACAAAATTTATTCCTTTATACTTTCCCTGCCTGTTGAGTTGTTTTTCATATTTTTTGCTGTTTTTCTCCAGGCTTGCATCAAAGGTAAATATCGTATCCTCGCCGCATACCGAATATACCGAATCGAACATTTTTCTTAAGTCTTTCAAAGTAAGCATGTAATTGACGGAATCGAACGTGGAATATATAAGGCCAAATTCCTTTTTAAAGGGAATGTTTCTCATATCGCAGCAGACTCTTAAAAGATTAGAACCTTTCGATTTCAAAAGCATTTCCTTTGAAAGATCAGTTAAATAAACCTCAGGGAAATATTTAGAGAGATGTGAAGCAATAATTCCGTTCCCTCCCCCCAGTTCCAACACTTTTTCATCGGAAACGCCGAAATTCCGGAATAATGCGAGCAGATATTCGCTCCAGTCCTTATAATCAATCTTCCGCATCAGATAAGCGTAGATTTCGGAAATAGCCGAATATTGAGGCTTATTAACGCTGTTTTTTATTTCTATTCTCCAGAATTATTTTAGCCCAGTTATATGCCGATACAATGCTTGTTTCATCTGCAAAGCCGCTCCAGGCAAGCCCGTATGCAGTTCCATGATCCGGTGAAGTTCTAACAATAGGCAGGCCGAATGTATAATTAACTCCGCTTTCAAAATTCAGCATTTTAAATGGTATCAGCGCCTGATCATGGTACATTCCTAGAGTGCAGTCGTACAAACGGAATTCTTTCTTTGCAAAATAAGCATCAGGGACAAAAGGCCCAACAAAATTTTTCTTCTTGATGCTTTTTAATGCAGGAATAATAACCTGTTTTTCTTCTTTCCCTATATATCCATTTTCTCCTGCATGCGGATTTAATCCCAGAACTGCAATTCTTGGCGATTCAATCAAAAAATCATTCTTCAAGGTAGAGGCAATAAGATGAATCATCTGAACAATTTTTTTCTTTGTAATCAGTTTAGGCACATCCTTAATAGGCGTATGAATTGTAGCAAGCGCGCATTTAAGTTCTTCCGATAAGAACATCATTCCAAATTCTTTAGCAAGGCACCATTCGGCAAGCATTTCAGTATGCCCGGGATATTTGATTCCGGCCATTTTAAATGCTTCTTTCGAGATAGGCGAAGTAATTAAAGCCGACTGTTCAGACATCATCACTATTTCAAATGCAATCCGAAGAGCCTTGTATGAGGCCTGTCCTGAAATTTTAGTCGGTTTCCCTTCATCGATACGGACTTTTCCAAAATCAATTACATCAATTACCGAAGTATCCGGTGAAATTTCCGCGGGATCATGAATAATCCTGCAATCCGATTCTGGCACAACCAGTTCTGCCGCTTTATAAAAAACATTTGCCGGGCAGACAAAAATAATTTTGTCTTTCCCCTTTCTAATTTGATTAAATGACTTAATGCAAATTTCAGGACCGACCCCATTCATATCGCCGCAAGTAAAAACGAAGTATTTCATTTATTTCCTCAGAATGTAATTTCCTTTGCCTGATGTATCTTCAAATATAAATTCTCTTTTCAAGTCTGAAAAGCTCCATATTTCCGATATTTCATTTTTATCGTTATAAATTCTTTCAACTTTATCCGGTTTGCCGAACTGAATATAGATTCTTCCCCTGTCAGTCTCGGCGCCGTTGCCCGGATGGTTTGAAGAAAAATTATTAACTGCGTAATCTGCCCTTGAATAAAATTCTTTCATTAATGGATTCAATCCGGGGGATTTATAATTTGTCATCCTATTCCATTCCCGTTTTAATAGAAAGTACCTTTCTTCGGAGGGCTGGCTGAGGATAAAACCTGATATTTTTCCATCAGTTATTATATCCATCAATTTAACTGCTGAATTAATGTCTTGCAGGGAATTAGGTTTATCTTCCCATACAACCTGAATATTATAAACTACTTTTTTCTTCCCTTTTTCAAGCATTACCTGTATATCCCCTTCATCGACAGAATCTGGTAAAGCCATGGCAAAATAAGAGTGCCTGCCTCTTTTTTCATCGGATAAACTAACTGAGACGGCATTACCCGACAGGGACATCGATAAACTATTGCCGCCGGGATTAATAGCATCTTTTTCCAGCAATGTTTTATTCCTCTGCTGAATCTTCAAAGACGCATTATTAAGGGAATCGGGGACAGGTATAAGCAGTGTATATTTAGAATTATCGTAAGGGACTTTGCCTTCCTTGTTTACAAGGACAAATTCATTCTTATTCCCTTCAGCGGAAACAATAACCGGCCTAATAATCCTTTCGTTGCCGATGATATTAATTTCAACAGGCCTCATCGGCATCAAAAGATTTGTGTTATTTCTATAGATTGCCGGTTTGAGGGAGAAATTGGCTTTATAAAGTTTAAAAACCAGAAGTGACTGAATGAACGAACTGCTATTCTCCGTTGCAGAATAATCCGAAACCTGAACGGGAGAGGATACTGATTTTCTATCAACGAGTTTTTCCCCGTCATAGATTTCGCAGGAAAACTCGGCGCCCGATTTAAATAAATCATTTTCCTTTGCAAAAATCAGATCTGAATAAGCGATTCGGAATGAAAGATAAAGGCAAAATGAATCATCCGCTTCTGAAATCAGATTAGCTTCAACAGAACCGACATTAACCGGCCGCGGCTGAGAAAAGAGGCGGCAACAAGACCCGATAATAATTAGACAAAGAAATATTCGCCTGAACACTTTGTTCTTATCAGTTATTCATACTTACAAGAAATTCTTTATTATTCTTTGTGCCTCTCATTTTATCGAGCAGAAATTCCATAGCTTCAATTGAATCAAAGTCGCTTAGTATTTTTCTCAGAATCCATATTTTATTCAATTCTTCTTCTTTGAGAAGCAGTTCTTCTTTTCTTGTACCCGATTTATTAACATCAATAGCAGGGAAAATTCTTCTATCGGCAAGGTCTCTGTTAAGAACGAGTTCCATATTGCCGGTGCCTTTGAATTCTTCAAAAATAACTTCATCCATTCTGCTTCCGGTATCAATAAGAGCGGTTGCAATAATTGTAAGGCTTCCGCCGTCTTCGGTATTACGCGCAGCGCCGAAAAATCTTTTCGGTTTATGGAGCGCATTGGAATCAACGCCGCCCGAAAGAATCCTTCCGCTGTGCGGTATAACAGTATTATGCGCTCTTGCAAGGCGCGTAATACTATCGAGAAGTATTACAACATCTTCGCCGGCTTCAACAAGACGCTTGGCTTTTTCAATAACCATATTGGCTACCTGAACGTGTCTTTCGGCTGGTTCATCGAACGTAGAACTTATAACTTCGGCTTGAACAGTTCTCTGCATATCGGTTACTTCTTCAGGACGTTCATCAATCAATAAAATAATCAGTTTTATTTCAGGATGATTTCTTGTGATTGAATTTGCTATCTTCTGAAGAATAATAGTCTTTCCGCTTTTCGGAGGAGAAACAATTAAGCCCCTCTGCCCTTTGCCTACAGGAGAAAGCATATCCATAACTCTCATTGTATATTCGCCCGGAGACGATTCGAGTTTGACTTTCTTAGTGGGGTAAAGCGGCGTCAAATTATCGAATAGGGTTCTTCCTCTTATTGCCTCTGGATCTTTCCCATTGCAGGCTTCAACGCGGAGCAATGCAAAAAATCTTTCTCCTTCCTTAGGTGGGCGCACCTGACCGCTTACGAAATCTCCCGTTCTTAATCCGAACCTTTTAATCTGTGACGGCGAGACATAAATATCATCGGGCGAAGGAAGATAATTGTAATCCGATGAACGAAGAAATCCGTACCCATCCGAAAGAACTTCGAGTACTCCTTTAGAAAATGTTAAACCGTCTTTCTGAGTCTGCGCTTCAAGAATTTTGAAGATAAGTTCCTGTTTTCTAAGATCGGTGTAACCTTGAATGTCGTATTCTTTTGCAATCTGATATAAATCGACAATCTTCTTCGATTGCAATTCTGAGATATCCATTGGCATAATGTAAATCCGTTTTATTTGTTAATATTTAATTACTTAATGTTTTTGGTGCTTGCTCGAGGATATTTATGAACTTGAATTAATTAGAAGTTTCCAGAGGCCACAACCAAAATAGTTTTAATAAATCCAATTGTCAAGTATTTTTAACGATTTTTTCTTTTAATTCTCCCAATAAATACATACTTCCTAGAACTACCAGACAATCATCTCTTTCTGTTTGTTCAAATTTTTGAATGAACGGAACAGGTTCTTCAAGAGGCTTCGCTCTCAATCCCATCCTTTTACACAATTTAATCATATCATTAATTGCCACTCCCCTCTCGTTAGCGACTGTAGTTACATAAAAATCGGTAAAATAGGGGGATAACATAGTAATCATTTCAGGAATTGCTTTATCTTTAAGCGCAGTAAAAATAATGAATCTGCGCGAAAATTTCTTATAAATGTTCTTAAATTCATTTACAAATGTCTTTACTCCTTCGGGGTTATGCGCCGAATCGAATATTATCTTCGGCTTTTCCTTATAAACTTCATATCTCCCCTGAATACCGGTATTAACAAAAACATTATTTATCCCTCTATTAATAACGTCCGGCTCCTCGCTCTGCATTATAGTTGAGAAAGTTTTTACTGCAAGGGCTGCATTAAACAGTTGATGCTTTCCGGCAAGAGGAGTTGAATAGATATTATACTTCTTAGTTAAAAGGTTCAACCCTAAACTATCGTAATTCTCGGTAATAAAATCTTTTAATAAATATACAGAGCATTCTTTTTCTTCTGCAATTCTGCTTATAACCTTTTCCGCTTCGGAAGGCATAATACCGACAAAGACTTTTGCGCCCTGTTTTATTATTCCAGCTTTCTCGAAAGCAATCTGTTCAATCGAATCGCCCAGGAGTTCAGTATGCTCTTTGCTTATAGATGTTATAGCCGATGCAAGCGGAATGACCGCGTTAGTCGCATCGAGTCTTCCCCCAAGCCCTGTTTCAATGGCGGCATATTCTATTCCTGATTCCTCAAAATATTTAAACGCCATTCCTGTAGTAACTTCAAAAAATGTAAGCGTTTTTTCTTCTATATAAGAGATATTAGCGTTTACAAACTCGCATATATATTCATCCGGTATCTGCTGTTTATTAACTCTTACTCTTTCATTAAATTTTACAAAATGGGGGGAAGTATATAAACCTGTTTTATAACCCTTCTCCATAAGCATACTTGCAATAAAAGAAACAGTGCTTCCTTTTCCGTTTGAACCGGCAATGTGAAAAGAGTTAAATTTATTCTGGGGATTGCCAAGCCTTCCGAGAAAAGCAGTTATATTATCAAGCCCTAACTTTATGCCGAATTGATGGAGAGAATAGAGTTTGTCTAATGTATTTTTTAAATCCATTTTATAATTGGTATGAAGCAATTAATTCGTTTAAATCACTAATTGATGTTTTAATACAATAATCGAATATTCCCTGAAGAATTTCAATGCCCGCATTCGGGTTTACAAAGTTAACAGTTCCAAGCTGGAACGCCGAAGCCCCCGCAATCATAAATTCTACTGCATCCTGCCAGTCCATAATTCCACCTATTCCTATAATAGGAATATCCACATTACGGCTTATTTCAAGCACTTTTGCAAGTGCGACAGGTTTAATTGCCGGGCCTGACAAACCCCCTGTAATATTCTTAATCTTTGGTTTTTTTGTCCAGATATTAAAAGCTGTGCCGACGAGAGTATTTATAGCAGAAACTGCATCCCCCCCTTCAGCTTTAACAATTTTTGCAAAATCGGAAATACGCGAAACATTCGGCGATAGCTTAATTATAACCGGTTTTGCAGTCGCGCCCCTCACTTTCGAGGTAATTGTTCCCACTGCCGATGGATTATGGCCAAATTCTATTCCGCCTTCTTTAACATTAGGGCAAGAAACATTTATTTCGTATGCTTTTATTATCTCCTGATCTTCAAGCAGCTTTACGCACTCGACATATTCCTCGACCGAACTTGCGGCAATATTGCAAATTACCGTTGAATTAACTTCTTTAAGAAAAGGGATTTTCGAATTAATAAATTCTTCAACCCCTACATTAGCAAGCCCTATTGCATTAAGCATTCCGCCAGTTGTTTCAACAATTCTTTGCGGCGGATTACCTTTTCTCGGTTTAAGAGAAATTGATTTTGTAACTATTCCCCCTATTTTGCTTAAATCGGTAAACTGCGAAATTTCATTTCCGTATCCGACAGTGCCTGAAGCAAGCAGAACAGGGTTCTTTAATTCGAGAGAGCCGATTTTAACGGCCAGATTTATGCCGCTCATACAATCACATCCTTTGCATTAAAGACAGGGCCGTCTTTGCAGATAAGATAATATTTTTCCTCCGATGCGGAAGGTATCGGGCACCCCTGGCAAATGCCGAATCCGCACGCCATTGCCGATTCCGTTGAGATCTGGCATTCAAAATTGTTGGTTATGCAAAATTCTTTTAACGCCCTTAGCATCGCATTAGGCCCGCAGGCAAAGAAAAGCGTTTTCTTCCCTTTGAATTTATCTTTCAATTTTTCAGCAAGTTCAACTACATTTCCTTTGAACCCGTTTGAACCGTCATCCGTTGAAATAAAAATATTCTTCATTCCATAAGTAATAATATGCTCTTCGCTTCTTCCGCCAATAAGAGAAATAATTTCTTTTTTTCTTCCTATTTTTTTCAGCAGAAACGGAAACGGGGCAGCCCCTATACCCCCGGCAGATATAACCGCCAGATCAAAATCGCAATTTAAATCAAATCCGTTCCCAAGCGGGCCGAGTATATCGAGAATATCCCCTTTTTTCTTTTTACAGAGAATCTGCGTGCCTGCGCCATGAACATCAAACATGAAATAGATATTTTCCCCCTGTACATCGCAGATACTGAAAGGCCTGCGGAGCAAAGGAGAATAAGTTTCCGATACTTTTATATTGCAGAACTGTCCGGGTTTTGCCGAGCCTGCAATACCGGGAGAATGAACTTTAATCAGATTAATGTTAACGCCCAGTTTTCTGATTGATATAACTTCCGATTTTTCGCTTAACAATGTGTTTTTCTCAAAAGATTGGTTGTGCGTTTGATTTATGGTAATCAAATATAATAATTTTATTAAAAGAGAAAAAAGCTATTTATACAGTTTTTTTTCAACAGCCGTAATCTTATCAAGCCTCCGCTGATGCCTCTCGCCGAGGAATTTCGTATTCAGCCATATATTCATAATCGATTTTATCGTTTCAATGCCCAGAGCCATAGCCCCTACCGCCATTATATTGGAATTATTATGTTCGCGCGAACTCCTTGCAGAAAATTCATTATAGCAGGTGGCGGCTCTTATACCGGGGAATTTATTAGCCGCAATTGATGAAGGTATTCCAGTCGCGTCAATTAAAATTCCGGCGCAAGCTTCATTGGATAATATTTTTGCCGCGGCAACAAATGCGAAATCAGGGTAATCGCACGATTCTTCGGTATATGTGCCGATATCAATTACCTCATAGCCTGTGTCTTTAAGGAGTTTGATGAGAACCTTTTTAGCGGAAAGGCCGGTGTGATCGGATCCGATAACAATTTTTCTGAATATTCTGCCGTTTGCCCCCCCTGTTTCTTTTTTCTCTTCTGTTTTGGATGAACGGATAAGTTTAATTTTTGCAGAATTTAATTTATCTATTGCAGATGGGGTAACTATAGTATTCAGGTCGATAGTTAATTCTTTAATACCATCTTTAATATAACTCAAGACATCGGCTTCGCGGATTAATTTTTTCATAATA
>Ga0153915_10000780_pt1 | contig 29426 bp, 27 predicted proteins | sample Opewatmetagenome_2_FD_107003 | JGI IMG/M metagenome (GOLD analysis project Ga0153915, IMG submission 107003) | Freshwater wetland microbial communities from Ohio, USA - Open water 3 Core 3 Depth 3 metaG | ecosystem: Environmental > Aquatic > Freshwater > Wetlands | place: USA: Ohio, Lake Erie...
AGTTCGAGAACCTCGTTCTCGACTCCGCGGCCCTGGTCCCGCTTTTCCACGACGTGGACTACCGCATCGCAAGCCCCCGCGTGCGCGGCCTTCAGCTGCGCTCGACCGCGCCCTACGTCAACTATGCCGAGATCGGGAAGACCGAGGCGCGGGCCGAGGCAGGCCCCGAGAAGGTGACCGGCGGCGGGGTCCTCCAGATCCCGATCGCGGGAGTGGTGCGGAGCCTCGAGCCGTCCCTGGCGTCGACCGTCGAGCAGACGGAAGTTCTTCCATCGATCTTCGAGACTCTGACGCAGGCGACCCAGGACGCCCGCATCATTCCCTGGCTCGCCTCGGAGATCGCGCCCGAGGCGGAAGGAACGCGATTTCGGTTCCGGCTGCGGCCGGGAGTGCGATTCCACGACGACCGGCGCTTGACGGCCCGGGACGTGCGCCATTCCTACGAGCGCCTTCTCGCCAACCGGGAGAGCGAAGCGCGATGGGTCCTCTCTCCCGTCCGCGGGGCCAAGAGGATCCTGGCCGGCGAGGCGAGCGACCTCGAGGGCTTCCGCATCGTCTCACCGTCGGAGTTCGTCATCGAGCTCGAGAAGCCGATGTCCTTCTTCCCCGCGCTGATCTCCTACGCGGCGACGGCGATCGTGCCGGAGGGAACGCGGCAGGTCGGACGAAACATCGCGGAAGGCGCGGTCGGTACAGGCCCGTTCCGCGTGATCTCCTTCGAGCCGGGGCGGCGGCTGGAGCTCGAGCGCAATCCGCACTACTGGCGGGAGGGATATCCCAGGAGCGAGGGACTCGTCTTCCGCTTCGGCGTCTCGCCCGAAGAGATCCGGGACGACTTTCTGGCCGGCCGCCTCTCGCTGGCGTCGGACCTTCTGCCTGCCGACGCGGAAGCCTTCCGCCACGACGCTCGCTTCGCGTCGGGATACCGGGAGACACCGCGCCTTCAGACCTACTTCATCGCCTTCAACCGGCGGCGCGGTCCCTTGAAGGACGTCGCTCTGCGCCGCACCCTCGCGCAGTCGATGGATGTGCCCGGCGCGGTCCGACGCACCCTCGGGCGGCTCGCGATCCCGGCCCACGGCATCATCCCTCCGGGCCTTCTCGGTCACTCGCCGGCCTCGTTGACCCGGCCCCCGGTGAGAAGCGCGGTGGCCTCCTCGGACAGCGACGTTCTGCAGACGGTCTCGAGAGAATCCGTCGAGCTCCTCGCGGCGATCCACCCCGTTTTCTTCAGCGAGTACGCGGCCTTTTTCGAAGAGATCGCTCGGGCGTTTCGCGAGATCGGCTACACGCTCCGTTCCGCCGGGTCCACCATGGCCGAGTACATGGAGGCACGCCAGAACGAGACGGCCGATCTGATCATCGGCCGCTGGGGAGCCGACTATCCGGACGCCGACACCTTCGTCCACGGCATCCTCCACTCGCAGGAGGGATTCCTCGGCCGCTACTGGGGAGACACCGGGGCGGATCCGCTGATCGAGCGCGGGCGCAGCGAGACCGATCCGAGAGTCCGTCACGCGATCTACCGGGAGGTCGAAGAGCTCGTGGTCAGGGAGGCGCTTCTCCTTCCCCTCTTCCACGACCAGGTCGGCTACTTCGTCCGGCCCGAGGTGGAAGGCCTTACGCTCGGCCTGACCAATCCCGTCGTGGCCTACGAAAACCTCTCAGTCCGGCGGTAGGCCGCCCGCCCCGCCTTCGGCTCTCCCGGCGTTACCATTCAGTAATCGCTTGAGTAACGAAGCCGACACCTGCCGCCGGTATGTCCTGCCGAAGCTCTACGAAGCAGGCTGGACGGACGACCAGATTAGCGAGCAGAAGTACTTCACCGACGAACGAATCGTCCCCGTGGGTCGAAAGCACCGCCGTCGTCCAGGCAAGAAGACTGACTACCTTCTTGCCTATAAGCCGGACTTCCCAATCGCGGTCGTCGAAGCCAAGGCCGAGTACAAACTGCCTGGGGATGGCCTCCAACAGGCGATGGCCTACGCGGAAATCCTGGACCTGCGATTCGCCTATTCGACCAACGGACATGGAATCGTCGAACACGACTTCACGACAGGAAAGCAAGCCGAGCTCAAGCTCTTCGGGGAGCCGGCGAGGAAATCGCCGAATTGAGGCGGGAACTGCTTGAAATCGTGGAGCCTCCCGTTTCGCTCTTCACAACGACATAGCGCGGCGAAGCCTGACCTCCGGCGGATATCTTCGGCAGCTCTTGTAGATCGTGGTTTCGAAAGCTGGGCGGCGGCATCAGTTGAGCAAGTCGCGGCTTGACGCGATGGTCGAGGAGGCGATCGTCGATGCCTACGGGGAGTCGGAGCAGGCGATGGGGCTCTTCACCATGATCGAGGATAACCTGAAGACGCCGTTCGAGACCGTGATCCTCGGCGTGTCGCTGACTGTCGAGCGAGTCGATTTGAACGACCGCGAGGACATCGTCGCCATCTGCAGGCGGGACCGCGAACGGCAGGCTGTGCCGATTCTCGACCTGCCGCTGCCTTTCCCGAGGCCGGCCGGCTGGGAATGGATCGAAGCCTACCGCCACTGGGCGCGTGGCGAAGGATGATGCCGCCGGGTCAGCCTGCCGGTGGGAGGCCCAGTTCCCGGCGGATGAGGGCGTAGTCCATTCCGCTGGGTTCCGGGCGGACCGGCGGTACGCTCGAAGTCTTCGAGTAGGGCGAGGACCTTCGCGCGGCCGGATTCGGTCTTGACGAGGGTGCGGGGGCGGCGGTTGCCGAGAGCCGGGACGACCTCGTCGCACCAGCGCTGGGAGTAGTTGCGCAGGATCTCAGCGAGCTTCGCGGCAACCTCCGACCGGCGCGAGAGTTCCTCCTCTTCTTCCTTGGCCAGGGCCAGCTGATCCTCCGAAACCGGCTGGGACAGCAGGTCGAACATCGAGCGCCCTTCGGTGCGCAGCAGGTGGATGTCGCTTGGCGGCAAGAGCGAGAGTTTCTCGCGGATCTCCAAGTCGCGCTCGGTCGAGTTGGTCTCGACGACCAGAGGACCGCCCCGCTTCCACTCGAGGCGGGCGACGAGGACGCGCTCGCCGGCCCTTCGCCCTGCGCGGGGCTTGCGTTGATAGTGCGCCTCGAAGGCCTCGAGTCGGTGGTCGGGCCCGCGCTTGCGTTCGATCTCCGGCTTCGGCCTCCAGCTCTCGATCTCGATGAAGACCGGAATGGGATCGCCGACCTCGTAAAGCGACATCGTTTGAACGAGAAGGTGGCCGTCGTTGTTGACGATCGTCGGGATCTGGCGCGGAACGGCGGTTCTCTCCGCGTTCGGCGATGATCGGGGCACTCTGGCTTCGACCGCTCCGCAGCATCTCTTGAATTTCCGCCCGCTTCCGCAGGGACACGGCTCGTTCCGTCCAGGAGTCATCGGCCGGAGCGCCAAGTCGAGGAATATGTCAGATCTGACATATCACGAATCTGGGAGGGCGGCCGGGAGGGGGTCGCGGCAGGAACCGTCCGGGCCGCGGTCCAGGGGATCGCGCGCTCGGCGGTCTGGAAGGTCCCGAGCATCGAATCGCCGGAGACGGTCCCTTCCAGGTGCCAGACGGCGGTCGGCGTGACGAGGTCGAAGGAGACGCCTGGGCCGGTGGCGCGGAGGTTTGAGAGCTCGGTGGCGTTTCCGTGGAGGCCGACGTAGACGCCGACGAGGCCGGCGGGAGTGGACCGGAACCTCAGAGTGCCCGCGATGATGCCTTTTCCCGCGTCGGCGCGGAAGTCCCATTCGCCCGAAAGTGAGGCGGCCGCGGACGCCGGAACTGGCGGGACAGGCAACGGCGCCGAGGGCGGCGCCGGTGTGACGGCCCCGGCCGCAGCCGGGGAGGGAGCGGGAGGCGCGAGAGTCCGTGTCGGCGTGGGCGGTGGGGGCGGCGGCGATGTCGGAGTTTCGCGCGGCCGCGGCGAGGGGGTCGTGGTCGGTGAGAGAACCGGCGTCGCCGGGCGGATGGTCGGCATCGAAGTCGGCGAGGGCGTGGAAGCGGGCGGGGTCGGAGAGGACGAGGGTATCGGTCTCGCAGCGACGACAGTCGCCGTCGGAGAAAGAGCCGCCGGTATTTGCGTCACCACGGGACGGGGCGCGGGCGGAGCGGGGGACCGCGTCGGGCTGGGGCGGGGAGTCGGCGGGACGGGAGTCGCCACTCTCCCAGCCCGCGGAGTCGGCGTGGCCGCCAGAAACGCAGCGGCCGGCGTCGCCAGCCTGGCCACGACGACCTTCGGTCCGCACGACACCGGCAGCAGCAGAAGGGTCGCTGCCACGAGAGCCTTGGAGATGTCGCGCTTCTCCGACACGGGCGCGCGGATCTTATCTGCTCGCAGAGCCGGATTCGGTCAGGCGGAGGCTGCCGGCCGGAATGTCGCGCAGCTCTGTTCTCTTCCCGGAGGGCCAGAGGACGGTGACGCCGTCGGCGGTTTCGCGGTCACCCAGGCCGAAGTAGAGGGACCTGGAGCCGGAGGAGAGGAAGGAATAGCCAGCCGAGACGACCTGGGCGCGCCGCGTCCCTCCCGCCTCGACGGTCACGACGGCTCCCAGGGCGTCGCGGGTCGAGCGGTAGGCACCGGGTCCGCCGGGATCTCCCCGGAGAGAAACGACGAGCGGCCTTGCGCGGGACGGGTTCCGGTTCAGCCAGAGGGAGGGGCGCTGGAGGAAGCCGGTGGCGAAGAGGTCCGGGGCGCCGTCGCCGTTGGCGTCCGTGACGACGAGACCGCGCTGGTTGGCGTCGGACTCCAAGCCGGTGACCGCGGCGAGCTCGGCAAAACGCCGGCCGTCCAGGTTCTCGTAGAAGCGTTTGGGGGGATGGCCCCAGAGCGAGTCGTCTCCGAAGTCGCCGGTCGGGATCCCTTTCTCGAACTTCTTGTACTCGGCGCTCATGAGGTTCCAGAAGTCGATCTCGCGCTCCGTCGCGTTCTTTCCGGTGACCATCCCGTTGACCACGAAGAGGTCGGGCCTGCCATCCATGTCGGCGTCCACCCACACGCAGCCCCAGGACCAGGAGGTGTCCCAGACCCCGGCCTCCTCCGAGGTCCGCTCGAAGCGGCCGCCGCCCGCGGCTCGAAAGAGAGATGAGCCCCGCGAAAGGGCCTTCAACTTGCGCCAGACGAGCGGTCGGCCGAGGCTGTAGGGGAACTCCGGCATCGGGAAACGGGGGTCTGAGAGGAACCAGTTGTAGGGGAACGAGTAGTTCGACACGTAGAAGTCGAGCCGGCCGTCTCCGTCGTAGTCGTCGACGGCGACGCCCATGCCGAAGCCGGGATCGAGGACGCCGGTCTTCCCGGCGATGTTCGTGAAGGTCCCATCACGGTTGTTGTGGAGGTAGGTGTGATCCCCGAAGTCATTGGCGATGTAGAGGTCGGGCCAGCCGTCGCCGTCGAAGTCCGCGGCCTGGACGGCGAGCCCCCAGCCGGTGTCATCCGCGCGCGAGGCCTTCGATACGTCGGTGAAGGTCCCGTCGCCGTTGTTGCGGAAGAGATGATTGGGCGGCGCATTGTCGGCCTGGATGTTGGGGCCGCGGTCGGGAGGCCCGTAGACCAGGACATAGAGGTCCGGAAGGCCGTCGCGGTTGTAGTCGAGCGCCGCGGCCGAAGTGCAGTAGTCTTTCATGGCCACTCCCGCCTTCTTCCCGACCTCCTCGAACGTCCCGTCCCCTCTGTTGTGGAAGAGAAGGTTTCCCCTGTCGAGGTACGTCACGTAGAGGTCGGGCCAGCCGTCGTTGTCGTAGTCGAAGGCCAGGGCGCCGACGCCCTCGCCTTCGTGCCCCCCCACGCCGGCCCTCGCCGCCACGTCGTCATAGGTCCCGTCGCCGCGGTTTCTGTAGAGGCGGTTGCCGTCCCCTCCCGTGACGAAGAGGTCTTCGCGGCCGTCGCCGTCGAAGTCGAGCACGGCGACGCCGGGCGGCATGTGCTCGCCCGGGATCGGGACGTTTCGCGCGGCATTGGGCAGGAAGGCCCTGTGCATCCGCGTAAGGCCCGCCTTCTCCCCGATCTCCTCGAACAAAGGCTCGGAGGAGGAAGCTTCGAGCCATTCGAGGAGCGAGGCGGACTCCATTTCCCACGTGAGATCAGCTCGGCGCGAGGGCTTCAGGACGGCGCGCAGCTTCCCGCCTTCCTGCAGCAGAGTCCCGTCCCCGCCCGTCCCGGTCAGGAGCAGCCCCAGAACGATCTCCCTCCGGTCGCCCCGGCGGCGGAAGCCGAAGATCACCTGTTCGGTGCGGCCGAGCGAGGCGAACTGTCCGCGGATCCGGCCGAGCCGGTCGCGGAGGGCTTCACTCCCCCTCCCCGCGGAAGAGGATCGAGAGGGTGAGCCGGGCGTTCCGGCTTCTCGAAACACGGCGACTCGAAGCGGCGGCCGCGTGGGCACCGGCGTGAGCGCGTCCCCCGGCAGCGGTCCGCTCCACGCGAATCCTTCCGCGTAGAAGCCGGCGCCGGCCACGCCCGCCTTCCAGTCTTCCAGGTACTTCTCCGTGAAATCAGACACGCGGTCGGAGTAGTCCTCGAGGGTGGGCAGGGGAGGCTCGCGGTGGGAGGCGCAGCCGGAGGTCAGGAGGAGCGCCAGCAGAAGCGGAAGAGCTCGACCCGAAGCCGGATTCTCGTCACCCCCGCCCTCTCCCCGGGGGAGAGCGAGGGGGCGGGGTCGGCTCATCGGGCGGAAAATATAATCGAACGCCCGTGACACTTTCCGAGCGCCTTCGGCGGCGGATCGCCCGAGAAGGCACGATCTCCTTCCGGCACTTCATGGAGGCGGCCCTCTACGACAGGAAAGAGGGCTACTACGCGAAGGGACCGCGGATCGGGGAAGGAGGGGACTTCGCGACCTCGCCGAGCATTTCCTCGATCTTCGCGGGGGTCATTGCCCGGCGGTTTCGCCGGGAAGCGGAGCGAGGCGAAGGCCCGGTGGACTTCGTCGAGGTTGGCGCCGGCGACGGGAGGTTCCTCGGAGACTTCGCCGCCGCTCTCCTTCGAGAAGACGGAGACTTCGCGGCTCGCGTGCGCCTGACCGCCGTGGAGAAGAGCTGGGCCGGCCGTGAAGCGCTCGCCGCGCGGCCGGGGCTTTCGGGACTGCGCGTGCTCGCCTCCGCGGAAGAGCTTCCCCCCCGCTCGGTGAACGGTTGGATCTTTTCCAACGAGCTCTATGACGCGCTTCCCGTCGCGCGGGTCCGCGGGGGCATGGAGGGGCTGGAGGAGCTGCGCGTCGGGGCGGTGGACACCGGCTTCGGCTGGACGGCCGCGCCGGCCCCGGAGGATCTCCGGCGGCATGTCGCGAGCCTGGGAATCGCGCTCGAGCAAGGCCAGATCGGCGAGGTCTCCCCCGAGGCCGCGCCGCTTCACCGGACGCTTGCCCGAGCGCTCACCCGCGGATTCCTCGTCGCCTTCGATTACGGCCACCGGGCCGAGGCGCTCTACCATCCCCTCGCCCGCCGGCGCGGCACGCTGGCCGTGCACTCCCGCGGCCGGCGTGGAGGCGATCCGCTCGAACGCCCGGGCGAGATGGACCTGACGGCCCATGTCAACTGGGATGAGCTCATCCGGGCCGGCCAGGAGGAAGGCCTCGCGACTCTCGGTGTGTTTCGGCAGGGACGCTACCTGACCGAATCAGGGCTCTTCGATCTCGTCGAGACCGAAGCCGAGAAGTGGCGCGCCTTCCGCCTCGTCGATCCGGAGGGAATGGGAGAGGAGCTGTCTGTCCTCGTGCAGCAGAGGTGCGTCTGAGCTGTCAGCCTTCAGCTGTCAGCGATCAGCTTCGATGTCCGGGACGGGGCCCGGCTGAAAGCTGAGAGCTGAGGGCTGAGAGCTTTGCAGGTTTGACTCTCCTCCCCCCTCCGATAAAATGCTCGCGATGACCAGCTACCTCCCGATTCTTGTCATGGGTGTGCTCGCGGCGGCCCTGCCCCTTGGGACGATCATCCTCGCCCGGGCCGTCCAGACCCGGCGCCCGAACCCGGCCAAGGCCGAGCCTTACGAGTGCGGGGTGGACTCCCCGACGACGGCGTTCGACACCCGCTTCTCGGTCCGGTACTTCCTGATCGCCGTCCTCTTCGTGGTTTTCGACGTGGAGACGATCTTTCTCTTCCCCTGGGCCGTGATGTTCAACCGCCTGGGGCTGTTCGGTTTGATCGAGATGCTGATCTTCCTGATCATCCTGGTGATCGGCTACTTCTACGTGTGGAAGCGCAAGGCCCTCGACTGGGCCTGAGCGGAAAGACCCTCGAGACACATGGGACTCGTTGACAACCGCTTCGAAGACAACGTGTTGACGACGACCGTCGACTCGGTCATCAACTGGGCGCGGCGCTCCTCGATCTGGCCCATGCAGTTCGGCCTCGCCTGCTGCGCGATCGAGATGATGGCCGTCATGGACGCCCGTTTCGACCTGGCTCGCTTCGGGGCCGAGGTCTTCCGGGGGACGCCGCGGCAATCGGACCTCATGATCGTCGCGGGTACCGTCGTCGAGAAGATGGCCCCCATCGTCAAACGCCTGTACGACCAGATGCCGGAGCCCAAGTGGGTCATCGCGATGGGCTCCTGCGCGACGTGCGGCGGCCCTTATCGGACCTACGCAGTGACCCAGGGCGTGGATCGCATCGTCCCGGTGGACGTCTACGTGCCGGGGTGCCCGCCCCGTCCCGAGGCTCTCATCTACGGAATCATGGCCCTCCAGAAAAAGATCGACCGGATGAAGGTCATCCGGAAGGTGTCGTAGTGGCCGGGGCTCCGCCGCCCCCGGCCGCCCCGGGAGGGGAGGCGAAGAAAGAGGCCCCGCCCAAGCTCGAGGGAAAGGACGCTTCCGGCCACCCCTGGGTCCAGTCGATCCGTGCCGGCGTTCCGGACGCAGTTCTCTCCGCCCGGGAGTTCGCCCGCCAGATCACCGTCGTCGTCGCCCGCGAGAAGATCGCCGAGGTGGCCCGGCACCTGAAGGAAAAGGAGGGCTTCCGCTACTGCGTCGACGTCACCGCAGTGGACTGGAAGAAGCGGGAGCCGCGCTTCGACGTCGTGTACCACTTCTACTCCTTTTCGAAGAACGACAGGATCCGCATCAAGTGCGGCGCGGCCGACGGGCAGGAGGTCCCTTCGATCGCCAGAATCTTCCTCGCGGCCGACTGGTCGGAGAGGGAGACCTGGGACATGTTCGGCATTCCCTTCGCGGGCCACCCCGACCTGCGCCGCATCCTGACGTGGGAAGGGTTCCATGGCCACCCGCTGCGGAAGGACTTTCCGCTCGAAGGGATCGACACCGGCGCGGCCATCTATCCGGAGGAGTGGCCCGAGGGTGCCGGCCCGGGGATGAACGACCCGAACCGCAAGGTGGTCTCGTGAAGAAATCGGTTGATCGGTTCATCGGATCAAGAAGAATTTCCCGATTTCAACTCGAAGCAGAGGCGCGACGGTAAGGCATGACTGAGAAGACTGTCGAGCACCCCGAGGTGCCGACCCTGTTCGACGTCCAGGAGATGGAGTTGAACTTCGGGCCGCAACACCCCTCGACGCACGGCGTCCTGCGCCTGGTCCTGAAGGTGGACGGAGAGAAGATCCTCGAGGCGAAGCCGGACGTCGGCTACCTCCACCGAGGCACCGAGAAGCTCTTCGAGACCGAGACGTACCCGATGGGGCTCCCGCACACCGACCGGATGGACTACGTCGCGGCGGCCACGAACAACCACGCCTTCTGCCTGACGGTCGAGAAGCTCCTGGGGCTCGAGATCCCGCGCCGCGCGCAGTTGATCCGCGTCATCCTGGACGAGCTCCAGCGGCTCTCCTCCCACCTCGTCTGGCTCGGGACGTCGGGGATCGACCTCGGGGCCGTCACCCCGTTCTGGTACACCTTCCGGGAGCGGGAGCAGATCCTCGATTTCTTCGAGGAGTACTGCGGCGCCCGGCTGACCTTGAACTGCATGCGCATCGGCGGCCTCCCGTTCGACCTCACGCCGGGGTGGATCGAGAGGCTGTCGGAGCTCGTGGACGACATGCCGGCGCGCATCGACGACTACGAGCAGCTCCTGACGGAGAACCGGATCTGGAAGAAGCGCACCGTCGGCATCGGAGTCATCTCGGGGGAAGAGTGCATCGAGCGGGGCCTGACGGGCCCGGTCCTGCGCGGCTCCGGCGTCGAGTGGGACCTGCGGCGCGCGCAGCCGTACGAGTGCTACGAGGAGCTCGACTTCGTCATCCCGATCCGCTCGAACGGCGACACGTACGACCGGTACATCGTGCGCGTGCAGGAGATGCGCCAGAGCGTGCGCATCCTGCGCCAGTGCATCGACAGGCTCGAGCCGGGGGAGATCCGCGGGAAGGTCCCGCGCGTCATAAAGCCGCCGGCCGAGGAGGTCTACGCCTCGGTCGAGTCGCCCAAGGGAGAGCTCGGCTTCTATTGCGTCTCCAACGGCACGAACCGCCCGTACCGGATGCACTGCCGCCCTCCCTCGTTCATCAACCTCCAGGCCCTCCCGCGCCTGGCCAAAGGGCACCTCATCTCCGACCTGGTCGCCCTGATCGGCACCGTGGACATCGTCCTGGGCGAGGTGGACCGGTGAGACCTACGCCATGAACATCCTCTCGCCGACGGTGCTGACCTACGTCAAGGTCGTCATCCTGGTCCTGGGGGTGCCGGCGATCGTGGGGTTCGTCATCGTCCTCGTGGAGCGGCGGTTCATGGGCTTCATGCAGGTGCGCCTCGGGCCCAACCGGGTCGGCCCGAAGGGGACGCTCCAGGGAGTGGCCGACCTCGTCAAACTCGTGGTCAAGGAAGACGTGACGCCGGCGCGCGCCGAAGGGGCCGTGTATTTTCTGGCGCCCGTGCTCGCGGTGGTTCCGGCCCTGACCGCTCTCGCGCTCATCCCGTTCGGCCCGTCGCTCCGGCTGTCGCGCGACGCCGAGACCCCGCTCTACGTGGCCGACATCAACATCGGGCTCCTCTTCCTCCTGGCCATCACGTCGATCGGCGTCTACGGGATCATCCTGGGGGGATGGGCCTCGAACAACAAGTACTCGCTTTTGGGCGGCCTGCGCTCGGCCGCCCAGCTGATCTCCTACGAGGTCCCGATGGGGCTCGCGCTCGTTTCGGTCCTGTTGATGACGCGCTCTCTCTCGCTCGTCGAGATCGTCCAGAGGCAGGAGCGGATCCAACTCTGGTTCGTGTTCCCGGGTCTCCTCGCCTTCTTCCTGTACTTCGTCTCCGGCGTCGCCGAGACCAACCGCAACCCGTTCGATCTGCCGGAGGCGGAATCCGAGCTCGTGTCGGGTTTCAACACGGAGTACTCCGGGGTCAAGTTCGCCTTCTTCTTCCTCGGCGAGTACACAGGGATGATCATCATCTCCTGCATCGCCGTCACCGTCTTCTTCGGCGGGTGGCTGGCGCCCTTTCCCCATGTCCCGGCGCTCGCCTTCCTGAAGATCATCCCGCCCCTGGGATGGTTCGTGATCAAGACGGGCGTCTTCATCTTCTTCTACATCTGGTTCCGCTCGACGTTTCCGCGGTATCGGTTCGACCAGTTGATGGCGCTCGGCTGGAAGTGGATGATCCCCGCCGGCCTGGCCAACATCGTCCTCGTAGCCCTGGCGATCCTCGCGACGCCGGGGCGCACCAACGGAATGGTCACCCTCTCCTGGATCCTGGGCGTCCTTTTCGTCGCGCTGTTTCTCCTGGCGAGACTCCGGCAGGCGTTGACCAGGCGCGACCGGCTCGCGGCGGAGCCGGCGGGAGTCCGGGAGGCGCGGTGAGCGGGAGGCTTGGATGGCTCTGAAGAAGTGGCTCGACAAGATTACGCTCCTCGACCTCTTCGAGGGCCTCTCGGTGACCGGCCGCCACTTCTTCAAGAAGAAGCTGACGATCCAGTATCCGGAGCAGAAGAAGATCCCCTCGGACCGCTTCCGCGGGATGTTCCGCCTCGACGAGGAGCGCTGCATCAAGTGCACGCTCTGCGCGATCGAGTGCCCGATCAACATCATCTACATCGACTGGCACAACGAGAAGAACGAAGCGGGCAAGTCCGTCAAGGTCCTGGACCGGTTCGACGTGGACCTGAAGCGGTGCATGTTCTGTCAGCTCTGCGAGGAGGCGTGCCCGACGCAGCCCAAATCCATCTGGCTGACGACGAAGACCTACGAGATGGCCGCCTACGACCGGAACGACTCGCTCTACCTCGACATCCGGAAGCTGACGGACTGGCACGCGGCTCCGAACGTCAAGCCCTTCACCGTGGTCGAGCGGGGATGAGGCGGAAGTGACCGGGGGCGCCGCTTCCGGAGTCCTCCTGACCGGCGGGGCGGGCTGGGCGTTCGTCGTCTTCGCGGTCCTGGCCCTCGCGATGGCGGTCGCGGTCGTCGTGGCGAAGAACCCCGTCCACTCCGCGCTCTTTCTGCTCGCGTCCTTCCTGCTCGTCGCCTGTCTCTTCATACTCGAGGAGGCGGAGTTCGTCGGCGCCGTGCAGATCCTCGTCTACGGCGGCGGCATCATGGTCCTCTTCCTCTTCGTCATCATGCTCGTCCACCAGAGGATGGTGGCCGGCGCGAAGGCCTTCCAGCACCAGTGGGACGTCGCGCTCCTCTTCGTCCTCGTCTTCCTCGTGCCGTTTCTCTATGTCCTCGGCACGGAGAAGTTCCCGGAGGTCCCGCAGAATCCCGACGCCTTCCGGATCATCGGAGACCGGGTCGTCGGCAACACCCAGGCCGTCGCCTGGTCGCTCTACCGCGACTATCTGCTTCCCTTCGAGGTCGCCTCGGTCTTCCTCCTCGTCGCGATGATCGGAGCCGTCGTCCTTGGCAAGCGTTCCGCGGAGAAAGTGGACTGATGAAGGGAGCCCACCCCACCTGTCATCCTGTGGCCCGGCAGGACCGAAGAATCTTGCCGACAGCGAGGGGGAGCAGATCCTTCGCTTCGCTCGGGATGACGGCGACAAAGTCATGACCATCACGATCAATCACTTCCTGATCGTCTCCTTCCTGCTCTTCACGATCGGGCTCTTCGGCGTGCTCGTGCGCAGGAACTTCCTGACGGTCCTGATGTCGGTCGAGCTCATGATGAACGCGGTGAACTTGAACCTCGTCGCGTTCTCGCGGCGCCTGTCCTCGCTGACCGGCCAGGTCTTCTCGGTGTTCGTCATCACGATCGCCGCCGGGGAAGCGGCGATCGGGCTGGCGCTGACGATCTCCCTCTTCCGCCAGCGCAAGACGCTGAACGTGGAAGAGGCGAGCACGATGCGGGGATGAAAGACCTGATCTGGGCGATCCCGCTCTTTCCGCTGGCGGGGTTCCTCGTCAACGGGCTCGTGTACCTCCTTGGGCACCGGACGAAGGGGGCGCCGGGACTCCACGACCCGGACGGCGAGCAGCCCGCGGCCGAGTCGCAGAAGGACCGGGGGCACCCGCACGCGCATATGCACGGAGAGATTCACCCCAGACGCAAGACGCTCCATACCGTGGTCGGGACCGGCTCGGTCGCCCTCTCCTGCATCTTCGCGTTCGGAGCGATCTTCGATTCGGGACTCTCGCGCCTCTCCGAGGGGGCGGTCCACGTCGTCACCCTCTACCGCTGGATCCCGCTCGGGGTCAACGGGGCGATCGGGCAGGTTCCCGGAAAGGTGGCCGAGTGGTTCGTGGACGCCGCTTTCCGGCTGGACTCCCTGTCGGCCCTGATGATCGCCTTCGTGACGTTCGTGGGTTTCCTGATCCACGTCTACTCGGTCGGCTACATGGGGCACGACGAGGGGTACGGACGTTACTTCGCCTATCTGAACCTCTTCATGTTCTCGATGCTGGTCCTCGTCCTGGCCGACAATTTCCTGCTGCTCTTCGTCGGGTGGGAAGGCGTGGGCCTCTGTTCGTATCTCCTGATCGGCTACGACTACCACAAGAAGAGCGCGGCGGACGCCGGCAAGAAGGCCTTCGTCGTCAACCGCATCGGGGACTTCGGCTTCATCCTCGGCATCTTCGGAGTGTTCGCCCTCTTCGGCTCCCTCGACTTCGGCAAGGTCTTCTCGGCCGCGGCGGCCGCTCCGGCGGAAGTCACGCCTTACATGACTCTCGTCTGCATCTGTCTCTTCGTCGGCGCCTGCGGCAAATCCGCGCAGTTCCCGCTCTACGTCTGGCTCCCCGACGCGATGGCCGGCCCCACTCCCGTCTCCGCCCTGATCCACGCGGCCACGATGGTCACGGCGGGGGTCTACATGGTGGCGCGATGCAACGTCCTCTTCCGCCTCTCGCCGGACGCGATGCTCGTCGTCGCGGTCGTCGGCTGTTTCACGGCGCTCTTCGCCGCGACGATCGGGCTCGCTCAGAACGACATCAAGAAGGTCCTCGCCTACTCGACAGTTTCCCAGCTGGGCTACATGTTCCTCGCCTGCGGCGTCGGAGCCTTCGTGGCGGGCATGTTCCACGTCCTGACGCACGCCTTCTTCAAGGCCTGCCTGTTCCTGGGATCCGGTTCGGTGATCCACGCGCTCTCCGGGGAGCAGGACCTCCGGCGGATGGGCGGGCTGGCTCTCAAGATCCGAACGACCTATCTGACGTTTCTCGTCGCGACGCTGGCGATCGCCGGCGTGCCCCTGCTCGCCGGATTCTTCTCCAAGGACGCGATCCTGGCGGCGGTCTTCGAAGCGCGCTTCCCGTCGGCGCCCGTCTGGCTGCCGCGGGTTCTCTGGACCGTTGCGATCTTCACCGCGGGGCTGACCGCGTTCTACATGTTCCGCCTGGTCTCGCTGACGTTCTGGGGGGTGTACCGGGGCTCTCCCGACCAGGAGAAGCAGATCCACGAGTCGCCGCGCTCGATGACGGTTCCCTTGATCGTGCTCGCGTTCCTTTCGGTCGTCGGGGGGTACGTCGGCGTTCCGATCGTCCACGGCGGAGACAGGATCGGCGAATTCCTCTCCCCGATCCTCCTGCCGATCGCGGGCGCGCACGGTCAGGAGCACCATGCGCCCGTTTCGCTGGAGTTGCTCCTCATGGGCGCTTCCGTGGCCGTCGCCACGACCGGAATCCTGCTCGCGCTCATCTGGTACGCGAGAGGCAACGGCGAGACGCCGGCCCGGCTGGCGCAGCGCTGGCCCGGTGTTTACCGGGCCATCCTCAACAAGTATTACGTGGACGAGGCCTACGGCGCCGTCTTCGTCGAGGGGCTCGGCAAGGGGGGCGGGCGGTTTCTCTGGGATGTGGACGCGACGGTGGTGGACCTGATTCCCAACGGCGCCGCGGCCGTGACCAGGGCGTCGTCCTGGATCTCCTCCCTCTTCGATCAGTACGTCGTGGACGGGCTGGTCAACGGCCTGGCCGACACCCTCCAGGCGGGCTACCGGCTCTTCAAGTCGGCGCAGACGGGGCACGTGCAGAACTACGCTCTCGTGATGGGCGTCGGGATCTTCGCGATCGTCGCGGTGTATCTGGTGTTTCGTTAGGCGGGAGGCGGCAGGTGATGGGTGGAGGCAACGGACAGCTGACAGATGAGAGCGAGAGGAGCGAATGAGTTTTCTTCAACAGATTCCGATTCTCTCGATCGTCACCTATGTGCCGATCGCGGGAGCGCTCCTGATCGTGTTCTTCTTCCCGAAGGACAAGACCGGCCCGATCAAGTACTTCGCGACGATCGTCGTGGGCCTCGATTTCGTCATCTCCCTGCCGCTCTGGTTCGCCTTCGACCGCGTCCAGGCGGGGTACCAGTTCCAGGAGCGTGTCTCCTGGATCCCTTCCCTCGGCGTGGACTACCACTTCGGGATCGACGGGATCTCCCTCGTGCTGATCCTGCTGACGACGTTCATCGGCTTCATCGCCGTCTACTGTTCCTACACGGCGATCCAGGAGAGGCAGAAGGAGTACTACGTCCTCCTCCTCCTCCTCCAGACCTTCATGATCGGCACGTTCTGTTCCCTCGACTTCTTCCTCTTCTACGTCTTCTGGGAAATCATGCTCGTGCCGATGTACTTCCTGATCGGCGTCTGGGGAGGGGAGCGCCGCCTCTACGCCGCGATCAAGTTCTTTCTCTACACCCTGGCCGGCTCCGTGCTGATGCTGCTCGGCATCATCGCGCTCTACTTCTACAACACGACCGGCTTCCTCGGTTACAAGGGGCTCGGGAATCTGCCCACGTTCTCGATCGAGAAGCTGACGGCGGTCGCTTCCGGCATGCCGGCGGAGCTGCAAATCTGGCTCTTCTTCGCCTTCTTCTTCGGCTTCGCGATCAAGGTCCCGATGTTCCCTTTCCATACGTGGCTTCCCGACGCCCACACCGAGGCGCCGACGGCGGGATCGGTCATCCTCGCGGCCGTGCTCCTGAAGATGGGGACCTACGGCTTCGTGCGCTTCTCGCTGCCGATGTTCCCCGAGGCGGTCCGGACCGGCTGGGTGATCGGGCTGATGGTCGCGCTCGCGATCATCGGCATCGTGTACGGAGCGATGGTCACGCTCGTGCAGAAGGACATGAAGAAGCTGATCGCCTACTCCTCGGTCTCGCACCTGGGCTTCGTGATGTTGGGAGTCTTCGCGGCCAACATGGCCGGAGTGCAGGGCGGGATCCTGCAGATGGTCAACCACGGAATCTCGACGGGCGCCCTCTTCCTCCTCGTCGGAATCGTCTACGAGCGGCGCCACACGCGCATGATCGCCGAGTACGGCGGCCTCGCACGCCAGATGCCGGTCTACGCCACGTACTTCATGGTCATGGCGCTGTCGTCGATGGGGCTGCCGCTGCTGAACGGCTTCATCGGAGAATTCACCATTCTCCAGGGGGCTTTCGCGAAGTCCTTCTGGTGGGCTTTCTTCGCGGCGCTCGGGATCGTGCTCGGCGCGGCCTATCTGCTCTGGCTCTACCAGCGAGTCTTCTTCGGCGAGCTGACGAACCCGGCCAACGCGAAGCTGGCGGACCTGACTCCGCGCGAGCAGTGGACGCTCGCGCCGCTCGTCGTGGCGGCGCTCTGGATCGGTCTCTATCCCAAGCCGATCTTCGATGTGCTGCGGACGCCCTCGGAGAACATCGTGCGCGCGGTCGGGGGGCAGGCTTCGCCTCCTCCAGCCTTGGCGTCCGCCTCCGCCAAGGCCAGAGCGGATGGAGCTGGCGGCGCCGAGGCTGGTAAAGACGCCGTCTCCGCGGGGGCCGCGCGTTGACGGTCCGCGGAACCGACTGGTTCCTGCTTTCGCCGGAGCTCTTTCTGACTTCGGCGGGCCTGCTTCTGCTCGCCCTCGCCTCTCTGTTCAAGAAAGGGCAGGACGAATTCGTCGGGTTCGTTTCGATCCTCTCGATCGCGGTCACGGCGGTCCTCCTGGCGATCGTCACGGCCCACCCGGCGCGGCAGGCGGGGCCGATCCTCGCGGGGATGTTCGTGGTGGACAACTTCGCGATCTTCTTCAAGTTCATGATCCTGCTCACGATCGGGCTGACGATCCTGGCGTCCATCGGGTTCGTCGGCGCCGCGCCGTACCCGGCCGCCGAGTACTTCGCGCTTCTCCTGTTCTCCGGGGTCGGGATGCTCTTCATGGTTTCGGGCTCGAACCTGATCTCGATCTACGTGGCGCTCGAGCTGATGGCTCTCTCCTCCTACATCCTGGCCGGGTACTTCAAGGGACAGGTCAAGTCCACGGAGGCCGCGCTCAAATACTTCATCCTCGGCGCTTTCTCGTCGGCCGTTCTTCTCTACGGCCTCTCGCTCGTGTACGGAGTCGGGGGAAAGATGGGGCTGACCGAGCTCGCCGCGATGTACGCCGGGACCGAGCGGACGAACCTGGTCGTGCTCGGCATCCTGCTCGTCCTCGCGGGGCTGCTCTTCAAGATCGCCGCGGTCCCCTTCCACGTCTGGACGCCCGACGTGTACGAAGGGTCCCCGACGCCGGTGACCGCCTTCTTCGCGGTCGGGCCGAAGCTCGCCGCGTATGCGATCCTGGCGCGCATCTTCTACGTCGGTTTCCCGAAGTTCCACGCGGACTGGGGACTGATCGTTGCCCTCGTCGCGGCGGCGACGATGATCTGGGGCAATCTCGCGGCGCTCCTGCAGTCCAACGTCAAACGGATGTTTGCCTACTCCTCGATCGCCCACGCGGGATACGCGCTGCTGGGCGTACTCGGGTTCCGGACTCCGTTCGGGCTCTGGGGGATCCTGGTGTACCTGCTCGCCTACACCTTCATGAATTTCGGCGCGTTCGCGCTGGTGATCTTCCTGGAGACCCGGGGGTACGCGGCCGAGACCGTCTCCGATTTCAATGGCCTCGCCAAACGCAATATGCCGGCCGCCATCGTGATGCTCCTCTTCCTGCTCTCGCTCGCCGGCATCCCGCCGACGGCCGGATTCATCGGCAAGTACTACCTCTTCACGGCGGCGATGAAGGCCGGATACGCCTGGCTGGCGGTGCTCGCGGTCCTCGCCTCGGCCGTGTCGCTCTTCTACTACTTCCGCATCGCGGCGGCGATGTTCTTCTCCGAGGGGGAGGGAGCCAGGCTGGAGAGCTCTTTCGCGCTGACCGCGGCCGTCGTCGTCTGCGCCCTGGGAACGCTCATCGTGGGAGTGGCGCCCGAGAGCGTTCTCGAGGTCCTCCGCCGTTGCGTTCCGGGCACCTACTAGAGGAATCCGTGATTGGTGGTTTGTGATCACGGCGAAAGACCCGGATCTCGGCCCCGATCACGAATCGCAAGTCCCGAATCACAAACCCCCTGAAGAGGGGGTCATTCGGCGCATACGGAAGCGGGCCGTGTGGATCGGCGTCCTTCTCTCCCTCGGCGCGTTTCTCGTCGGGTGGAATCGCGGGGTCTCCTTGACAATCTGCGCCGCCGTCGTTATTTTCAGCTTTCTCGTTTTTGAGAAACTGACCGGCCGGTTCGTTACGCCGCGGGAGAAATGGAAGGTCCGTGCGGTCCTGCCCCTCCTGCTCGTCACGGCCGCCGCAGTCACGTTGCTGGCATTCGTTCTCCACTGGAAGGCGTTCGATCCGGTCGCTGGAGCCATGGGGCTCTCGTCGGTTGTCCTGGCGATTGCGGCGGAGATATTCCACAAGGAGCAGGGGATCGGTGGTAAGTGACAGGCGATAGGGAGGGCAGGCTGGCGGTCCCGGACCGGATCGCCTCTGCCCAGCCACCGACCCCCTCCTGAGAGGGCAAGGACCGTTGGAACACCATTCGATCCTGTATGTGCCGGTCAACCGGCTGCTGATCCGGCTGTTCGGAGAGCCCCCCGTCTCGAAGATGTCGCCGGACGCGGCGGCGTTCTGGTTTCCCGACGGCAAGGAGGCCTGGATCCCCGACGCCGCGATCATGACTCTCCTGCTGCTGCTCCTCTTTGCCGTCTTCTTCCCCCTGGCGGCGCGGCGCTACCGGAGGGAGAAGCCCGGCGGAGTCCAGAACTTTCTCGAGATGATCGTCGAAGCGTTCCGCAGCCTTCTCGACGACATCATCGGGCACGGTGCCGAGAAGAAGTACCTCGCGATGATCGGGACGTTCGGCGTCTTCATCTTCGTCGCAAACCTCTTCGGCCTCTTCTTCTTCCTCACGCCTCCGACGGGCGTCCTCTCGACGACGGTCGCCCTCGCTCTCATCTCGTTCGTCTACTTCAACGCGCAGGGGATCAAGGAGCAGGGGGTCTTCGGGTACCTGAAGCACTTCATGGGGCCGGTGTTGTGGCTCGCCCCCCTCTTCTTCGTCATCGAGATGATCGGCAACTTCGCCCGGATCCTCTCCCTGTCGCTCCGCCTGTTCATGAACATCTACGGGGAGCACACAGCGACCGGCGTCTTTGCGGGCCTCGCTCCGATCGTCGTGCCGTGGCCGCTCATGGTGCTCGGCCTCTTCACGGCGCTGCTCCAGTCCTTCATCTTCGTCACGCTCACGGCGGTCTACATCAGCCTCGGAACGGCTCACGAGGAACACTGAGAGAAAGGAAGTTGTGAGCGATGAATTGCGAATGGGGCGTAAAGACCGCTTTTTCCCTCATTCACAATTCACAACCCACAATTCACAATTCGTAATTCAAGGAGAAGAAATGATTAAGAAGAAGGTCTGGGTCCTGGTGGGGGTGCTGGTCTTTCTGGCGCTGCCGGCGCTGGCGCAGGAAACGGCGGGAGGCGGCGCGGCCCCTTCCGGCGGTGTGCGGTGGGGAGCAATCGGGGCGGCATTCCTGCTCGGGATCGCGGCCGCGGCAGGGGCCGTCGGCCAGGGGCGGGCCACTTCGGCGGCGGCAGACGGAATCTCCCGGAACCCGGGTGCCGCCGGGGCCATCCGGACGATGACGATCATCGGGCTGGCGCTGATCGAGTCGCTGGTCCTGTATGCGCTGCTCATAGCCTTCCAGATCAAAGGCCTCTGAGCTCGTCCCGGGACAGAAGGAAAGACCCAACCGTCCTCGTTTGGGGACGAAATGACCTTTTTCAGAAACCTCACGGGGGCCGAGGCCGTAATTCTCCTCGGAACCGGCGAAAACGCGGAAGTGTCTTAATCCGTAGAAACCGCTGAGTTTCGGGTCCGTTTCGGGCGGCCAGCGCGATGGCCGGTTGACAAGGCAAGGTTTTTGAAACTGCAGAGGGACATGGAAGAGGCGAGCGTGCAACCCAAGACCGACGTATCGGGCGTGACTTCCTGGGACTTCGACTCCCAGGCGATGCCATACCTGGACTCGCTCTACAACACGGCCTACCGGATGACACGGAGCGCCGAGGACGCCGAGGATCTCGTCCAGGAGACTTACTTCAAGGCCTACAAGTACTACGACAAGTTCGAGGAGGGCACGAATCTGAAGGCCTGGCTCTTCAAGATCTTGAAGAACACGTTCATCAACAACTATCGGAAGAAGAAGCTCGAGCCCCGCAGCGTGGACTTCGCGGAGATCGAGGATTCCTTCGAGCGGATCGTCCGCCGCGACAACAGCGATCAGCCCTCCGACCCGGAATCCGAGTACTTCACCGGGGTCCTGGATGACGATGTCCGGAAGGCCCTCGAATCGCTCCCGTACGATTACAGGATGGTCGTCATCCTGGCCGACCTGGAAGACTTCTCCTACAAGCAGATCGCCGACATCCTGGACTGCCCGGTGGGAACGGTCATGTCCCGCCTCTACAGGGGTCGCAAACTCCTGGAGAAGGCTCTTCTCAAGTACGCCCGGCAGCACGGCTACATCCGCGGGGCGGAGCCGACGAAGATGCGGACGCGTCCCAAAGGGCAGACCGCCTGAATCAGACCGGGTTCCGGTCTCGCGTCGGGTTTCAGAGGTAGAAAAGGACGGAATTTCGGAGCCGGGAGGGGGGTTTTACCGCCCGGCACGATGAACTGTACGCAGGCCCGGTTTCTCCTGTACGCCCACCTGGACCGGGACATCTCTCGTTGCGAAGCGGAAGCGCTCTCCCGGCACCTTTCCGAGTGTCCGCCCTGTGAAGCGAGGTCCCGGTCCGCCCGGGGGCTCGCCTCGCTCCTTCGGTCGCGCCTGGACCGCACGCCGGCCCCCCCGGGGCTGATCGTGCGTCTCAGGCGGGGCGAACAGCCGCATGTGCGTCCCCGCTTCCCCGCATTCGTGCTGGCCGGGGCCGTGCTCATCTCGGTCCTGCCGGTCGTCTACGACAGCCCGGGGCCGCGCCCGGCGCCAGCTCCCGCGATCGCGCTCTCTTCCGCAGTCCCCGCACCGGCCTCCGCGGCATCGGCTCACCCCGGTTCCCGACGCGTGCTGCTGACGGGCACGCTCGTCTGTCTCCAGTGCGAGACGCGGCACGAGGCCGGGCTCTGCCCGCTTCCGGAGTCCCAGCATGAGCCCGGTTTCTGCGCGGACAACGGGGAAGTCTGGCGGCTCATGTCCAGAGATCCTTCGTTCGTCCAGGCCGCGCTCGGCCAGACCGTCACGGTCGAGGGCATAGGTTTCCCGCGTTCGGGCTTCCTCCGCGCGAGCCGGGTCGGTTATTAGCTGTCAGCTATCAGCTTTCGGCTTTGAGCTTCGGACACCCGCCTGATTCTCTGGCCGACACAACGAACCTGACACAACGAATCCCACATCGGGATGAAGCCGCGAGTTCTTTCGTCGCTTCGCTCCCGGTCGCTCACAGCTGATAGCTGATAGCCGAGAGCTGACAGCTTCCCTTAGAATCTCGCCGGCTTGAAATCCGACCAGACAATCGAAGCCCTGGCTCCGGCGAGGATTGATCTGGCCGGGGGGACGCTCGATCTCTGGCCGCTCCACGTCCTCCATCCGGGCTCGGTCACGATCAATCTGGCCATCGACCGATTTGCCGGGTGCCGCGTCCGGCGGACCGCGGAGGCTTTCCGCATCGTCTCGCGCGACCGCGGGCTCGAGAAGCGCGCGGCGACGGCCGGGGAGCTCCTGGAGGACCCCGCGACGGCGCTCGTTGGATCGCTTCTGGAAGCGCTGGAAGTCCGCGAGCCGCTCGATATCGAGTTCTGGTCCGGGGTGCCGTTCGGCTCGGGGCTCGGCGGGTCTTCCGCCCTCACGGTTGCCATGATGGGAGCGCTCGAGCGGCTCGGATCCAGGGACCTTTCCGGCGTGGACCGCGTGGACTTCGTGCGAGACGTCGAGACACGCGTGCTCGGCAAGCCGGCGGGCGTTCAGGACTACTACCCCCCGCTCGAGGGGGGAGTGCACGTGATCACGTTTCGCGCGGGACGCACGGCCGGGGAGCGATTGCCGGCCGAAGCTGCGGCCTGGGACAGGCACCTGACGCTCTTCGACTCGGGCATCTCGCATTCTTCCGGCATGAACAACTGGCAGATCCTGCGCGCACGGCTCGAAGGCGATCGGGCCGTGGCGGAGAACCTCGAGGGCGTGCGTCGGGCTGCCGCGCGGATGGCCGACGCGGTCCGCCGGTCCGATTTCCCCGCGATGGGAGGGGCGCTCGCGGAGGAGTGGGAGGCGCGACGGCGCCTCGCCCCGGTCGTCTCGACACCGACGATCGAGCGCGCGATCGCGGCCGCGCGCGGTGCCGGCTCCTGGGGAGGCAAGGCCTGCGGCGCCGGAGGCGGCGGCTGCGTTGTCTTTCTGTCACCCCCCGATCGCACTCAGTCCGTCCGCCTCGCCCTCAGGTCGCTCGGCGAGGGGTCCGTCGTTCCGATCCGCGTCGTGGAGGAGGGACTGGAGGTCAATTGTGAAATGTGAATCGTGAATTGTGAATGGAGGCTTGTTCACAACTCACAATTCACAACTCACAACTTGCTCTTCATCCAGCGGATGCAGGCTTCGAGCTCCTTTCTCATGGCGGCGGGAGATGCCGCATGACGCCAGCCGCCGTGGCCCGGGAGGACCCACTCGAAGGAGTAGTCCAGGAGGCGTTCCATGGAGCGGGTTTGCTCCTCCCAGGAGTACCAGCAAGCACCCCGGAACGCCGTCAAGCCGTGGCGGCGGGAGGACCAGGCGAGGTGGTCGCCGGTGAACAGGAACTTCTCGCGGTAGAGCAGCACGGCGTGGCCCCGGGTGTGGCCGGGAGTCGGAATCGCCAACAGGCCCTCGCCGAGCCGGATGGGCTCGTCGCCCGAGAGTTTCCGCTCGACCTCGCGCGTTGTGCGCGTAACGTCGCGCTCGTGGAGTACCCGCTCGCACCCGAAACGCCGGGCGAAGGCTCCGTGGTCGGCGACGTCGTCCTTGTGCGTAAGGAACATCGTCGCGATCCCGCCTCGGTCCTCGAAGTGCGCGATCAGGCGGCTGACCGCTTTCGGCGAGTCCACGAGGACGTTTCCCTCCGGGCGCTCGACGAAATAGCTCCAGGCTCCGAAGGAATCCTTCGACGTGAAGCCGCAGAAAGAGACGTTCTCCGCGACCGGCTCGGGAAAAGCGGCGATCGCCGGCCGCGCGTCCTGGCGGGAAGCCGTGCCGATCGAGCCCGTCGGGCAGGCCACGAGGGCCATCAACGCGCGGCGGGTCTCCGCCTCCGAGCCGGGCTGCCGGGCCACGTAGGAATGGTCGGAGGCCTCCGCGAAGACCGTCGGCGCGATGCGGCGGCAGGCGTCGCAGTCGATGCACGTCCGGTCCACGAAAAAATCCCCGACGGCATTATCGGGATACTGCTCCGACCGGCTCGCCATTTTCAGAAGGTTCCGGGGATTGCCTGAACTCGCTCCCGACTCACAACTCGCGGATCACGATTTCCTACATCCTTCCCGGCTGCGGGATCCCCAGCAGCTCGAGAAGGCGCGCCATCTCACGCGCGAAAATACGCGCGACGGCGAGCCGGCGATTCCGGACGGCCTCGTCGGTCTCCTGGGCGATCGGGTGACGGTGGTAGAACTGGTTGAAGGCCTGCGCGAGTCCGAAGGCATGCCGGGCGAGCATGGAGGGCTCCAACGCCGCGACGGCCCGGTCGGCGACTTCCGGAGTCGAGGCCGCGTCGAGCAGAAGCGACCAGAGGTCATCTTCCCACTCCGCCTTCGCTCCGTCCTTTCCGGCGAGGGCTTCGGCGGACACTTCCGAGGGGAGGCCGCGTTCCTCGAGCTTCCGGAAGATGTTGCCGGCGCGCACGAGCGAGTACTGGAGGTACGGCCCCGTGTCCCCCTCGAAGTTCACGGCCTCGTCGAAATCGAAGGCAATCACCTTGTTCCGGCCGAACCTGAGGAGAAAGTAGCGCAGGGCGCCGACGGCGATCGCGCGGGCGTCCGCTTCGGCCGAAGCGGCCGCTCCCGCTTCCTGCTCCTCCGCGCGCCGGCTCGCGACCTCCGCTCGCGACTTCTCGAGGAGCAGCTCGACCAGATCGTCGGCCTTGACGCCTAAACCGCGGCGGCCCGACATCTCGACGTAGGGCTTTTTCTCGTCCTCGGCGCTCAACCGGTACTCCTCGCCGAAGCGTTCGGCGAGCTGCCGCGCCGCCTTCGGCGAGAGGGCCACGATCTCGTAGGAGAAGTGATCGCTCGCCTCGGCCTCCCGGACGTAACCGAGAACGCGCAGCCCCTCCCGGACGACCTTCTGCGGGTAGGACTGCCGAACGTCGATGACGTTGATGACGCGGGACGCGCGGCCGAACGCCGGAGCGTCGGGCTCCCCGGCTCCGTGGGCCGTGCGCCAGACGACGTGGCGGCGGACCGCCTCGGGGATCTCCTCGGCATGGACGGAGCCCGAATCCCACCGGGGCTCGAAGCGCTCGTAGTCGAAGTCGGCGCCCAGCAATCCGAACTTCCAGAGCTGGTAGGCGATGTCCTTGGCGGTGTAGGTCACGGTGCCGCTGGAACGCACGAGGATCTTGTCCGGCTCCTCGAGCCCGGCGAACTCCTCGGAGTCCGACAGCCGCAGGACCCAGCAGCCCGCGTGTTTCCCCTCGCTCTCATAGAGGACCGCGCCCGCGGCCTTCAGTCTCTCGAAGGCCTTCCCCCAGAAGTTACGGCGCAGGATGTCGCTCTCGCGCGGCAGCAGATCGTAGGCGATTCCGATCCGCCCCATCGTCGAGAGATGCGCGGAGGAGACCGCCTCGGAGACCGCGGCCGCGATCGCGGCGGTCTCGTTGCCGCCGGCTTCGATCGCGTGGAGAACGTCGGTTCTCCACGCCAGCGTCTCGGGACGCTGCTTGTAGGTCCGGCCGACCTCCGCGTAGAGGTCCCAGCAGAGGTAGGCGAAGCCCTTCGGGTTGGGCCGCTCTCCGGGCATTGCTGCCGTCGCGATGATCTCCCACGCCTGCGCCTCCGTGCGGACTCCGGCAAGGCGGGTCAATCCCGCCACGACGTCGGCGACCTGCACGCCCGTGTCGTCCAGATAGTTCTGGACCTCGACCTCGTGCCCCAGGAAGCGCAGGGCCCGGACGAGCACGTCGCCCAGGAGCGCGTTCCTCAAGTGACCGATGTGCGCGGCTTTGTTCGGGTTGATGTTGGTGTGCTCGACGACGACTTTCCCGGCGCGCGCAGTGGCGGCCGGCGGCGCCTCCAGGAGAGCCGCCACGAAGGCCCCGCGCTCGAGGAAGAAGTTGACGTAGCCGCCCCCTTCGACACGGGTCCTTTCCACGCCCGGCGGCAGCGAAACGACCCGCGCGATTTCCTCGGCGATGGCCCGCGGGGCCCGGCGCAGGCTCCGGGCGAGGTCGAAGGCGACCGGGGAGGCCAGGTCCCCCAGGGAAACATTCGGCGGCCGCTCGAGCACGACCCGCTCGACGGTTGCGCCGAGGCCTTTCTCGACGGCCTCCCGAACGGCCAGCGTCAGCTCGTCCAGGAGTCGATCGAGAGACCTGCCCGGGCCCATGGGCGCCGCAGTATATCGGGGGGTGTCGTCGTGGTGTCCGTGGTGACCGACCGAACCCGATTCGCAATTCGCGATTCACCCTTTACAATGGGTCGATGAGCGCACCGGTCGTCCGTTCCGTATCCATCGAGGCGAGCGCATTTGACGCTTTCGACGCCTTCACCCGTGTTTCGGATCTCCTCTCCTGGTGGTGCGAGGGGGCGCTCGTGGGGCTGCGGCCCGGGGGCAACTGGGCCATCGGATTCACCGACCAGCGCGGCCGGACGGAGGCGACCGTCCTCGGGAAGATCGTCGAGGTCGAGCGCGGCCGCCGGCTCGTCGTATCGCAGATCTCCGTCGAGCCGAGCGCCGGCGATGCCCTCGAAGGCCTGACGATCGTTCTGACGTTTGCGGAGCGCGAGGACGGCTGTCTCGTCACCGTCGAGCAGTTCGTGCCGGACTCCGGCCCCGAGTACGAACGCTACCGGGAGGAATCGGGCTCGGGCTGGGAGGCGAGCCTCGCCGATCTGAAAAGGTACCTGGAAGGGCCGCGCCGGCGCCGCATCTTCGTCGAGGCGGGGCTGCCCGAGAACTAGAGAAAATTGTGAGTTGTGAGTTGTGAGTTGTGAATGGGAGGGATCGGGCCCTGTTCACAATTCACAATTCACCATTCACAATTTCCCCGCGGGAGCATGGCAATAGAATGACGCGGATGCCGTCCGAGAAGGCTCAGTGCGCAACCTGCGGGGATACGGGGTGGATCCTCGAGTCGCCGGGCGGCGTCAAGCAGGCGCGGCCGTGTTCCTGCCGGGCCGCGACGCTGCGCCGCGACAAGCTCGCCGCCGCGGGCATTCCCGAGCGCTACCGCGAGTGCACGATCGAAAACTTCAACGACATGAGGAGCGCCGACCTGACCGCCGCCAGGCGCGCCGCGCGGGAGTTCGTAGACCGGTTTCCCTTCGTGGACGCGGGCCTTCTCTTCGTCGGCGACTCCGGCAGGGGCAAGACGCATCTGGCCTGCGCGATCCTCTCGGAGCTCGTCTCGACCAAGGGTGTCCGCGGGCTCTACGCGGATTCCTCCGCGCTGCTGAACCGGATCCAGTCCTCCTTCCGCTCCGACGCCGAAGTCTCGCGTGAGGCGGTGCTGGCGCCCTACATGGGGGCCGAGCTCCTCGTTTTGGACGAGATCGGCGCGACTCCGCCGCACCCCTGGGTGCAGGACGTTCTCTACGACCTCTTGAACACGCGCTACAACTCGAAGAAGACCACGATCGTCACGACGAACTTCGCCGACCAGCCGGACCCGGCCGCGGGGCCCCGCGTCACGCTCGAGGACCGGATCGGGTACCGGACGCGCAGCCGGCTCTACGAGATGTGCCTTCTCGTGACTCTGCGCGGCGACGATTACCGGAAAGTGGTCCTGAGCCCTCAGGTCCGATCCCGGTTTTGAGAGTCGCTCTCGTCCGGTGCCGGCCGGCGGCCCTCATCGCGCTCGTCGTCTGCGGGATCGGCTGCGCGGGCGCCTCGCGGCAGCCTTCCGCGCCGCCCGAGGCCCCCCCGGCTCCCGGCGCGGCGCCCGTGCCCACGCCGGCCCCCTCCGGACGGCGCCCGGCCGGCGGAGCGCTGCCGGCACCCACCGACGCCGCCCCCTCCGGGATCCTCCTGCGCGTGGGGTTGAAGAGCGACCTGTCCGAGTTCGTCTACGGCCCCCCCGGCCAGCGCTGGATCGTCGCGTCCGCCGGGCGCGCGGAGGTCCTTCGGGGGCCTCTGCGCTTCCGCGCCGAGGGGGCCACGCCGAGAGGCTTCCAGGTCCAGACGGGATCCTTCTCGCAGGAGGAGCCCGCGCGGGAGCGCGCCGCCCGGCTCGCGGCGGGTTTCCAGACGTCCGGCTCGGTCGCTTTCTCGGCTGACCGCGGCGTCTATCGCGTCCTCCTGGGGAGTTGCGGTGACCGCGCCTGCGCCGAAGCGCTGGCCGAGAAGCTGCGCGGGGCCGGCGAGGAGGCGATGATCGTCGAGGGGGGAGCCGCCGCGCCCGGCGCGCCGCCCCTGTTTTCCGTGACCGTGGAGGACGGAGCATCGCGGCGGCTCGCCTCTCCGGCCGACGTCTATCCGGCCGACGCCGACGCGCGCGTTCTCTACGAGGGCAAGCCATACCGCGGAAGCCTGCGCGTCGCGATCAATGGGCGCGGCCTCGTGACGGTGGTCAACCGCGTGGACCTCGAGGAGTACCTCTACGGCGTCGTCCCGGCGGAGATGGGGCCCAAGCGCTACGACGAGATCGAGTCCTTGAAGGCCCAGGCGGTGGCGGCGCGCACCTACGCGCTCGCCCATCGGGGTCAGTTCGAAGGCGAAGGCTACGACCTGTGCGCCGGGCCAAAGTGCCAGGTCTATTCGGGGATCTCGGCGGAGGATACCCTCTCGAATGCCGCGGTGGACGCGACGCGGGGCCTCGTGCTCGCCCACGACGGGCATTTCGCCGACGCCCTCTTCGTCTCGACCTGCGGCGGGCGCACCGAGAACGCGGAGAACGTCTTCGGGGAGCCGGCGGTGCCGTATCTCGTCTCGGTCGAATGCGGCGAGCTCGCGACCTCGAACCTGCCGGGCGCGGCCGTGGATCGCAGGTCGCCTCCCAGGCTGCGCTCCGGGCTCGAGTGGAGAGGCTACGTTCTCGCGCGCCATGCCGCGGGAAAGCGGTCCGGCCGGGCCGCGTGGCTCCGGACCGCTCAGACTTGGGCGGGGCTGGAACCGGCGGGAACACCGCCCGCGACACTGGCCGCCGGGGCGGTCTATCCCTCGCTTCTCGCCGCGTTCGGGCTCGCTCCCGCTCGAGCTCTTCATCTTCGACCGCGGGACGAGAGCTACTACGCCGAGTCTCCGCCCCTCTCGGGACGCCTGACGGGAACAGCGCGCGAGGCGTACGACTTCCTCCTGCGGTTTCGTTTCGGGGCGGGGGAGCCTCTGCCCCCGCCCGACCGGGCGATCGGCGAGGAGGAATACGCCGGGCTTCTCTTCTCGGCCGCGCTGCGCCAGGCGGGCGTGACCGAGGCGTCCGGGCGGTTTCTGCGCCGGGAGGCCTCGAACGTCTGGGTGAAGACGCCGGAGGGGCGGCAGGGGCTGCCGGTGGATCCGGAGCTGCCGCTCGCGCGGAAGATCGGCGACGCCTTCCTGCCCGCCTCCGCGCTCACTCTGCGCCCCGGGGACCGCCTGCGCTGGTGGAAGAGAGGGAGCCAGATCCTGGCGCTCTGGGTCGAGGCCGAGGTGGACGCCCCGGCCTTCGAGCGCGACTCCTCGTGGACGGAGTGGGTGAGGCGCGTCTCGGGCCGCGAGCTCGCCCGGCGCATGG
>Ga0153915_10000782_pt1 | contig 29397 bp, 17 predicted proteins | sample Opewatmetagenome_2_FD_107003 | JGI IMG/M metagenome (GOLD analysis project Ga0153915, IMG submission 107003) | Freshwater wetland microbial communities from Ohio, USA - Open water 3 Core 3 Depth 3 metaG | ecosystem: Environmental > Aquatic > Freshwater > Wetlands | place: USA: Ohio, Lake Erie...
ATCGCCAATTCCCGCGGCGAGATCCTCGCTTTCGGGGGACGGGCCATGGGGGACGCGCAGCCCAAGTACCTGAACTCGCCCGAGACGGCGTTCTTCCGCAAGGGGGAGAACCTGTTCGGCCTGGACAAGGCGGCTTCTGCCATCCGCAAGGAGGGATGGTTCGTCCTGGTGGAGGGCTACATGGACGCGATCGCCATGCACCAGGCGGGAATCACCAACTGCGTGGCGCCGCTGGGCACCGCGCTGACGGAGCAGCAGGTGCGACTGTTGAAGCGCTTCGCGGGAAAGGCTCTCCTGCTTTTCGACAGCGACGCGGCGGGGCAGAAGGCCACGGATCGCGCCATCGAGCTTCTGGAGGCGCAGGACCTCCTCGTGCAGGTGGCGGTGGTGGAGGGGGGCAAGGACCCCGCGGATCTCGTGCAGGGCGGCCGGGTCGAGACCCTGCGGGCCCTGCTCGACAAGCCGCAGGAAAGCTTCCCGTACTCGCTTGCCAAGGCGCTGGCGGCGAACGACCACGCGCGCGCGGAAGGCCGCGAGAGGATCCGCGACGCCCTCTTTCCGTTCATCGCGGCGGCCGCGTCGCCGATGAGGAAGGACGGCTACCTCGGTCTCCTGGCGGACAGCCTGGGAGTTGACGTTGGGGCCGCGCGGCAGGATTTTACAGCGTGGCTGCGGAGGCGGCAGCCGGGCGGCGCCCGGCGGGACGCGGCGCGTCCGGGAAGCACGCCGCGCGAGGCGGCCGCAGGGGCGGGCGAGGCGGCGGGGGCCGTGTCCGAGGACCTCTTCCTGATGCTTGCGGTGGCCGCCCACTCGGAGCTCTTCCCCGCGGTCCGCAACGGGGGGATCGGCCTCCCGGATCTGGACGACGAGCGCGCCGCGCGGCTCTTCGTCGCGCTGGAGGAAGCGTTCCGTGCCGAGGAAGAGGGGTTCGAAGCCCTCTGCGCTCGGATCGAAGATGCCGCCCTGCGGGACCTCGTGATCCGCAAGGTCGCGAGCGGAGAGTTCGACATGACCCAGGAGCGCGCCGTGGCGGACGGGATCCGGAGGATACGCCAGCGCGCCCTGCGCAGGAGGAGCGAACGGGTGAGCGCCGAGCTTCGACGGCTGGAGAAGGAAACGGGGGATCCCGCCCGGTTGCGTGACCTGCTCACGGAGAAGATGCATCTGGACGGTGAACTGGAGCGACTGAAGGGGCCGGCGGCGTCGGCAAGCGACGGGTCGGCAACGGCGGCAAATCAAGGGTCGGGAGGTCCGGCCCGGACAGGGGCGGCAGGGGTTTGAAAACGAAGGCGGCAGCGAACAAGAAGGACGGGACCAAGAAGAAGGGCGCTTCTGCGCCTCGGGGAGCGGCTCCTGCCGCGCGCGGGGGGGCGGACGCGACCCACCGGGCGGCACCCTCCGCTCACGGGGTCGGCAAGACGCCCCGAGGCGCGGCTTCCCACGGGAGCGCGAACGCGTCGCGGGGACGCGGCGGGCAGGGCGGTGCCCCTGCTGCTCGCGCGAAAACGGGCAAGGCCGCGGTGAAGCTCGTGCTGAATCTCAAGGACGATCCCGCGGTCAAGAAGCTCCTGGAATACGCCAAGGGCAAGAAGAGCGTCAGCTACGACGAGGTGAGCGATTTTCTTCCCGATGCCATCGTCAACTCCGACCGGATCGACGAGGTGATCGCCCTCCTGTCCAAGCATTCCATCAAGCTTGCAGACGAGGACATTTCCTTCGAGGTGGAGGAGGAGAAGCCCGTCAAGGACCGCAAGAAGCTCATCTACAGCGACAAGGAGTCGTCGGTAGACGATCCCATCCGTCTGTACCTGCGGGAGATCGGCAAGGAAAGCCTCCTCACCGCCGAGCAGGAGGTGGAGCTCTCCAAGGCCATGGAGGCCGGGGAGAACATCATCAAGGCCGTCATCCGCAACTCGGGCGTCCTCGTGCGGGAGTTCCTCCGGCTCGGCCTGCGCGCCACTACCGCGCGGGATCCGCGCGAGCTGAACCTTTCCAAGAAGGAAGCCACCGAGTACCTGGCGGAGACACGGAAGCTCGGCGCCTACTACAAAGAGACGTTCCGCGACCACCTGCCGGGTGTGAAGCGCTACATGGAGATGAAGCGCCAGACCGAGTCCGAGGGCGGAGACATCTTCGACGAGTCCTTCGAGGAGAAGCGCCGCGACGTGGCGGACTCCCTGAAGAAGGTCGAGCTGCGGCCCGAGGACCTCGCGGCCATCGCGGACCGCCTCATCGGGGTGGCCCGGCGGATCCGCTCCCTGCAGAAGGAGATGGCGCGGGTTGAGAAACGCCTGCACGTGAGCTCCGCGCGGGACTTCAAGGCCCTGGCGAAGAAGCTCGCCGCCCAGTCCGAGCACGATCGGCTGGACCAGTCCAGCGGCATGGGCGAGGATCGCGCCCGTGAGCTGATGCGCCTTCACCAGACGAACGAGAAGAAGCTGCAGCGCTACGAGACGGTCTTCGAGAACAAGATCGAGGACATCCTCGCGATGGCGGACGAGATCGAGCGCGGCCGCATCCGCATGAAGGAGGCGAAGGACCGCCTGATCAAGGCCAACCTCCGCCTGGTGGTCAGCATCGCCAAGAAGTACACCAACCGCGGCCTGCACTTCTTCGACCTCGTGCAGGAGGGCAACATCGGGCTGATCAAGGCGGTGGAGAAGTTCGAGTACCGCAAGGGCTACAAGTTCTCCACCTATGCCACGTGGTGGATCCGCCAGGCAATCACCCGGTCCATCTCGGACCAGGCCCGCACGATCCGCGTGCCCGTCCACATGATCGAGCAGATCAACAAGGTCATGCGCGAGTCCCGCCAGCTCATGCAGGTCCTGGGCCGTGAGCCGACGGACGAGGAAGTGGCGGAGAAGCTGGGCTGGGCTACCACGCGGGTGAAGGCGGTGAAGAGCGTGGCCCGGGAGCCCATTTCCCTGGAGACGCCCATCGGCGAGGAGGAGGACAGCCTTCTCGGCGATTTCATCGAGGACAAGGAGGTGGAGAGCCCCTCCAACATGACCGCCTTCCGCCTGCTGCAGGAGCAGCTGGAGTCCGTGCTCACCACGCTCCCGCCGCGCGAGCAGGAAGTCCTGAAGATGCGTTTCGGCCTGGAAGACGGTTACTCCTTGACACTGGAGGAAGTGGGTCTCTATTTTAACGTCACGCGTGAGAGGATCCGCCAGATCGAGGCCAAGGCGCTGCGGCGGCTGCGGCACCCCACGCGCAGCCGGCGTCTCAAGGACTATCTGGAACACTAGAGGAGCAGGGACATGGCACGCACCGTATACGACAAGCTGAGGGCGCTTCAGGACGTCCTCTCCAAGAAGTTCGAAGTGGAGAAGGAGATCCAGGAGATCCCCAAGTCCCTGGCGACGAAGACCGAGCTGCTCAACCGCCTGAAGAAATCCTACATGGAGAAAAGCGGGACGTGGGAAGCAACCACGCGGCGAGTGGAGGAGATCGGGCAGCGCCTCGCCGAGGCCGAGCAGGAGCGGGAGAAGTCCGAGGGCCAGATGGACGTCATCAAGACGCAGCGGGAGTACGAGGCCCTGGACAAGGAGATCAAGGACGCCACCGAGAAGGAGCAGAGCCTCCGAAAGGAGCTGCAGCGGGAACAGACCCTCGGAGAGGAGCTGAAGGGCGGCCTCGACAAGGAAGAGATGATGATCCGCAAGCAGGAGGAGGAGGTCAAGGAGGAGCAGTCCAAGATCAAGGTGAAGATCAAGGAAAAGAACGCCGAGCTGAAGAAGCTCCAGGGCGATGAGAAGAAGATCACCCCCGGCCTCGAGGAAGACATCCTGTTCAAGTTCGAGCGGATCATCAAGAGCAAGTCCGGCCTCGGCATCGTGTCCCTCACCAAGGGCGTCTGCACCGGCTGCTACATGATCCTCCCGCCCCAGTTCGTGAACACGGTGCGGCTGGGCGAGCGCGTGGAGTTCTGCCCGTACTGCAGCCGCATCCTCTTCTACCAGCCGGACGAGGAGGGCGAGGTCCTCGAGACCGCCGTCGTGGAGGAGGAGGCCGAGGAGGAAGAGGAGGAGGAAGAGGAAGAGGAAGAGGCGCCGGAGGAAGAGGAAGAGGAAATCTAGCACGGCGCAGGCATGTACGGCCATCGACTCCCGCTGGCGCCCTGCGGGCGCGCCCTACGGGCGCCTTTTCGGGCTCCCGCCGTACGGGAGCACCCGTTCGACGAGTACGTCGTCCCGCTTCGCGAGCCGGCTGGCGTCCCCGGGGTCGCATGACGGGCCGGGGCTGGCGTCGAGGGCCGTACTTGCACATTGTCGGCTTCCAGCCGACAATGTGCAGGGGCAGGTCAGACCACCGCTCGTGCGCGCGTCCTTCGTGGACACGCACACGGGAGGAAAGTCCGGGCTCCAGAGAGCGGAACGCCGGGCAACGCCCGGGACTCGCACGCCGAGCCAAGCTCCGCGTGCGGGGACAGAGAGTGCCACAGAAAACAGACCTCCTCAGCGGGCCTTCGACGCCACCAGGAGTGGCGGGGGCCTGCGAGAGCGGACCCCCCAACGCCACCAGGGGTGGCAGGGGCCTGCGAGGGAAGGGTGAAAAGGCGGGGCAAGAGCCCACCGCCCTCCCGGCGACGGGAGGGGCACGGAAAACCTCGTTCGGAGCAAAGCCAAGCAGCAGGGGGTGGCTCGCCGGCCGTTCGCTTCGGCGACGGCACCCTGCGGGTAGGCTGCACGAGGGCGCGGGAAACCGCCGCCCCCAGAGAGATGGTGGTCCTCGACAGAACCCGGCTTATCGACCTGCCCTTTTTTCTGAGATGAAAAGCCAATGGCCCTGAGATACGACCACTACCGCACCGGTCAGCGGGGCAAGCGCGCCCGCGCGGTGATCATTGCGGCCGCCGCGGCGCTCGTCGCCGTCCTCGTCGGAGCGTTTTTCCTGTTCAACGGTCCGGCCCGGTTCTTCGGCGCCGGGACGCCGCGCAAGCCGCCGGGACGGCTTCCCGACCTCTTCCGCGCGGAGAAGTACGACGAGGCTATCGCCGCCTCGGACGCCATCCTCGCCGGTGACCCGCTGAACGCGTTGGCGCTGTCCTATAAGGGGTTCGCCGCCTTCTACAAGTCGGTTTCGCAGGATGCGGCGGAGGAGCGCATGCCTTGGCTCGACGAGGCCGTGGTGGCGCTGCGTCGTGCCCGCCTGGCGGGGACGCCGTTCCCCGGGGAAACGGACTACGTCCTGGGCAAGGCGTATTTCAACAAGGGGAAGTACTACTACGACCTGGCGATCTCCAGCATCGAGAGCTCGGTGGCGAAGGGGTACGTGCAGAGGGACTCCTACGAGTACATCGGCCAGGCCTGGAGCCAGCTCGGGGACTACCCGAAAGCCATCGACGCCTTCCTCCTGGCGCTCAAGGACGACCCCGGCGACCTCCTGCTCTTGACCATCGGGCAGACTTACTATCAGATGAAGCGTACGAGCGATGCCGTCGACTACCTCCTGCGGACCCTCAACAAGACGGAAGACAAGGAGATCGAGGAGCGCGCGCGCTTCCTCCTCGGCGGGATCTACCTGGACGGCGGAGAGCTGTTCAAGGCCGAGGAGCAGTTCACGGCGATCGTGAAGGTCGATCCACGGTCCGCGGACGCTCACTACGACCTCGGCGAGGTGTACTTGAAGATGAACGACCCGGTGAGGGCGCGGGCGGAATGGCGCAGCGCGCTCATCATCGACCCCGCGCACTATGGCGCCAAGCTCCGCTACTACAGCGGCCGCCGTTGAGGCGTGGGAAGAAAAGGAAGGTATCGGCAGATGGCCTGGGATAGGATGTTTGAGGCGTTTTCCACCGACCTTGGAATCGACCTCGGGACGTGCAGCACCCTCGTGCACGCCCGGGGCAAGGGCATCGTGTTGTGCGAGCCCTCGGTCGTGGCCATGGAGCGCGGCACCAAGAAGGTGGTGGCGGTCGGGACCGAGGCGAAGAAGATGCTCTGGAAGACCCCCGGCGACATTGTGGCGCTTCGCCCGATACGGGACGGGGTCATCGCGGACTTCGAGGCCACGGAGAAAATGATCCGCTTCTTCATAGAGAAGGTCATCTCCCGACGCTGGTTCGTGAAGCCCCGGATGGTCATTGGCGTGCCCACCTGCATCACGGAGGTGGAGAAGCGCGCAGTGCGGGACTCCGCCGAGCAGGCCGGGGCGCGCGACGTGTACCTGATCCAGGAATCCATGGCGGCCGCCATCGGCGCGAACATCCCTATCCTGGAGCCCGCCGGCCACATGATCTGCGACGTCGGCGGGGGCACCACGGAGATCTCGGTGATCTCGCTGGGCGGCATGGTCGTAACGAACGCCATCCGCGTGGGCGGGGACGAGTTCGACGAGGCGATCATCAAGCACGTGAGGAACGTGCACAACCTCATCGTCGGGGAATCCACGGCGGAAAACGTGAAGATCACAATCGGCAACGCCTCGCCGGACAAGAAGATAGAGAAGATCGAGATCAAGGGCACCGACGCGATCACCGGCCTGCCTCGCAAGCTGGAGATGGATTCGGTGGAGGTCCGAGAGGCGCTGCAGGAGCCCATCAACACGGTGATAGAAGAGATCAAGAAGACCCTGGGCCAGACGCCGCCCGAGCTGGCCGCGGACATCGTGGAGCGCGGGATCGTGATGACCGGCGGCGGGTCCCTGCTCAAGGGGTTTCCGAAGCTCATTGCCAAGGAGACCGGCGTTCCGGTCATCCTGGCGGAGAGCCCCCTGTTGTGCGTGGCCCTGGGAGCGGGCAAGTTCCTGGAAAGCCTCGTGAAGGACAAGAACTCCAAGTACTTCAACGTGAAGACCTGATTCCATGCCCGGTCTTTTCGAGGGTTTTTTTGCCCGGCACCGCAAGGGAGCCACGCTTGCCGCGCTCGTCCTCGTGTCCCTCGTCTGCCTCATGGTTTCCAACCGCACGGTCGTCATCCGGCCGAAGGAGATCGGGCTCTCCGTGGCCGGCTTCTTCCAGCGGGGGGTGACGGGGGTCTTCCGGTGGTTCGGCGACACCGCGGGGTCCATCGGGCAGCTGAGGGCGGCCAGAGAGGAGCTCGCAACGGCCAACGCCCGCCTCGAGGAGATGGACCAGGCCACCCGCGAGGCCATCGAGCTTCGGCGGCAGAACGCCGCGCTCAAGGAGCAGCTGGATTTCGCCCAGACCCTGCCGCCCGAACACATCGCCGCAGAAGTGGTCGCGAGGGATACTGACAATCTTTTCTCCACACTCACCGTCAACAAGGGCTCCCGGCAGGGGGTGAAGAAGGGAATGCCGGTCGTCGCCTGGCAGGGGGACATCGAGGGCCTGGTAGGCAAGGTTGTCCTCGTCGGCCCCGGCTCCTCCCAGGTGCTGCCGCTCTACGACCCGCAGTGCATCGTTTCCGCCCGGGTGGACACGACCCGGGACGAGGGCCTGGTGTCGGGACAGGGCAGGGACCGGGGATCCATCGTGATGAACTACGTGAAGAAGATCGCGAAGGACAAGATAGGCTACGGCGATCTCGTCGTCACGTCCGGCCTCGGGGGCGTATACCCCAAGGGGATCAATATCGGCCGCATACGGGAGATCTCCGCGCCGGCCTACGAGACCTCCCTCGTCCTGCAGGTGCAGCCCATCATCGACTTCGACCGCCTGGAATACCTGTTCCTGATCGCGCAGGAGGCCGAGGCGGTCCCTGAGGCGGTCTCTCCGCCCCCGCCGCCAAAGGCCGGCTCGGTCAGCCCCGGCGCGGGCGCTCCACGGCCGGCAGTGCCGCCGTCCACGCCGCCGAAGGCCGACCTGGGACCTTCCCAATGAGGGCGCCGGAGGTCGAGGGATGAACCGGGACCTGCGCACGACGATCTTCACGGTGGCCGCCCTCGTGATCTGCATCCTGCTGCAGAGCACCATCCTCGGACGGATCGCGATCCGGGGAGTGCGTCCCGACCTGGCGATGCTGGTGCTCGTCTTCGTGTCCGTGCGCCGCGGCCCGATGGTGGGCCAGGTGTCGGGATTCGCCTCGGGGTTCCTCGAGGACCTGATGAACGTCTCTCCCCTGGGATTCCATTCCCTCCTGCGGACCGTGATCGGGTACCTCTTCGGCTTGCTGTCGAGGAACGTGTTCATCGATCCCTTCCTCATGCCCATCATCCTGGCGGTGGTGGCCACGCTGCTGAAGGGGCTGCTCTCGGGGGTCGTCTCGGCGCTCTTCGGGATCGCCTCGTCGGGATTCATCACCTTCACCGGCCGGATCTGGATCGAGATGGGGTACAACGGCATCGTCGCACCGTTCCTCTTCGCGCTGCTCAACCTCTTCAAGGTCTTCAAGCAGGCGGACAAAGAAGGAGCCTGATGGAGTACGGGGAGCGCGCACAGAAGAGAAGATTCGTCGTGCTGATGACGGTCTTCTCGGGGACCGTCGGGGTGCTGGTCCTGTACCTGTTCTGGCTGCAGATCGTGAAGGGCGGGGAGTTCACCCAGCGGGCGCGCAACGTCTCCGAGCGCGAGACCCCCCTGCAGGCCCAGCGCGGGGAGATCTTCGACCGCCGCGGCGACGACCCCCTGGTGTTCAACGTGGACTCCTTCTCCATCGACCTGGCGCCGGGCGAAGTTCCCCCCTCGCAGCTGCCGGCTCTCTTCCGGCGCCTCTCCGAGGCCCTTTCCATCCCCGTGAGCGACATCGAGCAGAAGGTTCCCCCGAAAACGTGGAAGCAGTTCCAGCCCATCGAGATCCTCGGCGGCGTGACGCTGCACACCGTTGCCTCGATCGCGGAAAACATGGACGAGTTCAGGGGCGTGAGCTGGCACAACAAGCCCATCCGCAGCTACGTGGAGTCCGGCACGCTCGCCCACGTGATCGGCTACGTGGGGGACATCACCCGGGACGAGCTGCAGGTGCTGTACAACAAGAACTACGCGCCGGGCACCACCCTGGGGAAGTCCGGGGTGGAAAAGCAGTACGACGACATCCTCAGGGGCCGGGACGGAAAGCGGTTCCGGGTCGTGGACGTGAAGGAGAAGGGTGTGACCGGCGCCGAGGAGAAGATCGAGGCGCCAACCCCCGGGCAAAGCATCGTGCTGACCATCGATCGCAGGATCCAGAAGCTGGCCGAGCAGGCCCTGGGGCCGCGCAACGGTTCCGTGGTCGTGCTGAAGCCGACCACGGGCGAGATCCTTGCGCTCGTGAGCTACCCCAGCTTCGACCCCAACCGGTTCTTCGCCGCCGACGGGGCCGCCTACTTCACGAAGCTCTCCCTGGACCCCTCTTCGCCGTTCATTGACCGCGCCATCCAGTCCGCCTATCCCCCGGGCTCCACCTTCAAGGTGATCATGAGCACGGCCATCTCGGACGACGGGACTATCCCCCTGACCCAGGCGGTCCTGTGCACGGGGAAGATCGAGTTCGGTGACCGGATCTTCAACTGCTGGCTGAGGACCGGCCACGGGTACGAGGACCTCTTCGGGGGCCTGGCGCAGTCCTGTGACGTGTACTTCTGGACCATGGGCAACCGGCTCGGACCAGACAAGATCCTGGCCTACGCGCGCGATTTCGGCGTCGGCTCGCTCACCGGTGTCGACCTGCCGGGGGAGACGGCCGGCCTCCTCCCCACGCCGGAGTGGAAGGAAAAGGTCAAGCACAAGCCCTGGGTGGGAGGGGACACGCTGAACATCTCCATCGGGCAGGGAGACGTCACCATGACCCCGCTGCAACTCGCGGATTCCGTGGCCATGGTGGTGAACGAGGGCAGGGTGTACCGTCCCCACCTGCTCCTGAAGACCGTGGACCCCCGGACGGGGCAGACTATCTCCGAGACGAAACCGGAGATCCTGCACGAGTCGCCGGTCGGCCCCTCGGCGTTCCAGACCGTCCAACAGGCCCTGCGCGGTGTCATCACCAAGGGAACCGCCGGGCCGGTCATCACCACGAAGGCCGTGGACATCGCCGGCAAGACGGGGACCGCCCAGGTGGTGGCCGGCATAGAGACCAAGTCGTGGCACTCGTGGTTCGCCGCCTACGGCCCCTACGAGACGCCCAATCCCGACGACCGCGTGGTGGTCGTCGTCATGGTGGAGGCTTCGGACAACTGGGAATGGTGGGCTCCGAAGGCGGCCAACCTGATCTTCCAGGGAATCTTCGCCAACCAGAGCTACGAGGACGCGGTGGCCACGCTGAAGCCCTGGTACGCTCCCGTACCGGCGAGGGTCGATTGAAGAAGCTCACCCTCGCGTCCTTCGACCTGGTCCTCTTCGGGGCCACCGTGGTGCTCCTTGGCATCGGCATCCTCTTCATCTACTCCAGCGGGATCAACGCCAGCGGCGTGCAGGTATCCGCCGAGTACATCCGCCAGATCGTCTGGGCGCTCACCGGCATCGTGCTGATGGTGGTCTTCACCATGCTCAGCTACACGACGCTGCGGATGTTCTCCCTGTACATCTACCTGGGGGGGCTGTTCCTCCTGCTGCTGACCCTCGTCATCGGCCGGACGGTAAACGGGGCCCGCTCCTGGCTGGGATTCTCCGAGATCGGCATCCAGCCGGCCGAGTTCATGAAGATCGCCACGATCCTCTTCCTGGCCACGTACTTCGCCGGCATCGGCAACGGCATCCGGGAGCTCCCGCGCTTCCTCCTGGGGCTGCTCATCGTGCTCGTCCCGATCGCCCTGATCCTGCTGCAGCCGGACATGGGCGAAGCCCTGGCGTTCCTGCCGATCTTCATCCTGATGGCGCTGGTGGGCGGCGCCCAGGCCCGGCACCTCATGTTCATTCTCTGCGCCGGCGTGCTGGCGTTCATCCTGGCCGGGATCCCCACCCTGCACACGCGCACGGGAGCCGGAGGGGTGTCGTTCGTGGGCCTGCTCTCGGACTCCGACATCGTGAAGTATCTCCTCCTCGCGGCGGCCGTGGTCTCGAGCCTTGCGCTGCTGGGATGGAGGTCGTTCCGCCAGAGGTACTTCCTGTGGATCGCTTGGGCGGGAGCGGTGATCCTGGCCGCCGGGCTCCTTTCGGCCGCGCTGCGCATGGTTCTGAAGGACTACCAGATCATGCGCCTGGTCATCTTCGTCAACCCGCAGATCGACCCCCAGGGAGCGGGGTGGAACATCATCCAGTCCGTGACGGCCATCGGCTCCGGCGGCCTGCACGGGAAGGGCTGGCTGCACGGCACCCAGAGCCACTACCAGTTCCTCCCGCAGCAGAGCACGGACTTCATCTTCTCCATCCTCGCCGAGGAGTGGGGATTCCTCGGCGCCCTGCTGGTGTTCGGCCTGTTCCTCGCCATTTTCCTGCGCGGGATCAGCATCGTCTGGGCTTCCCGCGAGGACTACGCGATGCTGGCCGGGACGGGCATCCTCTCCATGATCTTCTTCCACGTCCTGGTCAACATCGGCATGGCAATGGGCATCATGCCGGTGACCGGCATTCCCCTCATGTTCCTCTCCTACGGGGGGTCGGCGCTGTGGACCGGCCTCATCGGCGTGGGAATCCTCATGAACATCAGCCGGCGGAGGCTTCGCTACTGACATGGGGGTCTCGATACCCTCGGACCTCGCCAGGCTGCTGCGCAAGGTGGAAAAGCCCGGCCGGTACGCCGGGGGGGAGTTCGGCGCGGTCCGCAGGGAAGACGCCGGTCTGCGGGTAGCACTGTCCTATCCCGATCTGTACGAGATCGGGATGTCCAACTCCGCCATCCGGATCCTCTACAACGAGCTTAACTCCGTGGAGGGCGTGGCCTGCGAGCGCGTGTTCGCCCCGGCGCCGGACTTCGAGGCTGCCTTGAAGGCAGCCGGCATGCCCCTTCGAAGCCTGGAAACCTTCCGGCCTCTCTCCTCCTTCGACGTGCTGGGGTTCAGCTTCGGCTACGAGCTCACCCTGACGAACCTCCTCCTGATTCTGGAGGCCGGCGGGGTGGCCTCCGAGGCTGCCCGGCGCGGTCCGCGAGACCCCATCGTGATGGTCGGAGGGCCGGCGGCCACCAACCCGGCGCCGCTCGGGCCGTTCGCGGACGCCGTGTTCATCGGGGAGGCGGAGGGCTGGATCGGGGAGACGTTCTCCGCGCTTGCCGCCATGAAGCGCCGCGGCGCGGGCCGTGCGGACCTTCTCACCCGCCTGCACGCCGAGCCCAGCATCTGGCACCCGGGCCGCGTGCAGCCGGTCCGCCGAGCCTTCTGGCGGGGGTTCGCCGGGAGCGCCGCGGCCGCCGCGCTCCCGGTGCCCAGCATGCGAATCGTCCAGGACCACGGCACGGTGGAAATCATGCGGGGATGCCCCAACGCCTGCCGCTTCTGCCATGCATCCGTCCTCTACCGCCCGGCCCGGCTGAAGAGGCTGGATTGCATCGAAACGGAAGTCCGCGCGCTCGTGGAGCGCGCCGGCTACCGGCAGGTCACCCTCTCCTCGCTCTCTTCGGGGGACTTCCGCGGGATCGAAGCGCTGGTGCGAACGCTGAACGGACGATACGCGGGGCGCAAGGTCTCGTTCTCCCTCCCGTCGCTGCGCGTGGACTCCCTGTCCCTCGGTCTCCTGGGGGACATCTCAGAGGTGAGAAAGAGCGGCTTGACCTTCGCCGTGGAGACCGCGCGGCTCGAATGGCAGCGGGAGGTCCGCAAGGACGTCGCACTCGACAAGGTCATCGGGATACTGCGCGAGGCCAAAGCGCAGGGTTGGAAGGCGGCGAAGTTCTATTTCATGGTGGGCTTGCCCCCCTCGTTCCATGATGACGAGGCCGGGCCGATGGTCGACTTCCTGCGGGAGGTGCGCTCGGCCACGGGGATGAGCCTGAACGTGAACGTGGCGGCGTTCATCCCGAAGCCCCACACACCGTGGCAGAGGGCGGAGCAGCTGCGCGAGGAGCCGGCGCTCGAGCGGATCATGAAGGTACGCGACGGCCTTGCGGGCCCAGGGTTCAAGATCGGGTACCACGCGCCGATCCTGTCTCTCCTGGAGGGAATCATCTCCCGGGGCGATGAGAGGGCGGGCCGGCTGGCGCTGGAGGCCTACCGCCGGGGCGCACGGTTGGACGCGTGGGAAGAGCACGTGGACCTCGATCTCTGGCGCAGGGTGATCGCGGAGGCGGACTGGGACGTCCTGGCGGAGACCTGCCGAAGCCGCCGACCTGGGGAGCGTCTTCCGTGGGACGTCATCTCCCTGGGGCTGTCCACGAGCCGCGTCGCTGACCGGGCGGAGCCGTCCGATTCTCCCCCGGTGAAACCGGCCGCGGATCTCGCCGCGGCTGCTGTGCCGGCCGCGGACGGGCCCGGGCGCGCTCCTTCGGCCCGCGAGCCCGTGCCCTGGCAGCGTATCGTCTTCACGTTCAGCAAGACCGGCCCCGCAGCCTTCATCTCCCACCTGGATCTCATGACGGTATTCGAGCGGGCACTGGCGCGGGCGGGCTACCAGCCGCGGTTCACGGAGGGCTTCAATCCGAAGCCCCGGCTGGAATTCGCAAACCCGCTCAGTCTTGGCCTGTCCTCCGCGGAAGAGGCCGCGGCGATCGACCTGCACGACTTCGACTCCGCGGGGAGTTTTGTCCACCGGGTGAACGAGAGCCTTCCGGAGGGGCTGCGCGTCTCGGAGGCGAGGCCGGCGGCGCCCCAGGGGATGGCCCGGCGCAGGTCACTCATGTCGCTGTACTGGGGGGCCGATTTCGAGGTGACGGACCCCGGGGGAAATCGCTCCCAGGTGCGGATTCCCGCCGCAGGCCCTTCCATCCGCAAGACCCTCGAAGCGGCCGGAACGTGGCAGACCGCCACGGCGCGGCGCCTCTGTACATGGGCCGCCGGGCCGGGGGGCCAGCCGGTCAGCTACTTCGACGCGTTCTGCGCACCGCCGGCCGATTCGGCGCCTCCTGAGGAAGGCGCCGGGGGCGCCGCTCAGGCGCCGCGCGGCTCCTCGGACTTGACCTGATTCCACAGCGCGTCCATCCGCTGGAGGCCGGCATCCTTCGGCCCGGTGCCTTCGCGGGCCAGCCTGCGCTCCACCTCGCGGAAACGGCGGTCGAACTTCACGTTGGTTCGGTGCAGGGCCAGGGCCGGGTCCACCTTCAGCAGCCGGGCGAGGTTCACCACGGAGAACAGGAGGTCGCCGACCTCGTCCTCCACGCGGTCGGCGGCGGAGGTGCTCACCGCATCGCGCAGCTCGCGCAGCTCCTCTTCGATCTTCGCCCATACCGGCTCGGGGCCTGGCCAGTCAAAGCCGACCTTGGCCGCCTTCTTCTGAAGCTTGGCGGCGCGCTCCAGCGGTGGAAACGAAGAGGGGACGCCGTCAAGGGACGAGGGGTGAGGCGCGGCGCCGGCACGCCGGGAGCCGCCGCCGTGGGCGTGAGAGCCGGCCTGTTCCGCCTTTTCCTGGGCCTTGATGGCGTCCCACTGGATCAGCACTTGTTCCGCGCTTCCGACCTGGGCCTCCCCGAAGACATGGGGGTGGCGCCGGACGAGTTTGTCCGAGATCCGCGAGAGGACGGACTCCACGGTGAACGCACCGTCCTCTTCCTTCATCCACGCCATCATGGTGGCCAGGAGATACAGGTCGCCCAGCTCCTCTTCCAGGTTGGGGTCGTCCCTCGCGTCGATTGCGCTGATGCACTCCCACGCTTCCTCGAGCAGGGCCGCGCGCAGCGTGCGGGGGCTCTGCTGGCGGTCCCAGGGGCACCCGTCGGGCGCCCGCAGGCGCTGGATGATCGAGACAAGGCGCGCAAAGGCGCCGCTGGCGTCTGCGCCAGCGGTTGGGGACTCTGACATGCTGATGAGTGTCTCCGGGCGCTTGTGGGGATGTCAAGGAGAAGCGGGAGCCTGCACGGACCGCGCAGCCCTGGCCGCTATGCCTTTCCGTCGGGCAGGGAACGTAGGTGCCGGGAAAGCTCCTCCGGGGTCTTGGCGGGGATCACGACGTCGTTCACGAGGACGACCGGCGCCTCGTTGGAAATTCCGAGGCAGGGAACCATTTCAAGGCTGAACAGCCCGTCCGGCGTCGTTTCCCCGTCCGTGATTCGCAGCTCGCGCTCAATGACCTCGCGCAGCTCGGTCGACCCTTTGCGGGAGCAGGCCTCTCCGCGGCATACGCTGATGCGGTATCGAGCCGGGGGCTCGGTGCGGAACAGCGGGTAGAAGGCCGCTGCTTCCACCACCTGCTCCCGGGTGATGCTCAGGAAGTCCGCGATATGACCGATGGATTCCCTCGAGATGTAGCCGAAGGCCTTCTGCGTCTCCTCCAGGATCTGCACCAGGAACTCGCGCTTGGGCTGACAGCGGGAGAAGATGTCGATGAGCTTCTGCGGAGGGTTCTCGCGAACCTCCGCGGGGGCGGAGGACTTGTCCTCGTTCTTGCGGCGCTTCAGGTAGTGCGAGAGGATAGCTAGCCCGAGGGCGATGTTCTCGTGGCGGATGATCACGTCCGAAGGCACGGTGAGCTGGGTCGGGGAGAAGTTCCAGATCGCCTTGATACCCAGGGAAACCACGCGCCCCGCCACGCTCTGGGCGGCATCCTTGGGGACGCAGATGATCGCGATACCCACGTCGAAGCTGCGCACGACCCGCTGCAGGCTTTCCATAGGGAGGATGGTGAACGTGCCCAGGACCGTGCCGGTCCGGGCAGGGTCATTGTCGAAGATCGCCACCAGGCGCAGGCCATACTCGGCCAGCCCGGGGTACTGGCTGAGCGCGGAGCCCAGCCGCCCCGCGCCGATCAGGATGGCCGTGTTTTCGTAGTTGATACCGAGGAACTCCTCGATGGCCTTCTTCAGGCCGAGGATGGAGTACCCGGCCTTCGGCTTTCCCTTGTAGCCGATCAGGGAAACGTCTTTGCGGACCTGGGTGTCGTCGATTCGGAAGAACTGCGCGAGGTGGCGGGAGGAGACGTAGGCCTCGCCCCGTACCTGCATCTCGGCGAGGATCTGGTGGTACAACGGGATCCTGCGCAGCGTCTGCTCGGGAATGGGATGTTCGGCGGTCTCCAGGGCGTCTCTGCCGCTCACCGGGCGGGCTACTTCGAGGTGTCGCTCTGCAGCTGTTCCTGCAGGGCCAGGGTCTGCTTCGCAGTGCGGATGTTTTCCGCCGCGGGCGTGTACTTCGGGTCGAGCCTGAGCACTTCCTCCCAGAGCGCGATGGCCCCCGCGTAGTTCGCCTTCGCGAACTCCTCGACTCCCTGCAGGTACAGGGCTTCCGCCTGCTGCTCCCGCGCCGCGCGTCCCTGGTCCCCCAGGTCGAACTTCGCCTGCACGCTGAACTTGTCCAGGGGGTTCAGCGAGCCGCTGAGATCGAGGTTGTAATTCATGTCCAGGGCCAGAGTCCCCAGGGCGAGGTTCGCCCCGACGCTGACGCGCGGGTTGTCCGCCTTCATGAGCACGCCGCCCTGCACCGAGAGGAAGCTCGTCATGGCCACCGTCGTGCCCACCGCGACGTTCCAGACTTCTGCCGGGGGCTGGCCGGGGAAGCTGAAGGGATAGTTGAAATCCACTGCCATCGTCCACGGGCGCAGGGGAGACCAGGCGATGCCGGCCGTCGCGACATGGGGAAGGGACTCGTCCAGGAGGGTCGACATGCCGAGGTTCTTCACCACGAGAGCCACGGAGAAGTTGCGGCTCTGGGAGCTGTAGAACTTCAGGAAGTTGAAGCTCGTCTGCGCGCCGATGTCCGCCATGACGGCCAGCGCCGACTGGTTGTACACGGACAGGGTGGCGATGTCCGGGATGTTGCGGTAGGCCACTTTCAGCGTCCCGCCCACGGCGATCCCCGAGAAATAGTAGCTGGAGAGAAAGTTGTAGGAGATGTTCGCCGAGGCGACGGTTTCGCTGATATAGTTGTTTGCCACCGCTGCGCCCCAGTCGTTGTAGGCCGTGAACGGCACGTACAGCAGCTTGCCGCCGAACCCGATCCCAAGGTCATTGAAACGCCTCGTATACACGACGCCCTCGAGGTTCGAGTCCGCGATCCAGCTGTGGTGGTACAGCGCAAGCTCGGAGCTGGGCAGGATGGAGCTGGCCGCGGGGTTGTACTCGATGTACCCGGCGTCCCGCGACACGGCGGTGTACGCGGTCCCCATTCCTTCCGCCATTCCTCCCATGGGAATGAGCAGGGTCGGAAACGACCGCAGGCCGGTATTGCTGTCCGCGAAGGAGCTCATGAAGCTGGTCCAGCCCCCGAAGAAGCTCTCCCCCAGCCCCCAGGAGGAGTTTCCGATGGCGAGCAGCAGCAGCATCAATGGAATCGACAGCTTTCGAGAGCCCATTTCCCTATAGAGTATACATCGGTGAACCGGCTTAATCCATAGAGCGTCAGGGATTGTGTTGCCGGTGGCCCCGGAGGGGTGACCTACCGCGACATTTCGCCGATAATATTGATGGTGGGGTTCTGTTGCCGACACACAGCCTGAAGACCCGCGCGCTCATGCTATGTCTTGCCCTCTTTCTCGCCGTGACGGTCATTCCTCGCGCCGGTGCCCAGGCGCAGCCGAGCCTGGCGGAGGCGGAGAAGCTGATCAAGCAGCAGCACTACTCCGCCGCGCTCCTGATGCTGGCGGCGATCCAGCGCAGCAACCCGGATCTTCGGGACCAGACGAGCCGGCTGATGGCCCAGATCATGGCGGTGACCCAGCGCTACAACGCCACGCTGGAGCAGCTGAACCAGGCGATCCAGGCCGAGGACACGGCGAAGATCGAGTCTCTCATGGCGGAGCTGAGGCGCATTGATCCCGAACGATCCCCCGGCACCGTCTCCCAGGCGGGGACGCTCGTCGGGTTCATCCGGCTCATGGACAACGCGGGAGCGCTGCTGGACGCGGGCAAGGCGCGGGACGCCCTCGAGCTGTACCTGCTGGCGTTCACGGACCCCGCGAAGGCCGGCGTCCGCCTCCCGCGGACGGAGTTCGATGCCGCCGGATACGGGGAGATCCTCACCACGAGCGTCAAGGGCACCGTGGCCGGGCTCCTGGACGCCGCACGGACCGCGGGGGACGGGGCGGCGGACATCTCCGCCGCCCGCCCGGCCCTCAGTGCCTTGCTGGTGCGCCCGGGTCCCGATACCGCCGCGGAGTTCGACCGGTTGAGCGCGCCGCTTCTGCGGGCCGCCTCTTCGGAAGGGACCGTCCGGCAGGGCGCCGCATCGATCTCCGACATCGGCCGGACGATCCTGCGATCCTCCGGCCGGGGCAGGGACGACCCCTACGTGCGCTTCCTGGTCTGGATCATCCTGGGCCGCGAGGGCAGGACGGAGGGTATTGCCTACGCGATCCGGCGCCTGTGGGCGGACGACGCGCAGAAGACCGCAGTCTCCGCGTCGGATGCCTTTCTCTCCGCCTTCGAGTCCGCCCGTTCGCGCTACAATTCCGGGGCGCGGGCGGCCGCGGACGCCGAGCTCGCCGCGCTGCCGGTCCGCGGCACGCTCGCGGCCAAGGCCGCGGCCCTCGCCTCGGCCCAGTTCGACGTGGGCACGGCCGGGTCATGGAACGTTCCGCGCGCGGATCCGAGAATGAAGGACCTCCTGGAACGGGTGCTCAACGTTCAGGAATACGCCGCGGAAGCCGAAGGGTACCGCCTCTTGATCTCCTTCCGCAATGACCTGGACACCATGCCCCTCGCGGGCAGCGGGACCATAGCCTCCGGCAGCGCCGCGGAAGCCGCGCGGCTCGCGTCGGCCCGGGCTGCTTTGGACGGCCGCATGGCAGAGGCGTCCGCCGAGGCCTCCGCCTGGACGGCTCGCGCGCAGAGATGGGAAACCCGGGCGGACATGACCTCTGCGGCCGCGGCGCTGGCCGGCTCCGCGCGGGCCATGGCCGGGCGGTTCCAGGCGTTCGTGGACACCGACCTGCGGCCGCGCGACCTGCAGTACGCGCTTCGCATCGCCGTGATCGCCGCGGCGGGGCTCCCGAAACGGCTGGAGGAAGCAGCCGCGCTGCGCGCCCGGGCCGAGGACCTGAAGGACGGGACGGTAAGCGGCCAGGCGCCCGCGGCGGGCGCGCTCAGCCAGAAGCATCCGGACCAGGCCCTCCCCGTCATCTCCCAGGCCAGGGACGCGCTGGACTCGCTGATTGCGGACATCACCGTGCAGGAGCAGCAGCTGGAGGGGGAGAGGCCCTGGGTGAAGGCCAGCCCCACGTTCACGGCCCTTTTCGAGGGATCGGCGGGGAAGCCGGGGTACAACGCGCTGCAGCAGAGCGCCCGCTCCGAGCGGGCCCGGATCGACGCACTGGCCGCCGCCGCGCAGAAGCAGGTGGACAACGCGGCCTTGTCCAGCAGGGAAGGGGACAACAATTTCGCCCAGGCCCAGGCCGCCATCCGGCGGGGCGACCCGGACGGGGCCTCCTCTTCTCTCGAGCTTGCCACCGCCGCGTACCTGAAGTCGCTGGCGGACCAGTACACCGACCACGCCTTCGCGCGCACCACCACCGAAGCGGACGATCTGAACGGACGGATCCTCAACCTCCAGAACTCGATCTCGGTCGCGGATGCCCAGAAAGCGGTGACGGCGATCAACCGGCTCATCACTGCGAAGGACTTCCTCGGCGCGAGCGACGCGCTGGATGCCGCCGTGCGCGCGTGGAACCAGACGCAGCAAGGCACCTACCCGCCGTTCGACAACCTGAGGCTGACCATCCAGGCGGCGGTGGAGCTCAGCCAGGGCCGCGAGATTGCCCGCTTCGATCCGAAGGCCGACGTGGTAAACGCGTTCATCAAGAACGCGCGGGACGCACTGGCGGACGGCCGCTTGGGGGACGCCGCGCAGAACGTGAAAGACGCCCTGGTGGTGGCGCCGAACTACGGCGAGGCCAAGGTGCTGCAGCTGCAGATCAAGAAGCAGACCGATCCGGTGGGGTTCCAGAAGGACGCCGCCACCCAGATTGCGACGTACCTGAGGATGAGCACGGAGCGCGGCAACATCGAGGGGCAGAAGACGGCGTACCTCGCGCTGCTGGAGTACTCGAAGCTGGACCCCAAGTTCGCCGCTCAGACCCGGGGCACGATCCAGGAGCTGGAGTACGCCCTCGGCCTGGCGCGCCGCCCGGCTACCCCCCAGCAGGTCGCCCGATCGGCGGCGCTGGTGCGCGAGGCCAACCTGGTCCAGCAGCAGGGCACCGCGGAAGCCTGGCAACAAGCTCTCGACCTTCTAAAACAGGCCCTCCAGGTCAACCCCGACAACACGGACGCGGTGCGGCTGGACGGGCTGATCCGCACGAAGATGGGAAGCACGGCGCTGGCCGCTCTTTCCCCCGCCGACACCCAGGTGTACAACCAGGCCTTCAGCCTCTTCCTCTCGGGCGCCTACCAGGACGCCTATGACCGGGTCCTGCAGATATGGGACGATCCGCGCGCGCCGAAGAACAGGACCTATGCGCCTCTGCTGCGGCTGAAGAAAAGGCTCGAGGTCCAGCTGAACATATCATGAGAAGACCAAGCGCCGTCCGCATCGTCCTGAGCCTTCTCCTCGCGATCGCCGCCGCCCGGGCCTTCGGCCAGGCGCTGTACTGGGAAAGCCCCCGGGTGTTCGTGCCACAGGGCATGGCTTCCAGCAGCTCGGCGGCCGGGCCCTCCATCATGACGCTGGCCTGGCAGGAGATCCGGCCCCGCTCGGCGGCGGACCGTACAAGCGGCGACATCTGGCTGTCCCTTGCCGTGTCGTCCGACGGCATCACGTGGACGAATCACCCGCGCTTCTACGGCCCAATCCGCTACACCGGCGTCACGGAGGGCAGCGAGCCGCGGGTGTACTCCATGACCGTGGACTCGCAGGACCGCATCTTCGTCGCGGTGGCGTCTTCCGATCGGGAGGCGGTGATCCTCCAATCCTCTGACCAGGGAGCGACCTTCCGGCCCCTGCAGCGGATCTCCGCCCGCGCGTCCATCGGCGCGCCGAACCTCTTCGCGACGAGCGGCGGAGGCCTCCTGCTCCTGCTCTCCCAGGGCTCCTCCGGCGGGGCCGGGGCGGCGGGCTCCGTCACCCTCGTGTACAGCAGGTCGCGTGACGGCCGGTCCTGGTCGGGCCTGGCCCCCCTGGTATCCGCAGGGGACGGGGTGGGCAGCCCCCAGCTCCAGCCCGCCTACGCCGCCTGGAAGGGGCAGGATTATATCGTCTTCGAGGCGCTCACGGCGCGCTCGGATCTCACCAGCACGTGGCAGCTGTACCTCACGCGCAGCTCCGACGACGGCGCCACCTGGGGAAGACCCGCCGCGCTGACGACGTCCACGGTCCCGGCCGGCGGCAAGCCGCTGTTCGGCGCCGACCCGCTGGCCTTCGACAACGAGCGCCCGCGCCTTTCGCCCCTGCAGGGGTCCCTGGGGCTGGCCTGGGAGCGGTCCCCCTACGGCTCCAACCGCACGCAGATCTGGCTGGCCCGGCTGGACGACCGCGGGACGCTCGCGGCCGCGCCGGAGATCGTCGCCGCGGACACGCCGGCGCGGTTCGCCCAGGTTCTCCAGATGCGGGGCTCCGAGTACGTGATCTACGCCGACGGCTCGAAAGGAACCTCCCGCATCAGCCTGTCGCAGAAGACCGGCGCCTGGCAGCCGCAGTTGCTGCAGAACACGGACGTGCTCAACGCGCTGTTCCCCCACGCGGTGCAGTTCCGCGGCTCCCTGTTCATCTTCTGGGAGAACCAGGCCGGGTCCGGGGGGCTGTCCTCCCTGGTGCAGATGCGGCCGCTGAGCTCCGTTGGAGCCCCGGTCATCCGGCCGGTGGACTTCACGCCCGGGCAGCTCTCCAATCGGGACTCCGTCACGGTGAGCTGGACCGAGCCGCAGCCCGTGGATCCCTCGGGGATCCGCGAGTACCGCTACTCCTGGACCTACAGCGACGGCGTGACCACCGTGGAAAAGGAGCGGCAGGTGGTGTCCGCGCTCACCGCGACCGCCAAGACCCTGTTTTCCACGAGGAAGCTGGACCGCGATGGCACCTGGACCTTCTCCATCGTGGCACAGGACCTGGCCGGCAACGTGACGGCGGTGCCGGCCGCGGTGTCGTTCACGCGGGACGCCACCCCACCGAAGGCCGTGAGCTTCGAGGTGACGGGCCCAGACGGTTCCCTGCTGCTCGCCGCCCCGCCGGCCGCGCCGGACAAGCGCGACACAAACGCCCACCCGATCCCCACGAACACGTTCACCGTGCGCTGGGTGGCGGCGGGGGACAAGGACATCGTGGGCTACACGTTCAACCTCCAGCCCGGGTGGGCGACCCTCGCGGACTACGAGAAATCGTCCGTCCCGCTCCTGGCGCCGCCTGCGCGCGTGGTGACCAAGGCCACGGAACTGGCGTTCAACAACCGGGACAACGGCGTGTACGTTCTCACGGTCCAGGCGCTGGACCGGGCCGGCAACCTGAGTCCCCCGTCCACGCTCGCGCTGGGGCTGGACAGCTACCAGGTGGTCACCCGGGTGGACCTCGTCACGACGAAGAAGGATCCGGTGCTCGGCACGGTGTCACTCACCATCCTGGGCCGCGGGTTCCGCGACAACGGCGCTGTCACCCGGATCTTCCTGGATCGCGGGCACCGCTCCGCGCCGTGGGACATCGAGCTGAATCCCGTTCCGCCGATCACCGTGACCGACCGCCAGATCTCGGGCATCACGCTGGACGACAACCGGGAAAGCGGGGCCTACCGGGTCGGCATCCTCCAGAACCGCCCCTCGGGGCAGGCGGTCCTGTACTTCACCCCGGGCCCGATGTTCGAGTTCACCTCACCGGGCACCGTGAAGATCGGCAATTTCCAGGTCCTGCTCCCCACGTGGGTCGCCGGCCCGTCCCCGCAGTACCTGTTCTCTTTCGACGCGCTCATCGTGCTCGTGATCGTGGCGCTCCTCGTCGCGCTGTCGGTCCTCGCGTTCCGCAAGATCATCGCGCTGGCGCAGGAGGGAGCCGCGGTGCGCGCCGAGGTGGTGGCCCTCCTGGAGGGCAGGCCCAACCCCCGCTGGGAGGAAAGGAAACGACGGATGCAGGAATTGAAAAGAAAAGGCATCGGGCTGAGGCTGAAGTTCACCCTCCTCATGGCGATCCTCGCGACCATGATCGTCCTGATCGTCTCCATCCCGCTGGGATTCCAGATGGTGAGCAGCCAGAGGATCTCCCTCGCCAAGGGTCTGCAGAACAGCGCGAACATCCTGATGGGCGCCCTGGCGTCCAGCGCGGAAATCCAGTTCCTGCAGAAGGAGCAGGGCTTCTTCGGCGCCGTCGGCATGTCCGCCCTGCGCTCTACCATGCCCGAGGCGGTCTACACCACGATTTCGGGACCCGATGTGAACTTCCGTGCGACGGATCCCAAGGACTTCGTCTGGGACAGCGACGAGAAACGCTTCGCAGACGAGCTGAAGGCAGGGCAGTTCCGCATCGCCTCGGAGAAGGTGGACGACGAGCTGGCGCGGACCGTGATCCCGGCACTGCAGAAGAAGATGGACTCGGAGGCCGCGGCGAAGCTGCAGCCGCTCATCGACCAGTTCCGCAGCCTCCAGGGCCAGTACAAGAACCTGCTGGCAAGGAACGCGGCGAAGGACCAGCTGGCGTCGGTGAACGACCAGCTCGCCCAGGTGAGCCGCGACATCAGCACCCAGGCCAAGAGCCTGTACGCCGTCTCGGGAACGCTCGAGCCGTTCGACCCCGCCCGCCGCCTGGGCTCCTCGTACCTCTTCTACCGTCCCGTGGTCTTCTACAACCGGGCGGAAAACCTCGCCGACACGACCTTCTACCAGGGCATGATCCGGCTGCAGGTCCGCACGGACGCCATCAACCGGCAGATCGACGACGCCATCACCGGCATCATCCGTACCGCCGGCCTCATCGCCCTGGGCGCCATCGCCCTGGGGATCCTCGGTGCAATCATCCTGGCCAACATCACCGTCACCCCGATCCGCCGCCTGGCCCGGGGGGTCGCGGTGATCCGTGACACGGAGGACAAGGAGCAGCTGCACAACCATGTCATCGAGGTGCGCACGAAGGACGAGATCGGGTCCCTCGCGGAGACGGTGAACGAGATGACGCAGGGGCTCGTCAAGGCCGCGCGCGCGAACAAGATGCTGCTGGAGGGAATCGACGTGCAGAAGCGCTTTCTCCCGCTGGTGAAGGACCGCTCGGGACAGGCGTCCAGCACGGCCGAGGAAGAGAACGCGCGCATGGAGATCTTCGGCTACTACAAGGGCGCCAAGGGCGTTTCAGGGGACTACTTCGACTTCAAGCGGCTGGACGACACCTACTACGCCCTCATCAAGTGCGACGTCTCGGGCAAGGGGGTCGCCGCGGCCCTCATCATGGTCGAGGTGGCGACGCTCTTCATCAACTACTTCCGGGACTGGCCGAAACGCAAGGAGAACATTGTCAGGCTCAAGGATACCGCGGAGAAGCAGCGGGCCCTGCGGGAGCTGGAGCGCCTGGAGCCCCTCGTGTACACGATCAACGACATGCTCGAGGAGCGGGGCTTCAGCGGGAAGTTCGCGGCGCTCACGGTCTGCCTCTTCAACTCCGGCAGCGGAGCGGTGACGATCTGCAACGCGGGAGACACGAAGGCCAACCTCTACAATGCCGAAAAGAGGTCCGTGGTCCACTCCGATCTGCCCTCGGCCCCCGCGGCGGGAAGCTTCCCGTCCATGCTCGTGGAGATGAAGAACCCCTTCCGACAGGTGCAGCAGCAGCTGGGCCCCGGGGATGTGCTGTTCCTGCACACGGACGGTTTCGAGGAGTCCAAGCGCCCGCTGCGGGGTCCGGACTTCCAGGTGGTTCCCAAGCAGGAAGAGGACTTCGGCGAGCCGCGGATCGACGCAATCATCAACGCCGTGTTCACCCGGGGACGGTACGTGCTTTCGCGGACCCAGAACCCCATCCCCGACGAGGAGCTCGTGTTCGACTTCTCTTCGTGCACGGGCACGGTGAAGGAGGCCGTGCTCGCGCTCGTTGCCGTGGAGAAGGTCTACCGGATGCTCCCGGATCCGAAGCTGGGCAGGGACGACAAGGTTACGATCGAGGAGAAAGTGGCTTCTTTCCTGAAGGACCACTTCGTCCAGTACCCGAGGTACTTTTCGCACCCCGTGGACGGCGAGCAGAAGGCAATCCTGACCTTCACCAACGCCTATGAGGAAGAGCAGTACGACGACCTCACGATCATCGCGCTGCGGAGGAAATGAGATGAAGAGATGGCTGTTTGCGGCGGCTGCCGCGCTGACCTGCACCCTGGCTTTCGCTCAGGGCGCTACCGTGATCCTGGGCAACCAGGAAGACGTCCCGTTCTACTACGTCCTGGATCCCCCCCAGCTCGCCGGCCTTTCGTCGGGAAGTCCTCTCCTGACCAGCAAAGTAGCCGGATATTTCTCCGCGGCGGAAACCGGCGCCTCCTTCGCGTCGGTTCAGCCCCAGGGGGAATCCCGGCTCACGGGGCTGGTCGAGGGGACTCATCTGCTGGTGGGTTTCTTCGTCCCGCCGGATGTGGATGACTTCCCGGTTCGGGTCATGACCATCCAGGCGGACACCACGGGTGAGCGGTTCTATGCCGTCTATGCCACGCCGGCGCAGCTGAGCGTGCACCGGGGGGTGGGCAAGCTCTCGCAGTTCACCGCCGAGGCAGGTACGCAGGCGGCCTCGGCCTCCACGGCGGGGTCAGCGTCCGCGGGGCAGACTTCCGCGGGTTCTTCGTCGACCGACCAGGGGGGGGCCGCCGCCCGGGCAGCAACCGGAACCCAGGCGGCAACCGGAACCCAGGCGGGTGCCGCAACCCAGGCCGGCACCGAGCCCTCCGGGGGCGCGGGCGCCGTCGAGCCGTCCGAGGTACCGACGCTGGCATCGTTTTCCGCCTCCTTCGACCCTGTGGTGTTCACGCGCGAGACCGCCGGTGACTTCAAAGTCCTGCCGATCTCGAACTCGTGGTCCTGGCAGAAGCCCGGGACGCGGATCGCCTCGGTGCAGGGGCTGCTCGACTCCCAGGGGCTGCGCCTCGTTCTCAAGGTCCCGGGCGGGTTCTCCCCCTCCGTCTCCTACTTCCTGTACGTATTCGACACGCGATCCGCCGGCAGCGACAATGCGCTCACCCTGGAAATACAACCGCTGGCCAGGGGAGCCCGCGGCGCGTGCGTCCTCTGGGAGCAGGGAGTGCCGCCCCGGCTTCTCGGCTCGGTGACCACCACGGCGGGGTCCGTACAGCTGGACGTGGGACCCGAGGATCTCGAGTCGCTCGCTCCGGCCGGGCAGGAGCCGACCGTGGACCTGACCGTGGGCTGGTACGACAAGGCACTGGGAATGTGGGAGGAGTTCTATTACACCACGCTCACTGCTACACGTTGAAGCGGATGAGGAGCACGTCACCGTCCTTGACGACGTAGTCCTTGCCCTCCAGGCGGAGCTTGTTGGACTTCTTGGTGGCGGCGAAGTCGCCGCTGGCCAACACGTCTTCCCATTGCGCAACCTCGGCCCGGATGAAGCCCTTGGCCAGGTCGGAGTGGATCTCCGCGGCGGCACCGACGGCGGTCGTGCCTTCCCGTATGCTCCATGCCTTGCACTCATCCTCGCCGACGGTGAAGAAGCTCACCAGGTGAAGCGTGGAGTACACGCGGCGCAGGAAGCGGTTTTTGGCCGGCTCCGTCAGCCCGAGGTCCGCGAGAAAATCCTTCTGGTCCGCGGCCGGCAGCTGGGCAATCTCCATTTCCAGGTCCCCGCGGATGGTGAACGTGTCCATCCCCTCGGTCTCGGCCTCCCTGAGAAGATCCTCGTGCGGGATCGGGGTCTCGCCCGTGTTGACCACCAGGAACAGAGGCTTGGCGGTCAGAAACCCGAAGCCGGCGAAGATTCGCGAGTCCTCCGCGGAGATGAAGGACGGCCCGAGCGGCTTGCCCGTGCCCAGGCGGTCCACGATCTGGCGCAGGACATGGTACTCGCGGGTGTCGCGCTTGGCCTCCTTGTCCAGCCGGGCCAGGCGCTTCTCCGCGACCTCGTAGTCCCCGAACACGAGAGAGTCGCGGACCTTCCTCATGTCGCGCAGGGGAGTGGAGTCCTTGAGGGCCGGTGCCACCGCGTCTCCCGCGAACGCGCGGATCACGATGGCGACGGCGTCCGCCTTGCGCACGTCTGCCAGGCTGGCCGGGGTGATGCCTCCCTCCGCGTCGTGGTCCAGGGGAAGGTCCTTGAAGAGCATGGCGGCATGGGTGAGCTTCTTCGGGTCGTAGAGCTTCGCCAGCCGGTCCAGGCGGTCGTCCGGAACCCTCACCTCGGAAAGTGCCGCCTGCCTTTTTCCGCCGGCCGCGTCTCCCGTAAGGGCGGCCTGTCCCGTGAGCGCGTTGAAGATCGTGGTCCTGCCCGAGCGTGCCAGGCCGATGATCGCGGTTTCCATCCCCTCTCCTTGATCTGTGCTTCGCGGGGCAGTATAACCAGCAGTGGTCGAGGGAGGCAATGGCGCGTCAGCTGAAACCTCGCGCGAGGGCGCGATTCTTCTGTGAGCAATGCGGGGCCGAGGTCCGCCCGGGAGCGGCCTCCTGCCCGTCGTGCGGGAGCCTTTTCACCGCGGTGAGATGCCCGGAGTGCGGGCACGAGGGAAGGGCGCCGGAGTTCAAATCCGGCTGCCCCGTGTGCGGCTACGCCGTGGGGGGAGGGGAGCCCGCCGCGGAGCGTCCCCCCGCTCCCCCGCCGAAGAAGCGCCGGGGCATGCCGGTCGTGGCCTCCCGGATCGCCCTCCTGGTCCTGAGCGTGCTCCTCGTGGTGCTGGTCCTGGTCCTCGTCCTGCACGGCTGAAGGCGTCAGGCCGTCCTTCCGCCTCCGGCGGGCATCCTCAGTACAGGAAGCCGAGCCCGCCGCCTCCCATGAAGTAGTAGTAGTTCGCGTCGCGGTACTCGCCGGCGAAGATCACCGACGCCAGGAGCCTGGTTCCCGGAATCAGCCAGTGTATTTCCGCGCCCGCCTCGAAGGGGATGGGCCAGCTCAGGAAGGCGTATCCGCCGGGAAGCTGCTGGGTCCGCGTGCTCGCGGAAATCCCCGCGGTCACCGACCCCAGGTCCAGCAGGATGCCTGCCCGGAAATACAGCCAGGCCACCGGCCCGAAGATCGGTGCGCCGCCGGCGTCCTGCAGGTAGGGATACCAGAGGGAGCCCGTGGCTCCGAACGAGAGCAGGCCGCTCAACGCGCCGACTGTCAGCTGCAGCGGGACTTCCACGCTGAGCCCCGTGAAGTTGGCGAACGTGTCCGTGGGGTCCACCACGACGGCATTCTGGGTCGTGATGACCTGGGCGGCGAGCTTGGCCTGGATCGCGGCGCTGGTGCCGATCCCTCCGTGGGGCGCCAGGAGGCCCCAGCGCGCGGTGACACTGGCAAAGATCGGGAGGAGGTTCGATGTGCCGATCAGCCCGGCGGAGGCATCGATCTCCATTCCCGTCATGGCCGGGAAACGGACGCCCACCAGCACCGGCACCTGGATGTTCGAGATGTCCGCGATGCCCGCCCCCAGGAGGGCCACCTGGAAGTCGCCCTCCGGGAGGACTTCCGCGACCGGCGCGTACAGCAGGCCCGAGCTGCCGCTCCACAGGCTTCGCGGCACGACCTTGAGGGAGCTGTCCACCGTGAACTGGGTCTGCCGGGTCACCGGGGCCGCCCCGTCGAGCCCGGCGCCCTGGACGGCCAGCGTGTACACGCCGTCGCCGAGCGCCTGGCCGTCGGTAGTCCGTACGTCCCACTGAAAGGCCTGCTCCCAGGTGGTGAACTGCGGCAGCGTTCGGGTGTACACGGTCCCGCCAGTGGAGTCCGAGACCTGGATCTCGCCGGTGCCCGGGCCGGTCACTGAGAAACTGATCTCCAGGGAGCCGATGAGTCCCGGGTTCCGGGGGTTGACTGCCTTCTTGGGGAGGGAGAGGTTCGTGACGTCGAACGGCGCCGGCTGCAGGGTCACCGATATCGCCGTGACGGCCTTTTCCGCGATCGTCACTTCCGTCGAGTACGGCGTGTAGCCGAAAGACCGTACGGTCACCTCGTGGGTTCCCACGGCGACCTGCTGGGTCCCTGTGCCGATGGCCGCCCCGTCCACCGTCACCAGGACATCAGGGGGAGTCGCCGACACCTGCAGAAAGCCGATGATCTGGGAAAGGGACACCTGGTACAGCACGGGATCACCCTTGAACTCCACCCACCCGGAGCTCTCGTAGTAGCCTTCCTTTCGAAGAACGACCCGGTGCCACCCGACGGCAATGTCCTCCATCACACAAGGAGACAGCCCCTTGTAATCGCCGTCGATCCATACTTCGGCGGAGGAGGGGTCGCTCAGGACCTGCAGGCCCTTCGTCGTCCCGGGGGGGTTCTGGGCCGGTTCCTGGGGAGGATTGCCGGACCCCGAAGACGCGGCTGCCGCGCGCGCGGAGGTCACGGTGGAAAGGGTGGATCCCCGGGAGGTCGCGCAGGACACGGCGAGGAGAACCGCCGCCGCGCACATCAATGCAGGAACGACCCTGAGAAGAGCTCGGTCCGCCATGGCCGCATTGTAGCTCCCACCGGTGCCGG
>Ga0153915_10000783_pt1 | contig 29376 bp, 22 predicted proteins | sample Opewatmetagenome_2_FD_107003 | JGI IMG/M metagenome (GOLD analysis project Ga0153915, IMG submission 107003) | Freshwater wetland microbial communities from Ohio, USA - Open water 3 Core 3 Depth 3 metaG | ecosystem: Environmental > Aquatic > Freshwater > Wetlands | place: USA: Ohio, Lake Erie...
CCCGGACGGCGTCACCCCTAGAACCTCAATCCGGTCACCGGGCTGGAGGTATCCGGATGCCACCAGCCCCGGCGGCGCCATCTGGAAAAACCGGGCGTCGAAATCCTGGGGCAGGTACGGCGCTCGCTCCTGTTGCCACCGCTCGTCATAGGTGCCCGCGTACGACAACCGCGGCTGCCAGTGGGCGCAAATGGGGGCGAAGCAGGCCGGGGCCGGGTGCTGCTTCAGCGAAGTCACCAGGTCGGCCGGGTCCTCCAGGTTCGGAAGGCGCAACCCCTCCACGGGGTTCTCACCGTCCTCCGCGTGGTACCCCGCGCCTATCGGGTTCCGCGCCTCCGCCCGGAGCTCATCGCCCTTGTGATCCATGCCTCCGTAGGCCCGTTCCCAAACCAACGGCATCCGCTCAAACGGGACCGGACTCGAAACCGATGCACCGACGCCGCCCCGCTCCCATACCCGGTCGCCGAAGACCCGGACGGTCTTCCGCAGCGGACCGGTCGCGAGGGAAATGTCCATCTGGGTGGTGGGGCGGCCACCGGGGGCGTAGGCGCTCCCCAGGAGCAGGACGTCCGTCGCCGGTTTCGTCAGGCTCACGTTCGACGGGTTCTTGATGCTGCTCTTGCCGGGCTCCCCATGGTATTCATCCGCCAGGGTGACCGGGAGCTGTTTCTCGACCAGCGCCAGCCGCTCGCCCAGAATCAGGGTTCCCTTGACCACCGCGAAAAGCGTGTCGATCCCCTCGGCGTCGGGCATCAGGTAGATGGTACCCTGGAAGGGCGTGCCGTTCGTGAATTGAAGCATGTGCCCTAGTTGTTCGTGACCTTGCTTCCCTTGATGTTCACGTCCGAGGAGGCCTTGACGTTGATCTTCCCCGAGCCTTCGATACTGACGTTCTTGCCTTTGATCTGGATGTCGCCGTTCTTCTTCATGGTAATGGATGCGTCGCCCGTCTTCAGGGTAATGCTGTCGCCGGCGTTGACCGTCAGGTTCTTGCCGACGCTCAGGGTGTCGTCCTTGGCGACGTTGTGCGTCCGCTTGTCGCCGATCGTGACCTCTTCTTCCTTCCCTACCGAGTCGGTGCGCTTCCCGCCCACGTCGATGGTCTCGTCCTTGGACACCGCGAGGGAACGGTTGCCGCTGATGCTCACGCTCTCGTCCCCGCCGACGCTTTCGGTCCGGTCCTTCTCGATGTTGATGGACTCGTTCTTCCCGACCGACTCGGTGCGGTTGCTGCCGATGTTGACCGTTTCGTCGTTGCCTATCGACTCCGAGCGATCATGCTCCACCTCCACCTGCATGTCCTTCTCGGCGTGGATCAGGACTTGCTCGCTTCCTTTCTTGTCCTCCAGGCGGATCTCGTTGAAGTTCTCCCCGCTGCCGCCCTTGGAGCTGCGCGACCGGACCCCGCTCTGGGTCTGATTGCCCGGCAGCGCGTACGGGGGCGTCTGCTCGGCGTTATAGACTCGTCCGGTGATAATCGGGCGGTCAGGATCTCCCTCCAGGAAGTCCACAATCACTTCCTGGCCGATGCGCGGAACCTGGATGGCCCCCCAACCCTTGCCCGACCAGACGCTGGCGACGCGGACCCAGCAGGAGCTGTCCTCATTCTTCTTGCCGGTGCGGTCCCAGTGAAACTGGATCTTCACGCGCCCATGCTTGTCGGTCCAGATCTCCTCGCCCGACTTGCCGACCACCACCGCTGTCTGGGAGCCCCAGATCAATGGCTTGCGGCTCACGCGCGGGGGCCGGAAGGGTACGCCGTGAGGCAGGGCAACGAAGGCATTGTGGTATTCGAAGACCTCCGGTTCTCCCGGTTGATAACCGCCCGCCCGCGCCGAGTGCCTGACCGTGGCCAGCGTGTAGGTCTGGTTGGCATCGGCGCGGTAGTGCTCCTTCAAGTCGAAGCGGCCGCCGCTTTGGAAGGCGCGGCAGGTGCTGGCACCGCGGCTCACCTGCATCCACGCCTCCTGCTCCTCGAGCCGCAGCCGGGCGTACCGATCGCCCTCATCTGGCTTGGCGTAGCTTCCCGGGTACTCGTAGATCTCGGCCTTGCCGTCTCCCGAGATGGAGCTTTCCAGCTGCAGGGTCGGCTGGAGGTAGTCGTAGTCGCGCAGCGTGATCTTGCCGGTGTGTACGGCGTGCTCCCGCTCGAACTCGGTCACCACATCCTGCTCCTGCCACTCTCCGACCTGCACCGCCATCCGGGCGGTGGGCTGGTCGGGACAGGGCTTGACCGCGCTGTTGGCGTCGGCGAGCACCAGCACGTGCTTGTCTTTGGTGTGCTCGAAGAAATAGAAGATGCCTTCTTCTTCCATCAATCGAGAGACGAAGTTGAGGTGCGTTTCCCGGTATTGGACGCAGAACTCCCGCTTGGGATAGCTCTTGGTGCACTTGATCTGAAAGTCGGAGAAGCCCTGCGCCTTGAACACCTGCTCGACAATGTCGAGCACGCTGAGATTCTGGAAGATGCGGCAATCGCTGGACAGCGACAGGAACCACAGCCAGGGGACGAGTTCCGCGCTGTAGCTGATCAGCTTGGTCTCGCTCCGGCCCAACTGCACGAAGCGACGGATCAGGCCGTGGATGTAGCGCTTGGAGCCACCGGCGAGCTCCAGCGTGACGGTCGCCGGGCTGCGCAGCAGCTTCTTGCCGTCAACCGATGCGTCCTCCGACAGGAGATCCAGGGTGTAGGAGAACGGGGTTGATATTCCTTCTTCCCCGGACAGTGCCGTGAGCAGCACGACATCGGCACCCAGGGCGGTGTCGATGCGCATCGGCCGTTTGGCCTGGGAGTACGTCGCCATGGCCTTCCTCCAGCCCCGTTAGGTCGCCGCCCCGGCCGGCGCCGCCGCCCCACCGGCCACCTCGCTGGCGTAGGTGAATGCCCCGCCACCGCCCACGCCCACCCGCAGGGCGTCGGGTTTCGCTCCCTCGGCAAACGCCACCAGCAGCCGGCGCGACATCTCCGGCAACAGCGTGTTGGTCAAGATGTTGTCCACGTTCCGGGCGCCGCTCTCGACCTCGGTGCACCGCTGCGCGATGGCGTCCACCACGGCGTCATCGTACTTGAGCACGATCCGGTGGCTGTCCTTCAATCGGCGCTCCACTTTCCCCAGCTTCAGCCGGATGATGCGCTTCATCGCGTCGTCCTTGATCGGGAAGTAGGGGATGATCACGGTGCGCCCCAGAAACGCCGGCTTGAAGATCTTGTTGAGCTCGGGCTTCAACGCATTCACCAACCCGTCGGCGTCGGGCATGGTCTCGGGGTCCGCGGTGAGCTTCATCAACGTGTCGGTGCCGGCGTTGGTGGTGAGCACCAGGATGTTGTTCTTGAAGTCGATCTGCCGGCCCTCGCCATCCTCCATGGTGCCCTTGTCGAAGACCTGGTAGAAGAGCTCCAGGACGTCCGGGTGGGCTTTCTCGATCTCATCGAGCAGTACCACGGAATATGGCCGCCGGCGCACCGCCTCGGTGAGCACGCCGCCCTCGCCGTAGCCAACGTAGCCCGGGGGCGAACCCTTCAGGGTCGAAACCGTATGCGGCTCCTGGAATTCCGACATGTTAATGGTGATCAAGTTGCGCTCGCCGCCGTACAACAAATCGGACAGCGCTAGCGCGGTCTCGGTCTTGCCCACGCCGCTGGGGCCCACGAGGAGGAACACCCCGACCGGCTTGTTGGGGTCCTCGATGCCGGCCCGCGAGGTACGGATCCTGCGGCTGATGGCCTCCAGGGCGTGCGATTGGCCGATGATTCGGGTCTCCAGGTGCCGCTCCAATTCGAGCACCACCTGGACCTCGTCCCGCAGCATCTTCCCGACCGGAATGCCCGTCCATCCCGAAATCACCTGGCCGATGAGGTTGGCGTCGACGACCACGGGTACCAGCGGCGTTTGCCCCTGCATCTCGGCGAGCTGCGCCGTCAGCTTATCCAGCTCGGCGCGCTGCTTCTTCGCGTCGCCTTTAGAGGCGCCGTCCGGCCCGGCCCCGCCCTCCAGCCCCTCCCGTATCGCGCGGACCCGCGTCACCAGGTCCCGTTCCCGCTCCCATCGCTCCTTCAGCGCAGTGACGCGCTGTTCCGCCTCGGCCCGCGCCGCGGCGAGCTCGGCCAGCCGGGTGGCGTGATCCGCGCCCACGGCGGCTTCCCGTTCGAGGACGCGGGTTTGCACCGCGATGTCGTCCACGGTGCGCATGGCATCTTCGAGCGCCGCGGGAAGCGCGTTCTGGCCGAGCGAAAGCCGCGCGCACGCGGTGTCGAGCACGCTGACGGCCTTGTCGGGCAGCTGGCGCTCCGGCAGGTAGCGGTGCGACAACCGGACGCCCGCCTCCATTCCCTCATCGAGGATGCGCACGCTGTGGTGTTTTTCCAGCGCGGGCACGACAGCCCGCATCATCACCAGGCAGCTGGTCTCGGACGGCTCCTCGACCTTGACGAGCTGGAAGCGTCGCGCCAGCGCGGGGTCCTTCTCGAAGTACTTCTTGTACTCCGACCACGTCGTGGCGGCGATGGTGCGCAGCTCGCCGCGCGCAAGCGCCGGTTTGAGCAAGTTGGCGGCGTCGCCCTGTCCCGCCGCTCCCCCAGCGCCGATCATGGTGTGAGCCTCATCGATGAACAGGATGATCGGTGTGGGCGACGACTTGACCTCCTCGATGAGCCCCTTGAGGCGGTTTTCGAACTCGCCCTTGACGCCCGCCCCGGCTTGCAGCAACGCGAGGTCGAGCGTGCGGAGCATGACGTTTCGCAGGACCGGCGGCACCTCGCCCTGCACGATGCGCATCGCGAACCCCTCGACCACCGCCGTCTTGCCGACGCCTGCCTCACCTACCAGGATCGGGTTGTTCTGGCGCCGCCGCGTGAGAATGTCGACCACCTGCCGGACTTCGAAGTCACGGCCCAACACCCCGTCGAGCTGCCCCTGCCGCGCCCGTTCGGTGAGGTTGAGCGTGTACTGGTCGAGGTTGGGGGTCTTGCCGCCCACGACGCGGGGGCCCGCCTCGCCCGGCCCGGCCGCGGCCGCCAAGGCTTCCTCGGCCGACTCCGCCACGATCGTCGGGAAGTCCTTCCGCAGCGCTTCCCCGGGGACCTTGTCGAACTCGCGCGCGACCTCGACCATCAGCCGTCGCAGCTCCTCGTTGGTGGCGAGGGCGAGGACCGCGTGCCCGGTGCGGACCTGGGACTCGCTGTAGTCCACCGATCCGATGACCCACGCCTCGGATAGCATCTTGGTGAGTGTGGGGCTCAACGCGGGAGTGCGCGCGTTGCCCGACTTGAGCCGGTCGAGGCTTTTCGTGAGATCGGCCGCGAGACGGGAGCGGTTGACGCCATAGTGCTTGAGGATGAAGGCGAGATCACCGTCGCTCGCGTCGAGCGCCTTGAGGAGGAAATGCTCGATCTCCACGTCGTAGTGGGTACGCGATAGACACAGCCCCGCCGCCGCCTCCAGCGCGTTCCGCGTGGGGGCGTTGAGCTTGCCGATCAGGCCTCGGAGATTGACGGTCATGGTACGCTCGCTCTCAAAGCGTCAGAATGGTGTCGTCGGCGTCGTGGGCGAAGGGCTTGGTCCGGAGCCAGGTGCGCCACCCCAGCGCCGGCACGAGCTGCTGGTCGTCGCCCAGCACGCAGCCCGGAACGTCCTCCCGGGCGAGGATCAGCTGGACGTCGAAGTCGAACTGGTCGTGCGCGAAGAACCGAGCGACGGTCCGCAGCAGCTCGTGCCGGCCGCCGGTGGGGAGGAAGTGCTCGTACTGCTCTCGGGTCAGCGGCCCCAGCTTAAGGCGGACCCGGGCCTGTTGATCCCATATCTCGTCGCCCACCACGGCACCGAGCCCCAGCTGGTTGGCGGGCCCGGCCTCGTCGCCGACGTGGCACTGGCTACTCGGCGACAGGCGGTACCAGCCGCCGACGAACTGCTCGACCTCGACGGGCACCTCGAGGAGATCCTGCAACATTCCCTGGAGAGCCGTCGCGGAGCGGGGCTGGGGTCCCAGCGCCCCTGCGTAGAATAGCAGCCACTCGTCGGGCACGGACAGGCGATCACGGAACGCGGCGATCCCCAGGCCAATCAGGTCCCGGAGGTGCTCGGTGACGGGATCCTGCCCGGCGCGCTCGTAGACGGCCGTGAAATGGTACTTCTCCCATGCCCGGTAGAACAGGGAGATGAGCCGGTGCTGGAATAGGTCGAGGAAGTCGCGCAGCGCGCGATCGCGCATCCGGGCCCGCTCACCGACGAGTTGCGTGTAGTGGTAGGGCAACACGCCGAGCGGGCCGATCAGGCCCATGAAGTTTACCACCATGCGGGCGGGACGGTTCCCCGGCAGGTCCACGGCATAGACCTCGCTCGCCGGGAAAGCGATCACGGGGCGGGCCGAGAAGTGCACCACCTCCTCGGCGGGATCGCTGAACCGACCCACGGCGCGCCGGTCAGGGTACAGCCGTTCCAGGAGGCGCACCGCCTGGAAGAATTCGAACGCCGGCGGGTCGGTGGTGAGCTGTCCCGCCAGCGCCGCGTCGGTTACACCAACGTTTTCCATCCGGCCCTCGGCGGCCATTCGTGCAACAGCTCCTTCCGCTGCCGGGTGCGCGCGGCCAAAATGCAGAAGCTGTTCAATGCGGTGTAGAGTCCCAGGAAGTGCTCCAGCACGCTGGCGAAGAGGTAGGCGCTCCCACCTGCGAACTGGTCCTCGTCGAAGGTGACTTCCACGCGGTGGCCCCGCGCGAAGCTGAGCCCATGTTGTCCGGTGATCCGCGCGTAGGTGGGCTCGGCCCGAACCTCGAGGAGGCCCTGGATCTGCTTGCCGCCGGCCAGCGAATCGCCGAAGTTGTGCAGTCGCAGCAGCTCCTGCAGCGCTTCGGCTCCTCCCTCCAGCAGCGATAGGTAGTTGAGCGAGAGCTGCGAGATCAGGCGCCACAGCTGGGCCTTGCCCAGCAGGGGCGGGATGACGGCGGTCGGCTTGAGCAGCGCCACGATACGTTGAATGGGGCCGCCGCCCGGCAGCGTGAAATCCCCGGCCTCGTCCCCGAACGGCAGGCGGCTGGGCAGGTCGCCATTGAAGCAGGTGACGCGGGCCGTGGCGGCCTCGAACGGCGGCCGGGCCGGACGCCCCGAGAGGTCGACGAACGAGAGATAGAGATCGGTGTCCCCGGCTTGGCCGTAACCGCTTTCCCGCGGCCTGGCGTACCAGAACGCCTGCTCCTTGCCCCGGCCTCCGTCTGCCCCGTGTCGGAACGAGTACAGTGGCTCGAAGTGCTGCACCTCGGGGGAGCCCGGACGGGCCGCGACGACCTCCTCGATGGCGAAGACCCGCGTGCTCTCGCGACGGCGCGCATCCGCCACAACGGGGTGCTCATAGCGGGTCGGCACCAGCTCCACGGGTTCCGAGTCCTGAGTGAACAGATTTGCGATGGGCGCGCAGCCGAGCAGGATGGTGCGCGGTGAGACGCCCGCCTCGAGGACGGGCCGCCGCTCGGCCCGCTCGAAGCTCGAGAGCAGGAAGACCACTTCCGCGCTCCCACCGAACCCCGCAGCGCGTACCTGATCGAACCCGTCGAGATCGAAGAAGTAGAACTTCTCGGGGAACGTGAAATACTCCTGGAGCAGACGGTAGGCCACGATCGACCGGCGAGGGACGGGCAGCATGCCTTCATCGGGACCGAACCCGACGGGACGCAGCGCGCTCCCGGGCAGCACCACCGGCTTCCGCTTCGCGGCGGCGCCGCTCTCGCGCACCTGAATCTGGACGCAGTTGTTGGCGAGGACCTCGTACAGCGTCGAAACCAGCGTGTGATCGCCGTTCAGGTACAGGCGGAGCGTGTTCAGCTCCAGCTTCTCGAAGGTAACGTCGGGGAAGCACTGCAGCTCGACCCGGAGCGCCGCGGCGGCGTTCGCGGCCGCCAGCGGCGGCCGCAGTTGGTCGGGCGTGCGCCACTGCGCCGCCGTCACGGAGAGCGGCCACAGCGTGGTGTCGTAGCACGTCCTGAACTTGCACGGCGCGCCCCCCACCGGCCGGGAGTACACCATGGCGCCCCGGGGGACGCGGAGCCCCGTGGTCAGCTTCCCCTGCTCCGGATCGAGGTGCAACTGGACGATGGACATGGACGGAATCGGCCGCAGATACTGGGGATACACGATGCTCAGCAACGCGTCGCTGATTTCCGGGAGGTCGTCCTCGAGCTTGAGATGGATCCGGGCGGCCAGGAAGGCGAAGCCCTCGAGGAGCCGTTCGACGTGCGGGTCCTCGCATTTGGTTGGCTCCAGGATCAGGCGCGAGGCGACCTTGGGGTACTTCTCCGCAAACGCGGCTCCCATGCGCCGCAAGAAGGCCAGTTCCTGTTCGTAGTAATAGAGCAGCTCGTCACGCATCCGCGCCCTGGCCCCGCACCTCGAAGGTCGCGCTCGTGACCTCCAGCACCGTGTCGAAGACGACCTGCTCGGGATTTGGCTCCATGCGCAGCAGGCCGTCGATAACGAACCGCAGCTCGCGGCGTCCCTCCTCGTCCGCGGTGTCCACCGTGACGCGCACGCCCGACAGACGCGGCTCGAACAGGGCGATGGTCTCCTCCACCTGGTGCCGCAGCCAGTCGCGCGCCGCCACGGACTCCGCGGCCAGGGAGGTGATATCCGGCAGGCCGTACTGATAGACCGAGCGCCGCAGCTCGGTGAACCCTTCCGGCGCGGGCTCCGCGATACGCCGGGTATTGAGGAGCCACTCCAGGTCGCGGCGCAGCGCGCGCTTCAACTCCCGCACCGATTGCACCCAGGACAGGGGCGGCTCGGAGCCCGCGTCCGGATCGTTGTCGATCAAGCGGTCGACCACCGACCGCTGAACCGTCCGATCACTGTCCTTCGCTGCCACTGGTGCCCGTGCTCGCCGTGGAGAAGGCCATTGCCTGGACGGGGTCCAAGCGGCAGATCTGGCGATAGAGGTTGTCCTTCATCTCGGCGTCGCCGCCCAGCTTGTCGATACAGCGATACAGCAGCGCCATGGGACGGGCCACCTGGTCTCCCGCCTCCCAGTCCTCCAGCTTGTGCGCCTCGATCTGCTCGAGCAGCTCCTTGAGGATGGGCAGGGCCACCCCTTCGAGCCCCGCTTCCACCATGATCTGTGCCGCTTCGGAGCGACGCAGGAACCGGGAGCGGGCGCTCTTCTCCTGTTCCGCCTCTCGCATCAGCAGCTCGATGCCTTTCTGTGGCTGGCCGCCCCGCACTTCGTCCATGGCCTTGTCGAAGGCGGTGCGTCCCGTCCGGGGCCGCCCCTCCGCGAGAGCGGGGCCCGGCTCCGGCCGCGCCCGCTCCGCCTCGGCGGACTCGGCCGCCTCGCTGAGAAACCCGCCCGCTTGGAGCCAGGTGCGGGTCTCCACGTTGGCCGTCGCCGTGTCATCCATGAGCGTGAGGTCGAGGAGCTGCGGGAAGTCGCGCAGCAGGCCGATCAGCGCCCAACGCACCGCCGCCCGGACATACTGGTACTCCGGACCGAGGCACTCGCACGCGGTGAGCTCGTAGCGCTGCAGGTCGAGCCATCCCCGCCCGTGCGGGGTTGCCATGATGCTCTCGCCCACATCCAGAAGCTCCGCCCACTTCTCGTCCAGCAGCAGACTCTTCAACTGCGTTCGCACCTGGGTCGGCGGGGCGGACAGCAGTCTGGGGTCGAGGTCGGGCCCCCGGGCGCGGAGCTCGCCCCAGCGGAACCCCCGGATCATGAGGTAGGGGGCGGGGTTTCGCGCATCGTGGTGCCGCAGATATCGCGCGGCGGTCGCGATGCGCTCGGCGGCGTCCTCCACGCTCGTCGGCTCAGGGGCCAGGGGCCCGCCCGAAGCGGTGGAGCCTGGGGCCGCCGTTCCCGCCATTCCCCCGGCTCCTCCCCCGCCCGCACCGACCGGATCAGGGTCGGTCTGGAGACGCTTGTCCAGCAGCTGGCGGGCGGCGTGCTGGACGTCCTCCAGCGCCCGGCTAAGGGCTTCGTAACTCGGCGAATCGTCGCCAAATTTCGCCTGCCCTATCGCCTCCAGGGACTGAACCGCCTTTACGCAGCCGTCGAGGTCAGCTACCAGCTGTTTATAGAACGCCTTCGGCGTCGCTTCGAAGGCCTTGTCGAATTCCTCGGCGCTGAGCTTCTGCTCGGCGAGCGCGGCTTCCCTGGCGGCCAGCTTTTTCTCGTCGCCCTTGGCGTCGGCTTCGTACCCGACCGCCCGCGACTCGTGGTACTTCAGGAGATGGTGGCCGGTTTTGGTCAGCGGGGCCATCCGCACGCCCGCGTCGAGGTACCGGCCCACCCAGTTGAGCGGGGCCGCTCGCAGCTCCAGGTCTCCCTCTTCGAGCGCCGGGTAGAGACCGTCCCAGAATGTCTCCAGCAGGCCGTGGAGCAGCTCGAGACCCGCGCGCAACCCGCCCAGGCCCTCCTGCCGCAGGAGCGCCTCGGTGAGCCACGCACCCAGCTGGAGGTCCTTGGACTTGCTGGCGAGCGCCTCGCCCGTCAGTTTGATGACGAGTGGCCAGTCGGCGACTTTGCGGGCGCGCTTCCAGTCACCCTGGTCGACATCCTCCTCTTCGCGGCGCGCCTCTTTGATCTTGTCGTAGATGGGATCGTAGTGGAGGTTCGCCCCCGCCGGATTGGCTCCCGGAATCGGCTGCAACAAGCCTTCCCGCAACGGCATGGGGGAGGTCAGCCGGCCCGGCCGGCAGTCTGCGTAATGTCCAGCTCGCGCAACTCGAGAATCGGCAGCTCCTCGCCGTCCACGAGGAGCAGTTTCTGGCCCGCGGGGACCGGCGTGCCATCCTCCAGTTTCACCCACTCCGTGACCCGACCGAGCCGCACGGCGCTGTCCTCGTGTTGCCACGACAGCGGCGCGAGGGCCGGCAGCAGAACCTCGCCCAGCTCCAGGCCCTTGAACCCCGGGCCGGTACGCACCACCGCCGGGACCCAGAGCAGGTCCCGCAGCTGCTTGGGCGGCGCCATGCGGATGGTCGCGATGTGCTCGAACGGAATCCAGAGATACTGGCCTGCTGCGAACACCTCGAGGCGCCCCCCCACACGGGGGTCGGCGTCCACGAGCTCTTGAAACGGACGCCCGTTGAGGGTTCCTGACACCGGGTGTGGCGTCGGGCCGCCTTGCGGAATCGTGCCCTTGAGGAACATCTCCTGGCGGGTCCGCTCCGCGCTCAAGGCTGCCCGGTACAAGAGCGCGCCCAGGCCCGCCTCGCGGCTGGCCCCGGCCAGCACGTCGAGCTGCTTGTCCGCCCGCTCAAGGGCTCCGGCGAAGCAGAGCAGCTCGAACAGGAACGTGCGCTTCCGGGCGTCGGCCGGATTGGCCCGGAGCCCGGTTCCCAGCAGCTCGATCGCGTCCTCGAGTTTGCCCGCGCGAAACAGCTCCTCGGCGCTGACGGGCGGCACGGACCCTACCTCACCCCGCCACGTGCTTCTTGAAATCGTAGCTCGCGACCGTGGCGGCGCCCTTGGTGCCGTCGGCCTTCTGCTCGTTGTACGTCACCGTCACCTTGCCGAAGGCGAAGTTGATGCTCTCGCGGGGTACGTCGTTGTCGCCGCTGGAGCCGGACTCGTGGAGGTCGACCAGGAACAGCTGGTCAAACTCGATCTTCATGTAGTCCACGGCCTTGTCGCCGCCGGCCTTGAGGGCCGTCAGAACGGCGTTCGGGAAGTGCTTCCCGGTGGTGATGGCCTGAAACAGCTTGGGACTCGATTTGTCCACCCGCTTGGTGCACGAGATGCCGTGGGATTCAACCTTCCCGGCGCCAGCCCCGGCCCCGGTGGGGCTCGACGAGTTGTGGAACGCCCAATCGAACGAATCCAGCTGGATTTGTTTTTCGAAGCCTTGCCGCTCGGCTTCACCTTCGATTCCTGCAAGTTTCAGCAATAGCTCGATCGCCATGACACCCTCCCTCTACAAAGGCCTGATGACGCGTGCGGGACGCAGGAGGCTCACTTTGCGGGCGGCGGCAGGTCCGCCACCAAACGCATGGAAACGCTCAACTCGTCAAGCTGGAAGTGCGGCCGCAGAAATGCCACGGCGCGGTAGACGCCAGGCTTGCCCGCGACTTCGGCGACTTCGATGCGCGCCTCGCGCAACGGGCGCTTCGCCTTGATGCTCTGTTGCGCATCGTCATCCGCGACCACATAGTCCGCAATCCAGTTGTTGAGGAACGTCTGGATCTGGCTCCTCGACTGATATCCCCCGATCTTGTCGCGCATCATCGCCTTGAGGTAGTGCGCGAACCGCGAGACCGCGAAGATGTAGGGCAGCTGAGCCGAGATGCGGGCGTTGGCCGTCGCCGCATCGGTCTGATACTTCTTGGCCTTCTGCGTAGACTGGACGCTGAAGAACGCCGCATTGGCCGTGCCCTTACAGTGGACCAGCGGCACGAACCCCTGATCGGCGAGCTCCTTTTCGCGGCGGTCGGTGATGGGGCTCTCGGTGGGGCACTTCATGGCGACGTCGCCTTCGTCGGTCTTGAAGGAGTGCACCGGCAGACCCTCCACCAGCCCACCGCTCTCCACCCCACGGATCGTCGCGCACCAACCGTATTCGGCAAACGCGTTGGTGACGCGCACGCCGAGCGCCCACGCCGCGTTGCCCCACAGGTACTTGTTGTGGTCGCCCGTGACCTCTTCCTCGTACTGGAACGCCTCGATGGGGACGGTTTGACTGCCGTAGGGCTCGCGCAGCAGCATCCGCGGCGCGCACAGGGCGATGTACCGCGAGTCGTCACTCTCGCGGAACGTCTTCCACTTGGCGTAGTCGCTGGTGGCGAAGATCTTCGCCATATCGCGCGGAGCGTCAAGCTGGGTGAAGCTGTCGAGGCTGAACATCTTGGGAGAGGTGCCGGAGATGAACGGCGCATGCGCCGCGGCCGCGACCTGCGCGACCTTCTCGAGCAGCTCGATGTCCTCACCCGTCTTGTCGAAGTCGTAGTCTCCCAACAGCGCGCCGAAGGGGGCGCCGCCGAAGATCCCGAACTCCTCCTCATACACTTTCTTAAACATGGCGCTCTGGTCGAACTCGGGCGCCCGCTGGAGGTCCTTTAGCAGGTCCTTCTTCGAGACGTTGAGGACCTTGACCTTGAGCGTCTCGCTGGTTTCGCTGTTGGAGAGGAGGTAGCGAAGCCCGCGCCACGTGGCTTCGAGCCGCTGGAAGTCGGGATGGTGAACCACCTCGTTCACCTGGTTTGAGATCAGCCGGTCGAGCTGGGCGATGCGGGCATTGAGCATCGCTTCAGTGTCGCGGCCCATCGTGATCGTGCCCGCGAGCACCTCGGACACGAACTGCTTGATCATGTCGCGGCCGCGCTCGCGCGCCGGCGCCTCACCCCCGAACCGACCCCGCTCGACGATCTGGTCGAGCAGGCTGACCTCGGTCGCCTCAGCAGCCTGCTTCTGCGCCTGCGCCTTAGGATCCGCCATCCTTACCTCCTTCCGGACCTGCCTCGGGCTTGGCATCAGCCTCCATCTCCGCCTGCAGCTTCTTGCGCTTGTCCTCGTCCCCCAACGACGCCTGCAACATCTCGTCCAGTTTCTCGTTGCTCTGGATCTTGCCGCGCAGGTCGGCCAGTTGATTCCGCAGGCCAAGCAGCTTCTGAAGCGGCTCCACTTGCTGCGCCACCCGATCGGGACTGAAGTCGTCCATGCTCTGGAAATTGATGTCCACGCCGATCTTGCCCGCGTTGGGATCGTCCGAGAGCTTGTTATCCACCGTGAGCTTCAGATGCGGCTTCATGCTCGCCAGCACGTCGTCGAAATTGTCGAGCGTGACCTCGGTGAACTTCCGGTCCTTGAGCCTCGGCAGGTCTTCGCCGGGATGACCGGTGAAGTCGGCGAGCACGCCCATCACGAACGGCAGCTCCCGGACCTCCATCGCGCCGCCGGTCTCCACTTCGTACGTGATGTTCACGCGCGGCGGCCGGACGCGCTCGAGCTTCTTTTGCGAGCTTGGTTTCGCCATAAGGCACCTCGTTGCGCAGGGTCAATCGGCCCAGAGTGGCTAGTGTACGGCTGGGTCCCGCCGCCTGTCAAGCGGGCGCCGACACCGGCCCCGGACAGGGCGGGGTTCCAGCCGTTCTCGCTGCGGTCATGGCACCCCGCCGCCCCAATGGCCGGCAAGCGGGGCGAGCGGCGCCGCGATGGACTGAAACCGGACCAGGCGCACGCTGTCCCCGTCTCTTGGGCACGCCAGCGGCATGACCCCCGCCTCAAGCAGAAGCTCGATACTCGCCTCGGTGAGCAACACCTCAGCGCAGGGCGTCGTGGTCGCCTCGCCGTGGCGACGTCGCACGTGCAGTGGCAACCCGTCGAGATCCCGATGCATGCCCGGCATCAGGCCCCAGCCGGCCGCCTCGAAGGACTGCGCGAGCAGCAGGGCGCACACCACCGCGGCGTTTCCCCACAGAAGCTCCTCATGATTGACGGGGTCCGTCAACTCCTCGAACGCCAGGGTCTCGCACACCTCGGCCCCGGCCCCGTAGGGTAGGCGCACGAGGAACCGGGGCAGGACCAGGCCCAGCCACCGGGCATCGGCTGCGCTCCGGAGCGTTGGCCAGTCGGCAGCCGCACCCCGATGCCACTCGCCCGGGCTCGTCAGCTGACTCACGTCGGGACAGCCCACCAGCCGGGGGTGGGCGGCGGAGACCCAGGGCGCTCCCACCGCATGGGCCACCGCCGCGATGCGTCCCAGGAGCGGGATGTCGTCGGCTCGCGCGCCGAAGGTATAGGCACCCACGAGCAGGCCCCAGGGAGCGCCCTCCCCAGGTCCCCCGGACGATCCCGACAGCAATCGGTAGAGCCCGGTGTCGACCGGAGACCGAGCCCCTGCCAGATCCGCTTCGAGCTCGGCGCCGGAAACGTCGAGCAGGTGGACCTGCAGCGTCACGCTGGATTCGACCCGCCGCACCATCAGGAACACCGAGCGCCACAGGCTCTCGAGGGCCTGGAACTCCGGGTGATGCAGCACGAAGCGCAACAACATGGCGCTGAGCGCGTCCACCTGCCCGATCAGCGCGGCCCGCTCCGGGGCGATGTCCCGAACGACGTGTGGTGCGACGATCCGCTGAATGAACGCGTGCAGGTCTTCGCCCTCGGCCGGCGCCTCGCCGACGATCTGGTCCAGCAGGCTCGCGGGATTCGCCAGGACGTCCGGCGACGGGGCCGACACGGGTGGGCTTGCGGGCCGCGCGACGGCCCCGCCGTCAGCGAGCTCCTGTCGCAGCTCGCGCAGGCGGGCGAACACGGGCAGCCGCTGGTACAGCCTGTCGGCGTGGAAGTCATCTACCGCGGCGAACTCCAGCATGCTGGGGGTGCCGTCGGGCAGCGAGAGACGCACCGCGGGCCGCCATGCCGCAACGACCTGATCCAGATTGTCGCGATCCACCGGTACCGACCTGCGCCGCTCGAGGGGAACCGCGGCGGCGGGACCGCCCCCGCCTACGCCTCGAAAGTCACCCAGAATCGCGATCCGGAACGGCGTCTCTTCGTCCAGCGGCTGTGGCACGTCCGGCGTACGCCCCACATTCACATCGAGGCTCACCGAGGAGCGGGCGTCTCGTGCCATCTTAGCCGCGCCGTCGCGCAGGCCTGCGCCCCGACCCGCTGGATTTGCCGGCGCGGAGCGCTAGGTTAGAGCGCATGAGACAGATGCGACCGGTCCTCTGGACCAAGGGCGTCCTGCTGAGTCCGCAGCAGCTGCAGACCCAGGATCGCTTTCTCGAGGACCTCATCCAATTCGAGTTGGCCACGCTCACCTACAATCCGTGGGGGTTTCACCACCTCGTGGTCGACCGCGAGACGCTGACGGGCGGCGTGTTCGCCATTTCGGCGGCCGCAGGCATCTTTCCGGACGGCCTCCTGTTCGACATCCCGGAAGCCGATACGGCACCGCCGCCCAAGCCGCTGGAGGGGCGCTTCCAGCCGGACCGGCCGACCCTCGACGTCTACGTCGCCGTACCGGAGTACCGCCCCGGTGGACAGAACGTGTCGTCCGGGGAGGCAGACCGCAATACCCGCTTCCGGGCGGAAGTGTTACTGCGACGGGACGAAAACACCGGTCTGGCCGAAACACCGATCCAGGTCGCCCGCAAGAACCTCCGCCTCCTGGTGGAAGGCGAGTCGCTCGAGGGAAACTCGGTGTTGCGGGTTGGGCGTGTCCGGCGCTCCCCGAGCGGCGACTATCAGCTGGATGCCGAGTTTGTTCCTCCCCTCATCAGCATCAGCGCGAGCGACTACCTCATGGCCATCACCCGCCGCCTGGTAGAGATCCTCTCCGCCAAGAGCACGGCGCTGGCCGGTACCCGGCGGCAGAAAAGCCAGAGCCTCGCCGAATTCAGCATCGCGGATGTGGCCAGTTTCTGGCTTCTGTATACGATCAACACCCACATGCCGCAGCTGCGGCATCTCTTCGAGACCCATCGCGGGCATCCGGCGGAACTGTACGCGGCGATGTTGTCGCTGGCGGGCGCCCTGACGACGTTTTCCCTGACGATCCATCCTCGCGACCTGCCGGTCTACGACCACGCGGATCCGTCACCATGCTTCGCCGCGTTGGATGCGAAGATCCGGGACCTGCTCGAAACCGTGGTACCGGCTAACTATGCGTCGCTGCCGCTGCGCGTGGTGCAACCGTCGATCTACGCGACGGCCATCGACCAGGATCGTTACCTGGCCTCACCGCAGTGGTTCCTCGCGCTGAGTGCCGATCTCAATCAAGCCGAGTTGGTTGCCAAGGCACCCAAGCTGATCAAGCTCACCTCGGCGGATCGAATCGACCGGCTGGTCAAGCAGGCCCTGCCCGGGCTCGGGCTGACGTACGTGGCCACGCCGCCGAGTGCCATTCCGGTCAAGATGAAGTACAGCTATTTCCAGCTGGGTCAGTCAGGCGGCGAGTGGGACGCTATCCGCCTGGCGCGGCATGTGGCGGCGTATGTCCCCTCGGATTTCCCCAACCCAGAGTTGGAGCTGGTCGTCGTTCTGCCAACGCGAGAGCGCTGAAGCCGCGGCACTACCCGGCGGTCAGGACGAAATACAGCACGATCCCCACCGCGACGACGGCCAGCACTCCCAGGATCGCGAACACCCACGGCAACGCCGATGGTGGGGCAGCGGGCGGTGCTTCGGCGGCGGGCTTTTCCGGCTCCACGGGCGGGCGCAGGACGGACGCCGATAGCCTGCGAAGCGCCCGGGTGAACTCGCTTGCGATGCCGCCGCCGGAAACCGGTGAGGGGATGGCGGGGGGGACCGGCGCGGGGGCCAGCGGAGTGCCCTGAAGGCGGGCCTGGTAATCGGCGGCCGGCTGCAGGGGCGCCCCCGCACCGGGCGCCGGTTGGGGTGGCTGCAGCACGGGCGCAGGACCGGGCCCTTGGATCTGGGGCCCTCCAGCCATGGGCGGTTCCGGCGGCGGCGCGCCGAATACGCGGGTGAAGTCCCCAGGCGCGCCCGGTTTCGGTGCCTCGGGCGCAGGCACTCCGAACGCCGGCATGGGGGGCGGGGGAGCGGAGGGAGCCAGGGGAGGCTCGGCCGTGCCCCGCAGACGACGTGAGAGATCGTCTTCGGCGACCTGTGGCTCCGGGAACGCTGCCCGCTCGGGCGCTGGGGCGGGCCATGGAGCGGGGCTCTCTTGGAGTCGGGCCGGAGGAGGGGTGGGCACATCGGGTGTGACCGGCTTGCCGAACAGGGCGGTGAAGTCGCCTTTCCTTGCGGCTGGCGTGCCGGAGCCCGGACCAGGGTGGGAGCCGCCGGGTGGGGGAGATGCAGGACCGGCCGCCGGCGCTGGCGCCGACGTGGCGGGCGGCGCTGCCTCCATCGGAGCACCGAACAAGCGGGTGAACTCTCCCATTCCCTTCTTGCCGGGCGCCCCCGTAGCGGGGGTCGGCGAAGGAGGCGCTGCGGCCTGGGAGGCTGGTCGCGGCTCAGCGGGAGGATGCCCGGGCGGACGGAACAGCTTGGTGAACTCCCCGGGCGGTGCCGTGGGCGCGGGGGCTGGCGGGGTCTTCTCCGGCGGCCGGCCCGGTTGCCTCGCGGACGGCGGAGGCTCAACGCGTTGTAGGGGCACCGTCACATCGGTGGAAATGTCGGACGGCAGCCGGTCCGGCCGCGGCTTCTGTTGCCCGAATTGACTGGTGAAATCCCCCGGCGCCCCGCCGACCGGCTGCTGGGACGCCGCCGGCGTCGGGCTCTCTGCGGCAAGCCACGCGTCGAACGTCGTGAAGTTCAGAATGAACCGGGTGACGACCACCGGCGTGCCCTCGACCTCACACACGTCGAGCACCTGGCTCCCCCCTTCGCCCGCCAGCGCCGCGACGCGCGCCAGCCGTGCGGCGTTCTCCGGGGTGTCGCCGCCGTCGAGGTGGTGCAGGAGCACGACCACCTTGCTGGTCCGGCTGCGCCCGAAGAAGCTCCGGACCTGTCCCTCGGCGATCAACTTGTGCACGTCGTACGCGCGGGTGAATTCGTCGTGGGTCATGGGCAGCAGCTGGCCTTCATCCCCCGAAACCGTCGAGGAGAGGTTGTCATCGGTGCCACTTGGAAACTATACTATTGATCTACGTGATGCCGTGCAAATGGTTGGAGCCCCCGTTGTGACCGCCCCGATGCCGGGAACCGCGGATCCATGAGCCCATCCACGTCGATGGCCCGCGTGGTCTGGCACGAGGGTATGCACCTCGCGCAGCAGACCTTCCAGGCCCAAAGCCGCTACTTCGAGGACTCCATCCAGTTCGCCGTGTCGCACCTGTTTGTGGCGCCGTACGGCCTCGCGGGTCTCGACCTCGATGCGGCCGCGCTGCAGAACGGGACGGTGTCGGTGTTGCATGCCCGCGGCGTGATGCCGGACGGGCTGGCGTTCCACATTCCCCAAGGGGACGCGCCCCCGCCGCCGCTGGACATCCGCGCCCTATTCTCGCCCACGCAGGACAGCCAGCTCCTGCTGCTGACCATTCCCTCGTACCAGCCCGGGCAGGCCAACTGCAGCTTCGACCCGGGAGAGACGGCGGCGCGGCGGTACGTTGCCGAAGCGGGAGAGTTGCCCGACGAAACCACGGGAGGGGACAAACGGGCGGTGACCTTTGCCCGCAAGAACCTCCGACTGGCGCTCGAGGGCGCGACCATGGCGGAGGGCATCGTCGCGCTGCCGATTGCCCGGGTGCGGCGGGACGGGGCGGGGCATTTCATGTACGACCTCGAGTACGTTCCCCCTTGTCTGCAGATCGGGGCCAGCCCGCGTCTGATGGACATCCTCCAGCGGCTAGTCGAGATGTTGGACGCCAAGGGCGGGGCCATGCACGGAGGCGGGTCGCCGGGGCAGGGCGCCGGTGGGCGAGGAGCGTCAGGCGACGTGGCCAGTTTCTGGCTGTCACACGCCGTCCACTCGGGGCTGGCTCCGCTACGACACCACCTGCACGCGAAACACCTTCACCCGGAACGCTTGTACGTGGAGCTGGCCCGTCTCGCAGGCGCCCTGTGCACCTTTGCCCTGGACTCCACGCCGGCGACGCTGCCCGTGTACGATCACGACCACCTGGGCGAGTGCTTCGCGGCGCTCGACCGCCACATCCGGGCCAATCTCGAGATCATCGTGCCGACCGGATACGTGACGGTGGCGCTGCGGCCCTCCGCCCAGTACTTGCAGGTCGGCGCGATCGTGGACCAGCGGTGCCTGGGCCCGGCCGTGTGGTTCCTGGGCGTGCGTTCCAGCATTGGCGACGTCGACCTCATTCGCACCGCCCCACAGTTGATCAAAGTCTGCTCGCAGAAGCACATCCTGCGCCTGGTCAAAGAAGCCTACCCAGGCTTGACGCTTCAGCACGTTGCCTCGCCGCCGTCTGCCATCGCGCCCCGACCTGACATGAAGTACTTCACCGTGATTCGGTCCGGGCCGTGCTGGGAGGCGATCGCCAAAAGCCACGACATCGGGATCTATGTCCCCGACGGAATTCGCGATGCAGAGCTCGAGCTGCGCGTGCTCCTCGACGTGTAACCGGGGTCACCAGCGGGCATGGTGAGCGCGACCGAGGGGCACCGCGGAGGGCTCGCAATCGCACTGCAGGAAGCCCTCACCGTGACCGTGCGGCTGCGGAGCAGGCGACAGGCGGTCGCGGACGCAGCGGGGTTCCGGGCGCATATCAAGCAGCTGCTCGCTGCGGCGGACGAGGACATGCGCCGCCAGGGCTACGACGGCAATGACATCAAACTGGCCATCTACGCGGTGACCGTGTTCCTCGATGAGTCGGTATTGAACTCCCAGCTTCCGATATTCGCTGATTGGCCGCGCCAGCCGCTGCAGGAGGAGATCTTCGGTGGCCACACTGGCGGCGAGGTCTTCTTTGAGAATCTGCGGCAGCTGCTCTATCGCGGTGATTCCGAAGACCTCGCGGATGTGCTCGAGGTCCATCAACTCTGCATGCTGCTCGGGTTCAAAGGCCGCTACAGCATGGCCGACCCCGGCGAGCTGGGCGCTGTCCTCCGGGCCGTGGGGGACAAGATCAGCCGGATTCGCGGCGCCGGGGATGCGCTCGCGCCGTCGTGGGCGGTTCCCGCGAACGAGACGATCCCGGTTGCGCATGACCCCTGGATCCGGCCCCTCCTGATCGGCGCTGCTGGCGCGGGGGTCGTGCTCGTGGTGCTGTGGGTCGTCATGCAGCTCGTCCTGCATGCAGGCCTCAGCGACCTGCGCAGTCTCCTGTTGTCGTCCGGGTCATGACACGCAAGCTGAAGATCTGGCTGGGAGCGATCGCCGCGTTCGTGGCGTTCGCGCTCGCGATCTGGCTGCTGGGCCAGCAGCTGGGGCTCCACGCCGCCCAAGGGTGGGTGTTTCGCGGCGTCCTGTGGTTCCTCGGGTTGGTCGCGGCCGGGGTAATGGTGTGGTATCGGCTCAAGCAGAAGGCGCCCACCCCCTCGGCAGCGGCCAGCGACGTTGACTTGCTGATCCGGACGGCCGGGGAGCGGCTGTCGCGGGCGCGACAGATCAAGGGTGCCTCCCTCGGCAACGCTCCCGTCGTGCTGTGGCTGGGGCCGGAGGCGAGTGCCAAGACCACGCTCATCCAGCGGTCGGGCTTGGAGCCCGAGCTGCTGGGCGGCGAGGTGATGCGAGGCGACGCCGTCATAGCGACGCGCTCCGTCAATTTGTGGTACTGCCAGAAGACGATCTTCGTCGAGGTGGGCGGCAAGATGCTCGCCGACGACGCCGGCTGGAACGCCGTGGTGCGCCACCTGCAGCCGCGGCGGCTCCGCGCGCTCCTCCCGGGGGGCGAGCAGGCACCCAGGGTGGCCATCGCCTGCTTCAGTTGCGAGGAGTTGCTCAAACCGGGGGGGGCCGAGGCGATGCAGGCGGCGGCGACGACGATTCGAGGTCGCCTCGCGGAGCTGGCCCGGCGGCTCGGCATCCAGCTCCCCGTCTACGTCCTGTTCACCAAAGTCGATCGCATTCCGCATTTCGCGGAGTTCGTGCGCAATTTCTCCAGCGCCGAGGCGCGGGAGGTGCTCGGCGCGACGCTGCCCTGGGCGCCCCCCGCGACCGGCGGCTACGCCGATCGGCTGTCGCAGCGGGTGAACGGAGCGATGGATCGCCTGTACCACTCGCTCGTGCTTAAGCGCACGGAGTTTCTGGCCCGCGAAGCCCAGCCGGACATGCGGGCAGCGGGCTATGAGTTCCCGCGAGAACTGCACAAGATCTTCTCCGCAATGCTCCCCGTCCTCATGGAGGTGTGCAAGCCGAGCCAGCTCCATGTCAACCCGTTCCTGCGCGGCTGCTATTTCACGGGCGTGCGGGCCGTCGTGCTAAACGACCCCGGCGCGGTGGCCCGCGGGCCGGCGCCCGCCCCGCGGGGCGGCGCGACGCAATTGTTCGATGCCAGGCAGCCCCAGGCCGCGGCGCCCGCGCCCCAGGCCGCCACCGCCCGCAAGGTCCCCGAGTGGATGTTTGTCGAGCGACTGCTGCGGGACGTGGTGTTGCGGGACCGGCTGGCCCTGGGGATCACCATGACCGGCACGCGCGTGCAGCTCCTGCGGCGCGCGCTCGTGGGAGCGGCCGCAGGGGCCCTGGCGATCTGGATTCTGGGGCTCTTCGTGTCGTTCGCCAGCAATCGGCGGCAAGAGAGTCGCGGCGTAGCCGCGACGGTGGCGCTGGCGGGGGCCACGTACAATCCCCAGGATGTGCCGCCGGTCGAGATCCTGGGCCGACTGGACTCGCTGCGCGCTCGGGTGCAGGCATTCCGCGACTACGAGCAGCATGGTGCGCCGCTGCATCTCCGGTGGGGTCTCTATCAGGGATCGGCCCTGTTCCCCTTGCTCCGGCAGGCGTATTTCCGGCAGTTCGACCGCCTGATGTTCCGGCCAACCAATGCGGCGATGGTGCAAGCGATGCAGACGCTGCCCGACGCCCCTGAAGCCGGCACGGAGTACCAGAGCACGTATGACCTGCTCAAGGCACATCTCATCGCCACGGCGTACCCGGAGCAGAGCTCCGCCCAGTTCCTTCCACCGGTCTTGTTGAAATACTGGGAGAGCGGGCGGACGCTCGAGGATGCGCACCGGACGTTGGGCTTGGCACAGTTCACCCTGTATGCCAACGAGCTCCGCTTCGGGAACCCGTATCAGTATCAACCTGACGGCGCCGCGGTCTCGCGGGCGCGGGCATTCCTCCGCCAGTTCACCGGGTCGCAGCGCATCTACCAGCTGATGCTTGCCGACGCGAACAAGGGGAGGGAGGGCGTGCAGTTCAATCAGCGCTTCCCCGCCGCCGCCCCGGCTCTGACGGACAGCTACGAGGTCCCGGCGGCCTTCACGGCCGCCGGCTGGCAGTTCATGCAGGACGCGTTCCAGAACGTGGATCGCTACTTCGCAGGCGAGAATTGGGTCATGGGGGACCAGGGCATGAGCCCCGGGAACGTGGCTCAGATCGCGGCCGAACTGCGCTCGCGGTACCGCGCCGAGTACGTCCAGCAATGGCGGACCTTCCTGCGGTCGGCGCGGGTAGCCAGCTACTCGGGCGTAGCCGATGCTGCGCGCAAGCTCGCGCTCCTGAGCGGCAACCAGTCACCCCTGCTGCAACTGTTCCTGGTTGTCGCGCAAAACACCGCGGCGGATTCGCAGCTCAAGGCGACGGTGTTTCAGCCCGTTCATCTGCTCACGCCGGCTGACACCAAAGATCAGCTCATCGGGGAGAAGACGAAGGGCTACATGGGGGCCTTGCTCAGCACCCAGGCGTCGCTCGACCAGATCGCCAGCGCTCCGCGCGGAACGGAGAACGCGGCCGTGGCTCAGGCGCTCAATGATGCCGGGACGGCGGGAGTCGCTGCGCGCCAGCTGGCACAGGGCTTTGCCACGGATACCAACGGCGTGGGACCGGACGTGCAGCGTTTGCTGCTGGCGCCCCCCAATGCGATCAGTCCGCTGCTCGGCGGCCTGGGCGCGTCCGGCCTTAACAAGCGCGCCCAGGAGTTCTGTTCGCCGGTGGTGCGGTTGATGGCTCAGATTCCCTTCCGGCCGGCCGGGACGAGGCAGGCAACCCTGGGTGACGTGGCCGCCCAATTCCAGCGTGGCACAGGGTCGATCTGGTCGTTCTACAACGACGCGTTACAGAACTATCTGGTGCGCCAGGGTGACCGCTATGCGCAACGTCCCGGCGCCGATCTGACCCTGAGTTCGGCGTTTATCGAGTTCTTCAGCCGCGCGGCCGCCTTCTCGGAAGCGCTGTACCCCGAGGGTGCGCAGAGCCCGCGCGTGACGTTCACCTTCAAGCCCGTGCTGTCGGACCTGGTTTCCCAGGTCGTGTTCGTCGTCGATGGCCGGACCGTGACATTCACCCGCACCAACGCGGCGGCACAGCCGTTCGTGTGGGATGGCATCCAGGCCCAGGAAGCCCGAATGACTGCGCGGGTTGGCGGCGGTGACGTGACGTTAAGCGGGTACGGTACCTGGGCGGTGTTCCGGTTGTTCCAGGCGGCGCAGAATTGGCAGGTGCAGGGCATCACCCAGCGGGCGTCGTGGATCACGCGGCAAGAGGGTCAGGCGGTCCCCATCCCGTTCGAGTTGAATCTGGGCGGCGCGCCACCGATATTTGACCGCGGGTATTTCACGGGCGTGAGCTGCAGCGGTCAGATCGCTCGGTAACCCACGGCGAAGCGAGGCGTCATGCGACCTTCCGGTACGGTACCGCCCAGTGTGCTGCTGGCGTTCCTTGGCTTCTGCGGTCGTGGCGGGCCTGGAGCGCCACCTCAACCACGAGTGGCCATGCAGCCGCTGAGTGAAGCGGCACAGGTGTTTTACGACAACAGCATCGCGTTCGCTGACTCGGCACGCATCGTGGTGCGCGACTCGGCCGCTTGGCGGGCGACGTGGCAGCGGGCAACCCGCTCGCAGCCGTCACCGCCTCCCATGCCGTCCGTGGATTTCGCCCGCGAGATGATCATCGTGGCCGCCGCCGGCCGGATGAAGCCTGGTGACGCGATTCGCGTGGACAGCATAGGCGTTCTCGGGTCCACCACGGTCCTCGCCGTCCGGACCATCATCGCGTGCCAGGCCTTTCCGGCGGACGCGTTCCCCTTCGTGATCGTGCGCGTGCCGCGCCGCGATGGTGCGGTCCAGTTCGTCGAACATGAGGCGCGGGCCCCTAGCTGTCCCTAGGGGCCTCACCTCACCGCGCTAGTATTTGGGCGGCAGGGTCCTGTACCGCTCCATCAGCTCGCGCTGGCGGCTGCTGAGAGGGACCTCCCGCCCGCGGACAAAGACCCTCTCCACCCCGGTGGAGAACTCGAACGGATCACCCGTCCAGACGACCACGTTTGCCACCTTCCCAGCTTCCAGCGAGCCGTAGCCGTCGCCCAGGCGGAGTGCCCGGGCCGGGTTCAGGGTCACGGCCGCTAACGCGGCGTTCCAGTCCATGCCGTACGCCACGGCGTTCCCCGCCAGCTGCTTGATATCCCGGGAGTTATGCGAGTCGAAGCTGGCGATGATGACCAGTGCCCCTGCCCTGGAAAGCAGGGCCGCATTGTCGAGCCGCGGGCTCAGGCCGTCGTAGGACGGAATGTCCACCAGCGGGTTGACGATGACCGGGACCTTGGCCGCCGCCAGCTCCGAGGCGATCTGCCAGCCCTCCACCGCGCCGTCCAGCACCAGCTGGAGGTTGTATTCCCGGGCCAGGCGCAGGGCGTTCTCCAGGTCGCTCCGGCGATTGGCGGAGATGACGATGGGGAGTGTCCCCTTGAGCACCGGCAGGACGGCTTCCAGATCGGCCACCGGCGCCGACAACTGCTGCATCTGATCCCGCTGGTAGTCCGCGCGGCGCCGGTCGTATTCCCGGGCGTCGGCGAACAACCGGCGCAGCCTGGCCATCACCCCCGCCCGGGAGCCCCCACCGGTGCCTTTGGCATACTCGTTGATCTGGCCCACCAGGGCCGCGGGCGACTTGATCACCATGTCTTCAATGCGGTCACCCCAGAGATCCAGCGCCACCGCCTGGCCCGCAATGAGCCCTCCACTGGGACCGGACAGGACCGTGGTGATGCCCTCGATCCGGGTCACCGGAATCAGCTGAGAGGCCGGGTTGACGCCCTCCAGGACGTTGAACGCCGCCGCCACCTCATCGCCCTTGAGAGAGCCCTCGTTGGTCCCCTCAACCGCTCCGATCTCCGTGAGCCCGATCTGGGTGGCCGCGTCAATCAACCCCGGCGTCACCCATTTTCCGGCGGCGTTGACGGTCTGGGCGCCGGCCGGCACCTGAACGTCGGTGCCCACCGCCGCGATGCGACCATCGCGGATCAGGACGGTAGCGTTTTCGATCTTGGGTCCGCTCACCGGGTAGACGGTCCCGCCCGTGATCGCGATGGTCTGCGCGCTGGCGGGCGTACCCGCTACCAGCAACAGGAGGCCAAGCAGGCCATGGAGGGCGATGGAGGGCAATGGAAGGCGATGCCTCGCCACGCCGCTATCCGTTCTATCCGCTCTGTGCGCTCTCATCGTCTCACCTGCCCCAGGTCGAAGTCGGTGACCGGCTGCCGGGCCGGATCGTTGCGGTCATAAAGGAGGAAGCCGTCGTTATAGACCTGCATGGCCCGGGCGTAGACCGACAAGGGGTCGCCGCTCCACACGGTGACGTCCGCCATCTTCCCGGGTTCCAGGGTGCCCACGATGGAGTCAATGCCCAGCACCCAGGCCGAGTTGGCGGTGAACCACTTCACCGCCTCTGCGCGGGAGATGTTGATCCCGGCACGGCGCCCCGCGTACATGGCCTTGGCCGCCTCCTGGTTGAGCCGCTGGATACCGTCCGGACTGTCCGAGTGGATCACCGGCCGGGCACCCGCCTGGAAGAGCAGGGCGGCGTTCTCCTGGATGCCGTCCATCGCTTCCTCCTTGAATCCCCACCAGTCGGCCCAGACGGAGGCGGCGGTGCCCGCCTCCGCCAGCTTGTCCGCGATCTTGTAGGCCTCCACCCCGTGATGGAACGAGCGGATCTTGAACCCGAACTCCTTGGCCAGGTCCAGCATCTGCATCATCTCATCCGCCCGGTAGCAGTGGACCTGCGCCAGGATGTGCCCGCGCAGGGTCTCGGCCAGAGTCTCATCCCGCAGGTTCCGCTCCGGCGGATCGCCCTTCTTGTCCTGCAGCCACTTGTCCCACCGGCGCCGGTAGTTCTCGGCCGAGATGAACGCGCTCCGGTAACCCGCCATGTTGCCCATCCGGGTGGCCGGTCCCCCGCGGTTGCCGTAGACCCGCTTGGGATTTTCCCCGCACGCCATCTTGAGACCGTAGGGAGCGCCCGGGAACTTCATCTCCTGCACCGAGCGCACCGGGATCACCTTGACGGTGACGCCCCGCCCGCCGATCAGGTTGCCCGATCCCGGAAGCACCTGCATGGTGGTGACGCCGCCCTCGATGGCCAGCGGGATCTGGGGGTCCTGCGGCCAGATGGAGTGCTCGGCCCAGACCTGGGCCGTGTTGGGGCCCACGGGCAGCTCGTTCCCGTCCGATTCCGCCTCCGTGCCGGGCGCGGCGTACACCCCGATGTGGCTGTGAGTGTCAATGACGCCGGGCGTCACGAACTTGCCGGTGCCGTCCACCACCTGCGCGTCCGCGGGCGCCTGCACGTCGCGACCCACGGCCACGATCCGGCCGTCCCGGAACAGAATGGAGCCGTTGGCGATCTCCTGACCCGTGCCGGTGAGGATGGTGGCATTGCGGATCAGCACCGGCGGGTAGGGCGTCCGCCGGTAGGCAGAGGGGTACTGCGCCCGGTCCACACTGGTGGTCTCCGCGAGCGCCGACGCCTCGACCGGCTTCACCTGCTCGGTGGTTTGCGACGTTGCCCGCGAGCAGGCCGCCAGCGCCAGAACCAGCACGTGAAATCTCATGCCACCTCCATCTCGGAAAGCGGTTATCCGTTATCCGTTGTCCGTTGTCCGTGATCTTCCCCAGCACGCTCAATCCGTCGAGCGTGGCGCACCAAGCTCACCCCTGACACGAGCTTCGCGCAAGCGCTTCAGATCCTTCCTCGCCTCACGGGCCCGGTGCCCGAAGTACGTGAACGGCAGGAGGGCCGCGCCGCCCGCCCCGATCGCCATGATGGGAGCCAGCACCGGAAACGTTGCGGTGCCCGCCGACATCCAGATCACCGCCAGCTCCGCCGCGATCACGACGCCGCCGAAGGCGTCCCGCAGACGCGCCATATCGCTCCGATAGGCTGAAAGGCGCAGCTCCTCCGCCGTTTCCGCCACACCCGCGGCCAGGAGCTGGCCCTCCCAGGTGTAGATCGCGCCGCATCCGGGACAGACACGGAGGGGCTTGGCCAGGAGGCTCTTGAGGCCCTGGAACCAATAGCCGGTTCCCCGGAGGCGCCGGAGCGGATGCCGCAGGACCTCCAGCGGCGAGCCACACCGCTGGCAGGCGCTCAGGGGATCCGGCCGCGGAAGAGCTGCTGCAGGCGGCGGCTCACCGGACCGGGCTTCCCGTCGCCGATGGGCCTATCGTCAATCCGCACCAGCGGCATCACTTCGGTGGTGGTGCCGGCAATGAAAGCCTCGGTGGCCCGGGGCAGATCGTGGAGGAACAGGGACGACTCCCGCGCCGGGATCCCCGAGGAGCGGCAGATCTCCAGCAGGATTTCCCGGGTGATGCTGGGCAGGATGTAGTTGTTCTTGGGCGCGGTGCGCACTTCCTCGCCCAGCACGAAAAACAGGGCCGAGTGGCTGCCTTCCAACAACACCCCGTCCCGCACGAAGAGGGCGTCGCCCACGCCGGCGGCGCGGGCCTGCTGATTGGCCAGGACGTTGGGCAGCAGCTGGACGGTCTTGATGTCGCACCGGGCCCAGCGGATGTCCGGCACGGTAATGGCCGCGATGCCCTTGGTGGGATCGTCTTTGGGGGTGAACCGCGCGGCCTGGAGGTAGACGGTGGGCGGGACCGGCGGATCCGGGAAGCAATGGGTGCGGGGTGCCACGCCCCGGGTGACCTCGAAATACACGGTGGCGTCGCCCGAGGTCAGCTCATTGCGCCGGAGCAGTTCCTCCGCCACTCGGCCCAGGGCGTCCACGTCCACGCCGTTGATGCCCAGCTCGCAGACGCCGAACCGCAGGCGCGCCAGGTGCGCGTCCAACGCGAACAGCTTGCCGCCGTAGGTGCGCACCACCTCGTACACGCCGTCGCCGAACAGAAATCCGCGATCGTCCGGCGATATGCGCACCTGGTCCTTGGGGAGGTAGCTGCCGTTGAAATAGACCGTGGTCATGGCCTCACCGTGGCCCTCTCTTCGCCTTCCATCTTCTTTGTGTCATTTCGCCGTGACCAGCCCCCACACCAGGCATCCCCATCCCGCGAGGAACGCCAGCCCACCCAGCGGCGTCACCGCCCCCCACCAGCGTTGCCCGCTCAGGGTAAGCATATAGAGCGACCCCGAGAACACCACGATGCCCGCGACGAACAGCCAGCCGGCCCACGCGATTGGGGGTGAGCCCCACTGCTCCTGCATCCAGGCACACGCCAGCAACGCCAGCGCGTGATACATGTGGTAGCGCACGCCGGTCTCGAAGGTCACCAGGAGGTCCGGCCCCACCCGCGCCCGCAGCGCGTGGGCCCCGAAGGCGCCCAACGCCACGGCCGCGAACGCCAGCCCCGCGCCCAGCAGCGCAAAGGTCCGGCTCGCTACCCAGGCCGTCACGACGCGGCCGCCGGGAACAGGCGCAAGGGAGTCGTGCGGGTGATCATCTGCTTGAGAGCATCCTCCAGCGGAAGGGCCAGAAACTGGTCCAGATTGCCGCGCATGCTCTTGATCCCGGGGCTGGGCCAATCGGTGCCCCAGAGCGCGCGCTCACCGATCTCTTTCAAGCGGGGGAAATACTCCAGCAGCCGCTGTGGCGGAATCCCCGACAGCTCCAGGCGCACGTTCTGGTGCCGCCG
>Ga0153915_10000784_pt1 | contig 29367 bp, 34 predicted proteins | sample Opewatmetagenome_2_FD_107003 | JGI IMG/M metagenome (GOLD analysis project Ga0153915, IMG submission 107003) | Freshwater wetland microbial communities from Ohio, USA - Open water 3 Core 3 Depth 3 metaG | ecosystem: Environmental > Aquatic > Freshwater > Wetlands | place: USA: Ohio, Lake Erie...
AAATACTTATGGCGGAACTTGGTAATGCGGAAGCTGAGGCTAGAATTGAGGCCCAACGAGTTGCCACTGTAGCTGCTGCGGAGAGGGAGAAGACGGTACTCCGTAATAGGGGAATAGCTGCACTCCGCAACACATCCTACTTGGCTGGCGGATATCAAGCTGGGCACGCAGCCTCACTATTAACTGCTGGTACTGAAGCTGCTGGGGTTGGTGCCGCAGCCATTGGTCTTGGACTAGCAGCTAAGGAGACAGCAGACTTTGACAAGGCTCTGACTCTCGCAACCTCCAACATGCGGGGGTTCTCATCTGCGATGAAAGAGGTACTTGGAGGAGCGGCCCGTGAGTGGTCCACTCAGTTACCATTCAGTGCGGAGGAAGTAGCCAAGTCATTCAAGGATATGAAGGAAAGCGGGTACAGTGCCTCCCAGACTCTTGGTGAATGGCCGGTATTCGCATCCTTTGCAGTAGCACACAATACCACTTTAGCTAAGTCCATTGAGCACCTAACGGCTGTACAGCGTGCCTTTGGATTGAGTAGTGAGAACATCAAGGACAACTACGCGGGGTTGGAGCACGTCTCTAATATCCTCACTCGGGTTAATCAGCTTGGCGGTGAGAGTGCAGAGGGATTTGCCCAGGCCCTAGCTGCTGCGGGACCACTGGCTCAAAAATATAACATCAATATTAAAGATGTAGCTGCCGCCCTCCATGGACTGACACTACAGAATGCGGATGGGTCTAGGGCCGGGGAGATATATTCTCGTGTCATTACTACTATAACCAGCGCACAACAGAAGCACAAGGCAGAGTGGGACAAGTTGAATGTTACAGTAACGGATTCTACAACTGGCAGTATAAAACTATCCGACGTGATGAGGCAGTTGGCAGAGAAGGTGGCTACCACTAGCTCTAAGACCAATGCCTACAACACTGAGCTACTAGGTCTGTCTTCCAGATCCGACAGATATATAACCACGTTCGTTAAAATGTGGCAAGCAATGGAGAAGGCAGAGGGGGGATTCACTAGCCTGGGAGGGGCCACTAGGAAGGTTGAGAATGAGAACCTCAAGCCCTTCAATGTTCAACTAAGCATTCTCAAGAACAACTTGACCGACGTGGCGATACTTCTGGGGACTCCCCTATTAACTGGTGCTAACAGTGTCATTGGAATTCTCCGTGAGATGAATAAGATGAGCAAGGGGGCTGTTGCCGCCTATCTCAATCCATTCTATGGTCTGCTACAGAGTCGTAATAAAAAGATTGCCGCTGCCACACCAGGTGTATCTGGCGGGAAGGTGGTTGACACAAGTGGTAAGGGTCAAGTAGTTGACCCTGAAATAGCAGCCATGATTCAAGAGTTAAATGATGAGGGTAAGACTCTTGTGGAGTGGCGGCGGGATCTGGTTGAAGTTAATCGAAAGATCATAACTCTAGGTAAGGAACTTCGAGATATAGACACTTTCCCATCTAAAGATGCGTACAAGAAAGCTCAGGGGGAGTATGAGGCTGCAAAGGATCGTCAGGCAACTATCCAGTCTCAGATAGACGAGCTAACAGGCAAAACTGAGAGGTCTAGAGAAAAGGCCCAGCGTAAAGCGGAGCAGGATGCAGAGGCCCGATACCGGCTGCAAAAGGTTATTGAGAGCAATGAACTCAAATACAACCTTGAGATGCTGGAGATTGTGAAGCAGGGTACAGCTAAGACTCCTGTGTTTGATGAGGCTAGTGCTCAGGCATCCCTGGATCAGGAACTTGGATTCATCCATGACAAGCGGGACATGATTCGAGCGGCTCTGCAAAAGGAACTGGCAGATGCCAAAAAAGGCTCCAAACCTGAAGAGGTAGCACGAGTTGAGGGGACTATCCAAATAGTAGACTTGGATGCTATGCGGGATGAGCAGAAGGCTGCACAGGATGTAGCTCAGCAGTTATTGGCTATCCAGTTGGAGCTATCCAAGAAGAAGTCTGATATCCAGGAGAAAGAGTTAAAGGATACTGAGGCATTCGATGAGAGGGTCCGGGAGCACGTCTACTCCCTGAATCAGCGCCTTGAGGCAGATCGAAATCAGGCGGCGATGACGGCTGAGTCTAATGAACTGGCGCACCAGTTGCGTTTGATTGAGATGCAGAAGAAAACTGCGGACTTTGAAGAGTCCACTGGTAAGATATCTGCGGATCAGAAGATGGCCATCTATGATAAGTTAGATGCCCGTGCTGAAGTTCTACAGAATAACTACCTAACTAGACAAAAGGAACTGCTGGATACCCAAGACACAGTTGACACAGAGCTTGCATCTAAGTCAGAGGCACTGAATAATCAGCTTCGGGAACTAACTGATAAGAGGTTAGCTCGTGAGCAGTCGGCAGTTATGGCTTCCGCTAAGCAGCAGATATCTGCCTGGAAGTATGTGGAGAATCAGATAGGGAAAGGAGTTAGCAGCGCCCTATCGTCTATATCCAGCAGTCTATTTGAGGCATTATGGCCCTCCTCCACCAGTTCATCCAATAGTAAGAGCACATTGGTGACTAGTTTCCGATCAGCCTACGAATCTCTATCCGCATACTCTGATCCGGCGGGCGCTCTAAAACGCCTAGTCGAATCCATCCAGTCTGCGGGTACTGCGGCGGAGGCTAATGCTATTGCAGTCAAGTACTTCGGAGAGACATCTGGACCCCTACTTGCCACTGAGTTACGAAATGGCACGATATCCGCTAATGAAATAAGCGATGCTATCGAGACGGCCACACAGAGTACTGCCGACTATGAGTCCACTACAGAAAGTACTACCAGCAAGCTGGACACACTGTGGAAGAATGCAGCTAAGAGCATTGTTAACACCATTGCTAAGGTTCTAATAGAAGAGGGGTTAACAAAGCTCCTTAAATCACTGTCCAGTATAGAGACTAAATCCCATAGTCTAGTTACGGTGTTGGGAGAGGTGTGGAAGTCAATTTCCAAGGGAGGAACAGAAGCAGTTGAGAAATTAGCATCAGAAGTAGCTTCTGATGCAATGGTGGAGGCAGCAACATCAACAGTGAGTAGTGCAGCCACCACTGCTGCACAGACCACCTCAACAGCGGCGACTACTGCGGCAAGTACTACTGGATCTGCTGCATCCTCCGCAGCGTCTTCTGCGGCGTCTAGTGTATCCGGCATACTGACCTCAGTCTTTACTGGTATATCCGCTATCACTGGAGTAGTCGGGATGTTCCAGTCTGGAGAGACGAATAAAACTCTCGACAGGGTTGTCCTACATACCCTGCAAACTGCCAATGACTTGGCCAATCTGCGGGCCGATCAATGGTCACAGTACAATCACATCTATGACAGGATGGGTGAGATCTGGAATACCATCATGATTAAAGCTGACATGTTAGCCGACCGGATCACAGGTACCAGTGGGGGTGGTGGGAGTACCACAGTCAACATAGCTAGCATGACAGTTTCTACAGCTAGTCCGGAAGAGTTTGTACGGCTACTGAAGGCGCTAAAAGCGGTGTAAAGATTACATGATTAAGTCTTGCCATGTTCACCTTAACGACTCCGCTGTACCGGCTCTGGTGGCTAGTATTTCATGGTCAGATCAGAGTGGCTCACCGGCTCAATTCAACTTCAAACTGATATTGGAGAACACTGACACCCAACCCAAGATTGGTTGGAAGGTTGAAGTGTTCCTGGATGATGATGTAACGCTGCTTTTCCGTGGGTCAGTGGACAGCATTGTTGGAGAGGGGATCTGTGAGGGATCAACAACTAGATGGGTAGAGTTGGATTGTCTAGGGTATGATTCCCGGCTGTATCAAAGGTACACTCGGAACGCGGCTACCGGAGACATAGCTCACTATAGGAGCCTGAGTGGACATGCCACTATCACTGCTGGTGAGGGTGCGTGGGTTGATGGGTCTGTATATGATGTGGCTCTGGTAGGCAAGGCTGTTCTCATTGAGGGGGTATCTAGGGTAGTATCGGCGGTCGCTGATCCTCTCCACTTCACGCTAGCCGATGCAGTCAATGTAACTGCTGGCACGTTCGTGTACAATGTGTACTCAGGAGATGCAGTCAAGGATCTCATTAACACATATGCCAATGCGGAAGGATTCACTACCTCCGGAGTTGGAGATATCTCCAATGGAGCGGTCCTGGATGAGGAGTTATTCTATCCTCCCAGTACGGTGTATGATGCCATAACTCGTATTGTAGGACTCAATGAAGGATACATGTTCCGCGCTAGACCGGATCAGAGTATTTACTTTGGGCCTTATGTGTCTGTCTCTGCACCATTCAATTTCAATTCCACAGCCATTCAGAAACGAGAGATAAAGGTGACTACCAGCCGGGAGGACGTGCAGAACGTCCAATTGGCCCAAGTCATGCTGGATGATATAGGGATCACTGAGAAGATATTCACTGCTGACGGAACCGCCCGGTCTTGGTTTTTGGATTCCAAGATGGGTCAATTTAGTAAGATGGAACTGAATGGGGTTGAAGTTAGCGCGGGGGATGAAGAGTCAAGTTCCGACTACCTATATGACCTGAACACCAAGGCTATTTGGCTGGCAGCAGCTACGGTAACACTAGGTTCCGGAGATCAGTTGAAGGTGATGTATTATCCCGTTGGGGTTGACATCACAGAAGCAGCAGATTCCGTAGCTATTGAGGCCCGCCGCACCATTGAGACCACAGGCAGTGGAAGGTATGAGAAGTTCAAGGACAGGACAACTCAGGGTTTAGTTTCTGGGTACAATTCAGCCGTAAACGACGTGTCTCTGTTGAAGGATGATCTTGTAAAGATTACACTCAATACCTTCTTGAATGGTCTATATCCGGGCATGACATGCAGTGTAGCAATAGCAGGATGGCCGGATATCAGTGGGGTTTACTACATAGATGCTGTATCTGCCTCTAGTTCAGAGTTTGCAGGTTCTCCCTATGAGTTGGAATACACAGTAACCCTGATTGATGCTACTCGCCGTGTGCAGGATGTTGAAATCATCCGGCAGTGGGGTAAGCAGGGCAAAAATCAGATGGGTAACCCTACGGCCACTACTGGAAGTGGTGGAACATCTGGCTCCTTGCCATCTGGGCTCACATTCACTCCCGCGATTGGGGAATATGGGGAGATCAAGGTCGAGAACGTCAATGTGGCTATCCCCAATGGCATTACTGGAATAGATTTCTATCTGGTGTACATTGATGAGACTACCATAGACTGCTGGGCTGAGTTGAATGCCGGTATAGACAGTACCACTGATCCAGTTACCATTGATGCCACGATCAACCCAGATAAGACATCGACTATCAGTTTTGGCGCTGGTGATTGGATTATGTTCGGCACACCTGGGAGTTATGAGTGGGCACAGATTACAACCGGATGGATAATCCAACGACACTATCCCGGTACTGATGCGGGTGAAGCTACCTTTGAATCTATGATGGCAGCACATGCCACAGGGTGCCACATATTTAAGGGGCAAGTGGCCAGATTCCTATTCAACGCTCAAACTGGGGGGTTTGCAGATGGTCAAGTTCCCACTGAATTTAACCTGAAGATACCCGGTGTAGTTGTTGGAGCTATCGTAGCCGCGCCATACAATGACAATGGGTATGGAGATTGGGTAGTGTACAACTGTGCTCAAGCGTCTGTTCCTGGTATTCGTACCCTTTGCGGTGGCAATTATACTTTCCAGAAGGCTGGAACTATGGTAGCGGCGGCAGGAGTCAATTGCAGCATCAGCAAGTCTGTGCAATTTGCAGAGCCCTTGAGGACAGCATTTGCCTATGTAAGTACGGCACCCACTGGGGATGATGTAATCATTACACTCAGGAAGAGTGCGGATGGGACTACATGGATCACGCTGTCAACGTTGACGATAACGGCGGGGGCACTATTCAGCTACGATCCTGGATACCCTCCGGCGGATAGGCGGGAGCCCTATGATGGGACGTGGCCCTGGATTCCACTGCTGCCGGGTGAGTTCTTGAACTGGGTGACTACTCAGGTGGGGAGCACAGTGGCGGGTGAGGATGTTACGGTGGAGGTATACACGTGACCTTCACAGAGAACAGTACAACCCTAGCTGCCACAGTTACTCTCAATGAGTCATCTAGTGTTGCAGTCTCACTGTCTGACCCGGACGCATTCGAGCGGCCTTACCAAATCAAGGATTCGTTATCCCGTGTGTATAGGGTGAGAGGTTCGGCTAATCCTGTCCTGTATACGCGGAATGTAACCGCAGGCACTGCTATAGCTAGGAAGAGAGACACTCCCCTTATTCCATTTGATGGATTGGATTGTGCCCTTCCATCGGGGTCTGCAATGGTTGAGTGCCCCTGGGTTCAGTTGTATTTACCCTCATTTGGAAACTACGTTGGAGATGCTCCCCAGTCTGGGTATTGGACCGAGGCTGAACCTGAGATCATCGCGGAGATGACAGACTCTCCTGACGGATCTGGACTGATTGAGATTAGTGCAGTAGTGCCAGCAGGAACATATACAGTGATTCCGTACAAGAAACTACTGGCACAGTATATATCCCCCAGCATCAGTGCTCAGGACATCCGTAATGGAATAGTGTGTACCCTAGGAGCATACGGCAGACAGATTTCATCTGTCCCAGTATATGGTGGGTCTTTTATCTGGGGGAGGACATTTTTGACGGATGGTGCTGGAGGTGTGTATTTCGAGAGGACTGGCATTGGAGTTGGAGGAACCAGTGGAGGTCACTACTACCAGTCCATGACTTCCTCCACTATTGAAGATGAGTGTTCATTCTCCGGGGATGTTAGGCTCGTGCTGGAACTGGGTGTAGTGTATCCTAATGACGTGACCGAGGGCAACGAACCGGAGTTTGCTATAGTCCTCGGTGGGTCTGGAGCTGATGGGATGCTGACTGATGATAATTCCCTAGATCCCTTGACTGACTTCCCAACCAAGTATCCATGGATGGCTATTACAGTTATGCCTGACTCCCGTGGGTACTCCCCAGCCGCCTCTGCCGGGAACACCCGGTACCGCCGCAGCAAGGCTCCAAAGATCAGGAAGGACCGAGTGAGTTACCCGACTCTTGAGACGGTTGAAGATCCAATGTTGAATGACTACTCCCTGAACGGAGAATAGGTATGAGTTATCCTACCGACATAGATACTTTCCATACTCCAGTGGATGTGTTCTCCGCCAAGTCCTGTTCTAGTACACTTGCCGCGCTGTGCATGAGTGGGGACACCACTCTACAACTGGCAGATGGGACTACGGGGTTCGCTTCAGCTAATGGGATAGTGTCAATTGAGGATGAGATCATCACCTACACGGCCCGGTCAGGCAACAATCTTACTGGGTGTGTGCGCGGATCATTTGGGACTACTGCTATTGGACATGCTCTTGGGGCTACTGTCCGAGCACGGCTAGTATCTGGATTCATCACTGAGATACAAACTGCAATTACTGCTATTGAGACTATGCTAGGAATAAGTGGGTCAAACTTCGCTTTGGCTAGTAGCATCTTCAAGTGGAAGGGTGTGTGGTCATCTTCAACCACCTACACCACTTACGACGTGGTGAGTTATGGTGGGTCTTCATTCATCAGTAAGATCAACCCTAACCTGAACCACACGCCAGCGGATGGAGTCTATTGGGGAATTCTGGCTCAGGGGGGAGCTAGTGCTACTACTACTGCCTATACCATTACGGCGGCAACTGAGATTTCCTCTCCCAACACCCCAGAGGATGGGGAGTTCCTGACTGTAATCATTACACAAGATGCTACTGGGTATGCTGTGGCATGGGATTCAAGTTTCAAGATACCCCCGGTGATTCCAACTGATCCCAATATGACTTCTGTATGTCAGTTTGTAGGCAAGTCTAGTTACTGGTGGCTATCGGCAGTGCCAGTGTTAGGAGCAAAAGCGTGAAACTTATCTTTGTGGCTATTTTATCACTCCCCCTGTTCGCACAGTCCAACCAGTTGGTACTTTGTGACCAACAAACAACCCGGCACTGTATCACGATCAAGGCACCAACAACTTTGAGTGCCAACCTTGCCCTGACCCTCCCCACTGCCGATGGCAGTTCTACATACTGCCTAAAAACTAGTGGAGCGGGAGTGCTATCGTTTGGGTCTTGTCAAGCGTCCGGAAACTACATCACGGCGCTCACGGGGGACGTAACCGCATCCGGTCCGGGGTCAGCCGCCGCCACTATTGCCAGCAATGCCGTGACCTTTGCCAAGATGCAAACAGTATCTTCCGGGGTTTTGCTGGGCCGCGCAACGGCATCCACAGGCAATGTGGAATCCCTGACCGATATCCCAACTGGAATCACCATCGGGGGAGCCTACGTATATCGCGTGGGCGGTACGGATGTTGCGGTTGCCGATGGCGGCACAGGAACTTCTACAGGCTCCATCACGGGTACTGAGGCATTGACATTTGCGGCGGGAGGCTCGAACCAGAACGTGACCCTGACCCCTAGTGGAACTGGCTATACAGTTCTTGGTGGGAATGTGGGCATCGGGACAACGAGTCCAGTGGTAAAGTTGAACGTGGCTGGTAGTGGAAATTTGGTGAGAATCGGCGATGGTAGTGGAGATGTGTCAATGACAATGGTAAATGGGGCTGGAGTAGGGAAGGTCTTTAATTCAGAGAATATAAATGGTCATCCTACGCTTACTTTTGGCGACAGCTATAATATCAGCACATATGTTTCTTCGGTAGCAATAGGTATGAGCGGTAACAATGCAGGCGATAACGGTTTGCAGTTTGCGGTCAATGGGAAAACGTCATTTGGGAATACTTATGCCGCTTATCTCCATACTCCAGACGCTGGTGTAAAAATAAATTATCCTACGGCTAGTTGGACGCAGTTAATTGTGCAAGGTGCTGTAAGTCAAACTGGTAATTTGCAGGAATGGTGGAATAGTGCTGGGGCGGCGTTGGCGGTAATAGATAAGAACGGCAACGTTGGGATTGGAACCAGCACACCAGTCCACAAGCTTCATGTGGCTCAAACCACAGCCGAAACAGCAGCGCTTTTCCGCACCAACTCATCGTATACTTCCGTGGGGTTTCCCTATGGTGTGTACGTTCAGAATACTGACAGCACCGTTGGGAATTATTTTGCCGTAGCCAATAATGACTCAGCAGGGAATATCAACGCCTGGATAGAGTTCGTCAACGTCGATCACACAACCCCCAAGGGGGCGATTGCACTAGTCACACGTGGTGGCTCCAGTTATCCACGCCGGTTATACATCTCGGAAGACGGGTATGTTGGCATCAATAATGTGTCTCCGGGAGCCTATCTGGACGTGAAAGGGGGAATGCGCCTGTCTGGCTCATCCAGCGGATATGTGGGGTTTGCCGCCCAATCCGCTGCTGGGAATGCCGTGTACGTGTGGCCGAATGCTGACGGCACGAACGGGTATGTCCTCACTACGGATGGTTCCGGAAATCTAAGCTGGTCCACAAAATCTGGGGGCACGGCAGGTACCATCCAGACCATCAATGGTAGCTCAGAAACAGCACAGACTATTGCAGGCGGAACCAATGTATCGGTTACCGAGAGCGGAACTGGTAATGCCGTCCACACCATCTCCCTGACATCGGGAGCATTGTCGGAAACTACATCTTCCGTCCTGACAATCACCGGTGGGACTGGCGCTGTACTGGGGTCGGGCACCACGATCCAGGTAAAGGCCGCGAGCGGTTCACAGGCAGGATATTTATCATCTACTGATTGGTCTACGTTCAACGCGAAAGAACCTGCCGTGACGAAGGGGAACATGTCCGAGAGTACGTCTTCCGTGCTAACAATAACCGGAGGGACGGGGGCAGTTATCGGATCAGGAACCACCATCCAAGTGGCCGCATCAGGGGCATCGTCTTCCGGGTATCTTTCTTCTGCCGACTGGAACACGTTCAACGGAAAGGTGTCCAGTCAGTGGGTAACTACCGGCAGCAACATCTACTACAGCACAGGTTCAGTTGGTATTGGCACGGCAGCCCCACAGGCACCGCTCCACGTGGTCAAGGGAACTGACAACGCGGATGCGTTTCTTGTGTCTGGAGCGGATTACAGCAAATATTTTGCGGTGCAATCTAGCTCGACAGTTGCAAAGATGTTCCACTGGACTGGTTCGGGGTGGGGAAATTTAGCCCTAGTTCCTAGTGGTGGGAGTGTTGGTATAGGGAACTCATCTCCAAGCTATACACTCGATGTGACTGGCACGCTTAGAGCAACAGCTACAGCCTATATTGCTGATTCCACAATGGCCAGTGGAGTATTAGAATTAGGCACTACCCTGACAGGAGATCGGAACTCCTACATTGACTTCCATGGAGATGACACGTATACAGACTATGGACTTCGCATCATCCGGAGTTCTGGATCTAATGGTGTATCGGCAATTTCCCATAGAGGAGTGGGGGATTTCTACCTGTCCGCAGCAGATGCGGCGCAGATTAGATTCTATACGGCCAATACCGAACGTCTGAGTATTTCTGCCGTAGGAGCCGTGACGGCAACTAGCTCCCTGACAGTGGGGAGCGGCATTTACGTTACGGGGGATTCCACTATTACCGGAAATGTCGCGGTGGCAGGAATTGTGGAATCGACTACCGGGGGAATCAAGTTTCCGGATGCCACGATCCAGACGACGGCGGCAATTGTTCCAGAAGCAACAACACAGGATGTTAGGACAGCAGTGACAAGCATATCTCTCACTACGTCAGCGTCTTCGGTCGGCACTTTCACCGCCGATTATACCGGATCATATTTGGTCAACTCTACGATTGACGCCTATGGGGACTACGCTGATTTTGTGTGCGCTCAGTTATACATAAATTCGACTCCAACTGATACTTACAAATGCGGAACCATGCTCGTGCGGGGCAGTGGAGTTGCAGGATATTCCACCCTGATACCTATAGTCGGAAATTTGGCTTTAAGCGAGGGTGACGTAGTCTACGCAAAAGCATGGAATTGGGCAAACGATAGGGGCACGGCTACTGCCTCAGTCCATGGGGCACTCATTACTAACGCTACCGGAACCTCTGGAGGCGGCGGGGGGGGAGCAACAAACTTTACCGATCTTGCAGGCACGATCAATGTGGCTACCCAGATAGCATCTGGCAACAAGCATGGGGATAGCTCGACAATTCAAATGGCGTATGGGACTTTCACTTCTGGTAATTGCTTAGCAATCGATGCAAGTGGAAACGTGGTCGATGCTGGAATTCCTTGTGGTGGGGGGTCTGGTACTCCCGGCGTTACTGCCTTCAACGGGCGGGCAGGTAGTGTTGTTCCAGTTACCGGAGACTACTCATTCTCGATGATTTCTGGATATGCAACTCGTGCGCAAGTGGCAGCAGGTTCTCTACAGGGTGCTGGCTCTCTCATCCAAACTACATCTGGATATACATCCGGCATGTGTGCCCAGTTTGCTTCTGATGGAACCCTACAGCCTGCATCGGCTGCCTGTAATGCTACCTCTGGGGGTTCGGTTACGAGCGTGGCCCTATCGGCACCCAGTGCCATCTTTGCCGTGACAGGATCTCCAGTTACCACATCGGGGACCCTTACCCTTAGCTTCAAGGCGGTGACCCCTGGCCTTGTCCTGATGGGAGGGTCGTCTGGGGTAGAGTTCGGCTCCATCACCACATCCATGCTGCCCGCCACAATCTTTAGCAGCACTCCTACGGCATGTAACACCGGGTACTACGCTGTAGGCATCAGCACTACCGGGACGGCAGTGTGTGACTCGACGCCAATTACGTTTGCTGACACCTATACTGGGAACACAACCCAGGTGTGCAGCAACGGGTTGGCTGGTATAACAGTATCCCATGGGCTCATCACTTCGATAACTTGCAATTGACTTATGCTACTACTCATCGTATTACTCTCGTCGGCCATCATGGCGATGGCCGCAGACTCTCCGAAATCGGCCGCTACGCCACTCACGAAACCGGCCGTAAAAGAGGCACCGATTCAGGAGACGGTTGCCCTCAAGATGGAAAACCTTGCTCTCCGCCTGCAACTCCTACAGGCTGAGGCGGAAAAACTCCAGCAGGAACGCACGCGGCTTGCAGAAGCTGCATGCACTTCAGTGAACATCGCTCCGGTGCGGTGCTCACTGGACCTGCAACGCAAGATGGTTACCGAGATGCCGGAAAAGAAGTAGCTTCAGATAGGTGTAATCTTTACAGTCTTTCCAGATGCCATACACCCCACTGGCAGGCTGGACTGGAGGGTCACGGCTCCTCTCTCCGTGGCCCTCAGAACTTGACAGACAGGCATACTTGGGGTAACCTATTTCCATGAGCATTCCTGCCGGATGTGTGCCCAACAAACCAAAGCGAAACCAGATTGTCTTTGCTGGGGCCATCATCAATCAGAATGCGATTGCTCTATCCCAGAATCTCAGTCAGAGTTATGTGAGCCGTATCCTGCGTGGAGAGCGTATGCCCTCAGTGCCCGTAGCAAAGCGCATGGCAGCAGCTCTGGGGATGTCACTGGAAGACTTCCTTGACGCTGTAGCGGAACGACGTAGCGAAATTGACACTCAGAAAGAACAGGTACTCAGGGAACACTCCCGACGTGTACACAGGGAGATTCAGGATAATGTTATCCGGATCAGGCGTGGCCTGCCGCCCATCCCCACTCTCCCTCTAGAGGGGCTGCCAAAAAAGACCATTGACTCTCAGGCATAGTTGTAGTAGCATTGGTCCTGTGAGCATCCCATCCCCAAGAGAAGCCGGTCTTCCAGAGAAATTCGATTCATGGCGTCCCAACCAAGAGGCCATGATTGAGAAGATGCTCCATAGTGATAAGCGCATTGTTGCTATTTGTGCCCCCACTGGAAGTGGCAAGTCTCCAGCCTACATAGCTGCTGCACTATTATCCAAAGTTCCAACGTGCATTGTCACGAACTCTAGAGGATTGCAGGATCAGTTGATGGCCGACTTTGGAGCTATCGGACTCACCGACATTCGGGGTAGGCGCAACTATGATTGTGGGTCAAGACCGGGATGCACCTGTGAAGAGGGCTATGCGTCAAACTGTTCATTCAAGGGGTCCATTGCCTGCCCCTCCAGCCAAGCCGAAATGCGGGCGGCTACCTCAATGCTGGTTGTCACCAATTACGCCAAATGGACAGCGGCAAAGAAGTATGGGCAGGGCATGGCTCATTTCCAGCAGGTGATTTTCGATGAGGGCCATGAGTGTGTTGATGCAGTGGCATCGGCCTTGCAGGTGGAACTCAACCACAAGGAGATTGAGGAAACTCTGGGAATGGACTTCCCAGTGGGTGGTGACACCCTAGACTTCCAATCCTGGAAGAACTGGGTTATACCAGTGCGTATTAAGGCTATGGCTGAAATGACAATGGCGCAATCCCGCATAGCTGGAGTTCCAAATCCGAGGATATCCTGGTGTAAACATTACACCCACATGCGCAACTTGGCTAAGCGGCTGGCGGTCCTGTCAGTGGCTAGGCCATCCGATTGGGTTGTGGAAGAGACTCCCAAGGGGTTCAAATTCGACCCCATCAGTGTGGCCCGATATAGTGAAAGCACCTTATTCCTGGGGATTCCAAAGGTCATCATCATCTCTGCTACCCTGCGTCCCAAGACCATGTACATGCTGGGGCAGACTGCGGATAAGTTCGACTTCATTGAGTTTGATTCCACCTTTGACCATAGCCGGTGCCCTATCTACTGGATTCCTACCATGCGGGTGGACTCTAGACAATCTGACCTGAGACCTCTTTGGGCAAGGCACGATCAGATCGCATCAGCTAGGCAAGACCGGAAGGGTATCGTCCAGACAGTATCATTCACCCGCCGCGATGAGGTTTGCGCCCACAGCAGATTCCATGACCGGATGATGATTAACCCTCAAGGTGAGGCCCCAACTGAAGCTATTGATGAGTTCCGCATGTCCGCACCTGGGACTATCCTGGTAAGTCCATCAGTGGCATCTGGTTACAATTTTCCGATGAGTGACTGTGAGTGGCAGTTTCTTTGCAAGATACCATTCTCACCACCCAGTAAGATCCTAAAGGCAAGGGAGGAAGTAGATAAAGAGTACAGAGCATACGAAGCAATGCAGAAGATGGTACAGATATTTGGGAGAGGTATGCGGTCCAAAGTGGACCAATGTGAGAACTTCATAGGTGACGATCATCTAGAGTGGTTCCTGCCTAAATTCAGGCACCTCGCACCCAAGAGCTTTCACGGATTCTTTAAGAAGGTCGAGGTGCTCCCCCGTCCTTTGAAGAGATTGTAATGGCAACAGCTACAGCTAGGGAGATATTAGAAAGCTACGAATGGGATTCCATGACATCCCAAGTGGAAGAAATTAGGAGACGCCTTGATTTGTTGAGTGAAACCATGGGGCGACGAATCCACACCGATCAAGTGGTGGATGAGGCGCTAGTCAACGTGGGCATCTCTATAACCGCGATGCGATCTAAGATCACGCGCATAAAGGAAAAGTATCAATCGCATGACACCAAACGCTGAAGTGAATTTCCTGGACCTTGGAATGTACACAGCCGGTGGTGGTCTTCCTGAGGGAGACTACGCACTGACGTTTAACGTACTGATGTTCCAGGCAACCAAACAGAACGGGCAGACTGCTGGACCCCCCCGTCTGGGTGTAATGATTACGGCCCATTCCCTGACAGACCCAGCAGCAGAGCCCCGTGACCAGTTCTACTCCATGGGCAGCAATGCGGACAAAGTGTTCGCTCCCAACCCGGACACCGGCAAGGGTCTGGTACGGATTCCGGGTGCCACCGGAGGAACTCTCAACAATAGCACCAACTGGGCTATGCTGCTGAAGAGTCTGCACGACTCTGGTATGCCCTCTGGATTGGCCTCCAATGACCTGTCGGTGCTGGATGGCATCCACGTCCACATGACCAACGTGCCGGAGCCTCAGGAGCGTGCCGGGTTCAAGAGTCAGACGGCGGAAGTCACCGAGGAGAGGAAGGCCGGGACGATTGCCATTGTCACCGAGATCAAGGAAGACGGCAAGCCTTGGGAGGGGACTGGCGGGATTCCTGAGGCGGCTCCGGCGAAGGCCCCTGTTAAGGCCGGGATCAAGGCTCCGGCCAAGGTGGCTCCGGCTGCGGCCAAGCCCGGAGTGAAACCTCCCGTCAAACCGGCTGTCAAGGCTCCGGCAAAGCCGGTCCCGGCTCCTGCGGCTGAGCCAGAAGCGCTAGACGAGGAAACTCTGGCGGCATACGCCACTGACGGGTTGGCCACAGTGTTAGGCCAGAATCCCAACGGTGTTGCCAAGTCGTCTTTGAGGGTCAACACCCTCAAGTACCTCACTGAGACGTACGGTGAGGAAGTCGCCAACTCGGTAGTTGAGACGTACTTCGCTGACGTTGCCTCTCTCAACTCCATCATCAACGGTATCGGCTTCAATGCGGCCGGCATCATGGTTAAACCGGTAGCCTAGGTACTGGCCAGCTAATGGGATGGGTGGGTTTACGGACCCACCCATTTTCATGGATAAAGATATGACAGTCACCCCTGTAGATATTGATCTGTTCCTCCCCAAGCCAGAGATTCCACGCTCAGTTGGGGTCCATGTGTCTAACATCATACGGTGCATCGCTGTTGAAACAGGAATACTACGGCAAGAGGTAGCCGAGGATCTGAAACTGATCGATATCCGGGAATTCACAGATCCGGTGCAGATCACTCGTATCCTCATTGGAATGGCTTGGGATCAGTTCTACATCCCTATCATACTGGGGGGACTGGGAGTCAAGGACCACCCCAGAGAGTTGGAAGTGGACGGCATCTACATGAGCCCTGATGGCGAGTCCCTGGATGTAATCTTTACAGATCATCAGGCTAGGGTTGTGCCCGTAGTCCATGAGGTTAAGACCACCTACAAGAGCATCAACACAGTGGTTAGGGGTGGAGATTTGACTAGCCAGTGGATGTGGTTAGCCCAGATCAAGGCATACTGCCGGGCGCTCAATACTCGGTTAGCAGTGCTCCACGTCCTGTTCCTGTGTGGGGATTACTCCTATCCCATCAGTCCCAAGAATCTGTGCTGGGAGATCGAGTTCACTCAGGAAGAAATTGACTCCAACTGGAATCTGATGACTGAGTACCGGGACTATAAAGAGAGAGAAGCGGCAATACTGGGGGAAATGTGACCAAGCCCAAGAATACGATGTCGGTTAAGGCGGACCCTAGGATGCAAGTGTTACTCCCTGAAGGATACATAGATGCTACATCCTGTGCTGATATTGCAAACAGCAGAAGAGTATTTGTACTGACTGAAGATCACCCATACTGTCAACTCCGTGACAGGGTTCTTGCGGTTGTACAAGCTAACTCATGCAGTTGCGTTGATGAGGAATTGCTCACTGACAAAATCATGGATGTGATATGACGCCAACTAAACAACTACCTAGATCATTCACCACGGGGGGATACAATCTACCAGAACAAGTAAGGCTTGTCCAGGGGCGCAAAAACAAGAAGCGTATCATGATAGGCACGGACGGTCCAGCCAACAGTGGCAAGACCGAATTTGCCTGTAGCGCCCCCGGTCCAGGGCAAGTAATCTGCCTGGATCGTGGATTCGACGGGATGTTTGATAATCCTAATCCACCAGTGACTCGCCGATCTGACTTCGGATTCAAGGTGGTGCTGCTACCCAAGGCCGGTCAAGCAAGACAGTCAGATTTCCTGGACTACTGGCGGGAGTTCTACAAAGAGTACCTGGATGCTCTCGCCAATCCGGATTCACTCACGGTAGTGATTGACGGAGATAGCGACAGTTGGGAGCTACAGCGGCTTGCTGAGTTTGGGAAGCTCACCCAAATCCCAAGTATCATGTACACTAACGTGAATGCCGCTCGCCGGGCCATGTACAACCGGGCGTTTGACTCCGGTAAGATTGTCATCGCCACCAACAAGATCAGTAAAGATTACAGGCCGCTCCTGAATCCAGACGGCACCCCCCAGTTAAAGGATGGCAAGGAAGTACGGGAGTGGGATGGGAAGAGCTACAGCCGACAGGGATTTGCCGATCAGGACTATCTGTGGCATCTTCAGATTCGCCACCTGTATGAGCCCGCCTACGTCAATGACAAGCGCAAGGAAGTGCCTCAACAGTGGGGCATCAAGATTATGGCCTGCAAGGCTAATCGAGCCTTGGTGGGCACTGAGTTGTGGGGGGATGAATGCAACTTCCAGAGCCTTGTGAGTGTGGTGTATCCTCACATTCCACTGGAGGACTGGGGGTACTAGTGATTCTCGTTGACTCCCGAACCGGCAGCAAAGAGCTGTTGGGCATCATCCAGCGCATGGGTGTGCCTGCCCAGTTGGAGCAATTACCGTTTGGTGACTTCGCCTTCGAGGGCAACGGGCCTCATGGAGAAATGCTCATTGGGATAGAGCGCAAGACTCTGCAAGATATACTGAAGTGCATTGACAGTTCAAGACTCGCCGGTCGTCAACTAGTTGGGATGCGTAAACTTTACAGTCAGCGGTTCGTGCTGATTGAGGGGATGTGGAGGGCCAATATTCAGACTGGCCTGCTGGTGGAGGGCTACAACGGAGGATCAAGCTGGGGGTACTACAAGCGGGGAGGCCGGGAGGTCATGTACTCTAAGCTATACAGGTACCTACTATCAGTGGAGTTGGCGGGTACTCCGGTCATCTACTCTCACGACATCACCCACTCAGCTTACAACATCTGCGAGATTTACCACTACTTCCAGAAGCGGTGGAAGGATCACACAGCAATGAAGACCATGCACCATGAGGAGTTGCCATCACTGCTGGGTAAGCCCTCGCTAGTACGTAGGTGGGCTAAGGAATTGGAGGGAATTGGAGAGAAGCTATCTGAGGACACAGCACGAGTGTTCAAGACACCAAGAGCACTTGCAAATGGGGAAGAGTCAGACTTCCTGCGGGTGCCAGGAGTCGGACCCAAAACAGCAATCAGCATTGTAAAGGAGATAAGAGGATGGAAACCATGATGGATGTTTTGAGGGACATCGAGAGAGAGTTGAAGCTGTATCTGGAGAAAGGAAGAAAGGAGAGTGTGATGAGTAAGGATGAAACAGGCGGCAAGATCAGCGGGTCTAAGGAGGAAGTGATTGAGTCAGGATATACCACACTACCTGGATCTGTTGGACAGCCTGAATTCATGGGACTGCCCGATTCTTCCACTATAAATGGGGAGTGGCAGTCAGCGCCAATCGGGGAGAAACTCATTGAAGGGTTATCCGGATCTACGGGGTTTGTACAACTTCGTGGGGTCATTTTCCACCATATAACAGACAATGAGTGGGAGATGGTCAAAGCGTATAGAGCCTGTGCTGATCCCACATTTACATGGAGCACCACCACGTGGCCTAGGTCTGACGATCAGTTGCCTTTGCCTCTAGACGGGGAGTTCTAGTCATGAATCGCTGCCCGGACTGCCCAGCCAAGAATACCTGCATCGGCCCTGATGGACCTGAGGATGCGGACTATCTATTCATTGGTGAGGCTCCGGGCCGTGATGAAGACAGGCAGGGACGGGTATTCGTTGGCAAGACGGGGGAGGAAGTAAATCATCACTACCTACCACTGTCCGGATTGAATCGTCAACGGGTACGGATAATCAATTCCATAGCCTGCCTGCCCGATCGCTACAAGGGCAAACTAGATCTGAAGAAGAAGGCTGATGTACAACTGCTAGAGTCATGCGCCGGTCACCACCTGTACCCAGAAATCCGGCGTAAACATTACAAGTTGATTGTCCCCATGGGGGCGTTCGCCTGCTACGCCATTGATCCCAGCATCAATCTGGAGTTGCAGCATGGGTTCCCAGTAGCCACGCGATTTGGCTTGGCATTCCCCATGTACCATCCGGCTGGGGGAATCCACGAGCCTAAGAAGATGCTCCTAATCAGGAATGATTGGGATAGGCTCAGGCGGTACATCAGGGGAACCCTGAAACTGCCGTTTGATGAGTTCGACGGGGATGAGCAGTATGCTGATATTTCTGAACCATCTGATATTGACGCACTTCTTGGTGGCATGTGGAAGATGCCACTCGCTTGTGATACAGAGAGCACACGGAGAAAGAAGCCCTTCTGCCTAACATTCAGTGTTGAGCCGGGTACTGGATACATGATCCGGGCCGATAATCAAAGATGCCTGCAAGCATTTCAGTCTCATCTGGACAGGTGGAGAGGGCCTATCTTGTTTCATCACTGGTTGTATGATGCGCAGGTGGTGGCACAAATGGGGCTGAGATTCCCCAATAAGCTAATCAAAGACACCATGGCTCTAGCCTTCCATCTAGGGAACCTACCTCAAGGATTAAAGGCTCTAGCTTTCCGAGAACTGGCCATGAAGATGCAGGATTTCGATGATCTTGTAACCCCCTACGCTCTGCCAAAGGTGCTGAGCTACTATCGGGAGGCGCTACTTCAGGAGTGGCCCAAACCCGCAAAGACAACCACCATTGAGGCTGATGGCAGTGAGAAGGAACACCAGCCGCAGGCCATGAGCACCAAGATCAAACGGTTCCTCACAGCATATGGCAAAGACAGCACACAGGACCCATTTGAGGCATGGAAGAACTGGGATAACAGTTGGGAAGAGATCGAATCTAAGTGTGGTGAGTATCCTGGAAAGTGCATCACCTACGCCCCATTTGAGAAAGTGATACACTATGCCTGCCGTGACGCGGATGCCACACTTAGGCTGTACTCAGTTCTCAAGGCCATGAGGAAGTTAGTACGAAGGAAACCGCAGGAGTGTTGGAGAGGAGATAGATAGCAATGTACTCAAAAGCCATGTTACATGATTGGGCCGATCTCATCCAGACAGACGGCCGGGGTCTAACCAAATGGGAAGAGGATTTTGTACAATCCATCATTGAGCAATTAGACGATGGTAAGTCCTTATCTGATCGGCAAGAAGAGATTCTAGAGAGGATCTATGCGGAGAAGACAAGATGACCAAGTGCCAGTACCCACTGTGCATCAAACCGTCCATGTGGGTTCCAGTCATCGAAGTGCCCACAATCCGAACAGTGGGGGTCATTGAGCCTACCCTTAATCGGGAACTGGTGCAGAACTCTTCGCTGATGTACAGAAACAATCTGGTACCCAACATCATCATTTCCCAATATGAGGATCTGATGAAGGACTACCGGAAAGCATCTACTACAATCGCCCAGACCACCGAGACTACTAAATTAGTGGGGCAACCAATCTGCCAAGAGCACAGAGATTGCTACAACCTAATGGAGTGGATCAAACCCACAGATTGGAGGCACTTGCAGGAGGCTGCCAAAGCTCACGGGTTTGAGATTCCTGCTGGTGTAAACATTACAGTCACTTTCAAGCCTCTGGGATGGACTCCTGGACTATCCCATCTGGAGATAGAGAGATGATTCGAGTGCGAGTGTCTCCTAGTATGATACTGGTACTCATAGATAGGCACAGGAATGGACGCACGCTGGGGTATCTAATAGGCAGAACTGGCCACCCATACCGAGTACTGGCTCTCCATCCAGAACTATGCTCTGTCTCCGCAACTAGAATTTAATGAGATCAGTCTAATGCCCCAGCGCTGCTACAATGGAGTCCGACTACTAGGCAACGGCCCCAGCCTCAAGAACATTGAGAGGCTGGACTCCGGAGCCATGCCCATGATAATCCGCATGTCTCAGGCTGGAATGATGGTGGACTTGGGCCACTTCACCAGGATGGAGAGGACCTTGGTGGATGATATGGAGCGGATCACTGAGGAGGTCCGCTCCATGACTGGCCGGTACTGCAATCTTAACTCCGGGGATCAAAAGTCAGAGCTACTATTCAAGCACTTAGGGCTAAAACAGGCACGGCCCAAAATGACTGGTTCCGGGGACAGGGAAAGTGTTGAGGATGAGGTACTCACAGCTATCCAGCATGACCACCCCGTAGTGCCCAAGATGCTGGAGTTTGCAGAACTGAGCAAACTACTGGGCACGTATGTGCGGCCCATGCCAAAGCTGGCACGCCGGGTGGCTCTCGGTGAGTGGCGTATGTTCCCCAATCTTAAGTACACACGGGTACCCAGTAGCCGATTGTCCTGCACTGATCCTAACCTGTTGGCCATGCCTAGCCGAACTGATCGGGGTCGGGAGATCCGCAAGGGGTTCGTCACCAGACCGGGGTGGAAGTTCGTATCAGTTGATGAAAGCCAGATTGAGCCCAGACTGGCAGCACATTGTAGCCAAGACCCTAATCTAATCAGGGTCTATGAGAATGAAGAGGATATCTACTCTGACTTTGCTATAGCAGCTTTCCACCTACAGGATGATCGATATCAGGACGAGAACGGCAAGTGGATCTATCCGCATGTGCATAAGATGAATCATCGGTACCCAGCCAAGACCTGTGTACTCGCATCTATCTATGACGTGAGCGCACCAGGGCTACTGGAACAGATGCCCATTATATGTGCCAACTGCGGCCTAGAGGGCACCAAGCACACATGCCGCAAGTTTCAATCCTTGTGGAATGAGGTTAACTGCCAATCTCTCATTGACGCCTTCTACCGGAAGTACCCCGGCGTGATGGCTGACAGGCTACACAACCATGCCATAGCCAAGAAGCTAGGGTATGTATATGACATGTGGGGCCGTATACTCCATGTGGCAGCAGTGAGAAGTGTGCTGAAGTGGGTGGTATCGGCAGCGCTACGAGAAGTGGGCAACTTCCCGTATCAATCAGGAGCACAAGGCACCATCAAGCTAGTTATGGCTCAAGGGGATGACCAACTAGAAGCTGAGGGGATGTACGAGGTTGTACACCCCCTATTGCAGATTCACGATGAGCTATTATTTGAGGCTCGTGAGGACGTGGTAGAGGATCTATCAGAGCTTATCACCTGGGACTTCGAGAACTGTGTCCGTCTCAATGTCCCGATCAAAGCGTCTGCTGTATCGGCTGACACATGGGGCGACCTGCCCAAGTAGTGTAATCATTACACCTGAGGCGCCGTTCCCCAACGGTGCCAGTTTGCAGCGTTACATCACGCACAAGGACCTCAGTGGCAAAGGCAGTGCCACACAACAGGCAGTTGCCGGGAGCAACCGGCACTATCCTGCCGCAGTGCGAGCAGATCGTCAAGTGATTCATCGTCATTCCCCTCTCTCAATTCCAGTATGCTCAATAACTGCCACAGCAGTCAAGAAAAATCGAATGGAAACCATTGACTCTCAGACATACATGTTATACCATACTTGTATGGCAAACAAAGAGTTCGAATCTGAAGTGCTCCCCGATATTGAACGGGTGATAGTCAACCCACTCAAACGAAAGCAGTTGAGGGGGTACACAACTATCTACACAGAGTTGCTATCCCAAGAGAAGGAGATTGCAACCCAGAAGGCTGACCTCGCAGCCAAGATACGGGCCATTGTAGGGGATAAGACAGAAGTGGGATTCATGGTAGGGGATATCCGGTTGCGGCAGTTCTCAACCAGCCGGTCAAGCCTCAAAAAGAACCTCCTGCTAGATCTGGGGGTTCCCCCCTCTGTCATCTGTGCGGCCACAACCACATCTGAATCATGGACACTGCGCATCACCAAACCTAATGGGGAGGGGGAGGAGGATGAGTAGGACCTACCCCAATATTGGACCCCAAGTATTCTACTCTGTCATGCGCACACTCGACCAACTTGGCCCAATGCGAGACATCCTCAATGAACTGATTATCCACCCATCATATCTGACAGTCATACGCCGAGGGAACAAGGATAACCAGTGGTCAGAGATACTGGTGAATGCCTGGAGTCCAGCGGATCAGTGCTACCTCGTGCATAGCTCCATTCACCCCATTGCCGACCATCAGCACGCCAAAAAGTTAGCCCGGCGTCTGGGGTCTACCTTCGGGATGGAGGTTGAAGAGGTATGAGCGACACCCCAAAGGTGCAGATGGGAGACATAGACTACCCAGTCAGACTCTATTCCTCCCACCGTGTAACTGTGTACCCTCTGTGTAGTGCCTGCGTAACCCATAACGTACAGGCAGTCACCAACGGGAAGACAGTTATACTTCTACCAGTGGGCAACCTGATGCAGAGGGGTATTATCTTGATGCCCAGAATTGTCAATGATGGGGCAATAGAGACAGACGTATTCAACTTCTCGGGTAAGCCAGTTATCATACACCGATCAGAGTGCATCAGCGCTTTGGTGAAGGTGTAAAGATTACAGAAAGGTAGCACCCATGAGAGCAAAGACGATTAAGGCTGTACTAGCCAAGAAGTTCAAAGAATTCACGGACTCCATCGAGGATGATGCAGTGCGCAAGGCTGTCAGGGATGACGCCATCATTACGGGGGGGGCTATCACGTCTCTCCTGATGGGGGAAAAGCCCAACGACTATGACATCTACTTCAAGACTCGGAGCACAGTACTGAAGGTAGCCAACTACTATGTTGACAAGTGGAAGGTAAATCCACCAGCCAAGTTCAAGGATCATCCTGAAAAACTGGTAGCTATCCGGGTGGATGACACCGACCCTGATCGTGTGCGGGTGGTTGTAAAATCGGCCGGCATCGCATCGGAGAGTGGCGCGGATGACTATCAGTACTTTGAACAGGCTGATCCAGCGGACGCGGAGCAGTTCGTGGATGCTGTAATACCCGCTGCGGAGGAATCGGACAGCACCAAGGACAAGCCAAAGTACCGGCCCGTGTTCCTCACCACAAACGCTATTACCCTATCCGATCAGATCCAACTGATTATACGACTCTTCGGCACTGCGGAAGAGATCCACAAGAACTATGACTTCGTTCATTGCACTTGTGTGTGGGATGCAGCGGCGCGCACCCTCACCCTTCCTCCGGCTGCCCTAGAATCCATCCTCGCCAAGAACTTGCAGTACATGGGCGGATCAAAGTACCCCCTGTGCTCCATCATCCGCACTCGCAAGTTCATACACCGAGGGTGGAACATCAACGCTGGGCAATACGTGAAGATGGCTTGGGATCTGAACAAGCTGGATCTGATGAACCCGGCTGTCATGGAGGATCAGATGATAGGAGTAGATGCGGCTTACTTCCAGCAAGTACTGGATCTCCTGAAGGAAAAGGGCGGCAAGATCGAGGAAGCCTACCTGATGGAGGTTATTGACAGGATCTTCTGAGGCGTAGGAGTAAAGACTACAAAGGGGAAAATAGCATGGCAGCAAAAGACACAACGAAAGACATCAAGACCGCAAAGGTCACCGAAATCATCTCATCGGCTGAACTGGCACGAGTCCAGCGGGAAACAGGGGAACTCACCGGGGGTTTGATTACCCGCGCTGCGGAACTCCAAATTGAGACTGAGCATGACTATGCCAAAGCGGATAGCTTACTTACTGGGATTCGTGAAGTCTCCCGGACGGCCCCGATGAAGCTGGATGAGATCATCAAGCCCATCAAAGCAGGATTGGCTTTGTTGAACGGGGTCCGAAAGAAGATGATGGACCCGCTTGCGGCGTCGGAGGCTACAGTACGTAGCAAGATGCGGGAATACCGGGTCAAGGAACAGGGGGAAATCGACCGGAAGCGGATGGAGAAGGAGAAGGAGGACCGGAGGATTCAGGAGAAGGCAGAGGAGGCGGAACGGCAGTTGGCTGCTGCCAGAAGTGCCGCCCAGCGCAGGGTACTTGAACGGAAACTTGAGCACCTGGGGGCTAAGGCTATTGAGGCCCAGTCAGTGGTGGTGGAAAAGCCTGTTGTGGTATCCGGCAGCACCACTAGAACTACCAGAAGGGTCAGGGTGGTAGATGCCGATCTACTCATTAGGGCTGTGGCAGACAGCAAGGCCCCATCGGATCTCATCACCATTAACACTTCGGTGCTCAACAAGATGCACCGGGACAACCAGGACTACACGGAATCCCTGCCGGGAGTGGAAGGGTACGATGACATCTCCATTGTCGAACGGCGGTAGTAACCCTAGACTCAAAACATGTGGCAGGTGCCAGTACTACTCGGCTGAAGACTCTGAGTGCAGACTACTGCCGCCACGATTCATCCAATCCCTAACCTCCCAGTGGGAATTCCCCTACACCAGACCGGATCAATGGTGTGGACAGTTCAAGCTCCGCACACCAGACCGCAAAAGATGATACGTCCCCCGTGGCTCAAACAACGATGGCCGGGTCGTAAGGTCCGGCCTCACAAACCAGAACAGAAAGAGAGACTTATGTCAGAGTTACTGGATGAAAGCAGGGCAGTTGAGATACTAACTTGGATAGCAGAGTCATTGAAGCCCAACGGGTTCCAGAAACTGCCTACATGGGACAGTATAATGGGCCAGTGGTGTGCGGCAGGCCACTACCGGGGCATTGTCTACGTGCCACCCAAGTACTACCAGACCTTCGATGGAGCCTGCATGGTCATGATGCGAGATGAGCAGGCTATGACTGTAAAGATTACACCACACAAACATGATCGGAGCGCAAATCCCAGTGTCGATCCGCTTAGTACCGCCTTAGAGGCGGCGGGGATGGCCATAGATCAGTTGAATACCCTCAATGCTTACATATCCAAGTGTGCTGCTGCAATACTCACAGTCATCGGTGAGTGTGATCAGCTAGCGAATCTGCAAAAGGAACTGGAGACAGATCGGGCACGGCTGGACTGGTTGTTCTCCAAGGATGGCCCATTCTACCGAGCCTCTGGAGTATATGTGGATGGAGAATACCAGGATACACCTTGCTGGGAAGGGGGGTTCCATCCCGGCTACTCTCCACTATTGGGGGTAGATCCTAGAGGAGCAATCGACCTCGCCATGAGTACTCCTCAGTCCCGTCAGGAGGGGAAATGACTGAAGTGCTAACGAACAAAGGCGTTCGTGTCAGGGTGGTGTCCCTCGAACCCTCTGACGAGTTCCCCATCATAGGGGCAGCATACGTTCCAGCGATGGCCGGGTGGGAATCTCAAGCGTGGAATCTTCAAGGTGACACCATCTATTCCTACCCCTACCAGGACAGTAGACTTGACCCTGACACCGCAGTTCTGTTCCCATGGAAAGACTAGAAACTACCCACACAGACACAAAAAATCCCGGTTGCCATCTTTCAGGCAACCGGGCATCCCCTAGGATGAACTGCTATTTCTGGTTCGTTCCTTCCACGCCCCGCTTGATCCGCTCTCTGGTGCGGCGTTGTAGCCACATCAACGCATCTTCGCAATACGACAGGGCGATAGCGTTGTCCCGACAGGGGAACGGGCCAGCCTGAAAACAGCGGAGGCGATCAATGACGACTGCCAGCAACGCTTCCTGTGTGACACCGTTGATTCCAAACTCTTTGATTGGACCGTTCTGGAAGCTGATGTGGACGAAGTTGGACTTCTCGTTCTTCCAAACCTGATCGCCCACCCAGTCGATGTGGTATTCGTGGTTTGCACCCCCCTGTCCGGGATCGTCAACCACTGAGATGGTCAATTGGGTTGCAGAGTCCGTCTCTACAACGTGATCTGTGATGGATCTCTTTCTCATTTCACCTTTCCTTATTTCGGATTTGAGTGTGGACTACCACACAACAATCCGAATAGCCCTATTTCTTGCTCTCGCCGGTGATCTTGGCCAGAGCGGTGAACAACTGCTTATCCGTCGTGATCCCTGCGAAGCACGCCTTGAGCGCCTCGCCAATCTTCTGCACTTTCAGGTACCCTCCGGACGGCAGGCACAGATCCTCCACCACCTTGCGCATTTCCCCCGCCTTCAGAGGGACATACTGACTCTCGACACCTTCCTCTGCCGCAGCCCGCTGGATATCAGCAGCATCCGGACCCTTCTTGCCAGTTTTCTTGTTCTTGCGGGCCTCGATCAGTTTCTTCGCCCGATCTGCCGCCGCTTCCGTGGTGCTCTGGACTTTCTTTTCCAGCTTGGCTACCGTGCCCTCAGCCTTGATAGCTGCCTTCTCGGCCTCCTTGGACTCCTTCTCGGCCTCCTGGTAGGCGGCAGTAGCTGCGTCCCTCTCTCCCTTCTCCTTGGCCAGTTTGGCCACACGGTATGCCTCTGCCGCCGCATCAGCCTTAGCCTTGCGTTCGGCTTCCGCCTTCTCGGCTTCCGCCCGTGCCGTTTCCAATTCAGTCTTGGCCGTCTCGACCTTGGTGACTACCGCTTGGGCCTTCTCCTCATTCTTCAGCAGCTTTGCTTCGTCGGCTTCCTCCCGATCCACTTGAGCCATGCGGGCCGCTTCCGCCCGTTCCAGGATGGCTTCCCACTTGTCCCTGGGGGCCTTGTGGAGTTCATACGCAGTGCCGATGCCCACGAGACCCTGGTCAATCTTGGTCTGGATCTTCTTTGGAAAATCCAAGAATGACACCAGCATGTTGATGTGAGAGTTACTGGCGGGCTGAACCGCTGTACCCTTGCGGCCACCGACAACCGAGAAGGTAGCGCGGATTTCCTCACGGTTGATTCCTGCATCCAGCATGCGACGGATGACGACAGCCTTGTCCATCGGCGTGAGATCCTTACGCCGAATGTTCTCCACAGACTGGCGCCGGAGCCGCTCAGCATCATCCACGCAGTTGTGGACAGTGGCTGGAATTAGGTACTCCCTACCTTCTTCCGCAACCTCTTCGTTCAGAGCAATGATCGCCGCTACCCGGTGGAACCCCACAGTGACACTGTGAGTCTTGCCGTCCTCGGTTGGCTCCAGGAGTTCCTCTACTTCGATGGGGGTGTTGATCCCCCCTTCTTGCCGGATGCTCTCCTTGAGTTCATCCACATGGTTCGTCTTGAGTGAGAACCGTGCGTTTTCACCCAGAAACAGTTGAGAAGCCGACAGCAGTACCACTGCGGGGGCTTCCGCTTCAAATTCGCTCATAGATCCTCTCTTTTTGTTACGCCCCGAGTGGGGCTTAGGTTTGACAGCCACGACTCCAGACTATCCCTGTGGAGAGTCAGAGTCAAGAAAAATCGGATGGGACTGGCCTACATTCCGAATGTAAAGATTACACCGGGGCTAGTTCCATATCACAGGGTATCGCCGCAAGCACCGAGAGCACCTGTAGTGGCCCAATATTGGGTGCATGATTCGATGGTGGAACAATCTGCACCACAATTTGGATAGGAACTCAACCATTTGCCCCCCTTGATATCTTTGGAGTATCTCCATGCGATCTTGTACGATATTCTTCCATCTCCAACTTGGAGATGATTGACTGAAGCAGCCCAGTTATCCGCTGGTAGTCCGCCAGCATACAGTCAGTAGCCACCTTCCCAGTCGCCCTAATGGACTTCTGGATATCCGGGGGATACGGGTGGGCTCGTAACCCTGTCCAATAGCCAACTGTTTGGACAGACTGCTCTAGATGACTGAGTAGACAGTTAGCTCGATATTCTAGCTTTCTGATTTCAGGCATAGTCATAACAGCCCCTTATACCGGTCCTGTAGTTCATGAGTAGCCCCATTGAATGGACACACCCTTGACCAGTCTAGTGGTAGAGTGCCGATCCTGCTAGCCGCTTTCTTTGCTGCTTCCAATGAGGCATATTGGGCACCCGGCAGTCGTAGCCCGCTGGCCACATGCACCAGATGCCAATCCCCAGACACTTCAATTACGCCGAAGGTGCCATCAGTGTATCCCTCAAACCAACACTCAAGGCTACCTTCAGGCACTACCCGCATGAGTAGGCGAGACGCCAAAGACTCGTGCAAGTGTATGTCATCAGGTTCCCACGGTCGCACCATAACACCACCTCCAAAGATAGTGTAAATGCACTGTAAATGGCCTGAAACTTAGTCTTTTTCAGCAGTTGGGGTAGGCCACTTTACCCCGAAGACCTTGTGGATTGCCGCCGCGACATCAAGATATTGCTGCCGGTAAAAGCTCCACATTTGTGTACGGCTACGGTACCTGCCCTTGAGCCGATGAGCTTCAACAACCCAATCGGCATCGTAGGGTACCTGTACCTGTAGCCTGGAATGGACAAGTCTGTATCGAATCATGATGTCTCCATGTAATCTTTACACCTATCTATCAGGCCACTCAACACCAGTCAACCTACCAGTCATATTGGTGTACAAACTACTGATGCCATGGGTAAGTTGTGAGAGTGTGGACAACAGGGCTAGAGCTAGGACAGCCACAACCAAGGAGTATTCGACTAGATCCTGCCCGGTGTTATCATTCCATAGATTCCGCATATCTCACCACCTACTAATATGCTAGTGCCTGCTCTGCCAATGCCTGAAAATTAATGGGAGCAATGGCGGCGCGGGCGGCGTAGGCGGCGGTGTCGGCGGCGGCGGTGTCGGCGTAGGTGGCGGCGTCGGCGGCGTAGGCGGCGGCGTAGGCGGCGGCGGCGCGGGCGGCGGCGGCGCGGGCGTCG